>Ga0207831_100163_pt1 | contig 36269 bp, 34 predicted proteins | sample TtanPargueraPR_7_FD_187741 | JGI IMG/M metagenome (GOLD analysis project Ga0207831, IMG submission 187741) | Aerobic enrichment media microbial communities from Bioluminiscent Bay, La Parguera, Puerto Rico - Tt and M1 (2) (SPAdes) | ecosystem: Environmental > Aquatic > Marine > Unclassified ...
CAAGGGGCTTCGCCACATTTTTCGACTGATTTGTCAAGTATTTTATTAAAAATTTGCAAATAAAAAAAGCCTCATTTAAATAATTATATAAGACTTTTCCTTATTTCCTTAACTTAATGACATTGGCCAAAAGGCAGCCTTTTATTATGCCAAAAAAAGATTATTAAAAACAACTATATCTGCAATAATAATTATTAAAAAATTAGATATTACAGAATTATATAATATATTAAAATATTGCGTATTTCAGTTGATTATATATATATATGTTGTATAATAGAATATGTAATAATATATTGTGGATAAGGAGGAGAAAATAAAGAAAAATTAAATAATATAAATAATTACACCTATTATATATTGAATAATATATAGATGCTTACTAACATTGATGAATGCAGTAATATCGAAGCAAATATTAAAAAATTACATAATGAAAATTTATTACTAGGAGGTTTAAAAGATGAAATTAAGAAAATATAAAAAAGTGATTAGTATTATGTTAGTAATAGGTATGGTATTCTCGCTTACATTGACTAGTTTTGCTTCTGAAGATTCAAGTATGTATGATGCCTTTAATTTTACTAATGGTTATGGATATGTTGGTATGGTTGGGGTAAGAGTAACAATAGGAGCAGAAGCGGATATTAACGTTAAAATGAGAGTTAGAACAGTAACTCAAGATCAAATAATAGACTTGATACAAGAATATAAAAGTTACTTTACTAACGAACAATATAATAAAATTATTAGTGATGAATCATATAGGGAAAACGGGAATGGTGCAAAACTTTTATGTTGCCTCTTAGAGACAAAATATGGTGATGGTTCTGATAACTGCTTTGCAAAAGTGAAAGACCAAGAAGTAAGGGCAGAAAATCCAGAAGAGCAAGCTTTGTTAAGAGCAATCAAAGATTTGACTGAACAAGAATATATATTGTCTGGAAACCTTAAGGTTAAAGGCTTGAGTTATACACCTACAGAAGCCTGCTGTTTCGTAAAAGTAGCAAGAATAAGATTTAAAGATGGATCAACATTAAATGTAATTAACACAAACGGTACAATAGCTGAACCTGATGGAACTAGAGATAGTATTACAGGTTCAGATGAAAATACCCCATTAGACTTAATTCCTTTACATGAATAAAATAATTATCTTGATATAAAAGTAAGTCTCATTTAGTTAATATAATTAAAAAAAATCCAAGACAGAAAACATATTGTTTTCAATCTTGGATTTTTCTCATTAAAGCAATCAAACGATATCCATTTAAAAAACGATTGTGATATCCCTTATACTTGATAATAATCTATATATTTGATATGCTAATATAGTAACTGTTAGCTTTGAATAATTAGAAAAGAGGAACTATTATGTATAAGTTAGTTATACTTGATGCTGATGGAACATTGTTTAACTATGAAGAAGCTGAAAAATACGCATTAAGGGAGTCTTTCAAATTATTTTCTTTTGAAGGAGATATTTTAGATATAAGTAATTGCTATAAAGAGATTAATTTGAATCTATGGTTAGAATTAGAAAAAGGCAATATAACTAAAGAAAAGTTGAGATACGAGAGATTCAGTAGATTATTCAAAAAATATAAGCTTGATTATGATGTCAATAAATTCAGTGACCAATATTTATTGAAATTAGGAGAAAGCAACTTTCTAATAGACGAAGCCGAAGTAGTATGTAAATATCTTAAAAATAAAGGTTATAAAATAATAATATTAACAAATGGAATAAAAAAAGTACAAGTATCAAGGCTAGAGAAATCTAATATAAAAGAGTACATAGACAATATGATAGTTTCAGAAGAAGTAGGAGCTAATAAACCAGACCCAGTCATTTTTGACTATACATTCAATTTGATTGGTCATAACGATAAGAATAATGTAATCATGATAGGCGATTCTCTTACTGCTGATATCCAGGGAGGAATCAATCATGGAATTGATACATGCTGGGTCAACTTGAATAAAATAGAAAACACAACAAATATAATTCCAAAATACGAAATACATACTTTGGGAGAATTAACAACCATATTATAATCTTAAGTTCAGTTTCTATGGATTATTTAATCTTTAATTATAAATAACTGAGTTTATGAATAGATATTAAGCTAAATGTAAATATTTTTATAATAGAGATTAATATAAGGAGCTAAACGATGAATAAAGATATTTTAAAGAGGATACCAAAACATATAGGAATTATACCAGATGGTAATAGAAGATGGGCTGTAGGTCATAATATGGACAAAAAAGACGGGTATTTTTATGGCATAGACCCGGGATTCCAGCTATATGAAACAATGCTTGAGTATGGTGTCAAGGAAGCAACATTTTATGGTTTTACTCAGGATAATACAAAAAGACCATCTAATCAAAAAGCAGCATTCATAGAAGCATGTGTTAGTGCTGTTAATAACCTAGCCAATAGAGATGCCAATCTATTAATAGTGGGTAACAGTAAATCAGATGTATTTCCAAAAGAACTATTGAAATATGCTAATAAAAGAGTGAAATTCGGTAAAGGTCTTATGAACATTAATTTCCTTGTTAATTATGATTGGAAATGGGATCTGAATAATGGTATTAATAATATTGCTTCTTCAGATATATCAAGAATAGACCTAATCATCAGATGGGGAGGCAGAAGACGTTTAAGTGGTTTTTTACCTGTACAATCAGTATACTCTGATATATATGTCATAGATGAGTATTGGCCTGATTTCAAGAAAGATCATTTTAAGGAAGCTCTTAGATGGTATCAAACAACAGATGTTACATTAGGCGGTTAATAAGGGAGGAGCAATGGAATTTTATTATAATTCTAGAAAAATTGAATATACCATCAAATATAGTAAACGTAAGACGATTGCAATTCATATTGAACCTTCAAACAATATCATTGTAAAAGCTCCAATAGGTATGGATAGGGACAGGCTCAAGGAATTAGTGGAGAGTAAAGGTAAATGGATTTCTAACAAATTGGAAGAATCCAATGATTATAAGATACAAAAGAGGACTTATAAAAATGGTGAATTATTTTTATTTCTAGGTAAAGAATATCCATTAGAGCTGATGATAGATGAAACAGCTAGTGTTATGAGCGTAGAGATTATAAATAATTCACTTAGAATAATTACCAATACTGAAGATAAAGACAGTATAAAGGATCTATTAGAAGAATTTTATAGAAATCAAACCAGAATAATTATTCAAGATAGAATAAAATATTACCAAAAATATTTTATTGTCAGACCTAATAATATTAGAATCAAGAAACAGAAAACTAGATGGGGAAGTTGTAGTTCATTGAAAAACCTGAATTTCAATCTAAAATTATCAATGGCTAAACTCTCTGTTATTGATTACATAGTAGTTCATGAGATAAGTCATTTGATACACCTTAATCATTCAAAAGACTTTTGGAACTTAGTAAAAAGTGTTTTACCTAATTATAAGGATGAGAAAGATTGGTTAAAACATAATGGTAGAAGATTAACGTTAGATTAAATATAATATGATTGCATGAAATTAAAGGTGGGAAAGTTGAGTTAATTACAATAGAAAAGGGGAATAACAGAATTATGATTAAAAAAAGAGGTTTAAGGATTATTTTAACTATTTTATTAGTTACGTGCTTAATTCCAGTAAGCATTTCTTCTAATGCAAAGGGTTTGTCTGGGTCAATAGAAGAATTTATAAAAACATATACCATATCTACTGAAGATGAAGATAAAAGCGAAGAGATACCTAGCATTGAATATGATAATAAATTATTTTTACCAATTGAGGATATAGCACGTATGTTAGGTAAAAATATAATAACTAAGGGTCAAACAATTAAAATATCTGATGAAAACAAAGAAGAAGATTTTAAATTGAAAGATGGATTTTTACTACATGGTTTCTATGCCTTAAATTCATATGATCAGTTTGAGGAATTACGCAGAGGCAAGACACTTTCAAATTTTGACTCTCTATCTTTTGGATGGAGTAGGATAGATCAAGTTGGTGATGGGGTAGAATTAACCTTTGACGGTAGAGATTTTCGTATTCCAAATGCTTATGATGAGACACTTCATAAGGCAAATGATATACCTAAGCAGTTAATGATATTTGCTGATGATAGTAGCAATAGAAACGATTATTTCAAAGCTATTTTCAAGGATATGGATAATATAATTAGTCAAATAGCTGATACAGTCAATGGCAAAAATAATGTATACAAAAAATTAGCATTTGATGGGGTGACAATCGACTTTGAAACTGTTAACAAAGAAGATCAAGATTCATTTATAACTTTCCTTAAAAAATTAAGGACCAAACTTGGCAAGGATAAAACAATATATGTAGCCATACCATCGGTTAAATACTATAGTTATTACAAGTACAAAGAAATTCTGGAAATAGTTGATTATGTAATACTTATGGAACATGATTTCGATATGAAAGTTAGACAAAGTACCTATAGTGATATAATTAAAAGTCCAGTTAGTCCAATTGCTCTTATAGAACAAGATATAAAGACATTGGTAGAAAAAGTAGGAGATAAATATAAGGATAAAATAGTATTACAGATTAGTTTCGGTAGTTCTCAATGGATCAGCAATAAAGATAATACATATAGAAGGGTAATGTCCTCACCATCTTACAATCTAATTTATGATCGTATTTGTAAGGAATTGGATAATAAGGTTAAAAAAGAAGATTTGCTATTTTATAATAAATTATATGATAACCCATATCTGATATACATTAATGATAAAAAAGAGAAAAACTATATTTGGTATGAAAACTGGGATAGTGTATTTGCTAAGATAAAATTAGCAAGTGATTACAACCTAGGAGGAATTTCTTTATGGAGATTAGGAACTGTTCCTAACTATTACAGTAAATATGGAAAAGAGGCTGGTTTTGATATCTGGTATAGAATAAGTAATTTATTTGACAAGTAAATATAATTGTAAAAGAGATAACCTCTTAAGTAGATATCAATACTTAAGAGGTTTATTATTATTGTAATCATATGAATAATTAATATCGTAACCCATCGATCTAATACATTCTATAATTTCTTCTTCTGTTGAAGGTGGATTATAAGATACTTTTATGGCTCTATCAGCTGGATTGACTGCTATTTCTCCAACACCTTCTATTTTTTCAAGAGCATTTTTAATATGCTGCTTTTCAGTATCATTCCTTATTCCGTCTACATGAATATTTAAACTCTGCAAATTCATCAACCTTTCATTAAATTTATATCATTATTTTGGACTATATTGTAAATAATATACTTCTTTTTATGATGTTTAGTAATATCTTGCGCTCATGACAAGATATTACTAATATTATCTAAATGCACAACAAAAATGTAACAAAAAATGCAAGATATTACTAAAGATTCAGGGCTGTTTTCTATAATTGGATGTTATAATTGAACAGAAAAATAAAGAGAAAGGAGATAAAAATGTTAAAAAGCAATAAAAACACAACTGTGAGAGGTTTCTTACAATCATTCTTAGCAAAGCAAGAAAGTAGCATTATCATTGCTACAGTAATTTACGCAGTTTTTGTAACCATGGTTAATGGTACATTCTTTACGTCAGGTAATATATTCAATATATTTCGTTCTACCGGTTTTACTCTAATAACAACAGTTGGTATGACATTTATATTAATTACAGCAGGTCTTGACCTTTCAGTAGGTTCAGTATTAGCCCTAGGAGGGGTAGTAACTGGATTAGCATTCAAAGCTGGAATGCCAGTTCCAATAGCAATATTAGCTGGACTATCGGTAGGGGCTGTAATTGGAGCTATCAATGGAGCAATTATTGTAAAAGCAGGTATTCCTCCACTTATTGTTACATTAGGTATGCAGTATGTAGCAAGAGGATTAGTTTCAGTAATCACTCAAGGAGTTCCTATATATCCTTTACCTGAAAGTTTTCAAAGATTGGAACAATCTAAGTTCCTTGGAATTTCATTGGTTATATATGTAGCATTTATAATAGCTGTAATAGGTCATTTAATACTGAAAAGAACTGCATTTGGACGGTCAATATATGCAGTTGGAGGGAATACGGAAGCAGCACGTATATCTGGTATAAATACTAAGAAAGTTACTTTTAGTATTTACGTCATAACTTCTACATTGGCAGCACTTGCTGGGATTTTAATGGCAGCAAGATTAGGTTCTGCAGAGGCTGCAGCTGGTACAGGATATGAATTAACTGTTATCTGTGCATCTATTATTGGAGGTACATCTACTTTTGGAGGAATGGGTTCAATAATTGGAGCAACTGTGGGAGCTCTATTCATGGAAATATTAACTAATAGTTTGACTTTGATGAGGATTTCTGTTTATTGGCAAAATCTAGTTGTAGGTGTTATATTGATTCTTGCTGTATTACTAGACCAATATAAGAGAAATGCTATGTTAAGGAAATCAATTAAAAAGTGATGAAAGGGGCGTTTTGATTGTCACAACAAGATATTGTACTGTCAATGAAAAACATAACAAAGAGATTTACAGGCACAATCGCCCTTGATGATGTATCTATAAATCTTTATCGTAATGAGATATTAGCTGTAATGGGTGAAAATGGAGCAGGTAAATCAACACTAATGAAAGTTCTAAGTGGTTCTTATTCATGTAAAGAATATGAAGGTACAATTATATGTAATGGGGATGAGTGTAAATTTTATGCTACTCATGATTCTGAAAATGCTGGTATTGCAATGATTCATCAAGAATTGAATCTAGAACTTGATTTGAGTGTAGCTGAAAATATCATGCTTGGACGTTTGCCCAAGAATAATTTAGGCTTTATTGATTGGAAAAAGACTAAGGAATGTGCAAAAGAAGCACTAGACATGTTAAAAGCCAATATTGATGTCAACGTGACTGTTAGGAGTCTCAGTCCATCAATGCAGCAATTAGTCAGCATAGCAAGAGCCTTAGTAAGAAAACCAAAAATATTGATATTAGACGAACCTACATCAGTTCTTACTGAGGGCGAAACTAAAAACCTTATGGTTATATTAAGATCCTTGAAGAAACAAGGATTATCATGTATATATATTTCCCATAAATTAGCAGAAGTCTTTGAGTTGTGTGACAGGATAGATGTTATGAGAGATGGTCGTTATATAAATACATATTTCAAGAGTGAAGGTTACAATAGCGAAAACATAATAAGTGATATGATAGGCAGAAAACTAGATGTTATGTATCCTACTATTGAAAAGAGTATAGGGGAAGAAATTATGAGAGTAGAGAATTTTAAAGTACCTCACCCTTATGCTTATGGTAAAAATATTATTGAGGATGTAAGTTTTACCTTGAAGAAAGGAGAGATTGTAGGACTTGGAGGGCTGGTAGGAGCAGGAAGGTCAGAATTGATTAATGCAATATTTGGTGTAATTCCCAAGATTCAAGGTAAAGTCTTTATGGAAGATAAAGAAATCAATATTAAGAATCCTTGGGATGCCAAATCATATGGAATAGGATTGCTGACAGAAGATAGAAAGAAAAATGGATTTATATATTCAATGAGTATCAAAGAGAATATGACTTTAACTATAATAGATAAATTGGTCAAAAAATTATTCATAGATAAAAGTGAGGAAAACAAAAAGGCTAAATCCTACTATGATGCACTACAAGTGAAAGCTCCTAATATGGATACTCTAATAACTTCATTATCAGGAGGTAACCAGCAAAAGGTTATATTGGCAAAATGGCTCATTACCAATCTGAAAGTTCTATTTCTTGATGAACCTACACGGGGAATAGATGTAGGTACCAAGTCTGAAATATATAAGCTTATTGGTGACCTGGCTAAAAAAGGTATTAGCATAGTGATGATATCATCAGAATTACCAGAGCTCATAGAGATATGTGACAGAGTCATAGTACTAGCAAATGGTAGAGTCATGGAGGATATACCTAAGAAAGAGTTGAGCGAAGTAAGAATATTGAGATCTGCTTCCAATACTTAATATATTCTAAAAATAGCATATCCATGCTATAATATAAAAGCAAAGGAGAATTTAATTATGAAAAGATTTTTAGCGTTAATATTATCGTTGACTATGATTGTTGCAATGATGGGTGGTTGTAGTAAAAAGTCAGAAACAACATCTAAAGAGGAAGATAAGAATGACAATGAACTTTTCTTTGTTTATGTGTCTCCATTATTAGCACATCCAATTTGGCTTATAGCTAAAGAGGGATTCGATGCGGCAGTTGAAGAGCTTGGAATAAGAGGTGACTGGGTAGGACCACAAAACATATCACCAGAAGAGATGGCAAAACTTATTGAAACAGCCATTGCACAGAAAGCTGATGCAATAATAACACAAGGTCTAGTACCTACAGGACCTCTAAAACTAGCAGAAGAAGCAGGAATACCAGTACTGATTGTAGATTCAGATGTTCCTGATGCTGAGAAATTAGCATATTTTGGTAAGGACGAGACTCGTCAAGCTGAACTTCTATTAGAAGCTGCCCAAAAGAAATATGGTAAAGATACGAAATTGAATATTGGAGTAATGGTTGCTGCACTTAACTATAAGATAGCACAAGATCAAATTAGTGCTATAGAAAAAGTATTTGAAAACCATCCTGGAGGATATAGTATAGTTAATAGAGCAGAATCCAAATCAGATAAAATGAAAGCAACAACAGAATGGCAAAATACATTCAAGGCATATCCAGAAATTAATGTAGCCATTAATCTAGCAGCGGAAGCAGGACCAGCATGTGCTAAAGTTGTACAAGAGATGGAGCTCTCAGACAAAGTGGCTGTATTTGGTGTTGATGATGTTGAAGAAACCCTTGACCTTGTCAAAACTGGTGAGATTGATGGAACTATAGTTACTTCATTCTATAATTATGGATACCAAGCAACATATTGGTTATATCAACATGTAACAGAAGGTAAGACACCAGAAAATGTACACAATGATGCTGGTACTATAATAGTGACTAAAGAAAACGTAGATACATATGGTGATGCTCTTAGAGAAAAAGTTGATCTTAAATAATAAATAGACTTAGATATAAGCAATAGACTTATAATTATCTTAAAACAATATTTGAGGTGATGGACATGAATGCAATTGTACATAAACTAAAATCAAGATTAAAGATATTTGATAGTATTAAAAATAAATTGATTCTGTATGTTACAATTGTATTCATTCTAGTAATAGGTAGTATCTTACTTGCAAACATCAATTTTAAAACATTTTTTGGAGAGTATAATAGTCTGTATAATAAGTACAATGCACTAAATAGCTTTTATAGTAATATCAATGAATCTACAGAACATATTAAAAGCTATTATTATAACAAGGATAAAGAAGATCTGGATAAATATTTGGTTAATATTTCTATAGCTTCAAGAAAGATAAAGTATCTACAATCTACATCAGTAGATGAAGATACTAGATGGGAATATAAAAAGTTATCCAATATGCTTGATACATATAAAGAAAAAATAGATTTGGCTCTAGAAGATAGTTTTTCAAATAATATTGTTCATTATGAAACAATCGTTAATATCAATGAATTAATAAATAGAACTATGATAAAATATTACAATGTAATAATAGATGAAATGAATGCTAGTGGGGAAACTTTACAGGCTAATTGGCAGACCCAAAGATATACTACTTCAATTATTATATTGATAATAATTATTTTCTGTATTGTTTTTTCAATTCTTTTTGTACGTGGAATCAACAAGCCTATAGGACAACTTGTCAGAGGCGTCAAAAAAATTCTTCGTGGCAATTATAATATTCCAAAAATAAAAGGTGGAGGAGAAGAAATCCAAATATTGGCTAACGCCTTTAATAAGATGGCTTCAAGTTTAGGATATTATGTTAGAGAAATGCAGGAAAAAGCAAAACTCCAAGGGCGATTGTTGGAACAAGAAAATGATAATCTAAAGATGCAGCATATAATAAGGGAAACAGAATTGCGTGCACTACAGAGTCAAATGAATCCACATTTTTTATTTAATACTCTAAGTATCATCAGCAAAATGGCTTATATTGAAAGTGCGCCTAAAACTTGTGAATTGATGGAAGCTACTACAGAATTACTTAGATACAATATTGATAAAAGTAGTAAGGTATCTGATCTTAATAGTGAAATCCAGTGTCTAAAGAACTATTTATATATACAACGAAAGCGATTTGGTGAAAGAATCAAATTTGAACTAGATTGTGAAAAAGACTTACCTAATGTGAAAATGCCTGCTTTAATCATTCAACCCATTGTTGAGAATGCTATTGTACATGGAGTTGACAACATGGTAAGTGATGGCTTGATAAGTATTAATATATTTATGGTTAAGGATGTTATTTGTATCAGTGTTGAAGATAATGGGATTGGAATTGATAGTGAAAAAATAGATAGTATTCTATCTTTTGAAAAAGATGATGAGGATAGTTCTGGAATTGGAGTAATCAATGTGAAAAAACGTCTGGAGATGTTTTTTGGCATGAAAAAGGTGTTTAATATTGAAAGTAGTTCTGGATGCGGAACTGTTGTTACAATAAATTTACCATTAACTGCAAATTCGGAGGAATTATTGTCATGTATAAGATTATGATTGTTGATGATGAACCAATTGAAAGAGAAGCATTTGCACTTGTTATAAAAAACAATATTACAGATTTGATTTTGGCAGGTAAGGCTTCTAATGGATTTGAAGCTATTGAACTTAGTACAAAAATCAAACCTGATATAATTGTCATGGATATAAAGATGCCTGGACTTACAGGACTTGATGCTATCAAAGAGATCAAGAAAAAACTTCCTTTCGTTAAGTTTTTAATACTATCTTCGTATAATGAATTTGAATATGCCCAACAAGCATTGAAGCTTGGAGCAGAAGATTTTATAGTAAAACCTGCAAAGATAAATGTTCTAGTTGATTCTATCAAGAATATTATCAATAAACTGGATAATGAACATGATAAAAGAAATGTTAATACTGTTTTGCAAAATAGAGTAGAAGCTATAAAACCTATTGTAGAAAATGACACTGTTTATACCATTATATCTGGTTGTAATGATAAAGAGCTTAATAAACTTCTAGGGTTCTTTGAAGTAAACCTGAGCAGTGGATTTTGTATGGCTGTAATTGGGAAAACCATAAGTGAAATAATGGTTAATAGAATAAGAACGAGCCTATTAAGCATTGGTATCAAAAGCATTGGTGCCCATATAAACAGTATGATTATATTCTTTATTCCTTGTTCTGATGACGAAAATGAAAAAGAGAAATATATTAATGAAGTTGCTATGTATGTTAAGAATACTATGGATTGTAGTGATATGAGGAAGCTTGTAATAGGCACAGGTAATGTCCATTATAACAGTGAAGGTCTAAAAGAATCTTATATTGAAGCTGTAGAAGCATTGAGAACAGCAGAAACACTGGATAAAGATTATATTCATTATGATAGTATAGATAAGAGTATAGTAACAAATAAAATAGATATTAATGATTGGTCAATAAAATTCTACGATAACATTTGCAAGGGAAATGTTAAATCTACAATAAAAATGGTTGATACATTTTTAGGTGAATTATCTTCAACATATCAAAGTAATGAAACATCAATAAAAGATAAAGTATATAAATTAATGGTTTTATTGGATAAAAATCTGACAGATATTATAGGAAATAAGGAAGTAAGTTATGAACTAACGTCTATATTGGAAGAGATAACTGAACTATCTCATGCTAAGGAATTAAGGTATTGGATGATTATTCGTATGCAGAACTATATTGTTAAAATTAATGATACTAAGAATGTCACAAGCTCCAAGACTATAGTTTTAGAAGCTATAGAATTTATTAATAATAATTATGCAGAGAATATTACTTTGGATTATGTAGCGGAAAAACTGAAGATCAGTCCATATTATCTAAGTAAAATACTTAAAAAGCATACTAACAAAAATTATACGGATATAGTTGCAGAGACACGTATCAATAAGGCGAAGGAAATGCTTTCTAATAGTCAATATAATATCAAGGAAATAACATATAAAACAGGATTCAATACCCAGAATTATTTTTCAAAGATATTTAGAAAGATAGTCGGAATAACTCCTACAGAATACAAAAATATGCAATATGAGAAAAACACGGAGGAATAGATATGAACGGATATGAGAGAATTATGAAAGTTCTCAATGGTGAAAAGCCTGATAGGATTCCAATGATGTTGCATAATTTTATGGCAGCATCCAAAGAGTTTGGATATACCATGAAAGAATTTAGATCAGACCCTAGAGTAATATCAAAGGTATTTGTTGATGCGGCGGTTAAATACGGATTGGATGGTATTTTGACAGACATAGATACTGCTATTGAGGCTCATGCTATGGGAGCATTAGTTGATTTTCCTGACGATGAACCAGCAAGAGTGATTGGACCGGCTGGTAAAGATTTTGATGAAATATTTGCTAAGGTTACTCCTGAAAGTTTGATAGCTGATGAAAGGGTACAGATTTACATTGAAGCTATAAGACTTATGAGAAAACAAGTTGGTGGTGAAATACTTATAAGAGGAAATGCTGACCAAGGACCTTATAGTCTAGCCATGTTAATCTATGGTATGGAAAATTTCCTTATGGATTTGATGGATGAAGATAGACAAGAGCACATAATCAAGTTGATTGATAAATGTTATGATGTGCATTTGGCTTTTCATAAGCTAATCAAAGAAGCAGGAGCGGATATTACAAGTTTTGGTGACAGTTCATGTGGTCCAGATTTGATTTCTAGGGATATGTATATGACTTATGCTAATCCATATCATAGAAAGCTTAGAAATGACCTAATGGATGATAAGACAAAATGTATTTGTCATATATGTGGTAATCTTGATAATATTTTACCTGATGTGGCTGATGTAAGATTTGCTGGTATAGAGGTTGATTATAAAACAGATATAACAAGGGCACATGATATATTAAAAGGTAAATCGGTAATGTCAGGACCTATCGACCCATCTGGAGTTTTTGCTTTTGGTAATACCAGTACAGTAATTAGAGAAACTGAAAATGTTCTTGAGATTTTTAAAGACGGTAATATAATAATTGGAGCAGGATGTGCTTTACCAGATATCACACCAGAAGCTAATATCAGAGCTTTTGTGGACACTGTTAAGGAAAAAGGGAAGTATTAGTTAAATAAGGGGCTGTACCATAATACATTTCATCTTACGAATCTTGGTATTAAAAAAATGTATTGTGAGACAGCCCCAATAAACTTATTCTATATTTTCTATGATGCCAATTACTTGTTTTTGGGAAAGACCTTGGTTAGAATACATAGAAAATGATTGATTGTTGTGTTTCCATGATACAAGATGAATCTTGTCATGGTTACCTTTAATAGTAATGTCTTTATTATCTATTTGGATTTGTTTAACATCTTCATAAATAGTAAAATCACCACTAATATCTTCATTTTTTTCAGAAGTCCTATAATTTATTTTTTCTGAAGCAGTTTCATAGTCAATAGATAAAATAGTATTATCAATTATTACGACATTAGATATAGTATATTCTTCAGGCATTTTAGTAGGTACCATAGCGTCATAGCCCAATTCTTCTATGGCAGTATCTACATCATTATATTCAATATAAGGATTTACAATTTTTGTAGGCTGGTCTATATGTTCAATAATCTTTGGAACAGAAATACTTATGCTTAATACCAATACAAAACAAGCAGCAACAAGACCAGATGATATTTTCCAGTTGAAAAATCTTTTTGATACTTTTACTTTCTTAGATTTTATTTTTTCTAATTCCAATTTATGAATTTTTTGTAATTCGTCTTTGCTCAGTTCCACAGAATCTATCTCCATTTCATCTAGATACTCTAATAGATTATCAGTTGAGTTAGTATTATTGTCTTTCATAGTGTTATACCCCTTTCTATAAGTTGTTTTCTAAGCTTTTGTTTTCCTCTGAAAAGCTTATTATCAACAGTTTTGATTGTTAATTGCAATCTGTTAGCTATATCTTTAACTCGTTCAAACAGGAAAAATCTTCTGATAAATATTTCTTTATCTGGTTCACCCATATCGTTTATAAGTTCTTGCAAAATGGCTGAATCAGATTTTCTTGCTATTTCATCTTCTAAGTCTTCTTCAGATACAAAATCATTGTTCTGAATATAATCAGTTTGTTCACGCTTTAATTTATTATAACGATTAATTGCGGTGTTCCTTGCTATAGAAGCAATATAACCTTTTAGTGCCCCTTTGTTGAAGTCAATAGAATTAACATTTTTCCATAGACTAACAAAAGTATCTGCTATACATTCTTCTATATCTTCTACACGATTATGGAGTATCTTTATACATATCCCTTTAACAAGTCCACCATATTTTTTAGTAGCTTCGTATAAACCCTGTGAGGCATCAGTTTTTAGTAATAAAATTATAGTATTATCTTCCATTTTTTCTCCTTTCTAAAAGGCTTTATGTATATATACAATGGAAAAATCTTTTTCACTCACTTATTTTAACAAAAAATCATGAATTTAAATATAAAAACTTAAATTCATGATTAATATTATTATCGAAGAGATGTTTTATAATCCATTACGTTAACATTTATATTACTAGATATTATTTTTGCCTAACCCAATATACCCATAAACCAATTGAAAATACCATTAAAGAATGTACCTATTGAATTCAAAACGGTTGTATTACTATCCTCAATTTCGTTATCTACAACATTAGGATTAGGAGCTAGAAGCATACCGTTGTCAGGAGCTTCATCATAGAGTTCAAATATATCTTGTAATTCTTTATCATCAGCATAAGGGTCAGTTTCTGCTTTCAATTCATCAGCGAAAGGATTAGGAGCTAGAAGCATCCCATTATCAGGAGCTTCTTCGTAAACTTTAAATATGTCCTGTAATTCCTTATTGTTAGCATAAGGATCTGTTTCTGCTGCAAAAGCTGAAGTTGATAGAGTCAGTGCCATAAGTCCTACTATTGTCATTCCTTTTAATTTACCTATTTTATTTTTCATTATTCATCATCCTTTTATTTTTATTAAGACATAGTCAGTTAAAATATTCGTACGCAATATTTTGGGGTTAACTTTGCCTGTCATATAAATATACAATCCAAATGTAGTTTTCACTCACAAATAAATTATAATAATTGACATTTTATAAATAAATTGTTAATCTGTATCACTAGAGGAGGATAATAATAGTATGAAAATATTAGAAGTAATACCACGTCAAAGTATTGGAAGAATTAAAATTGGAATGAATAGAGAAGAAGTCTATAGTATCTTGGGTATGCCTAAGAAGCAGGAAACAATTGAATGGAGATCTTCCATTTTTGAATATGAGATGATTAATAGCGAAGAATTTCAAGAATTAGATGAAGAAAATCAACTTGATGAGATTCAAAATTTATATTTTGAATCAGTTTGTGTTTTCCAAGAAAATTACTACGATTAAGATTAATAATTCTAAATCTACATTTTGACATTTTAGGAATATTGAGTAAAATATATTTATGAAGTAAAATATTGAAGATAAAAACACAGTTTTGGTTGGTAGTCCAAACGTATCATATATGATATCAGTAACCTGCCCCCCCTGGGGTTGTCCATTCTTCATAATAATATTACAGGGGGAATTATCATGGAAATTAAGTTAACGGTATTATTTAAAGACTCTTTCTGGATAGGTATCTTTGAAGAAAATGTTGATGGTAACTATTCAGCATGCAAATATTTATTTGGAAGTGAACCAAAGGATTATGAGATCTATGATATTATATCAAGAGAGTTTTATAACTTAAACTTTTCTAGGCATATGAAAGATACAAAAAAATCATCTGATGCAAGTAAAAAAATAAGTCCTAAAAGGATGCAAAGACTAATAAAAAAGGAAATCAACGATGTAGGCATAGGCACAAAAGCTCAACGAGCCATCAACGACGAAAGAGAGTCTAATAAAGTTCAGAGAAAAAAACTTTCTAAAGATAGAAAAGAAGAACTTAAAAAAGTTAAATATGATAAAAAGCAACTTAAGAAGAAACAGAAAAAAAGAGGTCATTAATAAAACAGAGGCAAATGATTATTAGTCATTTGCCTCTTGAATGTGTAGTTTTGATTTTTCTACAATTGCTAATTTATTGCCATTATCTATAACGTATTGAAAATTTTTATGTGCATCTTCTATATTACCTTCTTGCTTATTAATTAAGCCTAAGATATATAAAAGAGATAGTTTTTGACGTTTGGAAATATAAGGATTTTTTAATAACAATGATAATTTTTCTTTTGCATGTTGGTAATCTTCATTGGCATAATATCTCTCTATTATCACAATCTCAGTTGCAGTAACCAATCGTTTGTTAATTGGTGATAGTGTACTTATCTTATTATCAAATAATTCTTCAGCTTTTTCTTTTTCGCCTAACTCATAGTGACATCCTATTAGATTAATATAATAGACTAGTTGAATACCGTTTTTGGTTGATAGGCGTGATTTATCTACTGAATCTAAGATAGAGGCAGCTTCCTGGTATTTTCCTAAGCACATTAAACCAGCAGCTTCGTCAATATCAAAGAAAGTATTTGCTCTTTTATTTCTTCCAGTTATTTTTCTTTGTTTAGCTGTTTGAGCCAAAAAGGCTTCAGGGTCACAATCTTCATCTAATAGATTGATTCTTTTCTTGTGTCTATAGAGACTTATTACAAGATATAAGGTCATTACTAGAATTACTGTTAATATCCATGCAATTAAAGGGTTTAATCCTGTCATTAGCAGTGCGATAATTATTATTATAGTAAATAGATAAAAAACTACATTGTACATGAATCTATTCATAATTGTCCTCCTTTAGTATATCAAAGTTGTAAATAGGATTACATCATATTTTTATATTGGGCTCTTTATGCGTTAAAAAAAACATAATATACTAGTAAAACCATTAAGTATTAGAACTGATTGCTGATTTGAAGATAACCACCTCTAGTGTATTTTATATTATTGAGGGGATAATAGCAATAAGAAATTTAATTTGGATTATGTTGTTTATATATTGGATTTTTATACCATTGTGTTAGAAAATAGTTTAGGCTAGGGTTACCCCTAGCCAATTTTGATATATGTACATATAAAATTATATTATTAAATTCTAATCTAAGTAAATTATTTTTTCTTCAGATTTTTCATTTTTTGTAATACGTACCCATGCTTTTACCTCATTAATTTTAGAACACCCGTTAATTTGTTTATAGTAGCCTTTATCATTGTATTTACAGTAATCAGAATTTCTAAATGTTTGATTTCCAAAATGATAAGTTCTATCCCCATCATATGTGACTTTAACTGCTAATTCAGCTTTGTCGAAATCTCCCATTATATAATATTCAAGATCATAACCACCATTTAAATATATACGAAACTTTTGACCATCTACATAAATTACATCACTTTTTTCATAGCCATTTTCAAAAGCATAAGCAGGTATAGTTGAAGCAATAGTAATAAATAGTAATAAACATAAAGATATTATTTTTTTGAAATTTTTCATATAAATCATCCCTTATCATATTATTTATATCGATCAATATTTTCATCAGCTGATATATTTATTATAGCAATTAAATAAAAAAAGTATATATGAAATGGCTAAATATTTATAAAATAAAATAATTTGTGTAAATAATTTCTAAAATTAAGAATATAACAAAAATGCATAAAATCATTAAACTGATGAATTTACATATTTAAGTGTATTTTATTATTGGGGTAATAAGGTAAATTATTAATATGAATATAATCAATTAATAATAGTAATTTAGATGGATATCTTAGTTTATAAAGAAAACACTAAAATATTCCATAAGCAGTTAACTCAAAGAGAAAACTAATTTAAAACCATAACACTAACTATTGCGGAATCAATTATAGGATGTACATTAGTGTACTTCTTAATTAAAGACAGGTTCCTTTTTTTCTTATTATTTAATTACCTGTTAATATATATCGGGAAATGTGTTATAATGTAGATTAAAATTATATTTAGTTAATATTTAATAGTATTAAAAAATTAGGGTGAATAAAATGACATGTAACAATAATTCATTTAAGAATAAATTAAGCAATGTATTATTATTTCTATACTTTTTAGTTATTATTATAATATTAATATTACAAATAACTGAAGCAGGAACTATAGAAAAACTAATTTTAGCCTATGAAAGGGGAATGGATAATGAATGAAAAAAAGGTAGTAAAATACTCAAAAATTTTACTAGTACTATTTATAGTTGGAGTTATTTTGATATTATGTGCACCAGGGATGGGAGAAGGGATAGGAGAAAGTATCTTAAGTAAAAGTGGGAGTATGGATACTCAAAGATTTTATATGATTATTGAAACTTACACATCCAGTTTTAGAACTGTTGGGGTAGTCTTATCTTTAATAGGTGGTGCAGGAACATTACTAAGTGGATATGTATTGTATAGAGAGAACAAAGATAAAAGCACTGATTAGTATATAAAAGCCCATATTTATTAATTAGAGAAAATTCTTTTTTATACTTACTAATTAATTGTTTTTTATAGAAACAGATATTATGAAATATATATTAAAATAAACTAATAACACTATAATTTTCTTAAATACAATAAAGGAATGAATAACATTATGGATATAGATGGATTATTTATATTGGTTCCACTAACTCTAGGTTGTATTGTAGTTATTATTAATATCGTTATATTTTTCTCCAATAAGGAAATAAGTTTAACTGCCAAAATAGTAATATCAATAATAATTGTAGTATTAGGTATTATAGTTGGTTGCTTAAATGACTATTATGAAGGTCAAAGGTATACAAGAGGAATGGAATCAAGATTAAAAACATATGATTTATTCTTTTGCATAAGCTTTCCAGCTTCATTAGTAGCATATATTATATATAAAATATACTTATATAATTTAAAGAAGAAAGGATACGGAAACAATGATTATAATAAAGAGGATTAAGCTTTTTCATATATACTAATATTAATTTACTCAATTATAGTTTAATATAATTAAACTTAAGTTACCTTTTCTTTTGTTAATTAAACCTAATATAGATGATAGAGATTATAATTTTAATGTATATTCCTAAATTATAAGTTAATCTTTTAATATATAATGTAAACTGTATAAGGATATTACATATAATATATTATAATAAGTCAAGAAAGGAAACAAGGCTCTAAATGTTTATTAATGAAATGAATAATCGTAATGAATTTCTTATGGATACAGTTACTTTAGTTGATCCATATGTAGTTCAAACTTTACAAACAGTAATTGGAAACAGAATACTCGTAGATACACTTAGAGGAGCTATTCAAGGAACGCTAGTTGATGTAAAACCAGATCATATAGTCTTAAAGGAACGGGAAGATGATCAACCTGTTTTTGTTCGTATTCAACAGATTGTCTTTGTAATGCCTATTTCTGAATAAAATCTCAACTTCAATTATTCATTAATATAAAATAAAGATTAAGTATAATTTTGTAGAACAAGTCATAATGCTTGTTCTTTTTTGCGAATTCTATTACTAATAATTGACAGACTTTTTTACTAAAAAGGCATATACTTCTTATTGTATTAAATAATAAAAGGAGGAAAAAAATAATGAAAAAACAAGTATTTGCAAAACAAGTATTGATTTTATGCTTATTACTAGGAGTTATGTTCACACACGAAGGAGTTGTATATGCTGCTAATGCAAACGATGTTGATTGTTATGCTTATCAAAATGATAATGATATTGTAGCAGCAGTATCAGGTATAGGGGGCAAGGATTGCATAATTACTATAAAATATTATGATGGAAATGATACATATTTAAAAACTAAAGCGTACTATAGGGAACAAGTGGATAGATTTAAAATTTATGATAGAATACCTTGGAATGCAGACCATGCAATTGTTCAATTTTATTTAAATGAAGTTGAGGTAGGATATAGATATATACATTTAGATTAGAAATATAAATTGTATTTTAGAAAATAATCAAAAATATTAAAAAATTGTGATTTAAAAAAGCCCTTAACCCTTATAAAATAAAGGTTAGGGGCTTCATATTATTTTTATCCAAAGTATCTATCAAGTAATCCCTTGAAAGCCATACCATGTCTTGCTTCATCTTTGCACATTTCATGAACTGTATCATGAATAGCATCATAGCCTAATTTTTTAGCTTTTGTTGCAATATCTTTTTTACCAGCGCAAGCACCATGTTCTGCATCAACTCTCATTTGAAGATTAGTTTTAGTGTCAGCTGTTACAACTTCACCTAATAGTTCAGCAAACTTTGCTGCATGTTCTGCTTCTTCCCAAGCAATACGCTTGTAAGCTTCAGCAACTTCAGGATAACCTTCTCTATCTGCTTGTCTAGCCATAGCAAGGTACATACCAACCTCAGTACATTCTCCTGTAAAATTCATTTTAAGACCTTCTAAGATCTCTGGGTCAACATCTTTAGCTACTCCGATTCTATGTTCATCAGCCCAAGTCATTTCTGTATCATCTTGTTCTACAAACTTACTAGCTGGTGCATTACATTGTGGACATTTCTCTGGTGCACTATCTCCTTCGTGAACATAACCGCAAATTGTACAAACATATTTTTTCATATCTAATATCCTCCTTGGAATTTATATTGATAATAATTGTTAGTGGATAATTATTATCTTATGGTAATATTATAACATAAAAAAATTGGTTGTCAACATAAAATAAAAAATAAATTTGAATATTTTTTTGCAGTAAGGGTAATATAATTCTGTGAGTAATTGTTACTCACAATACTTGTAAGTGAATATTTGCCATTTTACATCATGATTTATGACAGAAGTCTTAAATGAAAGGTGTGGTTAGGGTGAAAGGACATTTATAAGTAATATATGATAGAGACTAGTAGCCGTTAGGTTACTAGTCTTTTGACTATGTAAATTTTAATATACTTAATTGACTATTATGGTCAATAGATATATAATTATATTAACATGTTAAAGGTATTTTGTGATATATAGGAGAGGTAATTATGTATGAAGCATTTAATAAGATTAAGAAAGAAAAACAAGATAAGATAATAAATAGTGCTATGGAAGAATTTAGTAAATATGGATATGAAAAAGCATCTACTAATAATATTGTAGCCAATGCTAATATTTCAAAAGGATTATTGTTTCATTATTTTAGCAACAAACAAGGATTATTTGACTTCTTGATAAATTATAGTTTTGAAGTAATGATAAATGAAATTAATGAGAAAGTCAATTGGGAAGAAATGGACATATTTGATCGTTTGAAAGAGATTTTTATGATAAAGATGAAAGTATCCAGGAAATATCCACGTATTTTCCACTTTTTCAATATTATTTTAGAATACAAGAGTGTTGAAGAAATAATGAAAGAAGAGAGAGTAAGTAATCTATTATCAAAGATATACTTTCAAGATATTGATTATACAAAATTCAAGGAAGATATTGATCCAGTAAAAGCTCTAAATATTATTAAATGGACTTTTGAAAAATATGGCGATGAAAATCTAAAAAAATTCCAGACAGATGGATTAATAGATTTTGATAAGATATCAACAGAAATAGATGAATACATCGATATTCTTAGATTAGCATTCTATAGATAGTTTTTTATAATGTTTTTAGGTAACATATTTAATATATTAGGCATAAACATGTATAAAATAGGTTAATGGGGGACTACTTGTGTGGGGTGTCGTAATTGGACTATTATTAATTTTCTATGCTTTATTTATCTTATATGTTAGTGTAAAAAGACCTGAACTAGTATGGGATACTTATAAAATAAAATATTTTAGAAGAATATTTGGTGAAAAAGGAGCAAGTGTATTCTTATTTATATGCTTTGTGATTATAGCAATCATAGGCATAGTGTTGCTAAATAAATAGTGTTATATTATAAAAATGTTGGATATATGCTTTATTCCAGCATTTTTTATTGTAGTAAACTTTCTTATTACAAATTTGTTTAAGCTATGTGGTGTAATACCTTTGGATATTGCTATGATATAGTTTTAAAAAATTTTCATGATTATATATGAAAAATTTGGTATAATATACTATGGCAATGTTTTTTCTTTTGTATTTAAGTTTTCTAAAACATGTATTATCTCAATATGCTTTTTAATTAAAAAACAGACATGTGTCGTTTATAAGTCATTATCTGTATTATATAATTAATTTAGAGTAGATTTTATATCTACAATAAGATGTTAAATAATATTTATAATTAATATAATAAGGAGGTTTTTATTATGATAAACAGAGTAATATGGATAATTTTAGACAGCGTAGGTATGGGTGAATTACCAGATGCAGACAAATTCGGTGACAGAGGAAGCAATACTATAGGTAATATTGCAAAACAACTAAAATTAGACGTGCCTAATATGAGAAAACTTGGACTAGCAAATATAGAAGGAATGGTTAATTTAGAAAAAGTAGAAGAGCCAGAAGGTGTTTATGGTAGGATTGGTGAATTATCTAACGGAAAAGATACAACTATTGGTCATTGGGAAATGGTTGGTATCTATTCTCCTATAGCGTTTCCAACTTATCCAGATGGATTTCCTGGGGAAGTCACTGATAAATTTGAAGCGTATGTTGGTAAAAAAATATTAGGTAATAAACCTGCTTCAGGAACTGCAATACTAGAGGAATTAGGTAAGGAGCATATGGAAACAGGACGTCCTATAGTTTATACTTCAGCAGACAGTGTTTTTCAAATTGCAGCTCATGAAGATATAATACCAGTAGAAAAATTGTATGATATGTGTAGAGAGGCTAGAAAAATATTATCTAATGAACATGCTGTCGCAAGAGTAATTGCTAGACCTTTTCTAGGTGAACCAGGATCATTTTATAGAACTGCTAATAGAAGAGACTTTTCTTTGGTACCACCAAAAGATACTTTACTTGATATTCTACAACAGAGTGGAAAAGATGTTATAGGAGTAGGTAAAATAGAAGATATCTTTTCAGGTAAAGGTATAACAGAAGCTATCCATACTAAAGATAATATGGATGGTGTGGACAAAACCATTGAATATATGAACAAGGATAACAAAGGATTAATATTTACTAATTTAGTCGAGTTTGATTCTAAATGGGGACATAGAAATAATGTAGAGGGGTATGCAAAAGGATTGGAAGAGTTTGATATGAGACTTCCAGAGATTATTAAGAACATGAAAGATACAGATGTACTGATGATTAATGCTGACCATGGCTGTGATCCAACAACACCAAGTACAGATCATTCAAGAGAATATGTACCTTTCTTGGCTTATGGAAAAGAACTTAAGAATAATGCTGATTTAAAGACTAGAAAAACATTTTCAGATATTGGACAGACGATAGCAGAAATTTTAGATGTAAAACAACTTGAAATAGGTGAAAGTTTTTTAAAGGATATTAAAAGATAGTTAATTCATTAAATGTTAACTGCTACATTATGAACCAATTTTCGTCATAGAAGGGATGATGTAATCATGAGAATGTATGATATAATAGAAAAGAAAAAATTAGGTATGGTGCTTTCAGAGGATGAGATAAAATATTTTGTTAATGGTTATACAGAGGGGAAAATACCAGATTATCAAGTATCTGCACTATTGATGGCTATATATTTTAAAGGTATGAACGAGAAAGAAACATCAGTACTGACACTAGCTATGGCTAAAAGTGGCGAGATGCTAGACTTATCTGATATTGATGGAATAAAAGTTGATAAACACAGTACAGGCGGAGTAGGAGATAAAACTACTTTGGTCATTGCGCCAATGGTAGCAGCATTAGGAATTCCAGTTGCTAAGATGTCAGGTAGAGGTCTAGGTCATACAGGTGGAACCATTGATAAGCTTGAAGCATTTGATGGATTCAGTACAAAAGTTGAAAAAGACACTTTTGTTAATAATGTAAATAAAATTAAGATAGCAATAGCTGGTCAGACAGCTAATTTAGCTCCTGCCGATAAAAAGTTATATGCACTTAGGGATGTAACTGCAACAGTGGATAATATTTCATTGATTGCTAGTAGTATTATGAGCAAAAAGATTGCTTCTGGGGCTAATGCTATTGTTCTAGATGTTAAAACTGGTAGCGGTGCATTTATGAAAAAGGAAGAAGATGCTTTTGAACTTGCTAAGGAAATGGTGAATATCGGTACAGGATTAGATAGAGACGTAGCAGCTATTATATCAGATATGGATCAACCATTAGGAAGAGCAGTCGGTAATAGTTTGGAAGTCATAGAAGCCATAGAAACATTAAGAGGTAATGGACCAAAGGATTTACTTGAATTATGCTTAACACTTGGCAGTTTCATGGTTAAAGCTGCTGGAAAGACCAAAACAGCAGAAGAAGGAAGAAAATTACTGGAACAGACAATCAGTAGTGGTTCAGCCATTGAAAAATTAAAAGAATTGGTTCGTGCACAAGGTGGAAATGAAGAGTTTGTTGATAATACAGATTTATTCAAAAAAGCTAGTATTACAGAGCCAATAAAAGCAGATAAATCAGGATATGTGAGTCACATCGAAGCAAATGAGATTGGCGTAGCCTCCATGATTCTTGGTGGTGGACGAGAAACAAAAGAAAGTATTATTGATCTTAGTGTTGGTATAGTCATTGAGAAAAAAGTAGGAGATAAAGTTTCAGAAGGTGATATTTTAGCATATATCCACGGAAACGACCAACAAAAAATTAAACTTGCAAAAGAAAAAGCTTTGACTGCATATGAGTTTTCAGATGGAAAACCAAAAGAGACTAAATTTATTAAGGGAATAATTACCAAAGATGGAATAATTACCAGTTAGAAAAAAGGTATAAATTTCTTCTAAAAGCTTACTCTAATAGTAAGATAATTGAACTATATATAGCAGTTCCTTTAGTAAAAGATTATGTGAGTAGAAGGAGTGAGCAATAAATGAAGAAAAGAATATTTTGTTATTTACTTTCTCTAGCTTTATTTATGGGAGGTACATTTAATGTATATGTACATGCTGAGGAAGAACCAAAAGACAAGTTAGAGTTAACAGCCAAATCAGCTATATTAATGGAACCAACAACAGGTAAAATATTATATGAAAAAAATTCCCATGAAAGATTAAGACCAGCAAGTATAACCAAAATCATGACATTACTATTAATGTATGAAGCTCTTGAGAATGGTAAAATAGGATGGGAAGATGAAGTAGTTGTAAGTGAACATGCTTCTAGTTTCGGGGGATCTACTATTTTCTTGGAAACTAATGAAGTTCAACCAGTAAAAGAATTAGCAAAAGGTATCGCTGTTGCTTCAGGTAACGATGCAGCAGTAGCTATGGCAGAGCATATAGCCGGAACAGAAGGCGAATTTGTTAATATGATGAATGCCAAAGCAAAAGAATTAGGTATGAAAGATACTAATTTCGTTAATGCATGCGGACTTGATGCAGATGGTCATTTAACTAGTGCATATGATATTGCAATAATGTCAAAAGAACTTACAACTAAATATCCACAGGTATATGATTTAACTAAAATATGGATGGATAAGATAGTTCATCAGAGAAAAGATGGAGAAGAAATAAGTGAGTTAACAAGTACCAACAAATTATTGAAATGGTATCCAGAATATGCTACTGGTTTGAAAACAGGTTCTACAAGTTTAGCTAAATACTGTTTATCTGGAACTGCCAACAAAGATGGCTTGAATTTGATAGCTGTTGTAATGGCAACCCCTAATCATAAAGAACGTTTTAGAGAAGTAATGAAGATGTTAGATTATGGATTTGCAAATTGCAAAATGTATAAGGATGCCATAAAAGATAAGACATTAGCTAATGTTCCAGTAAAAAAAGGAACACTTGATAGCATTGACTGTGTTGGAGCTGAAGATTTCAGTTGCATTTTAGATAGTAAAGAGCAGCAAGAAATAACTAATGATATTCAAGTAGAAGAATTTGTTGAAGCTCCTATTGCTATTGGTGATAAAATAGGGGAAATAGTGTATAAATGCGGTGAAAAAGAAGTAGGTAGAGTTGACCTAGTAGCTGCAAATGAAGTTCCTAAAGCTACATTAGGGTTTTATCTAGGTAAAATTCTAAAAATGTTTTTTCACTAAGAATCTAGCAATATTTCAAATAATAGTAAGGCTTTTCCTAATATATTCAATTATATTATGAAAAGCCTTTTTGACTTATTTTTTTATTACTTCAATCAATCTAACTTCATTTAGTTTGATTGAACTTTCAAGATGCAAGGAATCTTTGGTATAGATATTATTAACACTAATTCTCATGTTTTCTTTGCTTTTAAGAAAATTTATATCTTCTTTATCTATTTCTATTGGCGAACCCATGTTTAGCCATTCGCTAAAGATACAACCATTCTCCTGATTTAACAGATAAGTCCTAACCTTATAATCTCCTTCCGTTAATTTTAGATTAACATATACGATTGTAGAAATACTATTTGATGTTTTTTTTGAAAAAGAATTATAATTAAGGTCTTTGCTGTAATTAAACATATTACCTATTTCCTGGCTGTAATAATACAGGAGTATATAATATCTATCACGATTTTTAACCACAATATAATATTCTCCCTGGTCTATTATTTCACCTTTTACTTTATCTAATAAATAATATGTATTGTAGAGGGGCTTCTTAAGACCATTAAAAGTCAATAGACTATCTTTCCCACTAAATATTTTAGAATTAACCATAGGATCAATAAGTGGTACAATCAAGTTGGCGCTCTTATATATATGCAAATGATTATATACAAAATAATTAGAAATAAAACACGTATCATAAAGTTCATTTACAGTTCTATTTTGATATATGTATGTATGGATATGTCTGCTTTTCAGCCATTCCACAATCTCATTAATTGTCTTAGAATTTTTCCAATAGTATTTATCGTTAATCTCAATAGTTATAAAGTCAAGCTTAGAAAAATTATAATTGTCTAAAACATTTTCAGCTGTGAAATATTTATTTAGATTAATTAAGATGCCTATCTTAAGGTCTTTATAATTGTTTATCAACTTTTTGATAACATTATTATAAAGATTGATAAACTTATCATAATAAGCTGATTCACAACTTATCTCTAATTTCCAGCTGCTGACTTGATATATCCCGAATTTTTCTAGGCAATGATTAATGAAAGTTTCTACAATAATGTTCCATTGCTTTAGGGTGTAAAACTTTTCATTATAAGAAAGCTTTATAAAAGGTCTTACCCCAGTATTAATTAGTAGTTCTAATAAATTATCTATATAAAACCAATTCAGACTCTTATCTTCATTCATGAAATTTATTGTTTTGTCAAAAACATTACCAAATCTAACATAATCAATATTAAGTTCGTTAGTTATGGCTTCAAGACTATTTTTAAGTATAGTATCCATACCATTGCTAGGGGTGTTGATTTGGAGTATATTCTCTTTTTTAAGGGTATATATACTTCTATTGAGCATATTTACAGTAAGATAATATACTTGATTAAGGTTGCCTGATAAAAAATCTTTTGCCAGAAGTTGTATATAATTATGTAATATGGTTCTGCTATTAAAGGTGACAGATGTATTTTTCTTCTTGGGTGATATATCCGATAAATATTTTTTCCTAAAAGCGCTAGGAGTCTCTTTATAAGTTTCTTTGAATAATTTTGTATAAGCTTTAACGCTGGAGAAACCATGTTCCAGAGCGATATCAATAATCATCTTATTTGAATTAAGTAAATCATTCATGGATTTATTGAGCCTAAAAAGATTAAGATACTTATTAAACCCTATACCAACCCTGTTTTTGAAAAACTTGGATAGATAGTGAATGCTAATGTATTCCTGCTCAGCAATTTGTGATAGTGTAAGTTTTTTATTATAATTCTTATTTATATTTTCAATAATTGATATTAATCTTTGCTGTGATCTGTCATTATGATTTCTTTCATTAATCATAGTTTTCTTAAAATTTCTTAGCAATAATTCAACTAGGGCTAAAGATTGTTTCAGAAGTTTTATCTGATATGTATTTTCTTTGTTTAATCTATACCACATCATGATGACTAAATTTTCTTTTATGGTGTTATAGGTGTTGGAATCTTTGTTTAACATAGTCGAATTCATATGAAAAACAATTTCCGTAAAACCTTGATAATATTTTTGATAGAAATAAGGGTCTAGTTGAAATACTAAGATTATTATATCGTCTCCTAAGGGAGTGATTTCATGCATCTCATAACTGTTTATTAGAATAATATTGTCTTGATGAACGATATAACTGGAATCTCTTATTTTAACACGTACAGAACCTTTCAGCACAAATAGAATTTCTATTTCTTTATGCCAATTCATAGGGTATACACGTTTGCTTTCATGTAAAAAAATACTAAAAGGTAAATTGCCACTATGCTTAATAATCTCAAATTTCGTATTCATAATCAATCGCCTTCTTTATTAAATATATTAAATAATCATTTGACTAAATATTATGAACTCATATTAATAAATTTTTAGTAAATTAAAGTTCAAAAATAATACCTTATAATAATAAAAAAATCCTCCTTAATTATTGATATAATCAATATATAGCACCTATTTCTTAACTTAATAATCTTACCTTAATAGTATCTTTATCTTACTAAAAAGTCAATAATATATAGTGCAAAAAAAGTACATTATAGGGTATAATAATTGACATATGAATTATTGCTATTAAAAGTTGACAAAAAAAGGTTATCATTTAACCAAAAGGAGCACCGAGAAAAAAGTCCAATGGTGTTAATCTATAGACATGAAATATGAAAGGAAATGGTATCTAATATGGAAAGCAAATTAAGGATATTAGTAATAAATCCAGGGTCAACTTCTACAAAGATTGCAGTATTTGATAATGAGCAACAATTATTTGAAGAAACACTTAGACATTCTACAAAAGAACTTGAAGTATTTGATACAATATTAGACCAATATACATTCCGTAAAGATGCAATAATAAGTGCTCTTGAAAAAAGACAGATTGAATTATCTAGTTTAAGTACTATTGTAGGTAGGGGTGGAATTCTTAAGCCTATTGAAGGTGGTACTTATCTATTGGAAGATAAGTTGATTGAAGCTCTAAGAGAAGGTGCTATTCAAAAAGGTCATGCATGTAATTTAGCAGGTCTTATTGCTAATGACATTGCTAAAGAGCTAGACATAAAAGCATATATGGTTGATCCACCTTGTGTAGATGAGATGGACGATGTTGCAAGAATTACAGGGTTAGAAGGTACTAGTAGAATTAGTATGTTCCATGCTCTTAATCAAAAGGCGGTTGCTAGAAGGGCTGCTAAAAAAATAGGAAAGAGATATGAAGAGTGTAATTTTATTATAGCACACGTAGGTGGAGGTATATCTGTTGGTGCACATAAAAAAGGAAGAGTAATAGATGTCAATAACGCACTGGATGGAGATGGACCATTTTCACCAGAACGATCAGGTGAATTACCTACAGGTGATTTAGTTGATTTGTGTTTCTCAGGGAAATATACCAAACAGCAAATCAAAAAGTTGTTAGCTGGTAAAGGTGGTATAGTTAGTTATCTTGGTGTAAATGATGTAAGAGTTGTTCAAGAAATGATAGAGAAAGGTAATGAAAAAGCAATTCTTATATATGAAGCAATGGTATATCAAGTTGCAAAAGCCATAGGAGCAATGGCCACTGTTTTGATGGGTGATTATGATATGATAATTCTAACTGGTGGTATTGCTTATTCAAAGATGTTCAGTGAAAAATTAAGAAAGAGAATTAATTTTTTAGGTGAATTTGAAGTTTTTCCAGGCGAAGATGAATTGATAGCCTTAGCAGAAGGTGGACTTCGTATACTTACAGGTGAAGAAACAGCAAAATTATTCAAATAAGCTATTGAATATTTGCAATAATCTATGTAAAATATAAAAATCAGTATAAAAAGGGATTGGTTGGATGGTTTGTAAATTTGAAGATATAATGAAGTTAGCCAAAACAAAAGAACCTAAAGTGCTTTCGGTTGCTGTAGCTCAAGATATAGATGTTTTGATTTCTGTGAAGATGGCAATTGAAGAAGGAATAATTAAGGCTATTCTTGTAGGGGATAAAGAAGAGATACTCAAGATTGCAAAACAGATAGATTTTAATGTTGAAGATGTAGAGATAATTGATGAAAAAGATAAAGTAGAAGCATGCAATATCGCTGTAAAAAAGGTAACAGATAAAGAAGCTGATATGGTGATGAAAGGTATCATTGATACTGCTGTCATTTTAAAAGCTGTTTTGAACAAAGAAGCTAATTTAAGAACGGGTAGAGTATTAAGCCATGTTGGTGTTATGGATATACCGGGATATGAGAGGGTATTATTGATTTCTGATGCAGCAATGAATATTGAACCAGACCTAATGACTAAAAAGCAGATAATTGACAATTCTGTTATTGTAGCTAGGAGCATAGGTATTGATGAACCCAAGGTTGCTATGTTATGTGCAAAAGAAAAAGTAAATCCAAAAATGCAAGCCACAGTTGATGCAAAAGAACTTGAAGAAATGAATAAAAGAGGGGAAATACATAATTGTATCGTAGGTGGTCCTCTAGCTCTGGATAATGCAGTATCAGTAGAAGCTGCTAACCATAAAAAAATTGATAGTCCAGTTGCTGGAAAAGCAGATATTTTGATAGTGCCTTCTATTGAAGCAGGTAATGTATTATATAAATCATTGGTTTTCTTAGCTAATGCTAAAGCGGCTGGTGTTTTAGTAGGTGCAAAAGTACCTATTGTTGTAACATCTAGGGCCGATACTGAAATATCTAAGATTAATTCTATTGCTTTAGCTATGTTAATGACTTCTAAATAGCTGTGAAGAAATAATTGAATAATCAGGTTGCTAAAAATGTTCTTATTTAAATAAGGGCATTTTTTATGTCCATTTATCTGTTTATACTTATAGAATAAATGAGTAATAAAATTGATAATATTATAATAAATTATAAAATAGTGTATCTATTTATGGGAAAAAAATGAAGTATAAAATAAATAAGTAAGTTGATTAAAATGTAAAAATATGTAGGTATAAATTACTATATATGGTAAAAAAGTGTATAATGTTTAAATAATGTAAATTAGTACTTAATACCTAAAAAGTCCTTTTTTTAATGACAAGTAGATGGTATAATAAATTTATTAAAAAAATATATTTATTATCATCTCACAAATAATACAAAATAATCAAAAAAGTATAATAACAAATAAATATATATATTAATAAAAATCTAAGTAAGATAATATTTACTTATGATCATTATGACACTTAAAAGATTGACAAAATAGTAATTATATAATAGAAAAATTGAAGGAGGAGAACTATTCATGAGAAAGTATAAGATTTTAAAACAATTGTTTACTGTTATACTTGTAATTGCGATTACAGTTACAGGAATCCCGATTAACTCTTATGCAAATGAGACACAACCCAAAGCTCAGACCATTGATGTTGAACAAGCTTTGAAGAATAAGACAGAAAATGATAATATTCCATTAGAGAATGAAAACATAAATAATACTAATGATAATGAATTAATGAAAGATAATCAAGAAGAAGAGGAAAATGAAGACGAATCAAGTGATGATGGAATAAACACTGAAGGAAATAATCAAAATCAAAAAAATCAGAATATAGATAAAGATGAGGAACAAGTTTCTGATGAGAATAATGGTGAGAAAGTAGACGATACCCATGATTTTGATAATGATAATAGCAATGAAAATGTAGAAGAAAATATAGAAGGAAACAAAGATGATAATAGTGAAAATGGTAGTTTGAACAATGAAAGTGATGGAGACAATAAAAATGCAAATCTAGATAAAGAAGAAGATGACTTAGATAAATTAGATGAATCAAATAATAAAAAACAAGCTAATGAACTTTCTAGTGTAGTTATTAGTAATGTTGCAGGTAGAAGCAAAGTCAATATATACATTGGAAATGAATTTTATGAGCATTTAGATGGTGAAACATCTGATGATATGTTAATTATTGAACCAAAAGGTACAATAATCAGACTAGAAGCTATTGATTATCCAGGTGCTGACCCAACTCATATATTTAATTGTTGGTTTGTTCAATCACAATTAAGTAATACTTATATAACAGATAGTATTATTGAATTTAATATTGAAGACTATATAAAAGTAACACCATGGCATAATGCTAACCTAAAACCAAAAGAAAAAGAAGTAATAATCAGTGGAGATAGTGCGATAGAGATTCCTTATAAAAATGATGTTACTAAGAATTATACTGCAGAAGTATATGATAAATCTGGTAATATCATTGAAGATTCAACTATTACATGGTCTTTGAAAGATGAGTTGGTTGGAGTAAATATTAACCAAACAGGGAGAGTTACTGTTACTAGTGAAGCGACAGTTGGTAATTTCACTATAATAGCTATTACTCAAAATGGTACTAAAGGAGAAATGCAGATACAACTTAGTCCATATGATATCCCAGATGCTCCTAATTTAATAGCAGATGATATTAATAATATAATTACTGGTCAAGACGCAAATAGAGAAAATATGGAGTACACAATAGGGGATAGTGATAATTGGGAAACATATGATTCTGATAATCCTCCAGATTTAACAATGGATGTTGTTATCAAGCTTAGGTTTATTGGTACAGAAACAATACCACCAAGTAACATAACAACATTACAATTCAATTATAACTATATAGAAAATTTTAATGACGATAAAGAAATATATACTGACGTTCAAAGTGATAATAGAGGATATTTAAGTGTAAAACATTATGATATCGCTAATGATTCACAAGTTGATGAAAATGATAGGGTTAAGATGTTTGGTGATGAAAGATACTCTGATTTCATTATTCAGACTCCTATAGAATCAGCATATGGAGATTACTTTGATATGTATAACGAGAGCCAACAAGGTTCATTATATTTTGAAGCCAACTACAATAATAACTCTCATGAAGCTTATGAAAAAGCTATAGTCATGTGGGGATATTTTGTGCCTGAAAAAACTGGTGAATATCAATTATATGCTTATTCAGATGATGGAATATATGGTTCTTTGACAGTTGGAAATGAAGATAAAATATTTGTTAACAAATGGCAGTATCAATCACCTTCTACAAGAGGTAATGGTACAGTGTACCAGATGCAAGAAGGTAAGATATACCCAATATATATGAATTTCTTTGAGAACAGAAAAAGTCAATCTGCATTTAAATTACAAATGTCTTTTAATGGTAATACAATAGAAGATGTACCAGGTACTTATTTATATCCAAGTTCCAAAAATTTGGCTTATAATAATAATGTCCCTGTAATGGGTATAAATGTAGAACCTGAGTCTACTATAATTAATTTAGATGAAAATGATAGTATAACACTTAATGCGACAATAGAACCCGTAAACGCAACTAATAAAAATATAAATTGGTCTTCTAGCGATGATAGTATTGCAACTGTTGATTCTAATGGTAATGTAACACTCAATAAAGTTGGAGTTGTAACAATAACAGCTACAACGGAAGATGGAAATTTTGAAGGCAATTGTGTAATAACTATTAATTCAAATATTTCAGGAGACCCAAATGATTTCTTTTATGCAAGTGATAATAAAGGAACTTTGGTTAAATATTACCCATACAGGAATTCAAATAAAACAGATAAAATCGCTTCAAAAATAGATGATTATAGAGATATAGCAACTTTACCTGATGGAACTTTAGTAGGTGTAACCCAAAATGGTAATCTTTATAAAAACATTGAGTTGGGTATAGATGAAAGAGAAAAAATAGGACCTGGTTTTTATATTAATAACGAAGATAATCACTCCTATTTCAATGATTTTTATGGCGTAAATGCATTAACTTCGGATTCTAATGGTAATCTATATTATGTTGAAGAAGATTATGGAATAATTAGAAAGTATGATATTACGAATAATGAAATAACTGATGTTGTAGCTACAGGATTGTCTTCTGCAGGAGATATTGTTTTTCTTGATGCTAACACAATTTATTATACTGCTTATGATTATTGGAATTACTATTATCTAGTTAAAGTTAATATTACAACAAAGCATGTCAGTCAAATTGCTCGGTTGTCAGGAATTCCTTATGGTATAGCATCGCTTAATAGCAAATTATTTGTAACTTATGCAAATAATAATAAAAGTTATGTTGATGTATATGACCCAGAAGGCAATAAATTAAATGATAGATCTGAAAAAATCAATCATTTGAAAAAAGTATTTGGAGCTGCACAAGGAATTGGAAAAATAGTATCTAATCCACCTGTTGCCAAAGATGTACGAATTGAAGGTAGTGCAAAAGTTGGAGAAGAACTTACAGGGTTATATACTTATGAGGATTCTGAAGGTGATGAAGAAGGTAATTCTAGGTATCAATGGTATAAATCAGAACGTGACTCAAGTAGTTATACACCAATCAATTATGCTACTACCAAGAAGTTATTAATAACTAAAAATTTAATTGGGTGTACTATAAAATTTGAAGTAACTCCAATAGCTAAGACAGGTACTTATCTTGAAGGTAATGCTGTAAGGTCAAATCCTACAGAAAAAGTTGTACCGATACCTTTTAAATTAATAGGACCATATGATTATGATTATTTTTATTTAAACGATAGAAATGGAAAAATAATTAAATATTATCCTGAAAGCAATAATTATGAACAAGTTGCTTATACAAACAAAACATATTTAGATATTGCAAATTATAATGATGATATTATAGGGGTAAGGGACGGTAAATTATACGAAAATATAACTACTAACCCTATAAAGATAAAAGAGATTAGTGATAGTACAATAAATTCCCTTACTTATAATAATGGATTATATTACTATGTTGAAGGTACGAATCTATATGCTTATAACCCAAATACTGAAACATTCTATGAGCTGAAAGATATTGGATATACATCTCAAGGCGATTTAGTAGCTTTTGATGGTGATATGTATTTCTTGGCTGCTACAAGAAATGGATATTATACGAAGCTTATAAAAATTGATTTTGATAATAATTATTCTACATCTGTTATTGGTGAATACTATAGTGGATATTCTATGGGTATAGCTGCAGCAAATAATACTTTATTTGTTGGTTATAGTAATATAGTTGCAAAAGTTAATTTGCAAACTGGATATTTATATGATGAAACTAGAATAAGGGGACTAAATAATATATATGGCGCTGCTCAGGGTGGGTATGATACGCCAGTTGTATCAAGTATAACAATTTATGGTGATGAAAGTATAAATGTTCCAACCCAACAATCAAGTCCACAAAAATCAGAGTATAAAGCAATAGTTAAAGATCAATATGGAAATATAATGGATGAGAATGTAAGTTGGTCTTTAAAAGAAGCTATAGCTGGAGTAACTATAAATTCTAATTCTGGTATAGTAGAAGTAACTAATGAAGCACCATATAAAATGATTACAATAATTGCTCGTATTAATGATGTAACATGTAATAAAAATGTGAAGTTAAATAAAATACCAGAGGTAACAGGAAACGATAATACAAATGTGCTAATAGGTGCAGATAACACAATGGAGTATTCAACAGATGAAGGTCAGACATGGAAAGAGTATGATAGTAGTGTTACCTTTCCAGGCAATGTAAAAGTAGAAGTGAGATATAAAGAAACCGAGTTGTTGACAGCAAGTGAAGCAACTGAAATAATATTTACAAAGAACACTCCTGAAGCGCCAGAGGTAACAGGAAATGATAATACAAACGTGCTAATAGGTGCAGACGAAACAATGGAGTATTCAACAGATAAAGGTCAAACATGGAATGATTATGATAGCAGTTTGACTTATCCAGGAGATATAAAAGTTAAGGTAAGATATAAAGAAACAGAGTTGCTGACAGCAAGTGAGTCAACAGAGGTAATATTTACGAAGAACACACCAGAAGCACCAGAGGTAACAGGAAATGATGATTTCAATAAATTAGTTGGTGCAGATGAAACAATGGAGTATTCAACAGATGAAGGTCAGACATGGAAAGAGTATGATAGCAGTTTGACTTATCCAG
>Ga0207831_100164_pt1 | contig 35984 bp, 28 predicted proteins | sample TtanPargueraPR_7_FD_187741 | JGI IMG/M metagenome (GOLD analysis project Ga0207831, IMG submission 187741) | Aerobic enrichment media microbial communities from Bioluminiscent Bay, La Parguera, Puerto Rico - Tt and M1 (2) (SPAdes) | ecosystem: Environmental > Aquatic > Marine > Unclassified ...
CCCGCCACCCGGAAAAAACACAATGGCGGGCTTGAGATCCTGCGTCCTGGGGATCAGCAGTGACATCTGCAACTGGCAGATTCCTGTGGTTCGGAATATCTGGGAGTATATGATCCCATCCATTGCGTCGATCTGGGGCCGGGTTATTTGCGTTTTCATGATTTTGGCACCTTCCGTGTATCCCGTCAGGTTGGATTTTCCGGCAACGGCCTGTTTCGAACTCGTGAACAGAAAAAGTATTCCAAGAACGGCCAGAGACAATATTTTCATATTCATTTTCTTGCTCCTTTTCGCAATGTCGAGTGGGTGCATTGAGTCTGCGCAATGGAGGCCAGTGCAGGCATCATCAAGCGGCTCGACAAAAAGTCGAAGAACATTCCCGGAGAGTCATATCCCAAAGGGAGATCTCAATCAAAACCGTTGGTGCGAGTGTGGCGCGTTGCGTTTTCGTTGAAAAGCACGACCTCCACCAGCAGTGATGGAGGTCGTGTTTACAGGTTTACTATTCGTAGTGGCGTCCGGTGATCATTCCCTTGATCAGGGAGAACATCCGTTTGCCGGTTGTCGTCATATAGACGTGCAGCATCAGGAATGCCAGATAGCCCATGCCCAGAATGAAGTGGGCTGTGGCCAGACTGCGCGTTGAAATCCCGGGCGTGACGATGGCGGCCAGCTCGGGGATCAGCAGGAGCAGTCCCGATCCGAGCAGCACGAACATGCCGAGGCAATAGAAGACCAGGTAGGTCAACTGCTGAACGGGGTTCAAACGTTTTGCCGCAGTGGCGTGATGCGGTTTTTCCGCTCCCGTGAATATACCGACAAGGTAGTAGCCCAACTGCTCTCCGAAACGAAGTCCCATACCGCGTCCAAAGGAAATGTATTGGCGAATCTGTCCGGTGAGAAGGCTGTACAGCAGGAATATCACAAAGTGCGCCACCAACAGAACCGCGGCTGCATCATGCACGTTCACACTGAATTCCATGGGCAAACTCAGCATGGCGTCCGGGTAGTGGATGCTCAGTCCCGTTGCCAGCAGCGTCAGGAAGAGCAGGGCGTTGGTCCAGTGCAACACCCGGATGGTCAGCGGGTATATTTTATCGCCGGGAACATCTTTTTCCGCCTTGCCGGAGCGACGTCCGAGCACTGCCCGCAACAGGCCGTGGACCAGCAGTATGACCAGCAGGCCGATCAGGATGGCGTTCACCTTTCCGTCCAGCCTGGCTGTTTGTCCCAAGCCGGGCACATAGTTGTCTCCGAAGGAACGGAGAACATCCGCCTCGGGCACGACACGCATGGTGATGGTGCCGGTTTCGTCGAGAGTGACGCCTGCCTTGCGCATTTTGGCGATCAATTCCGCATCGTCAAAGAAGCCCTTGCCCACATAGGCACCACCGCCCTGCTGCATGTCTGTGTAGTGGGTGACCCGCTTCACGAAAAAGGAGTCCTTTTCCGTATGGCATGCGTTGCAGTCGCGCAGGGCCTTTTCCTTGGGCAGGACATGGTGCACCTGTCCCACCGCTCCTTCTGCCGGAGTGTGGCATTCCACGCAGCGGACGCTGGCAAAGTGCCGGTCCCGTTGCGGCAGGAAGTCGTGGGAAAGGTTCTGGGTGTATACGGCGCGTCCGGTCAGTTCCTTGTAGCGGACTGCGCTGGTGTGGCAGGCCACACAGGGCTTGTTGCTGGCTTCGACCGATTCCACGTAGGAATCCATGGCGCCTACATGCTGCTGCGTATGGGGATCATGGCAGTCCGTACAGGTGATCTTGGCACCCAGCTTTTCAAAGTGCCGGCTTTTGCCCATCTGCTTGCGGATATGGTCGAAGGTTTTGTCATGGCAGTTCATACAGGACGGCAGGGCCTCACGTTGCAACGTGTGCGGGATAACCTTGAAGTCCTCGGCCTTGGCCTTGGGCGCGTGGCAGACCACGCAATCCATCGAGCCGTGCACACTTCGTTCAAAGGCACGGCCGGAGATGTGGATTTTCAGGCTGGAGCCGCGTTCCGTAACCGGGCGCAGGTCAGCCTTGGCATGACACCCGAGACAGGTGTCTTTTCGCACTCCTTCGGGGAACACCGGGCCTTCATGAACAGACGGCTTTTGGGCCGTTGTTCCGCCGGTGTCCGCCCAGGCCGCATGCAGCGGAGCCGCACACAACAGGAGCGCCATTACTATGAATAAACTATGGCGATATATTTTCACAATTGCCTCCAGTGCGGAAATCCTTTGTTCCACAACCTACTTTTTGAAGTTTTCAAAAGTGAAGCTATGACAATCGGCGCACAATACTTTGGAGGGCTTGTGCTCTTTATGACAGGTCGTGCACGGCATATACGTGCCGTAATGCGGCGCGTTGTGAGGGTTCCGCTCCAACTTGGCCGTGACCTTGGCCATTTGCTCCGGGGTGCCGTGGCAGCGGATGCAGCTGGCGTCGTCCGGGGGAGTGGTCGGAGCCTGCCCGGAGTGGCACAACTGGCAGTTGGTTCCGTTCTGGTGGATTTTCTTGTGGTAGTCCTTGAGAGTGCGCTCCCCAAGCATCACGCGGGTAGCTTCGGCAAGCTGGGAAGCTGCGGAGGGATTGTATCCCACTTCATCCACCTTTTTCCCGTCAGGGCCGGTTTGGGCGGAAGATGCCATGGAGGCGCTTCCTCCGGAAAGGACTCCCCAGGAAGCGGCAGCAAAAACAACGACCGCGGCAACGATGGCTAAATGTTTCATTTTCATTTTCCCCTTTAGCTCCTGGCCCTGTTACGGGCCGCGTTCTTGCCTGCAATGGTGCCCATGACCAGCGTTTCCGCAATGGCGCAACTGCCCAGACGGCTTTCGCCGTGGATGCCGCCGGTGATTTCCCCGGCTGCGAACAGCTTGGGAATGGGCTTGCCGGTGCTCATGTGCGTGACTTCCGCATTGGTGTTGATGTTCACACCACCCTGGCAGAAATGGACCTTGGGCCAGGCACGCATGGCATAGAACGGCGGTTTGTCCAGATACAGGGCACGGTCGAATTCGAAGATCGGCTTGCCGAACTCCTCATCCTTGCCGTTGGCCACGAATTTCTTGAAGCGGTCCACCTGTTCCTGAAGCGGTTTCAGCGGGATGCCGAAGTTGGTGGCCAGTTCTTCAAGGGAATTGAATTTCCAGGCAACGCCTTCCTTGAGCGCGTGTTTGACGGTCGGGGATTTCACGATTCCCGGCTCTGAGCAGAACGCCACGGGGTAGAATATCTTCCCGTCTTCATCCTTGCAGTGCTTGAGCTGGGCATCGGCGCGGGTTTTGCGGTCGGCGTTTTCGTTGACGAAACGCTTTCCGTCGCGGATGTCCACCATGATGCCGTACGGGAATGCTGCCTGCTGGTTGAACTGCGGCGCATAGCCGAAACCGTTTTCGTCCGGGGAAGCCCACGGACCAAGCTGGAAGCAGGCCGTGTTGACCGGAGCGGCGTTGACTGCGAGCAGGGCATGGAAGGACTCCGCGGTTGCACCGGAATGGTTGGTACAGCCCACGTTTTCGTCCAGACTCGGATTCTGCATCGTGCGGAAATCCATGTCGTTTCCATAACCGCCCGTGCAGGCCACGAAACCGCGATTGATCTTGTAGCGGCGCAGGGAACCGGAGTTCTCGTCCGGGAAGTAGTAGTTCTCCCGAACCACGATGCCGGCAATTTCGCCGTTTCCATCGGTCAGGATTTCCTCAAGACGGCAACGGTTCTTGAAGATGGCTCCCAGCTTGATGCCGCCTTTCATCAACGGAACGGTAATGTCGCCGCCGGTGAAATTGACGGTCTGGCAGGTGCGCTGCACGGAATGTCCGCCGAACTGAAGCAGAACGTCCTTCCACTGGACACCGAATTCCTTGGTCATCTCGAAGGCTTCCACCGTACCGGCACAGACCACGCGCAACAGATCCACGTGGTTGGTTCCGCGTCCGCCCTTGAGCATGTCGGCCGTCATCAGTTCCACGCTGTCCTTGATGCCCTTCTCTTTTTGCAACTGCGAACCCGCAACGGCCATGGCTCCACCATTGATGGCCGAGTTACCACCAAACACCGGCATTTTTTCGATGACCAGTGTGGAAGCGCCCTCCCTTCTGGCGGCAATGGCCGCAGCACATCCGGCAAATCCGCTTCCCGCGATGATTACGTCAAACTCGCGGTCCCAGTATTCGTCGTTGAGCGTCGCCGCTTTGGCTTCGGTCACGGCAACCTTGGAAAACAGGACAGATCCCGCAGCTATTCCTGCGGCTTTGAGCATGTCACGCCGCTGGATTTTCTTTTGGTTGTCACTTTTGACAGTCTTTTTCCTCATAACCCTCCTCCGGGTGTAGTACGATTAATCGCGCCCCCGAGCGCGAAAACGAAAAACCGGAAGAAGATAGCAAACCCTATTCCAAATACTAATATGTTGAAATAAAAGAATAAATATAAATAGACGCTGCGATGGGTTGCGAAATGTCGCAATTTGACTGTTGCGACTCGTAACGTGTCGCGATATTTCGCGTTCCAAAAGCATTGACTGGCCCGTTTCCTCCTGCTAGCGCTAGACGAATATCTGCTACGGACCGGGTAAGGATATGGACGGCAAGCTTTTTGAGGAAATTGTCGGCAAGGTGTGCTCAACATTGGATTTGCAGGCTGCTATCAGCGACTTGCAACGCCTTTTGAAGTCGCACATCGGCATTGAAGGCATTTTCGTAGGCCATCATGCGTGGGATGAAAAAACCGTGTATAGTCTGGTGTATGCCGACGATTCCCGTTGCAGTGACCTCAACTACATGAGGCCTGCCGGGGACGAACTGCATAATTATCTGCTTTCCGATAAACGGCGCGAGCTGAACATGCTCAGCCGGCTCAACGATTTTCCGGCCATGGCGACCACGTTGGCCTCTCATATTCCGGCTTCCCATTCCCTGTATGAATTTCGTGTCCGGCTGGATGGCGAGCACATCGGCATGTTGGCTTTTCATACGGCCAGGCCGGACCTTTCGGAAGCCACTCTTGATTTGTTGATGAAAATACGGGCTCCCATTGCTCTCAATCTGGTGAACAGGCTGTCCCAGCTGGATGTCTGGCCCCGTTCGGGAAGAGTGCGCGATGCAGGTGCGAAGTGGGCGAATGACATTGCCCATGTCATCTGTAAATCCGCAGCCATGCGCCGGGTTTATCAGATGCTGGATGCGACGGCTCCCACCAGAAATACCATTCTTCTCACGGGTGAAACCGGAGTGGGCAAGGACGTTCTCGCTCGTCATATCCATTCGCTTTCACCGCGCCGGGAAAAGCCGTTCGTGCATGTCAATTGTGGCAGTATTCCGGAATCCCTGATCGAGTCGGAGTTTTTCGGCCATCGCCGGGGTTCGTTTACGGGTGCCGATATTGATCATGTCGGTTTTTTCGAGCAGGCGCATCAGGGAACCATTTTTCTTGATGAGGTAGGCGAGCTTTCTCTGGGCATGCAGACAAGGCTGCTGCATGTGCTGCAAAACAAGACCATCCGCCGAATAGGGGGCACTCGTCAGATTCCGCTTGATTTTCGGGTTATTGCGGCGACGAACTGTGATCTTGACGCCATGTGCAGGAACGGCCGGTTCCGTCAGGACTTGTTTTTCCGTCTCAACTGTATTCGCGTGGAAGTCCCTCCATTGCGAGCCAGAAGGGACGATATTCCCTTGTTGGCGGAAAGGTTGTTGCAAATTGCCGCTCAGGAACAGGAAGAGCAGGATGTCCCTTCCATTGCTGAGGCTGACATGACTCGTATGGTCCGGTATGATTGGCCCGGCAATATTCGGGAGTTGGAGAACTGTCTTCAACGTTCCATGGCGTTAAGCCACGGCGGTGCTTTCCACGTTGATGTGCCTTCCGGATTTGCCGGTGAATTGCCGTCCCCGCTCTGTCCGCCGGATTCCGTAGGGTTGTCCGTACCTGATTCGATCGGCATGCGTCCGTTTTGTGCCGGGCAGGCAGGCGGCGCATCCTTGCAGGACCACATCCGGCAACATCTTGAAGAGGTGTTGCGTCTTTCCCATGGCCGTATTCACGGTAAAGGCGGAGCTGCCGAACTGTTGGACATCAACCCGAGCACACTTCGCAGCCGGTTGAAAAAAATGGGTATTCCTTTCGGACGGCAGACCTCGAAAGATTCCATTTAAACGATTTGCCTCTCATGCGGGATCATGCCATCCCAAGTCCCGCCTCTCTTTTTTCGCCAAATATTCCCCTCGCTGAGTCCTGTCAGGTGCCACGCTTTTTTAGAACGCTTTCTGATTTTTCAGGAGTCTTTTTTTTATGCGGAGGTTTTGCCGTGCCCAGAAATAGTTGGAAAAGCTTGGCGTCCACATCTCGGGGATTGAGGGAAAGGGCCTTTCGGTATTCCGTACGGGCTGCCTCAAGGCGGTTTTCAAGGAAACAGGCATATCCCTTGAAAAGGTGGGTTTCTGCAAGGGTGGCGCGCTGCAACTCTTTTCCAAACGGATCATGTGGGTTCTTGTCCGGTGGGATCAGGAAGGTTCTGCCCGTGTTCACATGTCGCAGGGTGGCAGGCATGTCTTCCCTGTAGTGAAGATAGTGGAGGCTCCGCGGAATGGAGTATTCGATGTAGGGTTTGTCGTCGGTGACGACCTGTGCCCCCGCAGCAAATGTGTTCCATTCCTTTCGGTTCATGAGAAAGTGCGAAAGCAATGCAAAAGGGCTGTCCAGCCCGGTGTCCAGTAAATCCTGCCGCAGGTTGCCGGAATTCATGACGGACTGGATTTTTCCCCAATCGGCTTTCAGCGGTTCCCTGGTGCCTATCAAGGCGAGGATATCCGGCGTTGCACACCAGAGAGAGGTATGCGGAAAGACGTTGCCAAAGGTCGCCATGATACCACGGAGTTCTTTTTCCGGGAGGTCTTTCATGGATACCCATTGGCACATCATGCCGTTTGCTCGCAGCCTGCTCAGGCAGAGTGAGTAGTATTCCCGGGAATACAGATTTCCCATTCCCGCCAGGGCAGCATTGTAGAGATCTCCCACAATGAGGTCGAAAGGTTGGCCATGCTCCAGCAGATAGTGTCGACCGTCCTCCCGGATCAGGGATATGTGATGATTATGCAGGATGTCCCTGTTTTCCGAGGCGAAGAAGCGGCTCGCATTCATGACGCCCTGTGATATTTCGCAACAGGTTATGTCTGCCGGGTATGCCGTGGCGGTGCCCGGGGTGATGCCCGTTCCCATGCCCACGAAGAGAATCCTTTCTGGCGAATTGCAGAGCAGGATCGGTAAATGGGCCTGTAACTTCTGGATTCTTTTCATGACCGGCGAGGTATCGCCTATGTACTGGAAAAAAGTGGTCATAAGCCTGCGAACGTGGTTTTGCGTACTTTGCAGGATCATGACGTTGTTATCCAGCCCTTCATGGTAATAGAGGAGATTCCACGGTTTTTTCAGTCTGTGGGCCATGGCCCGGGTGGTGAGATCTCCGGGGATCAGAAAAAACAGCAGAGCCAGAGCACTTGTCGTGATTACCAGCATTTGGCGTTTTTTCGGGATCGAAAGTCGTGACACGCCCACGGCATACAGTGCCAGAAAGCCGTTTGTTGCTCCCAGAAGATCAAGCGAGTTCTGTATGCCGAGATAAGGGAGCAACAAGAGCCCGGCAGCCAGTGAACCAATGACACAGCCCACGGTGTTGAAGGTGTAGAGAGTTCCAACGTTTTTGCCGACCCTGTTTCTTCCGCCGCCCCATATTCGGTTGGCAAGCGGAAACATGGCCCCGAGCAGGATGGACGGCACCAAAACAAGGATGCTCGAAAAAAACAGCATTTCCAGTAGTTGGCTCCCCAGGGATATTCCCAGGAGCCGGTTCATTGCACTCTGCAACGCGGGGAAGGCGTTGTACGGAAGCAGCATTGATTCTGCCCAGACTGAAAGTCCTGCCTGCATCCCTCCAAACCAGAGCAGGGGGTGCGAAACCGTATCGGCTTTTTTCCGAAACAAGAGACTTCCCAAAGCCATGCCGCCCAGACAGGTTCCCAGCATGGCGGCAAATCCATAGCTTGTTCCGATGAACGTGTTGGACAACAGCCGAATCCAGAGCACTTCGTAGGCCAGTCCGGTGGCTCCGGAAACGGCATAGGCGAGCAGGAACCATCGCGGCGGCACATGGGACGGATGCTTGCTGCTGGAAGTGTCTGTGGTTTTCTTGCGAGCCATATTCCCGGCAGGTGAGGTGATTGCAACTTTTTCCGATAACAGGAAAAAACAGCAAAAAAAGATACCGATGTTGATTGCGACTGCCATGTACGTGGTTTCGAGCAGGCCAAGAATTTCAATGGAGTAGAATCCGCTGAAAATGCAACCGGAAAACGCACCCAACGTATTCAGGCCATACAAAATCCCAATTGGAGTGCCGAGTTTTTGCGGTTGCCTGACCACGGCTCGGGTCAGGACCGGCAGCGTACCGCCCATGAGCATGGCAGGAATCAGCAGGAAAATGGCGGCAATGGCGATTTTGAGAAACAGGTTTTCGGAAATCCCCGAAATGCGGGACAATGCAGGATACCACTGCTGAAGGTGAGGGAGCACTGTGCTCACCACCAATGCCGAGATGCCTATGCCTGCCTCCAGAAGCGCATACATTTTCAGAGGGAAGGAAACCTTGTCTGCCCGTGATCCGAAGAATCGTGCGCCAAGGGCAAGGCCGCCCATGAATACTCCCATGACGATGCTTGCTGCGACGATGGTGCTGCCGAGGCTTGTGGCGAGCATCCTGCCCCAGACGATTTCATAAATCAGTCCGGTGGCACCGGAGAGAATGAAAGCCAATTTCAGTAGCCAGTGCATAGTTCTTCCGTCCAAATCGATTGTAGCGAAAGTGTGTTTCGTCTTCATTGCCATGCCGCTCACACGCGAAGGAGGACAATTACCTGCTGTTCCGCCAGCTTTAGTACGCTTTTGAAGGATGGGGATCAACATCTGCCCACTTGGGCGGCGGGGCAGAAGTCGAGAGAGGGGTATAATGGATGATATTTGACATCGGGATGTTGCTTTTGCAACGGACTGGGTGCTTTGTTTTTTTCATAATCTGTAAATGAGTATAAGAGATCGAAGAAATTTCGACCGGCAGAGTTTGGGAGAGCTCTGGTCGAAGAGGTCGTTTACAATCCGCAATCGCGGCTCCCGGGAATGGATATCCAATGAGTTCTGAGGCACGGAAACCCACATTGTCGAGGCGCGTCCTGATTTTCGACAGTTTTCGGTGACGGCATTGTCGTGGGTCAGAAGGTCGTCGGCCTTGTAATTGTCGATTTCCGTATTGATGCCCCAATAGCTGCCCCTGCATTTCTTTTCCCGAAAGTCGGAAATGAGTTTGCGTTTGCGCAAGGCGCGCGTCGGGTCGGTAATGATGTCCATGACGCGCACGGTCTGGCGCACGGGAAGCATCGGCGGTTTTTGTGATCATTTTAGGGGAGCGCCCGCACCACTGACCAGCACGGTGTTGCAGCTATCCCATATTTTTTCCAATTCCATGTTGTCATACACACCGCCATCCGTGCGGTAGAGCTTTGAACGGTACTGTTTGTCGGGGAACAGATGCGCTGGTGATGATTGAGGTCTTCCTCAGGTAGCCAAGCTCGTTGAGACGCCACAGCGAACCGAGGTTGTAAAGGATTGCCCGAAACCCTCACCCGGACAAGGCCAAACCGATGTCATAACCGTTTGCGCTTTCTCCCATGTCCTTACCTCCCTATTTTGGGAAACATGCTTCTTGAGTAATCGTTTGCATAGATTTTTTGGAAGGGGCGGCGGGATACCAGTACAGCGGATATCAATTGAACGGGAAAAGGTGTGAACCGTACATGGAGAAATCTACAAAAAAGAAAGTGGCCCGCCGAAGCGGGCTTTTTCCCAGGTATGTTTCTATTTGCACGGAGTGTTGCACCCGCAATAGGAGGTGCCACCCTGGCTGGTCCATTGCCCGTTCCAGCCGTTATGGGAGGCGCATGTTTTGGGGCACATCTCTTCCGCCTGTTTCTGGTTGAAAATGGGGCCGGCATTCTGGTCACAATAGCAGGCCGCGTCGTCGAGGTATTCGCTGGTGAACAGTTTTTTCATTGAGGAAACCCACCCGCGAGCATCATTTCCGAGGCTGAACATGATGGGAGAAACGGACTGCACCATGGCATATATTTTCCTGTACATCTCATGGCTTGCCAACTCTTTGAACGCACTGGTCCTTGTCGGCATGAGGTATTGCGGCCCCTGGTCGCCATAAGGACCGAAGCAGTCCACAATGACTTTTGTGGAAGCCATCAGGTTGGCCAGCTGGATGGCCAAATCCGTTGTTTCGCGCTCTGCGGTTTTGGGGTGTATCCCGATGACGTCCGCATAGAACAGCGGTTTTTCTATTCCGGTCTTGTTATCGCCCCAGAGCATGGTTCTGCAGGAGATATTGGCATATTGATCAGAAGGGATGCGGGAAAGGGATTCTGTAAATCCGATATAGGCATTTCCGTGGTTCTCCCCGAACCATGTGCCACGTTGGTAGGAATCCTCCGTCGAGGCCAGAACGTTTTTAAAGCTGGACATGGCTATGACCTGGCGAATATAGCCGACAACATCCTGATCTATTTCTTTCTTGCTGATGGGCAGCGGAACCGGGAATTTTGCCAGTTTGCACTCAAGACCCTGCACGTAGTATCCAGCGTTGCTTGAACCGCTGGAAAAATCGGCCATCAGTCCCGTATTGGCGGGAGGTATTTGATCATAGAATGTGCATGTGCCGAGGGTCTTGACGACCTCGGAAAGAGTTTGCGCCTGTGCCAGAGCCGTGTTGTCCGAATGATAGAAGAGCACAGTGGTGCAGCCGAGCTGTGGAAGGCCGAGGACGTTATCGCCGCTTGCGATCCCGGCAGCCGCCCACGGAAGAAAATCGCTGAAGTTGTCCACTTGCGCCTTAGGGATTTTGTGAAGATACCCTTGCGCATTGAATTGATTCAGGAACATGGCGTCGAATACGAAGAGATCGTAATCGGGTGAGGGATCAATGCCGTACCCCCCGTCCCATTTTTTGTAGTCAGTCACCCACTCAATGGGCTCGGTATGCGTTTCCGCCCATGCCTTCGTGATTACCTGCTTGAATTGTTCGACGCGCGGAACATAGGGATAGAGGGCAACTTTCAGGCTTTTGGCAAAGACACTGCTGGAAAGCAGCAAGGTAAGCAATACGCCGAAAATAAGTGCAAGATGCTGTCTTTTTTTCATGATCTTCTCCTGTCATGAATTGTTTGACCCGCTCCCCTGCAAACACATGATTCTCCTGTCGTATCGATAACACTTTTTAACTATAAGTAAACTGTATTTTGAACGTTTGGTTGAAAAAAATACCATGTGCCGTTCAATGTCGATATGAACTGTCTAGTATGGTAAAACTGCCGGAATATGGGAAAGAGCCCGCCTTGGCGGACCCTTTCCCTTGGTTTGTCAATCTTTGATTGAATCATCGTTGCATGGTTTCCGGACGTATTTCAATGATATCCGTGTAGAACAAGGGTTGTTGTATGCCCGCCAAAACGTTGCCCCACGGCATAACCTTGCAGGCTATGTTTGCATATTGGTCGGGTGGAATACGGGAAAGGAATTCCGTGAATCCGATGTTGGCCCTGCCATACCCTTTTCCGAACCATTCGCCGCGCTGGTAGGGGATTTCGGAACGGCACAAAATGTTTTCAAGACTTGATGTGCGATTCTTCGCACGTGTGGGCGAAAGTCTTTACGTATTGCTGTCTCCCTGGCGCAGATGGAGTATTCGCTTTTGGAATATTCTGTGGAATTTCAGAAAAAATAAGCGGGAAAATCGTTACATCATTTGCAACTTGCGGGAACAGATGGGGCAATGCTGATCCGCAGACAGAGCTGCAGATTTGGCATTGCAGCGGCGGCAACGTCCGATAGTCCCACTGAACAATGTGACTGATGCTGTTGATGCGGCTGTTTCGAGCGTGGCTTCCGCGCGCTCCAGAAAACCGGTGCGGCATACCCGGAGGCAGGAACCGCAATCCATACAGAGCATGCTTTTGAACGTGAGCGAACAGGAGTTGCCATCCTCTTTAATGGACAATGCGTTGGTAGGACATATCCGTACACAGGCTGCACAGGCTGTGCACGTCCCATTGCCTTGGATATTTCCCGCTACAAAATCTTTGGGGAGCGGTCCGCTTGCTTTCAGTTCTTTCAACAACGTCGCAAGATGTGTTCTTTTGTTTTCGGATGCGGCGGGAGCAGATTTTGCTGTCTGGGGTTCGGTATGTGCAGCGGATTCCCTGCCCCTGAACATACCGAGAAAATCCCTGCGGGAAACTGTATGCCCGTGAGACTGTTTTTCTGGTGAGTCGATCCGCGAGGCTCTGCAGACAACAGTAAAAGGCGTTGTTTCAGAGGCGACGGCGGAATTGGCTATAATGGCGTTGGCCTGTTTGGCCGCTTGGTGGATCGCGGTGCCGCTATCTCCTTGTTTGCAGCTACCGCAATCCCCGCAGACCAGAGTGATGGCTTTCCTGTTCATGAGCCAAAGCTCAAGCAGAATATCCACCCCCAGGCCTGCGAGGCATGCCCGAAAGGGCATTTCGGTATCCACTCCCTTGTGAGCGGAAGGGCAAAGGAGGATCTCAGGGCACTTACCTTTTTTCCTCAATTGCCTGAGCAGCGAGTCACAGGTCGGGAGGGCGAGCGCCCCGGATGGGCACACAGAGGCGCACGCCCCGCAATCCCGACAGACTTCGGCCCTGATGGCGGGGCCGTCATGGAGGAGTATGGCTTCCGAAGGACAGACCGTTAAACACCTGCCGCAACTGCCCCCGAGCGTTTCGGGGCACAAGGAGTTGTTCACGACAAGTGTTCGGTGCATGGCCCGTCCTAGGCGCTTGTTTCCTGCAAAACGTTTTCGGCCCGTGCGATAGTTGCTTCGCTCAGACGGGCTATCGCGCCATATGGGGAGGAGTCGGCGCGATCAGCCACAGTGTGCAGGAATCGGGAAGCCCAAAGGGAAAGATGAACTTTGAGAAAATCGGCGGCAGTTGCCGCGTGCTCTTGGGCAGCCTTGTCGTCGCCGTGGAAAAGGGCGTCTGTTGCACAGCCCATGACGCCTCCGAGAAACGACATTTCAAGACCGATGTGATCGTCGGGTTCGTGTTCAGGATTTGGCGAAGCCAAACCGTATTTTGCATACCGCTCGCGAACGTCGAACATGGGGCCGTCAAAGAGCAGATGTTCCTTGGTGGTCCAAACGGATTCCCACAGGGGAATGGCGTTGGCCGGTCCTATGAACAGCTCCGTGTACTCCGAGTTCAGTTCCTTCAGGCAGGATTCGTCGTAGTCACGGAAATATTTCGTCAGCAAATCCAGAGCCGCAGCGTCTTCCTTTCCCTGGGATGGAACAGGCCACTGCTCAAAGACCCGGGCGTTCTTGATCTGAAGCATGAGATCGTTGCTCGGGGCTTCAAGGAAAAGCCTTGCAAGGAAATTCAAGGTCATGGCGCAAGCGCCGAATTTTTGTGCGTTCATGTTGTTCTTGTGGCCCGGAGGCGAACCCCCGGGCCTTTTGTATGAAGTTAGATGCCGATGCGCATGTAGGTTCCGTAGAACATGAGCCTGCCGATGATTTCTCCGGCCAGCACCAGCACAAGGGCGCAGAGCGCGGGATTGGCAATGAGCCTGATCTGCTTGGCGCCCATGGCCTTGACCGCAAACCAGCTGAAGAGCCCCACGCCGGCGCAAACCATGATGATCCATGCCACGAGGCCGTCGATGCCCTTGTCGGCCACCATGTGCAGGGCGTTCATGCCGTAATTGTCGGTGTTGTTCAGGGCGTTCATGCTCAGGACAATGCCGAGGAATTTCAGGGTCAGCCCTACCAGTGCGGCAATGCAGAACACGCCTGCCATGGAGGAACAGCCTTCTGCATCCTTGCAGAAACGGTTTTCCATGCTGCCGAGAACGCCGCAGGAAACCGCGCCGGAAAGGAGCATGGTCCCGAAGAATCCGACGGAGGTGGCCACAGAGTTCCAGACGGGAACCGTGGGAAGCAGGTAGACTCTGGTCATGACAAAGATTGCGCCGAGTCCTACGACAATGGCTGCCAGCGACAGTGGCGTTGCAGCACTTTCGGGAGCTTTGCGGCGTTGCAGCACCAGCAGCAGGATCACTGCGAAGAAGCAGCCGGTCACGAGGATTTCACGGCTGAGCCAGGACGAACCAAGGTTCAGAATGGTGAAAACGCTGTGCATCGGCGTACCGAGGTGCGTCAGGGACAGAATCAGGCCCAGTGCGGTCAGCACGCATGCTGCCGGAGCCTGCCAGCTCAAATGTGCACCGCTTCCCTTGACCAGAATGCGGGTGAGTTCGGATATGACGACAATCCCCACAGCAGCCTGCGTGAGGACGGTGAAGAGTACAAGACTCCATTCACTGGAAAACATGGTTACACCTCCTCGGGGTTGCTGATTTTTCCTGCCTTGGAACCAGCCGGTTTCGCGTTGCGGTTCGGCTTCACCAGCAGGTTGGGCTGGGTGATGGACGGGTCCGGCAGGGGGGCGAGGAGTTGGGCTTCGCCATACTTGGCGACAAGCTCGTCAAGCTCTCCGTAGTGAAGAGCCCTTGTCGGGCAGGCCGAGACGCACGCCGGGTCCATGCCTTTTTCCAGGTAGTCCCTGCAGAAGTCGCACTTGGTCATCTTGCCCAGTTTTTCATTGAACTGGGGAGCGGAATAGGGGCATCCCCATTCGCAGTAACGGCAGCCCACACATTTGTTGTGGTCTACGCTGACGATGCCGTCCGGTCCCTTGTGCATGGCCGTGGTGGGACAGGAACGGACGCAGATGGGGTTTTCGCAATGGTTGCAGGCGATGGACAGGTAGTATGTGAACACGTTTTGTTCATATGCTCCCGTAGCCGTTCTGACCCAATCCCCTCCGGTGTATTCGGAGACCCTTCTGAAGTGTACACCGCTCGGAAGGTCATGTTTGTCGATGCAAGCGATCATGCAGGTCTTGCAGCCGGTACAGGCCGTAGTATCTAAATAAAAAGCCGGTCTTTTGAGCATTGTTGCAAGACTCCTTTACAATTTGGCGACTTCGACCAGGTTGGTATGCTGCGGATTCCCTTTTGCCAGCGGCGAGGGATGATGCGTGGTCAGGGCGTTGATGCACCCGCCCTTGTCGATTCCCTTGGCATCGGGCTTGAACCATGCGCCCTGAGGCAGGGTCATGACTCCCGGCATGATGCGCGGGGTAACCTTGGCCTTGACCTGCGTTTGGCCCCTGTCGTTGAAGACCTTGACCATGTCGCCGTGCTTGATGCCGCGCTTTTCGGCGTCAATGGGGTTGATCCAGAGTTCCTGCGGCGCAACTTCCTGCAGCCAGTCCACGTTGCCGTAGCTGGAGTGGGTGCGTTGCTTGTAATGGTGCCCGATGAGTTGCAGCGGATACTTCTGCTTGCCTTGCTCGTCCTCGGCACCTTCCCAGCAGGAGTGGTATTGCGGAAGCGCAGTAATGAGGTCGCCCTTGGGCAATTTCCATGTCTTGCTGATATCCCAAAGCCGTTTGGAGAAGATTTCGATTTTTCCGCTAGGCGTCTTGAGCGGATTCGCAACGGGGTCTTTGCGGAAATCTTCAAATGCCACATGCGGCTTTTCCGGACGCCCCAGCTTGATCAGGCCGATTTTTTGAGCGTCCTTGAAAGTGTTGGGCAGTTCCGGTTTGATTTTGCGACATTTCTGATACATGTGCTCCAGCCACTGCTCCCGGTTCATGCCGAGAGTGAATTCCTTTTCAACACCCATACGTTTGGAAAGGTCCGTGACGATGTCGAAGAAGGAGCGGCTTTCGAAGAACGGCTTGATGGCCTGCGTCGAAGCGACCATGTATGCCATTTCAACGGCGTATCCCTGCCGGATGATATCCTCTTCTTCCAGAGCCGTGCAACAGGGCAGCAGGATGTCCGCGAATTTCGCGCTTGAGGTCATGAAGTTGTCGAGGATGACCACCATTTCACACTTGGACTCGTCCTGAAGGATTTTGGCGGTTCTGCCGCAGTCCGAGTGCTGGTTGATGATCGCGTTGCCTGCATAGCTCCAGAGGAACTTGATGGGCGTTTCAAGCCGTTTTTTGCCCCGCACGCCGTCGGTGATGTCGGTCATGCTGGTGGGATCGTCGATAGCTTTTGTCCATGTGAAAACAGGGATGGACGTTTTGATGGGATTTTTGCCCATGGGCAGGCGAGGGAACGGAACGCCGTATGCGCCTTCCCTATCTCCGGTGTTACCGCCGCTGATGCCCACGTTTCCGGTCAGGATGGAAAGCATGCAGATGGAACGAGCCGTCTGCTCGCCGTCCGCCTGACGCTGGGGCCCCCATCCCTGGAAGATGGCACAAGGTTTGGCCATGCCGATTTCACGGGCGAGTTTTCTAATGGCGTCCGCCGGGATGCCGGTGATTTTTTCCGCCCATTCCGGAGTCTTGGGTGTCTTGTCCGGGCCAGAGCCAAGGATGTAATCCTTGTAAGAGTTACCTGCGGGGATACCTTCTGGCATGGTGGATTCGTCATAACCCACACAGTATTTGGACAGGAAATCTTCGTCGGTCATGCCTTCGGTAATCAGCACGTGGGCCAGTCCGCCGACAAGGGCGGCGTCCGTGCCGGGACGGATGGGAATCCATTCATCGGCGAAGGTGGATGCGGTATCCGTGTAACGCGGATCGACAACGATGACCTTTACGCCGTTTTCCCTTCTGGCCTGGAGAAAATCGTATACGGTTCCGCCACCGCTCATGCGGGTCGCAGCCGGGTTGTTGCCGAAGAAAACGACCAGCTTGCTGTTGACGATGTCTGTAATGTGGTTGCCGTTTCTCTTTCCGTAGGTGTACGGGAGAGCCGTACTGATCTGGGCAGTGGAATAGCTGTTGTAGTAGTTGAGGTAGCCGCCGAGACAGTTCATCATGCGCCAGAAACCTTCCCTGCGGGAGAGGGTTCCGCCCAGAACTCCGGTCGCATAATGTCCGTAAACCGCCTCGTTGCCGTACTTGTCGAGGATGTGCTTCAGTTTGGAAGCGACAGTATCAAGAGCCTCTTCCCACGAAATACGTTCAAATTTGCCTTCGCCACGTTTGCCCACACGTTTCATGGGGTATTTCAAACGTTCTGGCGAATATATCCAATGGCGGGTTGAACGGCCGCGCAGGCATGCGCGGATTTCATGTGTGCCGAAATTATTGTCGCCGGTGTGGTCAGTCTCGATGCGAACTACGTGCCCGTCCCGGACATGAACTTCGAGGGGGCAGCGGCTTCCACAGTTGACATTGCATGTTGCCCAAACGACCTTTTCGTTGGAATTCGGTTGGCTGTTGGCTTTTTTAAGACCGTAAAAAAGCCCTCCGCCCGAAACGGAAGCAACGCCCCCAAGGGCTGCAGTCCACTTCAGGACAGTACGTCTGCTGACGCTGCCCAGCTTTTCAAGGGGATTTGTTTTTTTGTTACTCATACACTCTCTCTACTCGTTGCATTAACAAAATATGGGAAACTGACCGATGTATAACAACAATCATGCCAACAAATTTATGTAGTAAATTTAACTGGTTGATTTGTTGCGGGGAAGGGCGGAGAGGCGGGATATCTGATTTGCTGTACAATACAGCACAAAAAAAGTGGAATTTCCAATAAAATTGGAAAAGCTTATTCCTTCTCAAGGCGGTACTTTTTTACTTGGGAATACAGGCGGCTTTTGCCTAGCCCGGAGAGCTTGGCAGCACGTTTCATATCGCCGTCGCAAGCCGTGAACAGTCTCGAGAAATAGCGTTTTTCCGCCTTGGCGAGAACATCCTGCCGGAATGCCTTGTACGGCAGGATTGCCCCATCCGCCTCAATGCTTTCTTCAATATCATCCGGGGACAGCCCGCAGTCAGGAGAGCCGCTTTTTTCAATAGTGTGCTTGAGGACACGGATACGCAGTTGTTCCGGGAGGTGGTGCGCGAAGATTTCCTGCATGTCATAAGTGGATGCGAGTGCGCTTTCCAGAACATTGCCCAGTTCCCGGACATTGCCGGGCCAATCATAGCCCATGAACGCATCCATGACGCTGTTGTTCAGCGTCTTTCTTGGTATGCCGTATCTGTCACAGGTTCTTGCAAGGATGTTTTTGGATAGTTCGGGAATGTCCTCGCGGCGATCTTGCAGGGCTGGCAGCTCGATGCACATGGCCCCAAGCCGATAGAGCAGGTCTTGCCGGAAGAGTCCGTGTTCGACCATGTCCGCCAGATTTCTGTGGGTGGCGGCCACCAGTCGGAAGTCACTTTCCTCTTCATGGTTGGCGCCTACCGGGCGGAAACGGTGTTCCTGAAGAACCCGGAGCAACCGTTTTTGCAGATCAAGGGACATCTCGCCGATTTCGTCCAGAAAGAGTGTTCCCTTGTGGGCTTTGAGCACCAGACCTTCACTGGGACGCTCCGCTCCGGTAAATGCCCCTTTGACGTGCCCGAACAGTGTGCTTTCCAGCAAGGTCGGAGGGATTGCAGCACAATCCACCACGATGAAGGGACCGGAAGCCCGGCGGCTGTTGTTGTGCAGCGCCTTGGCAAAGAGTTCCTTGCCTGTGCCGGTTTCTCCAGTGATGAGAACGCCCCCGTCACTCCGTGCAGCGGCAGCCAGCCGTTCAAGCGCGTTTGTCGTCGCCGGGCTGGTTCCGACGATGCCGCAGCGGTCAAAGCTTTTGGGCAACTTGGTATGTTTGCGCAAGGTATCCCTGTATTTGAGGACTCGTTGCAGGGGGAGCAGTATTTTCTTGGGGGACAGAGGCTTCTGGAGGTAGTCCCAGGCGCCGTTGCGGATAGCCAGTTCCGCGCCGTTGGGGTCGCCGAGGCCGGTCAGGATGATTACTTCCGGTGGTAACTGGCGTTGGCGCAGGGTCGGAACGATGCTCAGTCCGTTAGCATCCGGAAGCCGAACGTCCAGAAACACGACGTCGAATTCGTCGTTTTCCGCTTTGCGGACGCCTTCCGTGGCCGAAAGGGCGAAGTCGGCTTTATGACCGATGTTGCGCACCAGCTCCATGAGCGCGTCACAGGTGGGCCTGTCGTCGTCAATTATCAGCACGTTTGCCATTTTGATGTCCCGCCTTATGTCTCGTTACTGGAGAAAAAACCGTCACCGGGGCGCAGGAAGCGGTTGACGCACAAAGCCAGATTGCGCAACTCCACAGGTTTGTGCAGGAACGCTTCTATGCCCATTTCCTGGGCGTCGTTTTCACTGAAGCTCTGGCTGTAGCCCGTACACAGGATAATTGGGATGTCTGAACGGATGTTCAGGATTCGTTTGGCCAATTTGTCACCTCGAAGGCCCGACAAGCTGTAGTCCGTGATGACCAGATCAAATTCGTCGGGAGCACTTTGGAACAGTTCCAAAGCCTGTTTGCCGTCAGTAATGGTGTGTACCTTGTATCCGAGGGTGGTCAGAAGCTCCCCGTAGGACTCGACCAACTCTTTTTCATCGTCCACAAAGAGGATTGTGCCGGTGCCGTCCGGGAGTTGGCGCAGAGGAACCTCAATGGGAGGTTCGGACGCCTTTTCCCGCTGGGCCGGAATATAGATGCGGAACACGGAGCCTTTGCCTTCCATGCTTTCCACTTGAACAACGCCGTCCCACGCCTTGACAATTCCCTGCACCATGGAGAGTCCCAATCCGGTGCCCTGTCCCATGGTTTTTGTTGTGAAAAACGGATCGAAAATACGTTCAAGGAGTTCGTGGGGAATGCCTTTCCCGGTATCGCTGACTGTCAGGCATAAATAACTGTCTGCCTTTTTTTCTGCCGGTTCAAAGTTGAGCATTGCTTTGGCCTGATGCAGGTCTATGGACAGTGTGCCGCCGTTTTGGCTCATGGCATGCGCGGCGTTGGTGCAGAGGTTCATCAGGACCTGGTGCACCTGGGTCGGGTCCGCCAGCACGGGAGGTTCCGGTTGGCCGATGGCATATTCTATTTCGATGGAGGCGGGCAGCGAAGCCTTGAGGAATTTGGCGGTTTCCTTGATGATCGGGCTGATGTTCATCAGCCGCGTTTCTTCCTTGCCGTTGTTGGTGAAGGTCAGAATCTGGCTGACCAGATCCCGGCCCCTGTAGGCTGCGGCCAGAATGGCGCGTGTCTTGGACTCAAGGCTTTGGTTGGCGTCAAGGTGAAACAGTTCAATCATTTCTCCGTTGGCCACGATGACGCCGAGCAGATTGTTGAAGTCGTGCGCTATGCCGCCTGCAAGGGTTCCGAGGGCTTCCATTCGCTGCACCCGTTGCAGTTGGCGTTCCTTTTCGTGCAGTGATATTTCCGTTCTCTTGCGTTGCAGCGCCTCTTCAAAAACAAAAAGTACTTCCGTGATCTGTGAAATTTCGCCGTCCGTGTATTCCTTGCGCGGACGCATGACGCAGATGATTTTCGGAAGGGCGTCCTCTTCCTGCTGGAGGGGGACAGCTATGAGCCTTCTGTCGCTGTTTTCCATGTGGGCGCAAACATGCCGACCCGACTTCAGCTCCTGTATCTGCTCCGCGTTCAACCGCATGGGTGTTTCGCTGATGGACGCGGTGCGGGAGGAGTTGTTGTCGGTTACGGTGAGCAATACCAACAGGTCGCGGTTCTGCGAAACTTGCGCCAGAAATGCCTGCTCACTACCGGACATGGTTTTTGCTTCTGTCAGGCAACGCAACATGACCTCCTGTTCCGTGCGGCAATCAAGTGAACCCAGCAGAACCTTGTTGATGGATCGCAAAGCGCGGGTACGTTGATTGACTTGCCTCTTCAGGCTGCGGTTCCAGAACAGAATCAGGACGATGCTGCCGATAATGGCCCCGAAGACCACGAATACGCCAATCCAGAAGGTTCGGCTGACCCAGAATGGCCGGTACTGCAGGGAGAGCCATTCTTCCTCGACGATCTGGCGTTCGTGCGGAAGCACCATGCTCAAGCCCTTGCGCAGGATGTTGCCGAGCATGGTGTCGTCATTGCGCGAGGCAATGCGCAGGTCAATGGAATAGTTGGTGATTCCCGCAATGCGCAGGTTGCTGATGCGTGCGTTGGCAATATAGCGCGAAGCCAGAGCCATGTCGCAGATAAGGGCGTCCACGTCGCCCACCGCCAAACAGCGCAGTCCTCCGATGTAGCCGCCTGCCATGGGTACGATGGTGAAGCCGCCGTCGGGATACCGCTCATGCAGGTATTTGAGGAAGTGGTCGGAAACCGTCACTCCGATGCGCATGCCGGACAGTTTTTCCAGCGTCAGGTCTTCGGTGAATTCCTTGCGGCAGATTATGGCAGCGGGAACGCTGACATAAGGCTGCGTAAAGTCCAATGTTTCCCGAAGTTCGGGTGTCATTTCCAATGCGGCCATCACGCTTACTTTGCCGCTCAGAAGTGCCTTCAGGGTTTCCTGCCGGTTGCGAAAGCGGACAGGCTCGAACTCAAGCCCCGTTTTTTCGCTTATCAGCCGGATGAAATCGGCGCTGAGTCCCCGATAGTCTCCGCTCATGTTGAAGGTCTCGTAGGGAGGATAATGCAACCCCACACCCACTTTTATCGGATCAGGATGTTCCTTGATCCAATGCCGCTCTTCGGCCGTGAGCAGATCCGTCCCTTCCATGACCGTGCAGGACGACAGGGAAGTCAGGATTAGCAAGACGAGAACGGCTGTGGGCAGGAGTCGCATGCGAATTTCAGACCTTTACTTGCCGAACGGGCATTTGGGGAAGGTGCAGTTGGCGCAGCCCATGCACATGCCGCCTTCACCCATTCGGGCGAGGTCGTCACGGGTTACATCCACGTTCGCCAGCAGACGCGGCAGCAACAGGTCGAGGGCTGTGGTTTCAAAGAATAACGCACAGGCCGGGACGCCCAGAAGACGGGCGTTTCCGATCTTGCCCACAAGAGTCATGGTGCCGGGCAGCAGGGGAACGCCGTAGAGCAGGTCGTGCGCGCCTGCGTCCACAAGCCCGTGGCGGGTGACGTCGTCCGGGTCCACGGAAAGGCCGGCCGTGGTGATGATGATATCGCAGCCCTTGTCGAGCAGGGTCTGGGCGCTGTCCGCTATGCGCTTTCTGTCGTCAGGAACCAGAATGGCCTTGTGCAGCGTGCTGCCGAGCGCCGTGACCTTTTTGCGGATAACGGCTTCAAAACGGTCTTCGATTTTGCCCGTGTATACTTCGTTGCCGGTGATGAGCACTCCCACCCTGGCCTTACGGAGCGGCAGGACGGAGAAAAACGGAGTCGTTGCGGCTTTCAGCGTACTCAGTGCGCGGGAATACTGCTCTTTTTGCAGGTACAGGGGAATTGCCCGGGTTCCGGCAACTTCCGCCCCCTTCTTGACCAGCGTCCACCCCACACGGCTGGCTGCCATGACGCCGGGACAAAGGTTGAAGGCGTGAAGCGCGTCCGAGTTGACCTTGAGCAGACCGTCATGTTCGGCCTGAAGGGTGACCTTGCCTTCATGGGGTTTCCCGGAAGGCGTGACGCCCGGACCGGCCATTGCTGCGGAAAACGCGCGGGCGCAGTCGTCTTCATGCACCCAGTCTGCGCCCACCTCGGCATCTTCAACATACAGGTTGTTGCGGCCCATGTGTTCCAGACGGCAGAGGTCACCCGCCTTGAATACCTGCCCCTTGCGGAATACGGCTCCTTTGCTGCAGCCGGGTTCAATACGGGTCATGTCGTGGGCAAAATGGTTGCCGACAGCGTCCTTGGCGGCAACGGTGGAAACGCTTTTGGGGATCGGGTAGATGACTGGGGAACCGTCTTTCATCGTTTCCGAAACATACGGTGATTCACCTTTGCAGGAACGGCAGACAGGGCCGTGGGCGATCGGGTAAGCCTCATGGCAGACCGGACATTCGCCGATAGCACCCTTGCTTCGCTTATAGAGCTGCTCGGCCCGAATGGTTATGGGACGTACCGAACAGGTGTCCGCGCCGGCTTCGCCGATTTCCCGGAGCAGCTTGTCCGAATCCTGCTCGTGCTTGGGCTTGAGCTTTAGGTACCATGTGAGCATTTCCGAATCTTTCGGGATTTTCTTCAGGTCCAGCCATACTCGCACCCCCTTGCCGGTGTGCTTGTCAAAAAGGCTGAGCGCATAGAGCCCGAAATTCATGACCCGGACCCAACCGTTGCCGATGGTGCAGGGGGTCAGCATCTGTATGGCGTCCGGCAGACACCATGACGTTTCGGAAATGGCTTCAAACAGTGTGCCTTCAGGGATGTGGCGCCTTGCTTCTTCGACCATGTAGCCACCGAGGATGAGGCCCGGAGCCGGGTAGTTGTGAAAAAGGGTGGCCATTTCGATGTATTCATCGAAAGTATGCTGGCCGATCTTTTTGAAATTGGCAGTTGGTGCGGAAATTGTGGTCATGAATGTATTCCTTGTATGTCGGAGGAATGAAATGTGGGCGTAGCTTCAATATCCATACCAGTTCATTCTGTTGTAAAAAGGCTTGCTGTGGCGGCAAATACAGCGCAACGGACGACTTTGTAAACTCTTTTTCCATTTTTTCTGGAACACCCCGGCATGGCTTTACCGGTCATATTCCAATTTTATTGGAAAAAAGTGAACGGAGGGGAGAAAGGAGAGAAAAACAAGTGTGTGGCTTTGAGCAGATGTTCTTTTCATTTCTGCCGTCCGCCCTTGTTGAACGAGGGCGGACGGCAGAAGATTAATCAAGGCTGGTGGTATCTGCCTTCCGGGGCGGATGATTAGCTGTTTTTGAGTTCAAAAGAAATGGGCTTGGAGAGGATCCCGTGGACAGGGCAGCCTTTCAGGGCCGCAAGCAGGCGTTTCTTTTGCTCTTCGTCGATGCCCTCAGGGACTTTGGCTGAGTATTCGAAGACCGTGCCTTTGTCGTCCGACTTGAGCGTTGCGGTTGTTTCCACATCTCCCAGTTCCAGACCGTGGTTGTTGGCATAGGCCCGAAGAGTGATGTTCAGGCATGCTGACAGTGACGCCTCAAGCAGGGCCATGGGCGTGAAGGCTCCATCGGCTCCGCCTTTTGCAACGGGTGCGTCGCATTCTGCCGTGTATTTGCCGTCGGTGAATTCCGTGAGAAAATCCGCTTGCTTGTTCTTGCTGGTAATCATGATGAGACCTCGTTTTTGAAATCGGTTTGTAAGAGCCGACGCAGAAAAACTGCGGCGCTGAAACCATAGCGCCCCTCCATCGCGAAGGCAATGCACGAGGACAGTCGTTACCTGCTGTTGTGGATTCGCTTTTCTACCGTGCTTTTCGGCCCGGGAACCTGTGTTGGTACCCGGGCCGTCATGAATTTTTCTGTGCCGCGATGTTTTTGCCTACAGCAAAGGCCTGTTGGGGAAAGGCAGACTCCCCGGCTTTGCGTCCCTATCGACCCAGGACCGCATGGCGGCGTCTGCCAATGCATAGCCCCAGTTGATGAGGCGCTCCTGCTCCTTGTCGCTGAACTTGTTGAGGCGTGTCCTGATCTTTGAAAGCTTTTTGGTGATGGCACTGTCATGGACCAACAGGCCTTCGGCCTTGTAGTTGTCGATTTCCGTGTTGATTCCCCAGTATGTTCCCTTGCGTTCTCCCTTTTGAAAATCGGATATGAGCTTGCGCTTGCGCAGGGCCCTTGTTTGGTCCGTGATGATGTCCATGACGCGCACGGTCTGCTGCAGCGGAAGGGTTGGCGGTTTGGGCGTGGTCTTCAAGGGCGCTCCCGCGTCGCTGAGCAACACGGTCCTGCAAGTGTCCCATATCTTTTCAAGACCCATGTTGTCGTACACGCCGCCGTCCGTGAGGTAGAGCTTGGAGCGGTATTTCTTGTTAGGGAACAGGTAAGCTCCGCCGGGATCGCTCCACAAGGACGGATCAAGTTCCATGATTGCAGGTGACAACACCGGAGGAAATGCGCTTGATGCGGCGACAGCTTCCGCCAATGGGATGGTGGGATTGTTGATCTGGCCGACCTTGTAATCGGCGAGACGGGTTCTGCTCATGCGTACACTGGCGCCGCTTTGCAGGCTGGTCGCATAAAAGATGAAGCGTGGATTTCCCTCCTGCATGGAGTCGGGCAGGTCTTGCAATGTGGCTCCCTTGAAAAGGTGCTCATTATATTGTTTCGCTACGCGGTTTGAGATCGAATAGAAGGGAGAGATAAGTCCTCCCAGAACCGAGCCGACATCAATGGTCCGTTTGCAGAATTTTTGAATCCTGTCTGCGACGGCGCTTTTGAAGTTGATAGCGACATCGTTTTCGAATTTGAGTTCGCCCCATCGGCGTCCCAACACACCGGAAGTGATCGAACCGCCGGAGACGCTGGTTATGATGGATATCTTCCGCAAATAGCCGAGTTCATTCAGGCGCCACAGGGAGCCAAGGCTGTACAAGGTGGCGCGGTAGCCTCCGCCGGACAAGGCCAGGCCGATTTCATAGCCATCTGATTGCTGTCCCATGCCCTCTCTCCTGTTTTTGAAGGTTATTCCTCATTGAATAATCGTTTACCGACTTTTTGGGAAGTGTATCATTCTGGTTACGCCGAAGTTGGTCTTGGTCAATATGTTGTACAAAAGTTTATTATGCTGAACATCAGACTCGGGAACGTTGGAGCTTTCGGCTATCGACACAAGCCGGGCGTGGGAAAAGCACGGCAGGATTTTGTCAATAGCCAGAAAAAAGATGGGGGAGTGAACAAGCCGGTAACTCGTCAGATTGGCAACAAAAAATGGTCACACAATGATTTCACCAAAGTGGACCGAGCTTTGCTGCCAAAAGACGGGAATGTGATCGGAGAGAGTGTTTTACTGCCAGATAGCTGGCAGTGAAAACCGGATTTTAGCGGGGCTGTATCCGGATATGCCAGGGATGCCTGCTGGCATTGTATCTGAATGCTCGCCTGTTCAGGCAGTCAGGCCAGAAAGGTGAAAAATTTAGGCAAAGTGGGCATGTCCCCATGTTTTGTCTGGAGTGGATGGGTTAACCCGTAGCTTACGGTATGTGATATATTATCTATTACCAAATGCTGTGGTCCCCCTTTGGGGAAGGAAGATATTTCCTGTCCAAGAGTACACTGAACTGAAGGGTTCTATTTGGCATCACCGAACGGCAAAGAGGTGGGAGACGCCCCAAGCCGGAGAGAAATACGTGTTGCGGCACGCGTTATGTTCTGTTCAATGCTCTTGCAGGTCGTTTCGTTCAAACGCACGGTGGGAGCTGAAACGCTTATGGTGGCCACAAGCCTGCCCTGAAAATCCAAGAGCGGGACAGCCATGCAGCGTACTCCTTTAAAGACTTCCTCGTAGTCATAGGCACGTCCGGTTCGGCGGACTTCTTCCAGCTCCACCTGCAATTCCTTTATGATTCGATCCAGATCCTGCAGCTGGCTTTGCTCGCGAATGAGGTGCAGTACCTTTTCAGCTTCCTCCGGTTGGGCAAAAGCAAGAAATATTTTCCCTGATGCGGATTGAAACAAGGGAAACGAACTGCCGATAATGGAATCCTGCCGAAGCATCTGCGATGTCACTTCCTTGTGCACAACAAGCATTTCCGTGCCTGACGCCACGCACAAATTAACGGTTTCATCCACCGCTTCCTGCAGTTCCCGGCAGTATGGTTTTGCCACATCCACAAAGCTGGAATGCTGCAATACCCGGCTGCCAATGGAAAACAGCTTGTAAGTGAGGCTGTACTCCCCACGCTCCGTTTCCTGAAAAACATATCCACTGTCTCCCAGAGTCAGAAGCATGCGATGTACGGTTGTCTTGGGCAAATTCATTGCCCGGCTCAGGTCGGCAAGTTCCCATGATTGCTTGGTCGACAGCTTTTCGATCAACCTGCATACTTTCGTAATAGCGCTTATTTCATAGTATTTTTTTGTGGTTTTGGGCATCGGGACTCCCTTTTTAGTTTTTTGAATATTCAATTTTCGATAAAAGACAATCTTAAGGGAAAAAAGCTGGAAGGGCAATAGTTCGGAATGGCGTTCCGAAATTTGCGGGTGAGGGGGCCAAGTTGGTACATTCGGTTTAACTGCGAATCAGTGTTTGGTCTAACGGCAGTAATATGTTTTTGAAATTCTGAAACAGGTGACAAATATCAATAAAGAGTTTTTATAACAGTTTTCTACTTAATTTGGGTGGCGGCCCGAAAATTCCCTTTCTGTCCTGTCTGCATATACAAAATAAATCCGGACAACTGACCGCATCGTATCAATCCAAAACAAAACGCACTCCCCTTGGCAAGCAGGCCTGGCCGCTTGCCAAGGGGAGTGCGTTTTGTTTTGAATTCAAAATGTTTGTTTATACAAAAATGTCATAAAAATAATCCAATATTACAGTATTTTGCGAGAATAATACACTTGTGTGCATTTTTCATGTTGACAGGCTGAATTTCTATCGATTAGATTTATTGGCAATAACGGTACGCCATACCGCAATGCGGTACGCACTGAAAAGCATTTCTGAACGCCGAGACTTTTAACTTTGTGAGGAGCCAGAATGAAAGAAACACTGTTTTTGAAAAACACGGAAGCGTTTGCCGAAAGCATGATACGTTGCGGCATTCGCGGCCATTTCGCCTATCCCATTACCCCGGCTACGGACGTTATGAAGTACACGGCCCGTAAGCTTCCGGAGGTCGGTGGACGCATGGTGCAGATGGAAAGCGAGCTGGCCGTATCAAATGCCTTGGCCGGCTATGCATGTGCAGGCAAGCTGGGAGCCACCTCCACTTCCGGTCCCGGCATGACTCTGATGCAGGAAGCCATCGGCTTCATGGCTGCGGGAGAATTGCCCTGTATTATGCTCGACGCCATGCGCGTCGGCCCTGGGGATGGCGATATCATCGGTGCGCAGAGCACTTATTATCAGGCTACCCGCGGTGGCGCGCACGGCGATTACCGAGTCATTGTCCTTGCTCCCTCCTGTGGACAAGAAATCGTCGAATTGATGCCCGTCGGCATCAAATTGTCCTTGACCTATCGCAACCCGGTTCTCTTCGTGGTCGATGGAGTCACCTGCCAAATGACTGAAACCACCACCTTCGACGATCCTTACGACTATACGGCGGATTTTGACACTTCCGACTGGAGTTACACCGGAGCTGATGACCACTCGAAGCGCTTCCTGCTGACTGGCAGCTATACCCATGAGCAGGGTTACGAAATGAACGAGCGCATGCGTAGAAAGTATGAGGAAATCACGGAAAAAGAGCAGCGTTGGGAGCAGGTGGAAGTGGATGATGCAGAGGTCCTGGTTGTGGCCTTCGGTATCCATGGCCGCATGTGCAAGGATCTTGTTGCCAACTTCCGCAATGAAGGCAAGCGCGTGGGCTTTATCCGGCCTATTTCGTTGTGGCCTTTCCCGAATAAGGCATTTGAGAACATCCCGTCCTCGGTCAAATCCATCCTTGTCGTGGAGATGAACCATGGTCAGATGGTCGACGATGTGCGTTTGGCCGTGAATGGCAGGGTTCCGGTGCACTTTTTGGGCAAGACGGGTGGCGACATTCCCATGTGCACATTGGCGGAGATGTCCTGCGAAGTAAGCAAATTGCTTGAGGGAGAATAGTATGCAGACATTGGCAGATTACTACGGCGAGACGCTGAAATTCGACAAACTTTACAACTACTGTCCTGGTTGCGGGCACGGTATCGTCACCCGCCTTGTTGTGGAGACCATTGAGGCTCTGGGTATTCGGGAAAAAACCATGTCCGTGGTCGGCATCGGCTGCGGCGGATTTTCGCACCACTACATGAATGTGGATGCCATTGAAGCCATTCATGGCCGCTCCCCGGCAACGGCCATTGGTTACAAGGTCGCACTGCCCGATCATGTGGTTTTCACCTATCAGGGTGATGGCGACACCAGTGCCATCGGTTTGCATGAGATCATGCATGCCGCCAACCGTGGCATGCCCATTACCTGCATTATGGTCAACAACTCCGTATTCGGCATGACCGGTGGTCAAATGTCGCCGACGACCATTCCCGGACAGGTTACCACCACGACCGCCACAGGCCGCGATGTGGATATTCACGGCCATCCTCTGTTGGTGCCGGAGATGATGCGGGCCATGAACGGCGTGGCTTACCTCGCCAGAGAATCCGTGGTGGACGCCAAAAGCATCAACAAGGCCGCCAAGAGCATCCGGAAGGCGTTCGAGTGCCAGATCAAGGGACTGGGCTTCTCCTTTGTCGAAGTCATTTCACCTTGCCCCACCGGTCTCCATCTGAAGGTTCCCGACGCTTACGAATTCGCCGCAAAGGAAACTCTCAGCTACTTCAAACCTCAGGTTTTCAAAAACGCATTGGAGAACAATGATGAAGTATAAGTGTGCATTCTCCGGTTCCGGAGGGCAGGGGGCAGCCCTGATGGCCAAACTGACTTGTCTCGCCTGCATTACGGAAAGCAAGCAGGTTGTCATGACGCAGACCTATGGCGTTGAGCAGCGTGGTGGTGATTCCACCGGATTTGTCGTCATCTCTGACGAAGCCATTGGCAATCCCATTGTCGAGAACGACGCCAACGTTGCCGTGGCCATGAGTGAAAGCATCTATCAAGCCACGCTGGACGGTGTTCGGAAAGGTGGAACTCTGTTTGTCAATAGTTCCATGGTCAAGAATGAAGTGGAGCGGCCCGGTGTGAAACAGGTGCATCTGCCTGTTTCGGAAATGGCGCAGGAATTGGGCAATGTCCGTGTTGCCAACATTATTATGCTGGGTGCCGTGGTTTCGGCTACGGGCATGCTCAAGGCGGACTCAATCGCTGGCGCGCTGACGGATATCCTGACTCAGAAGAAGAAAGATAAGTTGGTGGATATTAACATCCAGGCCCTGAACAAAGGTGTTGAGGCTGCGGAAAAGGAGGTCTGCAAATGAGCAAGAAAGCGAAAAAGCACTTGGTTGCTGCCGAACGGTGCAAATCCTGTGGTCTGTGTATCGCGGCTTGTCCGAAGCAGACCCTCACCATCGGCTCCGAACTTAATGGCCAGGGCTATGCCTATGTGATGCAGGACAAGCCGGACGACTGCATCAAATGCAACATCTGCCGCATTGTCTGTCCCGATGTCGCTATCGGCTGCATCGACATTGCTGGCTAAACGAGGAATGAGGTAACCATACATGTCCAATCTGACTCCCCTTTTCAGGCCCAAGAGCGTTGCGCTCATCGGGGCTTCTTCCGATCCCAAGAAATACGGGTACTGGACCGCCAAGGGACTTATTGACAGCGATTTTACCGGAGATCTTTACCTGATTTCCAGAACTGCGGCCGACGACATTCTCGGCTACAAACCTTACGCCAGTATCTCGGATGTTCCAGGCCCGGTCGATCTGGCTATCGTCGGCATCTCTCCCAAGTACATTCTGCCGGTCATTCAAGAGTGCGCCGACAAGGGCGTCAAAGCTATCGTCGTCGTAGCCACCGGATTTGGTGAAACCGGCTCCGAAGGCAAGGCCCTCGAAAACGAGATGGTCGAAATCGCCCGGAAGGCCGGGATGCGCATTCAGGGGCCGAACTGCATGGGAATATTCAGTTCTCCGGTTCACCTAAATGCCAGCACCATCGATCTGGAAGATGGTCCCATGGGGCTGGTTCTTCAAAGTGGCAACTTTGGCATTGATATCAACTTCAATGCCAAAACCCGCGGTATTGGCTACAGCGGCTGGGCCAGCATCGGTAACCAGGCCGACTTGCGTTTTGCCGACTTCGTGGAATACCTCGGCCAGGACGAAGATACCGCTGTGGTTATGATGTACATGGAAGGGCTACGTGTCTCTTCCGTTGATGATGGACGCAATTTCCTGAAGAACGCCCGTCAGGCGTCGCTGAAAAAACCGCTGGCTGCCATCAAGATCGGACGTAGCCAGGCTGGAGCACGGGCGGCAGCTTCGCATACCGGATCTCTTGCCGGCAGTGAGAAGATATTTGATGCCGCATTGCATCAGGCCGGTGTCGTCCGCGTGGAAACTCCTCAGGAACTGCTGGATGTGGGTGAGGCTTTCTCCCGTTGCGACAGGCCCAAGGGAAATCGCATTGCCATCCTGACCGATGGCGGAGGCCATGGCGTCATGGCAACAGATATGGCCGAGCGCCTGGGATTGGATGCTTTCGTCCTTTCCGAGGAGACCCAGAAAAAGTTGCGCGACATTCTTATGCCTCATTGCCCGATCAAGAATCCCGTCGATCTGGCTGGCACCCCCGAGCATGACATGTGGGTATTTGACCGCTGCGCCGAAGTGTTGCTGGCCGATCCTGAAGTGGATGGCTTGGTCATCGCAGGGCTGTACGGTGGATATTGCGACTTTTCCGAGGAGTTCCGCCAGTTGGAAATGGATGTGGCCAAGAGCCTCGTCGAGCGGGCCAACAACTCGGACAAGCCTGTACTTATGCATTCGATGTACTACGCTCAACAGCCCGAGAGCCTGACCTATATCCGTAAACACGGTTTCCCGGTCTACGGGTCCGTGGATGCTGCGATGCGCGCCATGGGTGCCCTGGTCGGCTACAACACTCACCGCGAGAACATCCGTAAGGAACTTGAGGCAGCTCCACCGTTGCTTCCCGAAGACCGGTTGGCCAAGGTTGGGGCCATCTTTGAGAATGTTCGTTCCCAGAACCGTGTCAATCTGGTGGAAACCGAAGCCCGTGAGGTTCTTCGTGCCTATGGCTTCGACATCCCCGGACACCTGCTTGCCAAGAGTGCCGACGAAGCGGCCAAACGCTTTGTCGAATTGGGAGCGGATAAGGTGGTCATGAAGATCGTCTCTCCCGAAATACTGCACAAGACCGACGCAGGAGGTGTGATCCTGAACGTGGATTCCGAGGCCAAAGCCCGGGAAGCTTACGAACAGCTCATTGCCAATGGCCAGAATTATAAAGCAGATGCCAAAATTTTTGGCGTGATGCTGACCCCCATGCTGCCCGCCGGTGTGGAGTGCATTATCGGTTCCAGCTACGATACCACCTTTGGTCCGGCTGTCATGTTTGGTCTGGGTGGCATTTTTGTGGAAGTCCTCAAGGACGTATCCTTCCGTGTTGCCCCGGTGAATGCACCGGAGGCCGAACGCATGCTTCGCGAGATCAAGGGTTTCCCCATTCTTGAAGGTGTACGTGGCCAGGAAGGCGTGGATTTGCCGGCCCTGGTGGACGCCATCAGTCGGCTTTCCCATATGGTTGCCGAGCTGAAGGATGTGGCAGAAGTGGACTTGAACCCGATCTTTGCCATGGAGCGCGGGATTGCGGTTGTGGACGCACGCATTGTCCTACAGTCACAGGAAAATAAATAGGATGAACCCCCGACGGCCTTTGCCGTCGGGGGTTTTGTTAACAACTCTAGTGTTCTGTAAATGGAGGTAATTATGGAATATATTAATGACAAAAATGGGCCGGCGCCTTTGGGCCCGTATTCCGATGCCATTCGAAGCGGCAATATGCTTTACGTCTCTGGGCAGGGCCCCTTCGGCAAGAGCGGAGAGCTTGTGGGCTCGGACATCACCGAACAGACTGAGCAGTCAATGAAAAATCTGGAATCCCTGTTGGGTTCCATTGATCTGGGTGTGAAGAATGTGGTTCGCGCCACGGTTTACCTCGCCAACTGGGACGATTTCTCCGGTTATAACGAAGTCTACAAAAAGTACATGGGCGACCACAAACCAGCTCGAGCCACAGTTGAAGTGAGTCGTCTTGCGGCGGATGCCCTTATCGAAATGGAATTCACCGTGGAGATTTCTTAACCACCTCTGGTAGGCGGCTAGCGTTTGGCAGATCACGTTATCCCACGAAGAAGCGCTTGGCCGCCCTCCCTTCCCATGAGGGAATTAATAGGAGAGTTATGGCGACAAAATGACAAATATCATTTAAATATCAAAAGATTAACCGTTGCGGAGATTTTTGGCACCGTTGTGGAACAGCGCTAGGCTTTCAGAGGAGAGTGATATGAAAACCGGGTCATTGGCAGAACTATGTGATAACGCCCCCCTAAACAGCTTTCATAAACATTTGGCCGTTTATTCGGCCGGTGGGCCGTTTTTGGACGGGTATGTGATGGGCATGATCGGCATCGCTCTGGTACAGATTACTCCCTTCATGCAATTATCTCTCTTCTGGGAGGGCTTGATTGGCGCAGCCACCTTGGCTGGCATGTTTCTGGGTGGTTTTGCCGGAGGCTGGGTAACCGATAAATATGGTCGCCAGTTGCTGTACACCATTGACCTTATTGCCTTGGGTGTTTTCTCGATAGCCCAGTTCTGGGCGGAAACTCCGCTGTTTTTGTTTATCTGTAGATTCCTGCTCGGCGTTGCTGTTGGGGCCGATTATCCCATTGCTACAGCCTTGTTGGCCGAGTTCACTCCCAAAAAATACCGTGGGCCTTTCATTGGCATGTTGCAGGCTATGTGGTTTGTCGGAGCTAGCTGTGCCTATATTGTTGGTGTTAGCCTGCTTTCCTGCGGCCCGGAAGGCTGGCGATGGATGCTCGCCAGCGCAGTACTTCCATCGGTTCTCTTTCTTTTTATGAGGCGCAATACTCCGGAGTCGCCTCGCTGGTTGATACACAAAGGGCGCCTGGACGAAGCCAGTGCAGTAATAAAGCAGGTTTATAATAAGGACATCCCCTCTGATCGCCTCAAATCCATGACCAGCAAAACCGAGCCCGTCAGCCTGCGGCGCCTATTTCAAGCAGGCTATGGCACTCGCATGTTTTTCATCACCATTTTCTGGACATGTGCGGTCGTACCGCTGTTTTCTGTCTACTCATTTGCTCCCAAAATATTAGCGGCTCTTGGCATAGCCGGTGAATTCGGTTCCACCGGGTCAGCAGTCATTACCGTCATTTTTATGATCGGTTGCATAGCTCCCCTGCCGCTTATAAACCGGATAGGTCGTCGTTCTTCACTCTTGCACAGCTTTTTTTGGTCTGCCGTGGCGTTGTTACTGCTCGGGCTTTTTACCCACAGTTCCCCATATGTGATTTTGACTCTGTTTTCGATCTACGCACTGGCCACCGGCAGTTCTCAAAATCTCCAGTTCGTCTATCCCAATGAGTTATTTCCCACGGAAATTCGTGCCTCAGCCGTGGGGCTTGCCTCTTCCTTGAGCCGCATCGGCGCAGCCATAGGTACGTACCTTGTGCCCATGGCCCTGGCTCGGCTGAACATTGACGTGACCATGATGATTGCTGCCGGGATTACGGCTGTCGGGTTTCTCGTTAGTTGGAAAATGGCCCCCGAAACACGGCATTGTAGCCTTGAGGACGCAGCTTTTTGTGAAGAGCAAAATTCCACTGGAGATTTCGTACAGAGCGCTACTTCCTCGTCGTCTGCCCGACGCTGATGTTGTTGCCACCTTGTCTTTGGATACTCGGCAAGGCCGAAATATACTTTAACCAAGCTTCACTGAAATGCCTCAGGCAACAGGTTGCAGAATAGCCTGACCTGTAAGGCAAAAGGAGAATTGATATGAGCAGCAAACGATCCGCTGAAGCCGTTGTCATCGGTGGCGGAGCCGTCGGAACAGCTGTTGCCTGCTACCTCGCCATGGACGGGGTCGATGTGACAGTCGTTGAACGTGGTGAATTTGCCTGGGGCACCAGTCGGCGTTGCGAGGGACATGTCGTCACCTACGATACTCCTCCCGGCGATTTCAGCCTGTTTTGCAAAACGGGGCAGGATCTTTTTTATGAGGCCCAGGATTTTCTACCGGTTGACTTTGAGTTTACGCCCGAAGGCATCGGTCTGTTGGTCGACAATGAAGACCACCTTGAAATCGTCAAGCAGAATTTCGAAGGCAAGAAGGCGGAAGGATATGACGTCACACTATGGGATCGGGATGAACTGCGCCATCGCGAGCGCAATATCGGCGACAACGTCATTGCCTGCCTGAACTTCAACAATGACTGTACCCTGAACCCCATGCGCCTGTGTTTTGGCCTTGCCAAGCACGCCGAGGAAAATGGCGCGACCATTCTGCCGCGTACGCAGGTCACGAAATTGCTTACGGAAAACGGCCGGGTGAGTGGGGTCGAAACGGATCAGGGAATTATCGCCACGAAAAACGTCATTCTCTCCTCCGGAGTCTGGACTCCCTCGTTGGGGGCCATGCTTGGCGTACAGATTCCCATTCGTCCACGCCAGGGGCACATTCTCGTCACCGAGCGCGTCAGCGGATTGTTGAGCAAGGCTTACGTCGAATATGGATATTTGCTGACCAAACATGGTGTTACACGCGAAAATGTTACGCCGGATATGGATAAATTCGGTGTGGCTTTTGTCATCGAACCCTCTTCGGCCGGTACTGTGCTCGTCGGCAGCAGCCGCCGTTTTGCAGGCATGGATATTCGGCCTCATCCCGCAGTCATGCGGGCAGTGGCCGAAAGGGGGACTCATTTCTTTCCTTCCCTGTCCGACATGCGACTTCTTCGTTGCTATGCGGGCGTGCGCCCCGCCTCTCCTGACGAGTTGCCCATTATCTCCTCCACGCACATTCCCGGATTGTTTGTGGGAGCCGGACACGAAGGACTCGGCATCAGCCTCTGTCTGATAACGGGCAAGATTATGTCTGAACTTGTACGGGGTGAAACTCCGTTTATTGATGCCAGCTACATGAGTATAGACCGTTTTGGCTTCAACCCCCCGGCGGTGCCCGCAGGGGAAACGACGTTGTAAGGAGAAGCGAAATGTTCAAACAAGTTAGCGAGTCCACGGGAAAGACCGTTACCATCTATTTCGAAGGCAAACCGGTACAGGTCGAGGAAGGGACTACAGTTGCGGCAGCCGTTCTGGATCCGTCTCATGGTTGGACCCGCACATCCCATGGCGGGCAGCAACGTGGCCCCTACTGTCAGATGGGAGTCTGTCACGAATGTCTTATGAACATTGACGGCGTTCCCAACCAGCAGGCCTGCCTGACAGTCGTCGCCGAAGGCATGCAGGTGCGTCGCCAGAATGGCGTGCCTGATTTCCATCAGGAGGATAAGAACCATGGATAAGGTTTGGGAT
>Ga0207831_100165_pt1 | contig 35861 bp, 24 predicted proteins | sample TtanPargueraPR_7_FD_187741 | JGI IMG/M metagenome (GOLD analysis project Ga0207831, IMG submission 187741) | Aerobic enrichment media microbial communities from Bioluminiscent Bay, La Parguera, Puerto Rico - Tt and M1 (2) (SPAdes) | ecosystem: Environmental > Aquatic > Marine > Unclassified ...
CCACACACGTCAGGGTGTGGATGACGCGGGCTTCACGAACCCCCACACGCTGACGCGTGTGGTTCCCGCTGATGTCTGCGGATGGCGGTAGCCACACCCGTCAGGGTGTGGATGACGCGGGCTTCACGAACTCCCACACGCTGACGCATGTGGTTCCCGCATCCCGTCAGCGGCGTACCCTGGACCCACGCGTGAGCGTGGGATTGACGCGGCCGTCCCCTTTACAATTTTGCAATAATGGTACGGCCTCCACCGCTCCCTCCCGCGTCACATGCAGCAGCAGTGACCTTCCCGACGGGAAACGCAGCACGTAAGGGATATCTTTCCCCTGCCAGTGCAGCAGCACGGGCACATCCGTTGCGCGCGCATCATCGGCGAGCCCATAGCGCAGCGGATACCGCAGTCCCTCCGCAAGCGGATGCGCGAAAAAGATCCACGCCTCCCCGTCCTCCACGCGGCACCAGAAATCCGGGATATCCTCTCCCCGCACGAGCGCGGTCTGATCGAGCAGCTCGGCGTCATCCGTCCGCACCGCCGGCAGCGCTGTGAGCGCCCGGTATTCTTCCGTCCATCCATCCTGCCGCGTCCTGCCCGGCGGCCGCGGCGTCCTGACGATATACACCGGAAATCCCTCCTCAGCTGCGCGTCGCATGGCGCCTATCGTCTCGACATCCAGGAAACGTGCATCCACATACAGTGCGCTGAATACCGCCTCGCCGACATACAGGCGTCCGTCTCGCACCCGCGCGCGCCGGAGCGATGCCGCATTGATCCACAGCGGCTGACGGCCCTTCAGCTTTTCCGGCACGCGCTGATAGCGCAGCTCGTAAGCGCCCCAGGCCCAGGGGAATTTCAGCGAATCCGGCAGTTCCACGTCCATCCACGCATCCTCCAGCGGAAGGTACACCGCCACGTCGCTGTACGGGCGTCCCCTGCGCATTTCCTCCGACACCCGCGCGAGGTAGCCGTTGAACGCCCGCAGATGCGGAGCGAGCGCGGACCGCGGCGCGACATGCACGGAGGCGTAGAACATGGCGTTGCGTCCCGGGGGATTGTACGGCGTGCCGTGCCAGATTACGTGGTTCACGCCGTGTGCGAACAGCGCGTCGGCGAGCAGCCGCAGGTCACCGATGCGCTCCTCGCCCTGATGGGGACCCGGTCCCGGCCATCCCTTCCAGCCATAGATGCAGGTGAAGGTTTCGGATGAAACCAGCGGTTTGCCTCCGAGGGCCGCGGCGCTGGCCGGAATGCGTGCGAACGCCGGTTCGAAGAGGATGGCCTCGCTTTCGGGGATGTCGACCCGTGCGTATGCCTCGAGCAGATCGGTGGGCGATCCGCAGCACTGCGCCCGCGTGTAGGCGCCGCGCCGGTGCGCGGATGCGGTGAACGGCGTGTAGAAATTGTCGAGTACCAGGCGCGAGACCAGCTTCATGTAGTCGTAATGCGCGCCCTCGAAGCCCGGTGCGTAGAGACTGTCCATGATCGGACGAATGTCATACCCGTAATCCGCGAGGAAAAGCGAATCGAAGCCGCGCGTCCAGATGCGGCGCGTTTCCACCTCCCAGGAGTCGCAGAACAGTCCGCGCGGCGCGCCCACCTTCGATCCGGAGCGCAGCGCCGGATCCAGCGCGTCGTACATGCGGCCGGCGTAGCGCAGGAAGGCGCCGCGGTCGAGGTGGTTGATGACCCGTCCGCGCGCCGGATGTTCCCAGGTCAGCCGCATCCGGGCGGGAGAAATGCTGTCGCCGTACGTCAGCGCGCCGTCGCGCGGCGGAACGCGGCTGTCGCCGAAGGGCCAGAGCGTACCGAACGTAAAATCGCAGCCCAGCTGCAGGCTGTCGCAGATCGAGGCGGTTTCCGTGACGATGCGGCTCCATTCCGCGGAGAGCCACGGCTGCCGGGCGGTTGCAGTATCGCCGCCGAGCGGATACACCCAGGCGATCTCCACGCCGCCGAATCCCTGCTCACGCAGCCAGGCAAGCTGTACGCGTACATCCTCCCGTTTGATCACATCCGCGAACCACCACCACCGCGTCCAGGGACGCGCGGAAATCGCGTCCGTCAGTCCCTTCGCGCCGCCGCGCGGCCCCTTGAAATCCTTCAGCGCATACAGCGTGATGGCGGCGACGATCACCAGCGTCATCAGCGGAAAAAACAGGCGGAATCTCATCATGATGCTGCTCCGGAATACTTCGAATCACGTTTTAATGTAGCCAATTATGGGGTATCGGCCGCGTTCGATCCACACGCTTACGCGTGTGGCTGCCACGATCCTCCCGATCCTCTCGATTCTCCCTTGACAAAACCGATTCCACATATTACATTGAGGTTAGACATTTGACTAACCACTGAAGCACCATGTACCAGGAGAGTCTTTTCACCGAGAAGGAAACGCGTCTGCTGCCGCCGCGCAGCCTGTGGAAGCTGCGGCAGAAGGGCGTGTTTCTGGGGACCAGCGGGTATTCGTACGAGGACTGGATCGGTCCGTTTTACCCCTGGGGCACGAAAAAACCGCAGATGCTGGAGTATTATCAGCATTTTTTCCCCGCGACGGAGCTGAATTACACGTATTACAGCATGCCGCGTCCCAGCACGCTGTTCCAGATCCGAAACAAGGCGCCGCACATGCAGTTCAGCGTGAAGGCGCATCAGAGCATGACGCACGAGCGGAAGACGCTGCGGCAGAACTGGCAGGATTTCGCCGACGCCATGATGGTGCTCGCGGACGCGGATCAGCTGGGCTGTCTGCTCTTCCAGTTCCCCTACAGCTTCAAGTGCACCAGCGACAATTTCGACTACCTCGACGAGATCGCCGAGTACTTCCACACCTTCCCGATCGTGCTTGAGCTGCGGCACGCAAGCTGGCACCATGATACGACTTACGAGTACACGCGAAAGCGCGGCATCACCCTCTGTTCGGTGGATGCGCCGCGGCTTCCCGGACTGACCAGCAACGTCGTCTATCCCGGGAAGGATCTCGCCTACTACCGGCTGCACGGCCGCAACGCGCCGAACTGGTTCGACGGCGACAACACCACGCGCTACGACTACCGCTACTCGAACGAAGAAATTCAGGAAATCGTCAGAAACATCATCGCATTAATCGAGGCATCGAGCAATGTTTTTCTCTTTGCAAACAATCATCCGCGCGCTCAGGCAGTGGAAACCGTCTGTCAAATCGCCCAGGTACTGGATGCAAGCCCTGCGCTGGAAGCACTTTAACGCGATCCGTTCAAGAAGGACGGTGCTGCCGGGGTAGAGACAGAAAAGTCAAAAGTCCCATACTTTTCCCATTTTTTAAATTTGAAATATACTGAGGCGTAGCCTTTCCTCATGTAGCTTTGTGACGAGACGGAATTGCAGCTCCGAACGGTGGAACTGGCTGTAGGTTCAAGTCCTGCCCCCGCTACAATAACCATTATTAACAGGGACTTAGCAAAAGTCAGTTAACAAATGGTTAACAAAAACAGAAAAAACGCGCATCGAATCCGGTGCGCGTTTTGCGTTAGCGGGCTTAGAATCAAGTGTGGTGATACAGGATTACGAAACAAACCCCTCCGGCACCAGCTTCAGTTCATTGATGCTTTCGTTCACGAACTGCAGTGATTCGTGGACCTTCAAGATTTCTTCATAGTCCCAATACCGCAGTTTTTCTTTCAGGTCAGGAACACCAATGGTGTGCTTGCGAATCTTCTCAATCTGGTCCTTGTCTGAAACCGCAACGACTCCTTGTACGGCAGGATTGTTCAAGGATTTGAGGAGGTTCAAAATCAGGCTGTCGATACTCCCTTTTGTCTGGACTTCAAAGACGTAGATCACGCGCCCCATGTTCCCGATTGTAGCCTCCCAGATTGTGTCAACTCGAGATCCGTCGGCGATGTTCTGCTCAATGTCTGCGTTGAAACCGAGCCAGCGGCCAATATCGCTGAGCTTATCCCGGACATCGTTATGGATGAACTTCTGTTCGGTTTTTGTCATCACCTCTGGCTTAATCTGATCAGTACCCGAATTTTTCCCGATCTTGCTCAGGTTCGGCTCTACCTGCAGATCCTCCCAGAAAAAATAATCGACTTCCAGGAGCGTGGGCTTATCCACCCCTTTGGACTCCATGAACGCTGCGATCTGCTTAGTTCGCTCACAAAGGAGGGAATAACGTTCACCAGTCATCTGGTAATCATACCTGGGAAGGTCCTTCACACCGAGATAGTCAAGCGCGACGAGTGCGCGTCGATTCCAGAGGAGGTGATCATTTGGATGCGTGCGGCAAAGTAACTCGCTTATGATGCCGTTTCCAAAGCCCTTGACGTCGGATTTGAATGTATCCCACCGCTCCTCCAGCGGATCGCTGCTCCATAGCAGATATTCAAGCTGCTTCTTGAGCTTTGTGATCCCATTCTGCTCGATCATCTTATCGATTGCGTACTGCTTGTTACCCCAGATGCGCATGGCCCAGAGCGGTGAGATGTATGCATACAGGCCGGCTTCATCCAATCCTGACAACACCTCCCGTGTATACGAGCGATACTTCGCAACAATCTCCACTCGTTCAGCCAAATCGGTTTGGTACTGAACAGGATCTTTTGTGATTCGCTGGATGTAAACGTCAACCGCCTGCGATAATCGTTCCTTGTTCATTTGATTGCCTACCCTATGATGGATTGCTTGTTAACGCAATAAGCTCTATAAGATACATGGCGTTACGTGGACTGTTTTGCGCTCTGGTTGTATGCGGCCGTGACCGCATCGAGCAAATCATTGGTTATTTCATATGTCGACGTGCCTTGTCCCAGTACTGAGGGCCGTAGAGCCGCCTCTACACGGGATACGAGGTTCGGTGCCGCACGTTGAATTACACTCCGCCACATCTGGAATGAGGGTGGAGATTCTTTCCTGAAATACAAAGTGACCATGCCTGCATCCTCATCACTGAGATAAGGTAGAAGCGTCGTGTAGAACTTCCCGGTGTACGTGAAGAGACGTGCTGATCCTGACGCTTCAAGGGCTTCGGCCCATTGAACAAGGTTGAGATATGCCTGTTGATGCTCTCCACCTTCCGATTCTATTTTCGCCCGAAATGTTTCGCTGCCCTTGTACCAGCGAGTTTCGACATCGGGAGGCTCTTCGGAACCTTGCGCCTCTCTGCCAGGATCAATCCTCTGCGGCATGAGAACCGTTTTGCCTTCAACAGAATAGGCCGACACGACGATAAGATCAACCTGTATTTTCTCAGTAATGTCCTCGAGATACCCAACCAGACGGATCAGCTCGGCCGGGGCATCATCCAGGACGAAGACAATCCGGAAATCACCATTCTCCAGAGACCGATCGAAAGACTTCTCGAATGCCTCTCGATCGATTTTTCCAACCTGCAGCGTGTTCTCGACATGTTCCGCTACAGTTTCGGCCCCGTGCGAGTTCAGGTACTTCCGAATCACCTTTTTCTCCAACGTCACACGATCCATACCCTTCAGGAAAGCGGCGTAGTACAGCACCTGAGATACAATAGCCTTCTTGGCTTCGCTATTCTTCGAAAGTTTGACCTCGAGGACGGCAATCTGTCCTTTTGTATCTACGAGTAGAAGATCCATGGCGCCATTCCCCACTGCCACTTCGCGTCCGATCACCACCATCTGCGGCTGCCCGGACAACGGAAGGACCGTAGGGGCTCTTTCTACGAGGTCATGAAGCTTTTCCTCCAGCTCGAAACCACGCGGTTGAAGCAGTCTCCATTCACCCTGTTCATCTTCAGTCCACATTGCGGTCATGATTACCCCTCTGTTTTACGGATGAAGACAGATCGTCGTACAGTCACGGTCAGGTGGTGAATTCGAATCGAAGCCAGTTTCTCTCAGATACCCCGCGGTATACCCGGGTGCATGTGATGAGTCCTGTATCCCGAGCGATTCTGACAACGATCGCGTAGCCAGTGCAATCGGGATAGGAACTGGTGAATGATTTGAGCCAGGCCACATCAGATTGATTTGCAACCGTGGAACCATATTTCCATTCCAGTATGGCCATTGGTGCAACGGTTGGGTCGCCGTCGGAATCCCAGCACGTCATCGCAGGTTCGGGCCAGAGGACAAGGTCCTTGCATACCTGCCTTTTCTGTCGAGCACCAGAGCGAATTTGAGGAACCGGGACTTCAATTCCCATCTGACCAGGAGAATGAAAAATGCTGTCAGCCTTTACAACTGGGAGTAAATGTTCGAAAGCATAGAGACTCACAGCCTCTCGTTCCCTCCGCCCACTCCATCCTCCAGCATCGAGGAATTTACTGAAGCTGGCCAGGGATTCCTGGATTAGGTCATCAATTTCATTCATGTCATGCAAGAAAAGCTGTTCGATAGTGGAAGCTAAGCGTTTACCAGGAAGCTTTCAAGCATTTCACCTCGTTTATCCGTACTTTCGGGCATGCCAATGACTGATCGCATCCCAGAAGCGCAGGTGTCCCTCTTCTTGGCCCTCTGGCTGATCGAACAGGGCATAGCGCAGGACACCGTATCCGTCTCCATCGATGGGGCCATGGTCAGAGTGCATGGAACGGAAATCTTTGATCCGGTGTCTTCCCTCGCAGAACGGGGATGGAGACGAGAAAAGCTGGATAGGAAATGGTCAGGCATTTACTTCAGTGAACAATACGACGCCACGATAGAGATACATTCCCGGCCCGGTGAAGGGGATGTATCGACGGTAATGCCGGATGGCAACCGTTTCATCGCGGAATGCAAGAAAGGGAAATCCGCGCCGTCAAGGAGCAATCCGGAGTACCCTCTTATCCGTGAGGCTCTGGGGCAGATTCTTACGAAAGAATCGGTTGGAGAAAACGATATTCATGCCATTGCTGTCCCGAGCAATCTGAAATCCGTGCAAATCGCGCATCGCTGGCGAAGAGCGCCGTTGGTGAAGCGGACAGGGATCAAGATTCTCACCGTAGACACTGAAGGAAATGTCGTTGGATTCGATGTTTGATGCATCGGGAGAAAATCGAGGGGTGGAGAATCGAGTATTACGAGCGTCGCCCGCACAGCTCTCTGGGCGACCGGACGCCGGAAGAATTTGCCAAATCGGCAATGTTACAAGGCCGAAAAATTCACTATTTGGCTGGTACAGTTTAAGGGGAGCCCTCAATCCCAAAAGAACGAACATATCCGAAGTAGAGTGTGCAGGGATCCACTATCGCCGAATCAGTTAAGATGAGAAGATCAAAAGCTGTGATACTTGTTGGGGATATGTGTGTCTTTGTTGCAACACCGAATAAAACAAGCGCTGTTCTAATGACGTTATATCACCCGTACATATAGCGCATACAGTAATGCTATCATACCAAAAAATAACGATGCTAACTTTGAATAATATAAATTTTTAACTGTTTTTCTGATTTTTTTTGGAGTTCTTACAACCGTATCCTCAGTCAGTTTATCACCATTAGCCTTCGCCTCTTCCCCTATTCGCTCAATATGATCCTCATATACCTTTGCACCAATCGCATAATGTGCCAAGTCAAGTCCCAGCGCGATAATAAAGCCAATAAGCGGCAAAATCATATCACGAGGGATCATAAGTTCATCCTTCGTAATAACACAGAACACCCACACGATTCCTATTCCCGAGAATGATACGTTCCTGATTCCGGCGCTTGTGGCTTCGGTATAATAGTAATACGCATCAGTAACTTGCTTCAGTTTCATGAAACTACTACTCCATTAGTTAGCTAGTCATATCTTGGCCCTGTGATCAAATCATCATCATCTTCTTCATCTTCATCATCGTATGGCGGCAATTCAAATTCATCGGATGGCCTAGGTGGCTTTTTCAGCAATGTTATGAGTGCGGCTCTCTGCTTCTTTGGCAAATGCACCCTCATTCCCCTCCCCTTCATCTCTGCCGCTTTAACTACTTTAGCTTTAAGAACGCGGCCAGGTTTTATCTCAAGGACGATCCGCTTACTCCCGATTTCGACCTCGGTCCACTTCTTCTTCACTGCTGTCCTCTTCGGTGCCGCCTTCTTCGCAGTAGCCTTTTTCGGCGTACCTTTCTTGACAGCCTTCTTCGGTGCCGCCTTTTTCGCAGCAGCTTTTTTCGGCGTACCTTTCTTGACAGCCTTTTTCTGTGCCGCCTTCTTCGCAGCAACCTTTTTCGGCGCGGCTTTCTTCGCGACTTTTTTCGGTGCGGTTTTGCTAGACGCGTTTTTTTTCGCCATGGATCATACTCCTTCAATTAGAACGCAGAAACAACTATTGATGCAATATGCCAGTCACCACTACCATCAGATGTATATACGCACAACTGATTGGCGCTCATTCGGATCAAGAAAAGCGTAGACTACTCTTTACTTCCACACATATAAGCTTCGCCCTTCGCCATAATACGCCTCATACACATGGTCGTAAACCGCTAAGCAAGTCCTCTCGTACATCTCTTTCGTATAGGCCACGGGTAACGAATTATCGAGCTCGCGCTTAATCGTGACACGCACAGCCGCACGATATTGCTGGTACTTTCGCCAGTCAAGAACGAGTTTTTCCTCCTTGAGCAGAGCGAGCATGTCGCGGACAGCGGCCTTGATCTTCTTTTTATCCGTCGCGGTGAGTTTCACCTCCGGCTTTATGAGCAGGTCGTAGATGGCCAGTTCCTCCTCACTGAGGTCCTCTCGCACGTGCCGCTGCTTTTCCTCCTGTAACGCCTGGGCGAGCTTCATCAGCTCGGCAAAGAAATCCTCAACATTTCTGCTGCCCGCGTTATACTCCGCGACCAGTTCCTCAAAGCGCTTGAGGTAGTCCATGCGCTCCTGGTTCTGCTTTACCATGACGCCGAGTGTGCGGTCAATGGCGTTGCGCAGGCGGGTGGTCATCGTGTTCTTTTTGCCCTTCTCAAACTTCTCGCGCAGGGTGTCAAAATCGATTCCCGATAGATCCACACGTTTGGGTTCATCGCCCTCAGCCACACCGGGAATGGTGAATCCCTTCGGCGAGATCGAGTGGTCCAAGAGCTCCTCGATACTGCGCAGAACATCGGTGATGTCGCGTTCGTCGACTTCCCCGCTTTCCATCCGCATCATTTTTCGTATTTCGAGGATGGCGCCCACGACTGGGGCCACATCATTCGCACGGGGATCGGGCAGGAAGGACTTGAAGATGAGCCGCAAATCGCCCGAGAGCGTATAGTATTCTTTCTTCGTGTCGTCAGAGGCGAGCAGCATCTCAGTAGCGGATTTCAGCAGCGGCAGCTTGGCCATACCCTCAGCCCGCACGACCTCATAGATGTCGAAACCGCGATCTGCGGTGAATGTCTCTACTCGTTCAATGCCCGCGAGCAGATCCTGGTAAAGCGCGTCCTTGTCCTTGATGGGACGATCGCCGCCTTTGGGACCACCGCCGTAAACCGCAAGAGCCTTCTCAAGGTTGCGGAAAACGCCGACGTAATCGACAATGATGCCGCTCTTTTTCTCACCCCATACCCGGTTGGCCCGGGCAATTGTCTGCATCAGCGTGTGGTTGCGCATGGGCTTGTCGAGGTAGATCGTTGAGCATGACGGCACGTCAAATCCCGTCATCCACATTGCGCAGACAAACACGAGTCGGAGGGGATCGTCGGGATCCTTGAATTTCGTGGCGAGGTCCTCGTCGTTCATGCGCTTTCGGTGTTGTGCGATGTCAACGCCCTTCTCCTTCATCTCTGCTATTTCGTTCTGGCCCTGCGATACCACGACGGCCATGTCCGTCTCCTTCATGTAGCTCACCAGCTCGGACTTGCGCACATACTCCTCATCCTTCGCCGCATTCATTCGCGCCGTCTGCGAGGACAGTTCCAGCTCCCAATAGCGGTGCACCTTGTCATACATCTTCACTGCAGTCGCCTTGTCGATGCAGACGACCATGCCCTTGCCCTTGAAACCCCGTCCCACGAAATGCTGCACGATGTCCCGGGCGACCGTGTCCAGACGGTCTTCCCGCGTGATGATGTGATACTCCCGGGCGAACTCCCGCTCGAGCTTTTTCTCCTGCTCGTCGTTCAGCTCGGCTTCCTCAAGCAACCGCTCCATATCCTCGTTCAGGTTCTCGTTGCCCACCTCCATCTCGGGGATACGGTTTTCATAGAACAGCGGCACCGTGGCATTGTCTTCAATGCTCTGGCGGAAATTGTAGACGCTGACGTAATCGCCGAACACCTCGCGCGTGCGCTCCTCGCCGACAATGAGCGGTGTGCCCGTGAATGCAATGAATGATGCATTAGGAAGAGCAGTGCGCATGTTCATCGCCAGCGTATCGTACTGGCTGCGGTGAGCCTCGTCGGTAATGACAATGATGTCGTCACGCTCGGAGAGTACGGGATGCGGGCCGTTGTCCGTGCGGAACTTGTGAATGATGGTGAATATGTAGCGGTGGTCCTCCTTCAGCAGTTCTCGGAGATGAGCACCGCTCTTCGCGTGCGTTTCCTTCTCGCCCACGACGCCAGCCGCCTGAAAATTGCGGTAGATCTGGTCATCCAGCTCAAGGCGGTCGGTGACGATCACAAATGTCCAGTTGCCCGTCAGCTTGCGCATCACCTTTTGGGCGAAGAAGATCATGGACATGCTCTTTCCGCTGCCCTGCGTATGCCAGAAGACACCGAGGCGGCCTTTCTGGTGTCGTATGTCTCGTACCTTCTCGATCGCATTGGTGACGCCGAGGTACTGGTGGTTCTTCGCCACGATTTTCGCCGTTCCGCCGCGGATGGCCTGAAACAATGTGAAGTTCTCCACGATGTCGAGTAGGCGGCGTTTTTCGCAGACACCGCGAATCATCGTCTCCAGCGACACGACCCCTGCTTCCTCCTCGTCACTGATCTTTTTCCACTCGGCGAAGTGCTCCCATTCCGATGTCATGCTCCCGACGAGGCTGTCAATCCCGTTTGACAGGATGATAACGGCGTTGTACCAGAAGAGCTGGGGGATGGTGTCCTTGTAGTCCTTGAGGTTGCCAGTGTACGCATGGGTGATGTCGACATGCGGCGCCTTCAGTTCGACGAGCACCAGCGGAATGCCGTTGACGAATCCGATGAGGTCAGGACGTCGGGTATAGTTCTCGCCCGTGATCCACATCTGCGCACAGAGCAGGAAGTCGTTGTTCTCGGGATTATCCCAGTCGATGATGCGCACGGTTTCGATGGTCTCCCCACCGTCGTCTTCCGAGCGGAGCGTGACACGCACACCGTCTTTGATGAGGTCGTAGACATCCTGATTCGCCTTCTCCAAGCTCATCGCGCTGCGCCCCTCTGTGAGGCTCTCAATGGCTTCCTGGAGAGCTTCCGCGGGCAGATCGGGATTCAGCTGTTGAAGCGCGGGCAAGAGATGTGAAACGAGGATGACGTCGCCCTTCTCCTCGCGTCCAAGCGGACTGCCTCCCGGGACCTCGAACTCGTTGTAGCAGTCCATGACTGCCCACCCAAGAGCGGCGAATTCATCGATGGCGGGTTTCTCGACGAGAGAGTCTTCCGTGTAGCCGACAGGGGTCATGCTTCACCTATATATGGATTCTACGAAATGCGCCGCAGGAGCTCGCCCTCCCGCTGCAGGATACCCCGGCGGATGGCCGTGCGTATCGCGCCCTTCATCGCCTCCTCAGCATGCGAAGTGAGACGTTGGAAGCCAAGATGCACCAGCACCTCGCGCATGAGGTCCTCGTCCGTTGTGACGCCGTTCTTGCGCATGCAGGACGTGATGGATGCGATCAGCACCTCGCGGTCGTGGGACTGGAGGTTGGGAGCGGTGAGCCACAGGGAGCCGTCACGATCCTCCAGAACACCGCGGCGGATTGCCGCATTGACACCGCCCGTGATGGCCTTCGCCACGCGCTTGCCCAGGCGGGTGTATCCCAGCTCAACCGAGGTCGCCTTCATGAGGTCCTCGCGGTCCAGTCTCATGGCCGCACCGAAAGCCTGGCGGATGGCGGCGATGATGGCCTCGGTGGTGATGTCCGTGGGCGGGGTATCCTTCGTCGTCAGTTGCGGCAGCTTGGGCTCCGCGCGTACACTCACTTTCGGCGGCGTCACCCTTGGTTCGCTGACCGGCGGCGGTGGAGGCGCGGGGAGCACGTCTGCCTCGGGCACCTCGATGTCCAGCTCACTCACATCCAGCTCACCGGAGATGAGGCGCGGGAGAAGGAGGTCGCGAGTTCGGCGAAGGTTCTCATTTTGGCGTTCTAGGTTCAGCCGCATCTCATTCAATTTCACTGCGTAACTGTCGTACGCATTGAGAATGAAATCCGCGGGTCTAAGAACGTTCAGCGTGTAGGCCTGCCGCCGACTTAGGCCAGGAACAGCTGCATCGCTATTGATAAAGTGCAAACCGTTGAGAGTGTGAAAAACGTAGGTGAGGGGGAGATCGGTTTCCACATAGTAGACGGTGTCAATAGGAAAAAAATCCACATCTGAATAATGAACAGCACCCACATTACCTTTCCTCCCAAGAATGATTGCGGGACCGTCGACGAGTGCTTCATTGTGATAACCGACTATGCCACTTGATCCATAGACAGGTACATCACCAGGCTGCCGGTCCTCTGATTTTAATGCCTTGCCGTATGCCAAGGTTATGACATTTTCAAATTTCACCACCTCCCACCCCTCCGGTATCGGTCCCAGCGGGGAGTCCACCATGCGCACGTTCTCATGACCGGGGAAGCGGAAATGCACGAACCACTCGCGGTAAAGGCGCTGGGCTATCTCCTCGAGGATCTTGATGCGGCGGAGGTTGTTCTCGATCAGGTCGTCGTAGGCGCTGAGGATGGCGGCGATTTTGCGCTGGGTGGGGAGAGGGGGTGCCGAGATCCACATTTTCCTTTGATTTGAAAGGCTGACATAGTCGGCCATATCGGTCAACCCTTTGATCTGTTCCAACTGGCCAAGGCACTCATCTCCCTGCATCCAGTAGTACAGAAATCTGTTATGTAGAACCGAGTTATTGTGCACTCTCCAGTAGCATAATTGCGGAGAATACACAAAGGGCGGCGTCCATGGTTGCACAAAGGCGAATCGACCGAATGTGCCCTTCGAGGTGAAAGTTACGTCACCGGGAACAGATAACTTATCTCCTGCTTTGGCAACACTTTCCGCACTGAGTATGTCGGCATCATCAAAATGGAATCCATTGTTGATATTCCCCGCTCGGGCAAACGGTAAGCCGCCCTCACCCATCTCAGAGTTTTTCGCACGATAGCCATCGCCAATTGATAAATGACCTTGTTTGATAAGGTCGCCTGCGTGCCAGTACGTCCAGCCCTTGATTTTAACCGATGGGACACTCATAGAATGCGACCAAAGTTTTCAGTGAGCCTTCGCTCCAAGTCATGTGCCTCATCAGTCAAGCTCTCGAATTCTTCATGCAAATCAACTATCCGTTCTTGAAACTCCACCTGGTCAATTTTCTCCCCTGGTGCCACGCCCACGTACCTTCCGGGATTCAGTGAATAGCCTTGGGTCTCGACATCAGCAACCGTCACCACCTTGCACAGCCCGGGTAAGTCCGCGTACTTCAGGTCCTTAAAAACCTCGCGTGTCTTCTCCAGTCCGCCGTACAGGTCGTCAGGCTCCTCACCGCGGTACAGTCGTACGATATTCGCGATGAACTCGCCCTGTGCTGGCGTGAAGTCCCTGTGCGCCCGGTCGAGCTGACTGTAGATGTTGCGGGCGTCGATGAAGAGCACCGTTTTCTCCCGCGGTGTGCCCTTCTTGCCCTTGTCCAAGAACCACAGTGTGCACGGCAGGCTGACAGTGTAGAAAAACTTACTCCCGATGGACACCATGACATCCACCAGCCCGTCCTCGATCATCTGGCGGCGCACCTCTAGATCAGAGGCTCGCGCATCCGCCGCGGAGTTGGCCATGACAAAGCCCGCCCGCCCGTGTGCGCTCAGTGAGCTGGCAAAGATCTGGATCCATAGGTAATTCGCATTGTCCGTGCGCGGGAGGCCGTAGGGGAAGCGCGGATCGTCGACGAGGCGATCCTTCTCCACCTTGCTCACGTTGAAGGGTGGGTTGGCCATGACGAAGTCGAACTTGCCCACGCTCTTGTGCAGATCCTCGTAGTAGGTATTCCCCTGCCGTATATCTCCCGAGAGCCCATGGACCGCGAGGTTCATCTTACATAGGCGCACGGTGGAATCCACACGCTCCTGTCCATAAACGCTCAGCGTGCCTCGCTTCTTGTGCTCGTCACGGAACCGGGCGCTCTGAACGAACATACCACCACTGCCAGATGCCGGGTCGTAGATCTTTCCCTTATACGGCTCGATGATGTCGACGATGAGTTTCACTATCGACGTCGGCGTGAAGAACTCGCCACCCTTCGCCCCTTCGGTTGCCGCAAACTTGGCGAGAAAGTATTCGTAGATCTTCCCAAAGGCGTCACCCTCGATGTCCATGGGGATGGATGACATGATCTTGAACATCTCCTTAAGCGTCCGGTTTTCCATTTTGTTGAAAACCTTTGGAAGAACGTCCTTCAGGTCCGGATTTTGCTGCTCGATGGCCGTCATAGCATCACTCACTGCTTTGGCCAAGTTGCTTCCTTCGGGCAACGTGAGCAGGTAATGGAAACGCGCCGTTTCGGGCAGGAACAGTACGCCGGCGTCAAGAAAGTCATCGCGCTCTATGCCGGATCGACGACCAGTACTTTTCACCTGCAGTTCCTCCTTGGCCTGCGTGAACACATGATCGGCGTATCGGAGGAAGATGAGTCCCAGCACCGGGGCCTCAAATTCTGCGGGTTTGAGCTTGGCGCTCGCCCACAGCGTATTGGCGGCTTCCCAGAGCTTCCGCTCGAGCTCGCCATTGGAGTTGGGGGATTTTTCAGTCCAGTGCATGGCGTCCTTTCTATCAGCGAGATTTGTCTTGATGTACCGACGCAGGAAGTAGTTCAATGTCAGCGGGATCCGCAAGCTTCGACTGGTCCATGTGCTTCAGCAATGTGTAGCGTCCGACGAGGCGCAGCATTCCCTTTTTTCCGTGGTCGGAGACGCAGTTGTAGTAAAGCAGGCACAGCTCCGCGTTGGACATGTGCGCGCGGATGATGTTGGTGTATTTCTTCTTGGAATTGACTGCGGAGTCGTCCACCGTGGCGAGCAGATGATAGAGGCTGCGGAAATAAGGGCCGAGGATGTATTCTTTCTTGCTGTAGAACTGATCGTAGGTCTCCGCGATTGATAAAGGCGATTCCCTCGCAAGGAGGTGACTCTTCAGCTTTTGGAAAAGGAAGCTCATGGCTTCTCTACCATCCTTTCGCGGGGAATTGGGATCGGATGTTATGGGTACTGAGACATCATGAACTAGCCGAAGGTGGATATTGAGCATATTGAAAAATAGGGTTTCGAACCGCAGCGCATTGGTTTCCTCTTGCTGTTGTCCAAGGTCATGTTGCTGCTGGACCAAGGAGTAGATAATGACAATGAACGCAAGTCCAGAGAAAAGTGCCTCAGCGAATCCAAACATGCTGCCAAAGTCACCCGGTGCCGATGAAGCTGAAGGCCAACCATAGTAGTAAGGGATGGCCCAATGACTTACGATCAGCGTCAGAAGGACGACTAGAGTACCTACCAGTACGAATCTACCTCGTTTGCCCATGACACCTATCTCCGTATTTTTCATGCTGCGAGCAATCGTCGCTCCCCATATTTGCCCAGCTTGAGCAGCGTTTGCCAGCCTTAATGGTTGCCTTGCATCGTTCGGAATCGGGCACAATCTGATGTTGCCAGCAGTAGCCACTCAACTCCTTCGTCCTCCGCGTGAAATGTGTCCCTTTCTTCGTTGCCGTCTTGCACTGTGTTCGTTCCTGCGTACGCGATGCCGTGGCTGTCTCGTGCCAATGCTCAGGCTCAATACTCTGGGCAACAGAATGGATTACTTGCGATTCATGAATTGCTAGGGTCTTCGAATAATGATTCGTGCCGTCTGAGCCAGGGACTGGACTCTCCGCTCTCATCAATGGAGACAAGATCAGAAAGCAAGTAACAAGAACGAAGCGATACCAAAGAATGTCCGCCCAGCGTGCCCGCATGTGCCACCTCATGTGCTGGAAGCTGTACTATCAGGATAGACCCTGCCTCCAAAGAAGATCACCAAATCTGCAAATAAACACAAGGGGCTCCTGTGCTGCAGGAGTAGGAGCTTGACCTCAGGAAGTTTTCTACCCTTTGAAAACCGAGACCACGATCTCGATCACTATTCCCGTAACGTGGAGTGTCTTCCGAAAAAATCTAGTCCATGCAATCACTCTTGATTTTATTATTGATATATAAATATTATCGGTAGTAATAGGAGGCCAAAATGGACCAGATTCAGCCATCCCCTGAAACCCTTGCTACCCTCTTCCAAACGGCTCAGGATTTCGCCCGCGAGGCCATCCCTGAGAACACCAAGCGCGCCTATGCCTCAGACTGGGAGGGATTTACCGCATGGTGCCAGGAGCACGACCGCTCGCCACTCCCTACCACGACTGAGACTGTCGTCCTGTTTGTCACCTCTCTAGCCTCCACCCATCGCATCACCACGATCCGCAGAAGGGTTGCCGCGATCTCCACAGCACATCAGATGGCTGGACATGAGTCTCCCACTCGGCACGCGGCACTGCGTACCTGCCTTCGAGGCATCGCACGGCAGCAGGCAGCGGAAGGTAAGAGTCGGAAGTACGCGCAGCCCCTGCTCACTGATGACATCCTTGCCATGGTCCGCCACACGGGCGATACCCTCCTCGGTCAGCGGGATGCTGCGCTCATCCTTGTTGGCTTCGCCGGAGCGTTCCGTCGCTCCGAACTGGTGGGTCTCAACGTGGAAGACATCACATGGACGAAGGAAGGCGCACTAATGCGCCTGCGTCGGAGCAAAACCGATCAGACAGGTGAATCCCCGGAGAAAGCGATCTTCAGAGGCTCCAAGGCCGCACGGTGTCCTGTACGTCAGCTGCGCAGGTGGCTTGAGTCTACTGGGATCGAATCCGGGCCAGTGTTCCGGCGCATTCGAAAAGGAGACCTTATTACCGATGAGCGGCTAACGGCACAAAGCGTGAGCCTGGTGCTGCGGCGGTATGCGGAGAAGGCGGGGATCGAAAACGAGCGAGTGTCGGGACACAGCCTCAGAGCGGGATTTGTCACCCAGTCGTTGATCTCCGGCGCAAGCTACCCTGAGATTCAGCGACAGACAGGACATCGTGCCATCTCTACGGTCACGGGGTACGATCGTGGACGTTCTCGTTTCAGTGGGAATGCAGCGCAGAAGCTGGGACTGTGAGCCTCCTCTGCACGCATTAGAGTTGCGTTTCACCTCGCCACATCGTACCATTCCCACAGTCACCCATACTTTGCTGTAGACATACTTGTCGTAATAGACAGCTCCATGCCTTCTACTGGACTCAGGTGAGAAACCCTCCCCTATTTGGGGGAAGCGATAGATCGATCGTCGTCTCAAGAGCCACCGCAAGAGGAGAAGACCATGAAGGCCACCATCCATTCACTCGCCGTCTGCCTGACGGTTATGGGAGTGCTGTGTTTATTCAGCCAATCCAACGTCATCGCACAGGTAAGCACCGATTTTCTTGCTGATGCTGGAATTATCAGGGATAGCCCCGCTGGAGCGGAGAGAGTAAGAGAAACACCGCCCCCTGCTCTCGAAGTGCGGACCATCAGCTTCGAGGCCATCGATGATTTCTCCAAGCTGCAGGTGGAACTGGATTCGATCCGTGTGGTTGGAGGCGGAGCCTCTCTCACCCTTGACACCATGCTCGTGGGTACAGCGGTGCTGGTGCTGGACATCGCCACAGGCATTGATGCTGTGCCACGTGCGGATGGCTTCCAGCTCTCGGGTAATTTCTCCAATCCATTTAATGATCAGACACAGTTCGTGGTCTTCTCGGCTACAGGGGGAGACGTGACGATCAGTCTCTATGACCTGAATGGGAAGCGGGTCATTTCCTCTCAGATGTCAGTAAATCAGGGTTCCTCCCGTTTCGTGATACATGGCGCAGGATTACCGCCAGGGATATACCTGCTGGAAGCACGGAATCAGAACGGGACAAGAAGGACCTCCAAAGTGATGAAAGCAGGAAGCCGTGGTGCCGGGAGCGTGCGGATTGAATACGGCGGATCAGTCAGCGGCCTGGATGCCGCGTTCGGAAAGATCGCAGAGCAATTGAACCTGCAGGTGACCGGGTATGCGGATCGGTATGTTGAAAAAATGCTGGACGTTCAAATTGCGGCTGACACTACCATCACGTTCCAGTTTTCAAGGGCAGAGGAAGCTCCAGTCATCACGCAGTTCGATGCGAATCCCAAATCCTTGTACGCAGGCGACAAGACACAGTTCACGGTCATCTGCACCGATTGGGATGCCGATCTGAAGGCGATGAGCATTGACAGGGAAGACGACGGCACCTACGATACTACGGTCTCGCTTACTGGTGATGCAGCCAACGAGGTGATTGAGGTGGCATTTGAACGCCTTGGGAGCTACCTGTCTCGTCTGAAAGTGGAAGATGTCTTCGGTCACAGCAGCGAAGCCATTCTGTCTTCCCCCATCATTGTGACGGAGAAGCCGGAGAATACCCCGCCGTTCTTCGTTTCCTTCACCGCTGATCGCACAACAGCAGCTCTTGAAGATACCGTGACATTCTCGGTTCTGATCCGGGACCGCGATGATGATCTGCTGAGCCTCAAGATCGATTTTCATGGCGACGGGATTTGGGAGGACAGTGTATCCGTTTCCGGAGGTGAGTATGCAGGGGTGTTCAAAGCCCTCTACGGACAGGAAGGCACCTTCTCTCCGACGGCGCGGGTGACCGATGTTCCCGGCAATTATTCGGATACATCCCTGACTGACGCAATCACGGTGACGGACCTCGGCAAACCGCCTGAAATCCTCTCCTTCACATCCGACCATCAGATTCGTGCAAGGAATCTCCTAACCACCTTCGTCGCCTTTGTTCGCGACGCTGATGATGATCATTACATGGCGTATTTCGATGCAGACGGCGACGGCGCAGACGACGACTCTCTACTGATCAGCGGCTTTGCCGAGACGGATACGCTACGCTTCGTGTGGGAGTATTCCTCTCCGGGAACATTCAATCCTGAGATCACGGTAACCGATCTCCTCGGCAACAAGACCTTAAGGCAGCTCGCAAGCCCTGTGGAAGTCCGGGAGGCGGTGGTACGTCCGGATGTACTGGTGATTCTGAAAGAGGAGATCGCAGCGCAGGGCATCACCTTTGATTCTACGTGGGTCTTCGTGGTACCCACGGCAGCAGCGACGCAATACGGCTTCCGTACCGGACATATCGTCGTGAGCGACACGGGCATGGGCTTTCAGCGACGTGTCACCGATGTAGCGACGGAATCACACGGCGTGCGTCTCACGACTGGTCCCGCGTCAGCAACAGAAATATTCGAGCAGGTTGCATTCACATTCAGCACAAGGCTGACATCAGGAATAGTGCAGTCGTTCGACCATGGTCACGCTTCATCATTTACCAAGGCATCGCTTGCGGACTCAAGCTTGTCACTGGACATGGACAACTTTGTTCTCTACGACCACGATGGCAGCGGTGACACGGAAGGCGATCGCATCAGCATCGATGGTTCCATCGAGATCAGTCCCGACATCACGTACGAGTTTGAAATCGATCAGCCCGCTGGATCATCTGCACCCATGGTAACAAAGGCGAATACGTCTGTTGCATTCTCCATCCTTCCGGAATTCAGCGTGGCGTACGGTGTTTCTGATACCGCCGTGGCATTGGAGCAAGTGATAGAAACCATCCCCTTTACACCTTTCCCCATCTTCGTTGAAGGCGTACCGATCGTTCTTACTCCTCAGATGAATACGTACGCAGGTGTTCGTGGGCGAACAGCCGCAGGTTCTGTGGTCCAAACCACACTTGAAAGTGAACTCACCGTCGGCGTTGCGTACGACAGCGAATCGTGGACAACGGTTGAGGATTACTCGCAGAACTTCAGTGCTGAACCACCGGAGTTCTCCGGGGGTATGCAGGCCGAGGGTTATGTCGAAGAGCGATTCCTCCTCTTCGCCAATGGCATCGTTGGTTCATCCCTCAGCGCAGCATTAACCGGAGAGCTTGATGCAGACTTGTCACGCAAGCCGATTGCTGAGGTCTATGGTGGTCTCCTGGCCGGGGCTGAAGTCACCCCTGATTTCCTCGGAGACACACTGATGAGATACCGGGAGGATGACATCCTGGATGTACGAGTCAAACTGTATGACAGCGGCGCATGGGAAATGCCAACAATCAGTTCTATTAATCCAACTGAACTGCGTCCGGGGATGGAAGTGGTCGTATCCGGCATGAACTTTGGTCTGATGCAAGCCGGGGGCAAAGTGTTCTTCCACGGAAGTGGTGCAAAGCCATCATACACGCTTGAAGCACAGGATGTACTGCATTGGTCAGATGGTGAAATCAGGGTTAACGTCCCCGCCGGGATCAATTCCGATGGCATTGTTTTTATCAATATCGATGGCCGTAAAAGCAATGCTGTACCATTTACCTACCGCGACTGGTTCTACGTCCGTGGTCAGATTACTGACGCTGGCTCTGGCTTCGACCTCAGTGGGATAACAGTCACAGTTGGGAACAAATCAGCACTGACTGAGTCTGATGGGACGTTTGAGGTATCGGGCGTTCCTGCAGGTTCACACGCTGTCATACCAACAAAGACATGTTTAATATTCACACCTGATAGCATTGAAATATCTATCAACGGTAATGATGTTGAAAACCTGCAGTTCTTTGCATCGGGTGATGCATCGTGCGTACCAATACTGACAACGACACCAGTAAGTGAAATCTCCTGGGCGACAGCAACGAGCGGGGGGAATATCACTTCCGATGGAGGCTTCCCTGTAGTAGAACGTGGAGTTTGCTGGAGTACGATGCCTTCACCAACCATTAACGACTCCAAAACGACGGACGGTCCGGGACTGGGCAGTTTCACCAGCTCACTCACAGGTCTTTCCCCTACTACAACATATTACGTGCGCGCATATGCTAACAACAGCATAAACACTGGATACGGTAATGAACTGTCCTTCACGACTGATAAGCCCAGTAGCGGAACGGTGACTGACATAGATGGAAATGTGTACAACACCGTCACGATTGGCTCACAGGTATGGATGGTAGAAAATCTGAAGACGACAAGACTAAATGATGGGACACCGATTCCACTCATCACGGATAGCCTCGTGTGGTCAAATTTGACCACCCCTGGATACACGTTCTATTACAACAACGCATCATTCAAAGGCTTATATGGAGCCTTGTATAATTGGTTCGCCGTCAACACGGGGAAGCTGGCTCCAGCAGGCTGGCATGTACCAACAAAGACTGATTGGGAAACACTGATAGCGTATTTAGGCGGGGAGAATGTCGCCGGAGGGAAAATGAAAGAGGCAGGTACGACGCATTGGATGAGTCCGAACACAGGTGCTGACAATTCTTCCGGCTTCACTGGCATCCCTGGCGGACACCGCAGTCAGGGTATCGGTCCCGGTCAATGCCTCTATATGGATGAGAGCGGCTGGTGGTGGGCATCCACCGAGTACTCCGGCGAGCGTGCGTGGGACATCGCTTTGTTCTATGATCATGGAAAAGGTGAAGTTGGGAAATCAAGAAAAGAGCTTGGATTTTCGGTGCGCTGCGTTAAGGATTAGCAACGCAGAATGATCGTGGCAATGCAGGAATAACAAGTATTGGCTGAATGCATGGTATACCTTCGCCAAGTGGACGCTCCGCTGCCCAACATGTGGCTACGCGGCATCAGACATCACCGAGGCCGAGGGCGGCGTAGCGGAGATCGTCCGCAGCGACGAATACCAGGCACTACTGCAGGATGACGTTCTACCCGACATGGCACGGACATTCATAACCGAGTCCTACTTCCAGGAGCGGCTCGACGACCTAAAGGGAGCCGTGTGGGCGGCGATCCACGCCGTATGGGAGTGATGACGAGGGAGACGGAGATCACGCCGCAGAGGCTCGCTCTGAAGCTCTGCGGCTCATCTATAAGGCGGTCAGTGAGGGATTTTCCTACGCGCCTGACGAAACCTTGGCACGTGCGATTCAGATCGACCTGCTCCGTCGGGCTGGACAGTACGAGGAAGCCGTAGAGCTGCTCGATTTGCCAGTGGCAACAACAAACGATGTGCTGCTGTCGGTGATGAGCTTCGAGAGTCACCTCTTTCGTGAGCAGGACGCGGGGTGCTACACGACGCAGAATGCCCTGGATTTCGCGCAACCAGCACAACCATAGTTCGACGAAATAGAATCTGAGTCAGCATTCCGGCGGTCTTGCCAGGGAGACCGCCTTTCCGATTACCGGCTCACCGCCCAGAGTGTCAGCCTCGTGCTTCGGCGGTATGCCGAGAAAGCAGGAATCGATGTGGAGCGGGTATCCGGGCACAGTCTTCGGGCGGGCTTCGTGACGCAAGCGCTCATCTCCGGTGCCTCCTACCCTGAGATTCAGCGGCAGACGGGACACCGGAGCATCACCACAGTTACGGGATACGACCGAGGGCGGTCACGATTCAGCGGGAATGCGGCGCGGAATTTGGGACTTTAAGTCCTCGATGGCTAAATCCGAACTCGGCTCATCGTATTTTGCAGAATTTTCACTCCGTTTATTGATATTTAAACCCGTCTCGGTTACCTTCTTATAGCGTCATCCCGACATCATCATCCCCAACCGAAAGCCCCACGAGGGCTTTCCGTCGTGCGCACGTAATCTCCTTCTCATAGATGCCCCACGGAGGAAACACCATGAAACCGATCAGCTGGATTCTGCCCGCAGCGACTCTCATCCCACTCCTAATTTTCCTTACGAAACCAGTGACAGGCCAATGGTCCAGCGATCCCACAGTGAATACCCCAGTTTGCACGGCAACTGGAGATCAGTATGAATTTGACGTGTGCCCAGATGGAAGCGGAGGGGTAATAGCGGTGTGGCGAGATCAGCGATCTGACGGAGGTGACATTTATACGCAGCGATTCGACGCCTCCGGACACATGCAATGGACCTTAGATGGAGTGGTAGTCTGTGCAACCACAAGGAGCCAGTCTGATCCATGCATCTGCCCGGACGGAAACGGGGGGGCAATTGTTGTGTGGGAGGATGATCGTGATAATTCGACTACTATGGATGACGTATATGCCCAAAAAATCAACGCGAGCGGTGTTGTACAGTGGACCACTCACGGTGTTCCAATTTCTACCGCAGCAGGCAACCAAGGCGGCGCAATGATTATCAGTGATGGCAGTGGAGGCGCATTCATCGCTTGGTGTAATACCGCAGGTTCTGGTAACTACGCCCAGCGCATTAATGCTTCCGGGGTAGTCCAATGGGGCGCGTCTGGTATCCAAATTGCAAAATATCCTGGGGGTCGACAGTTTACACCACAGATGGTAGTTGATGGATTGGGCGGATGTCTTATGATATGGGTTGATGGGCGTGGAGGTGACCGTAACCTGTACGCCCAACATGTTGCCGGTGATGGAACAGTACAACTTAATCCGGGGGGAGTCGCACTCACCACAAACGACGAAAGTAATTGGATCAGGATGGTTAGTGATGGAAATGGCGGCGCATTCTTCTGTACACATACTGGTATGAATCCCTATGAGTCATTCGTTGGACGCGTAAACTCCAGTGGTGTCGTACAATGGCTAACGCAATGCTCGAACTCCTATTCTCAAGAGACACCACAGGTCATCGCGGATGGTAGTGGAGGTGTTATTGTCGTTTATGAGGAGAGAAGCCCATCCAACGAGTTCAATATTTATGGCCAACGGATTGATGGTTTTGGTAATTTGCAATGGGGATCTGGTGGAATTCCTATTTGCACACATTCGAAGAATCAATGGTACATGACTATGATCAGTGATGATAGTGGCGGAGCCATCGTCGCTTGGGAGGATACCCGTTCAGGAACATCAGATATATACGCCCAGAGAATTTCAAGTGCTGGTCAGAGGATGTGGACTGCGACCGCTGTACCGGTTTGCACGGCACCAGATGAGCAAAGAAAAGCAAGTATTGTATCAGCTGGCAATGCACAAACAATTCTCTCGTGGAGAGACGTGCGCAATGGGAATCGAGACATTTTTGCATCAAAGCTCGATGCTAACGGACAGCTTCTCGGTACTCCCGTTCTACCCCCTGATCCTCCCACGAATCTCACCGCTACGGCTCTCACACCAACAGAAGTCCAACTCAACTGGGAAGATAACGCAGACAACGAAAACCGCTTCATCATTGAGTACAAACGCGGCAACGGATCCTGGGAATCTCTCGCGACGGTGCCTGCCAACACGGAGACACACACAGCCGACAACCTTGATCCCGGGACGGAGCACAGCTTCCGCGTTCAGTCGGCGAATTCCAAGTACGAATCCGCCTGGTCAAACGTCGCCACGGCCACAACCCCAGCATTCAATCCACCGAGCAACCTCACCGCTACGGCTCATTCATCGGTTGAAATCAAGTTGGAATGGCAGGATGTCACAAACGGCGAAGATGGTTTCGTCATCGAATTCAGAGAAACCGGACAGATGTGGATAATCGCAGACTCGGTTTCTGCAAGATCAGAAGAATACCTGATGGGTGGCTTGAGCCCAAACACGTTGTATGAATTCCGCCTCCATGCCTACGTGGGAAGCATTAACTCGGCGCACTCCAACACAGCGCAGGCAACGACCTTGATGTTCCTCAAAGCCCCCACGAACCTCGACGGTATACTGATCTCTGAGACGCAGGTTGCGTTGTCCTGGGAGGACAATGCGGACGGTGAAGACGGCTACGAAATCGAGCAAAACGAAGACAGCCAGGGCTGGACACTCATGCACACCACGGCAGAGGATGTGACGAGTTACGATACGCAGGGGCTCACACCGAATACGGCAAATGCATTCCGCGTGCGTGCGGTGGGACCAAACGCCGCATCCGGATATTCCAACGTCTACTCGGTCCTCACCCGCATGAAACCCGCAGCTCCGAAAAATCTCCTCGCAGCGGCGGTGAACCATACCTCTGTCCGCGTCACCTGGGAGCGGGGATCCGAGAACGAGGACGGGTATGAAGTCGAACGCAAAGCACCAGGCGGAGATTGGACAATTCTGACGACCACCGGACCGGGCGACGGCGACATCCTCGATGAAAACCTGGAAATGACGACCGAGTACTGCTATCGGGTGCGCGCTCAGAATGACCTGGGGTATTCCGACTGGTCGGATGAGGCTTGTGCCACAACGACGGACATCCCCATCCCGGGGGCACCCTTCGGACTGCGAGCCGAAGCGGCAGGACCTACCTCGATTACACTGAACTGGGTAGCCCCCTCTCCTTCCTATGCGGAATCCTTCGAGATCGAGCAGTCGCTCACGGGCAATGAGGGAGATTTCTCTCGCGTCACGCCTGATGCAGATGGCAAAGTTCGAACGCATACGGTTAACGACCTTGATCCTCAAACCGAATATTACTTCCGTATCCGTGGGGTAAACCGATCAGGGGCATCGGATTACAGCAATATCGCCAGCGCGACGACACAAAATTCGGATGATCCCATCCGCCCACGCAACCTCGCAGCTCGCGCACTCAGCGAATCGCAGATCGAGATCACCTGGGAAATGCCCGATCCTTCGAACGAAGACGGCTTCGACCTGCAACGCTCACTGACAGGCAGCGAAGGAGACTTCACCTCCCTTTCACCGGCTCCCGGCCAGGGCATCCGGAAGTACACCGACGACGGACTCTCAGCCAACACGACCTACTGGTACCGCATGCGGTCGTACAACAGTTTCGGTGAATCCGCATGGACCGACACCGTCAGCGCAAAGACCCTGAAAGGCGGCATCAGTCCCGAGCTCCTCACCGCGATAGACAATAAGGAGCAGGTCATCGCCGAGGTCGAAGAAATCATTCCCGAAGGCAGCCAGGACATGGGAACGCTGCGCTCCTTGCTGGGTGAATATACCCGGGGATATGATGAAACTTCAGCGACGACGCTTATCGCGGATTGGAAATCCGAGGGACCGGACGACGCAGCTCAGGCCACTGAAGCGATGAAACGCTTCACCCTCTTCGAAGAAGCCATGCGTGATACCTGGGGCGACGAGAATGCCACGCCTGCGATTCCAGGAGCAGTTGATGTCGCCATGCAGGCAGGGCGCGCTCCGGCCATCGTCACGAAGGATCTGATCGCCCTCGCGCTCGCCTGGAAACAGGAGCGGGATTATCTGCCTGCGGAACATCCGTGGATCGATGCTGCCATGGCAGATGTGATTCTCTCCCTCGATGACAACACGCAGATGCTGCTGGCACTAATGGGCACCGCTCGTGATGGTGACCGCTCGGCATTCAGCGAGAATGTGCTCAAACAGCGTGGAGACGTCGAGGATCTTTCTGCCGCGCTTATGCTGCCGTCACTCGCATACTGGCAGGAGCGTATGCTCGGACGGCTGTACCTGCCTGCAACGCAGCCGCTGATAGCCCAGTACGCCTCACAGACCGAACTCATGGATTACGATGGTACGGAAGGCGAGGCCAAGACGAAGCGAGACATATATCTCTCCGATCTTCGCTCAGAGGTTGATGCCCTGAGCACAGATTTCAGCGATTACGGCAATATCTGCTACGGACTCGATGCTGCGTACTCGATCGGGCAGACGGCAGGGACCGATGCAGAAATCTTTCTGCTTCGGCTCAAAGCTCTGCGTCCGCGCCTGGTCGATGGGATGCATGACGCGATTGCGAACGCGGAGATCCCTGTGGCACGTGTTCTGTACCTCACTTCCCCGACAGAAATCGCTGGTCTTGGTTCAATCCCTGCTTCGTTACAGGCTGCCGGATCGGCGATCTTTGATCCGGTAAATGGGGTGCCATCGTTTGATGGCGATGGGCAAATGGTAAATTCCATCTCAGCAGGAGCTATTAACCCGATTGAACACGGATCGGCACCTAAAATTCTCATCGACGAGAGTATTTCCGCAGACAGGGATTTCCTCGTCGAGCTGCGCGGGAAGGTCCTGGACGAGGATACGGATTACATCACCGCACAATTTGATGTATTGCGGCGCAGCGGGCAGGACATGATCGCAGAGGTAACAACGACTGAGCGCCCGCTCCTCGGCATCCCTCCTGCCGCCATGTACGCGCAGGAGACCGAACGTGACGATTACTACGGCGTTCTCGCGCGTGCACAGCTGCTCAAAACCCGGCGTGCAGTGTTGTCGGTGGCAATGGCGGAATATGCGCTGAGTCCGACCGCACAGAAACAGACAGAACTGGTTGCTGAGATTGATTCGATCATTGGCCCTCTCGATGGTGCGATCGATGATCTTGCAAATATGGTGACTGATGCCACGAGCATGATTACTCTGCCTGTACTTTCCCTCGTGGACGCTGACATCGTGCGCGACGAAGCGGTTGGCAACGACCGCTGCCGTATCCGATTTACAGTGAAAAATGTCGGCGGTGCGGAGGCGAGCACCACGAACGCAGCCATTGAAGTCCTTACGTCAGGTGTGACCGTTGTCGGTAATAATGAGTTCGACCTCGGTACCCTTCTCTCCGCCGCCTCCACCCGCGACAGCATGAATGTCGACATTGCGCAAGGCATCACGCATGTGACGATCAGCGCCGTGCTTGAAACCGGTGGCCGGAGCTTCATCAACCGGAGAACCATCCCAGTTCCGCAAAGCACCACGGGAATCCATGAAGCCCCTATGCCTCCAGCAGCCTGCGTCTTGCGTCAGAACTACCCGAATCCATTCAATCCATTGACCGTGATTGAGTATGGGATCCCAGCAGACGGCGAGGTTCGGCTTCGTGTCTTCGACCTGTTCGGACGCGAGGTCACCCAAATGGTGGATGCGTTCAAGCTTGCGGGGTCGTATAGCGTCAGTTTCGATGGAGCGAAGCTTCCTTCTGGTGTGTACGTGTACCGACTTGAATGGAACGGGAAGGTCATCTCACGAAGAATGACCCTTCTTAAGTGATCTGAGGCAACAACGAACCTTGGAGGGGGCGCAAGCCCCCTTCGTTTTGCCCTCAATAATCCCCGTAGAGCGCCAAACACGTAGTAATCGGCCTTGGACCCGGAGTTAGACATTTGGACACCGTAGTGGCGATCTATGGCGGTCTAGGAAGATATACCGCCATGGTCCAAGTCCGCCGAGATCGGATTCACGGGATTGAGTCCGACAATCTGAGACGTGTACAGAGTTTTCCCTTGCGGAAATGTCCAGAATTCGCGATTTATTCTTTAGAAACCCACTTCCAAGGATTGGCTATAGCTTCGTAGGTACCACGAATCGACCTCATCACTCGTCGCCAAGCTTTGGCGATGCTGCTCTTTCGACCGGAGGCCGTCATGTACCTGCACATTTTTCTCTCGCTCTTTGCCTCCCTCACGCTCACGAGTCCTGCCTGGTCCCAATCCCCCAGCCCGCCTGAGTGCTATGATGATCTGTATTTTCGCTACGACCTAGTACTCCCCCGCCCACCTGATACATTGTGGATCTTCGACGCCACGCCGGACGGAAACCTGGTGTACCGGTATCTCTATGCGAAAAACCAGCTCGAGTGGATCACCATTTTCGACTTCGCGTCGGACGCGGACAAGACCCGCTGGGGCTATCGGAGATCGATGTTCTCTGATGCCGCTGAGTACAAGCCGCGAATCTTCCACGTTCCGGTTGGTGAGAGGCTGTGGAACCTTGCCCGGGATCGGAAGGAAATTCTCGAACATGCGAAAATACAATCGCTGCTCCCTAAGCGTGCGACAGACGCCAATCAGGACGGCGGGTACTCTGAGTAAGGAGGACACTATGAAAAGCCATCTGATTGTTCTGGTGTTCGCGCTCCTCGCAGTCGCCTGCGCAGGACTACACGAAGCCCCGGAACCTGAGGCCCTACCTGAAGCGGAATCAGAGCCGGCCAAGCTCGACCTTCCAATTATCAGCTCATACACTGCCGAAGACGGCACGACGTTCGTCACGTATGACTTCGGGCAGGCATGTAAAGCCTGGATCGACAGCATGGAACGGGTGGATTCAACCTATTTTTATTTGAAGTGAACCACGAGTAACCGAAATATCACAACTGGGCGTATCGTAAGACACTCTCCGCATGCCGCCGCTAACTCCTCAACGCACCCATCCGGACATCGAGAAAAGTCAAGGTATGTCAACACACAACACCCTGCATATACTTTGTCTATATTATTTAGCCATCTATATAGGCTATCGAGACAAAATGCTTGAAGGTATCGTACGGTATCGTATCATCATGATGGCCAGATCAGAAACTGGTTGAAAACCTGGCTAAACACTCTCAGGGTTTATCTGTCTTTGAGAAACTTACCCCGACAGAAAATCCTGCTTTCGGGACATCACCCGGAGTTGAATTACTGCATATCCTCAATCCCCTCTGGCTGAGAATTGGCTTCGATGAGCCGATTGATGACAAGTTTGCTCTCGTTCCAGATCGCTATTAATTCGCGGCATTGGGTTGGTGCAAGTTTCGGTGCAATATCATCGAGGATTGCTACCATCCGGTTTAATGCCGCACGTTGTCGCAGTAGGAGATCAACCAAAGAACCATTCTCAATTGCTTTCATGGGATTTTTCATCGACTGGCCTCTTCTTGATCCCGGGATCCTTCACTTCTGCAAAGGACAGCGTCTTCCGATCCAGATTCACTGGGATCTCGCCTAAACCCCCGCGCCGATTCTTCAGAATCGCTAGGGTCATTGACAGCTTCCGCTTATTCTCATCCTTTTTCTTACGCCACAAGCCGAGAACGAAGTCAGCCGCCTCTGCGATCGCTCCACTATCGCGTCCGGAATCAAGCGCTAATTCATCGCTGATACCGTGTGCCTTCGTCACCTGCGATAGAAATATCACTGGGACATTTCGCGCCTTGGCAAGATCTTTGATCGAGCGAGCGATACGTGTTGTTTTCAAATATTCGTCGTGGTAATCGCGCTCTCCACGCACAAGGCTGAGGTAGTCGATGAGCACCAACCCTGTTCTCTTGCCGTAGACATGCTCTTCGCAATGGCGGATAGCTGCGGAAATTACTGAGAGGGTGAGACCACTCTCGGGTATAAAGTACAAGGTGGGCAGTCTCCCAAACAGAACATCGATCCGCCGCTTTACCTCCGCCTCATCCACCCGAAACTGTTCTTCAACCTCATAGCCCGCGATGTCCATCTCCAGCTGGTAGGTGCGTTCGTAGATCGCCTGTAGGGGCATCTCAAGCGAGAAGAACAGCACCGGCTGCCCGCTGGTGCGTGCGAAGTTCCGTGCCATACTCAGTGCGAGCGCAGTCTTTCCATTCGACGTCTTTGCGACGAGCGCCAGCACTTCTCCTGGTAAGATGCCGCGCGTTTTCTCATCCAATCGCTGAAAGCCGAGTTGCACCCGCCGCTGTTTGAGTTCCTTGACGTGCTGCGCATACGCCTCACCTGCCTGACGCAGATCATATACCTGAGGGATTGTGTCCTTCTTTGCATACCGTCTGTGTGCCCGTTCGACGAGTGTGGTAAGTTCCTCCTCACCGAGGGATGGCGTGTTGCGCTCATTCCAGAGACGAAGAATCTCCAAAGTGCCGCTACGGTCCACGTTCTTTGCGAGAAGTAGCCCGGCGAGACGTATGGCCGCATTATTGCGTTCACCCTCGTTCTTGCCTTGGAGCATGCCGACGAGATCGCTGCGGCTTCTCTTTTTTGTTGGAGTTGGGATCGTCAGTTTGCTCCGAAAATGGTTGTTCCATTGTTCCCACATTTCCTCAAGCACCGGGACGGGACTGATTTCTGAAATCGGCAGTACCTCAATTTTCCGCGGCTCTTTCGCTAACCCCTGTATCTTTTCGACCGCCAAATCGGCCAATTCATCGAACGTCAGGGGTATCTTGTACAACCCCGATTTTCCGTGCTTCGTGTTCATCAGCCGGAAAAGTCGCCGAGGTTCGTAAATGCTCCTGTCGAGGTGTGCGAATCCATCGCAAAGCTCGAGGGCCATCGCCTTATATGCCTGCCAGAAATCGGGGTGAGCACGGGGATCCTCAGAAATAAGACTGAACGGTAGGACAAAATGGAATCCCTTTTGACCGCTGAATGCGAGACGCACAGCGTCGCGGGGTACTTCATGCAGTGCCTCGATATGCAGGACGAACTTCTCGACCTCGGCACGAACAGCATCGAGGTCCTCGCCGTCGAAATCGAACAGGAGCGCGTCAGCGGTGTGTGGACCGACGAATCCTGAGACGGAACCGGTACGCTTGACCCAAGCCGCAAGAGTTTCACCGAAAAGAAACACCGACCGAAAACAATCGGTGTCGTTCCCGTTGAGATGGAAATCACCGCTACGATGTATACGGTTCCGGTTCTGCACACCACCGATAGCGTACTCGGCATACTCGAACGCAGACATCACCAATTCCTCCAGATGAATCGGGTCAGAATTTTCAGAATCATCCGGAATCGTATTGCTGGTGGGCACGCGAGCCAAATCCAGAATGTGTCGGCCAACGTAATTTTGTACCTTTTCATGTTATCCGTCCAGAAAATTCGGTGTCTTGCTGGAGATTTCTTTTAATTCAGGCGCCCACCCTTCTTTAGCGCTCCTACCCTTTTTCGCTCGACGCACAGCTTCAAGTATTGCGGAAAACTTGTCCCGACCGTCATTCAACGTGCCACGGAGTCCCTTTGGCGAGCGGAGATTGTCTCGCCAAAAATCGACGTGCTGGAATCCTTCGACGACCTCTCTGATGTCACCCTCGGTCCTGTTGTCCCTCTCTCGCATGAGTCGGAAATCCTCAGCCCACTTCATCAAATTTGAATTTTTTTTCGCTCCCTTCGCATAATCAGGTGCTATCTCCTCGACCACGGACCACATCGCTTTGGCGAAATCGAGGTCGGTGTCTGTGTACCGATGAATATTCTTCTTATCTCTTTCTCCATCTCCATCTCCATCGGTTGATTTCTGTTCAACACGGATCTGGCCTCCGTTCAACTCAAGCTGAACGGACGTTGAACTGGCGTTGGTCTCGTGCTCATCGTCAGCGTCCTTAGTAACCCCTGTGGTTTGCTGCTGAGTTTGACGTTTCGCAGCGCTCGCTTTCCCAGCCTTGCTCGCCTGCTTCCGTCTCGCCTCGACCTTTTCCCGGAGTTCGGCGAGCCGGTCGATCAGTGACTGGGAATAGTATCCGTCGTCGTCTTCCTGCAACAGCCCAACAGAAATCATTGTCTCGACCATGGCGACGAGGTCTGGCGCATCCATATGAAGATCAAATGCGAGAGTATCGAGATCCGTCTTCGCGAGATGGTTGTTGTCCGACTCGGCGAGTGATTCACAGACACACCACCAGGCACCGTATCCGACCATGCCGTGCTTGTTTCGCAGTCTGAGGATTTTTGTGTCGTGCCGGGCATCAAAGTCATGCCGGAACCACAGAGGTGATACTAATCGCTTGGAGCAGGACATCAATTTTCTTCCCGATCCTCGTCGGCACTTAGTGGAAACCTCGATGCCATCGAAGATGTGGACGATCCCTTCTGGAGAAGCCGCTGCACCTGGCTCCATTTGAATCGCATTCGACCATTTAGGTACCCGTCGGGCTGTAACCGACCTTCCGCAATCATTCGGTAGACAGTGCGTCTCGATATACAGATCAGCTCAGCCACACGTGCGGCTGACAGGAAAGGATCAAGACTGCGGCGATTTATTTCTCGATGCATGATCTTCCTCTACCATGTTACACAGCATGGCGCGAACATGTACGCCAATGAGCAACATGCTAATACAACAGCAGGCCAAAATCTGTGAGCAATGTTGGTGCTTTTTCTCCCTTCTCTCAACAAAGCTGGAGCAGAGATAAGATACTGTTATTGCTGAGGATAGACACGATACAACCTGCTCAGGCCGACCTGCGCGCCCCAAATGTCACAGGTTAGCCTAGACACCAGATTATTGTTGAGCTATCAAGAACGATACGTCTTGTCAATATGGTTTACCAGGAAATTCTTGCATTGCGCTAGCGTCCAACCACCCTGCTTTGAGAAGCGCCATCGATAGTATTCATGTTCAATTTCAAAGAGGTACCTTGGCGGCTGAAATTCGTCCAGGCCAAATTCTTTAATCAGATGCTCACAGAACATTCGTTTGTTCCCACGCCACTCGCCGCGTCGCTTCCGCACCCAATGCTTTTTCCATGCGAACGAATGTCGTGCCACAGTTTTGCGGAAGAATGGAGTGTTCCAATCAGCAAAATCCACAGGGAACGTGTATTCGCAGAAAGTCTCAAGACTTTGTTGGAACAATTCCTTTCGAGCTTTGGGAAGCTGACGAAAATCCTCCATTAAATCGTACCTCAGGCAAATCTGAAGGATCCGGGCGAACAGAAATCCAGCACGTGGATCATTCCTGCGAATCCCTTTGTACAACTCATCCGGATCATAATGAAAGGTCGGGATCCCCGATGGCGGTATCCTGATTAGACTCTCCTGCAACGAATCCCAGTCCAGCTGATGTGTAAACAGGTGCTCTTTGATTGCGGTTGCGAGCAGATACATAAGCAATCGTCCCGCTTCGAGCTTTACGGATCCGAGCCTCGGCCACACGAGGTGTGCGCTCGCCTGGGTGAACGCATGGTCAGAGAGAAACTCATGGAGGTGAGCCAGCTCGAAGGACCGCTTTCCACCGCACCGTTTTTTCAGAGTCTTGAGCGCCCGGGCTTCAAACTCGTCTCGCCAAAGGGAAAGGACCCTGGTCTTTTCAGTACGGTCAAGAAGAACCGGGAATTCGGGCGACACGTCCTCTGCCGGTTTATTGTAGATACGTGTAGGAATGGCTTGCCCTCTCTCCCGTGCACGTTTCTCCCGCTGCCTCCGTGCAACAGCGAGGTTGCGTATCTCCGTATGCTCCCACCAGTCAGGGAGAGCGAGTGTGAGGAGCACAATCATCCTCTGCCGGCCGGAATCCGCTATTTCATTCCTCTGATTACCACTGATAGCCATCAGCGTCTCCTATGTGTGGAAGAATTGAACTTTCGCCTCGCAATGAAAAATGGAATCCTGGGGAAATTCGAGATGAGAAAAAAATGCACTCGGTGTGAGTATAACGCCTAAAATGGGGTGGTTCAATGTGAATCCGAATCATTATATGTACTGACCAGCTACAGCGAAACCCATGCAAACCCCGAAAACAGCCGCGAAGTGGATCTGTCGTACAACACCGACCTAAAGGAACAGTGTCTCAGCAAACATCCCAGACCACAGCGATCTGGTACTTCCTGGTCATTTGTCGATGACTAGCATCTTGAGGGGGACACTCTTACTTTAAAGCCAACGTTGTCCCATACTGCAAGTTCATTCAGGCGCCTACCCGTGGCTTGAACGCAGACCGTTAGGAGAGACACTGGTGCGACAACCACAAATTCGCTTCAAATCGGGTGCGTGGAGAGCAATTTTCTACAATCCCTTTTATCGAAATGGAAAACTGCGCTACCGCGAAGAATGGGTGACGCTTAAGGATCCCAAGGGGAATCGCATCACAAATCCTGATTCCAGCACTGCGGCAAATAAAGCCTTGCGGTACCTTGACCGGGAACGTGCCGCGAACAAATTGCCGATACGAGGTGAGGATCTTACCGTGGACGAGGCGTGCACCACCTTCTTGGATGCAAGGGCTGGGACACTGAAGGATCAAACCCTGCGCACCTACCGCGCAGCGTTCGCGCTCCTGCTGCCTGATTTCGGAATGATGCGCGTTTCTGCAATGACCAAAGGGGACATTGACGCATACCAGTCTTCCCTCATCCGGACTGGTTACGAAAAAAGTACGGTTCGCAGTTACGTCAAAGCAGTTACAACCCTCTTCAGCTGGCTGGCGAACGCCGGTTTGATTTCAGAGAGCAGTGCCCCCCGATTCCGACCGGTGCGACCCGAGGAGAAAAAACGGACCTATCTTCCTTGGACGGATGCTCCGCGATTGCTTGCTGCCGTCGATTCCCCTGAATATCGCGCCGGAGTCGGGCTGGCAATTTACGCGGGTCTCCGACGCGGCGAGGTGCTGGCCCTATCTTGGAAGAACATCGATTTTGAAGCCGGAGTAATCCACATCCAGAACGATGCCGACTGGTCGACGAAAACCGGACGCAACCGTGAAACCGTCATCCTGCCTGATCTGCGACCACTGCTTGAATCGTTGCCGCGACGGGGACCGTTCGTTGTTCTCGATCCGCGTCACAGACAGACTAAGACTGCTCGCGAGCAGGCACTGATCCGCGCATTCGAACGCGCACGCGATACTGCCGGATTTGCTGAAACACTGCGCTTCCATGATCTCCGCGGAAGCTTCGCAACCGAACTCCTTCAGCGTTTCCCTCCCGCCGTCGTGCAGCAGATTCTTGGCCACGCCGATGTGCAGACGACCATGCGCTATTACTCGCGGATCGACCCGCAGCGGGCGGTGGAAATTGTCAGGAAAACAATGGTCGGCGACTCCTAGTTGTCCCATAGTTTTTCCCATACAATTTGGCGCAACCCCTCACTCCATGGCACTCACAAAGAATCGAGGCACATTAGCAGTCTTGCTATAATTGGCTGTATTTAGACAATTTAGCGGTGTTCCGAATGGGGATCGGGTTGAGGCCACCTACCCATATTTTTTTCTCTTTGCAAACAATCATCCGCGCGCTCAGGCAGTGGAAACCGTCTGTCAAATCGCCCAGGTACTGGATGCAAGCCCTGCGCTGGAAGCACTTTAACCGTATGCGGATGACGCGGAAACTCGCATAGGACAGGAAACTACCGTGCCTCCCGCG
>Ga0207831_100168_pt1 | contig 35409 bp, 35 predicted proteins | sample TtanPargueraPR_7_FD_187741 | JGI IMG/M metagenome (GOLD analysis project Ga0207831, IMG submission 187741) | Aerobic enrichment media microbial communities from Bioluminiscent Bay, La Parguera, Puerto Rico - Tt and M1 (2) (SPAdes) | ecosystem: Environmental > Aquatic > Marine > Unclassified ...
GATTTTAAGCCGTGGTCTTGAGATTGCAAATCTTGGCAAGCGTATTGAGGATCGTGTGCAAAGCTACAGTAAGGGTATGACACGTCGTTTGGTGATTGCTCGTGCGTTGATGACGCAGCCAAAGCTTGCTATTCTTGATGAGCCGACAAGCGGTCTTGATGTGTTAAATGCTCAGCAGATTCGAAATATCATCAAATCAACTGTAACTCAGGGAACGACAGTTTTGTTGAGTAGTCATAATATGCTTGAGGTTGAGTATCTGTGTGATAATATTGCTCTTGTCAATAAGGGGTTGATTGTTGAGTCTGGTAATCCTCAGGCTTTGATGCAAAAATATGATGCAAAAAACATTGAGGATGTCTTTACTAGGGTGGTGAATCTATGAGCGCGATTTCTTCGTTGTTTAAAAAAGAGTTAAAAGAACTCATTACTCCTGCAACACTGCTTCCTATTGTGATGATGGCAGTCATTTTTGGCAGTCTTGGTGGAGCGATAAACAGTATTGAAGACAATATCACAAGTGCTCCTGTGATCGGCTATATAAATGAGGATTCTGGCAATTATAGTGATTTGGTGATATCGATTTTGGAGGAATCTGACGTTGCCTTCTCTGGCAGCTCTATTTTACAAAAAGAGGAGGCTTTAAACACTCTTCAAGAGAAAAACGGTGCTGCTTTAATCATTATTCCAAAAAATTTTAGCTCTGATATTGAAAATAATGTGTCAGCTCCCCTTGAAGTGACCTGGATTTTGAAAGGTACTGGTATTTCTGATATTTCTGGTGGTGCGAGTGTTGATGGGCTGCTCTATCAGATTGGAAGAAGCATCAGTAATCAGATTATTGAGGGGCAGAGTAATGGTACTATCAATGCTTCTCTTGCGTTGATGCCTCTTAAGACGAATCATAACACGTATTTTAAGGGCCAAGAGATTGAAAACATTGGTGCTGAGACGTTGATTGGTATTTTTTCGTCTCAGAATAGTATGATTCCAATTGTGATGATGCTTATCATCTTGACAAGCGGTGGCATGGTGATTAGCAGCATGGCTCTTGAAAAGGAGAATAAGACCTTGGAGACTCTGCTTACTCTTCCAATTAAGCGTACGCATATTGTGTCTTCTAAAATTGTTGCAGCAGCTCTTGTTGGTCTGCTTCTTGCAAGTGTCTATCTGATTGGTTTTAGTAATTATATGAGTTCGTTGACTGGTGGTGCTAGTTTTGATCTTTCTGCGTATGGTTTTACGATTTCTTCTCTTGAGATGGTGTTGCTTGGCTTGATTGTCTTTTTAACCTTGATTGCAGGTCTTTCTCTGTGTATGTTGCTTGGTACGCTTGCAACTAATTATAAGTCTGCTCAGACGTTGACGTTTCCAATCACTCTGTTGGCAATTATCCCGATGTTTATTACGATGTTTGCAGATTTTACAACCCTTCCTCTGCCGGCTCAGATTGGGTTGTTTTTGATTCCGTTTACTCATCCGATGATTGCACCAACCCAGTTGTTGTTAAACAATTATTCTCTTGTGTTGGCAAGTCTGATCTATGTTGGTGTTTTTTCAGCGATAACAATCATGATTGTTGTCTGGGTCTTTAAAACGGACAGGTTGATTACTGGTGCAAACATGAAGTGGTTGAAGAAATTAAAAGAGATGAAAAAGCAATAAAAAAAAGAAGAAGGGCGAATCCTTTCTACGAGGAGAAGACGCAAGGATTCAGGAGGATGGGATTCGCACCTAGCGCCCTTCACGATACATCGCAACAAAGTCTGATTGGCATTCTTTGTATTTAAAAGAAGAGAAGAGAGCAGTAAAAGTACTGCTCATTTTTTTATTGTTAGAAAAATATCGAGGCAATATACTGGAAAAAGGGCAGTTGATTAAGTTTAAAAAATTCAGTATATCGGCTACGGGGAAGTGTGATTTCTAATGTTGCCCAGTTGCTTTCAAGTCCATAGCTATCTCGTGCTTTAGACCGTATTGTGAGTGTTCCTTTCTCTGTCCATCTCCATCCTCTGCTTATCTGTTCTCCTGAGGAGAAGTAATCATCTGTCCAGTATCCTTGTCCTGATTCAAATTCGATGTAGTATTGTATGTCGTCTCCATTGGGATCTATTGCGGTGAAGTTGTAAAAGGTCACTGTGCGTACTTTTGCTTCAGATGGTCCTTCTATTTGGGGTGGCAGTGGAGCTATGTTTTCTTCTTCGCCATATGTTCTAAAGCACCAGTCCCAGCCACTTCCTATGTTGCTGTCTCCTAAAGGATAGGGGTCTAGCCATGCTCCTCCAAGGGCGTATTCTGAGCCTGCTTGGCAGAAGACCGTGATGTAGTAAGTTTCTCCGGGGAGTAGTTCGACATCGGGCACATCAAAGGATGTCCAGGATAGTGTACTTGGTAGTTCTGATGCAGCTATTTCCATGTGGCAGAGACTATCTCCAGGTCTATTTTGTATGTCAAGTTCTAGGTCAGGAGATCCTGCATATCCTTGCATTGCTAGAAGTTCTACTCGTGTTATTGTATCTAGTGTTGGCTCGAATTGTTGCCAGTAGAGTGTTCCGGCATTCAGCCAAACAGTTTCATCATAGGTTTCTTGGCTTTGGTCTAGTTGCTCGCCCAGTGTGGTATTGTTTTGATATGTCTCTAGGTGTTCTGAGTGTATTGTTGGAAGCAAAAAACAGATGAGTAGCAGCATGCAAAGTATCCATTCAACCTTTCTTACCCTCATTGTATCATCTTCCTAAGTATTAAAGAAGGGAAAATTTTATAAAACTTTCTGAAAAATATTATTACTTAAGTTTCATATATTTAATAAATTAATTTAATAGTACGTTTATATTGTTTTTAATAATTTTAAATAACATAAAAAAGATTTTTGGGGTAAAAGTTTCAAGAGAAGAAAAATAATAGCAAAACGGTTTCCTCAGACGTAACAATATCATCTAAAAATTGTTGATAATAACGCAACTATTATAGCCTATAAATCAATGCAAAGCTAATCGGTCAGCCCGATGAGAGGGGAGAAAAAAAAGAGTATCTTAGTATATAGAGTTACAAATAATTGCATATTGTGGTAGATAAGATGAATCAAAAAAACAAAAAAGTTTGTAGTAAAAGCTCATTTAAAGTAAACCATTTTCTAATAAGTTTTCTAGTTGTAGCCGTCTTTATGTTTACAGCATGCAGTATTGTTTCTGCAGATTCCACAGTTGGACCTTCTGGAGCAAACTACACAAGCATTCAAGACGCAATAAATGCTTCTAGTAATGGAGAAACCATCTTTGTGTGGAATGGAACATACACTGAAAATGTTGATGTCAATAAATCTGTAAACATTGTTGGTAATGGATCTGCTTGGTGTCATATCATTGCTTCATCCTCTTCAGATCATGTTTTTGATATTTCTGTAGATAATGTAAACATCAGCGGTTTAAATGTTAGTGGCGCTTCAGATGCAGGCGAATATGGAATTTATACTCAGGGGAATAATACATACATTAAAAACTGTACAGCATCAAATAACAGTGCTGGTTTTTATCTAGATGGAACAATGAATTTCTATTCAGACATAGTTGAGAACTGTACGGCCTATAATAACTCACGAACAGGAATCACTATCCATAATAGTAATGATTCAATTATAAAAGACTGCATTGTAAACAACAACACAGGGGATTCTAGCTATGGATTCGGGATTTGGATTAATACAGTGTGCAATACCACAATTATGGATAACATCGCATGGGGAAATGATGAAGGTATTCAATTGTGGTCCGAATGCTCTGACAACTTAATAGTATACAACGAGGCTTACGAGAATAATGAAGTAGGCATTAGACTAACTGATGTCGCTGAAAACAATATTGTATCCTATAATATTGCAAGAGGAAACGGTTATAGAGGAATCCACGTCGACAATACAAATTTCTCCATTCTAACAAATAACAATGCTAGCAACAACAGTTATTATGGAATTTATATATACAAATGCGAAAATACAACCATTCAAAACAATACTGCAAGCAACACTATGATGAATGGCTTATCAGTCGGATCTGGAATTTATCTCCAAAATTCACACAATAACCTTCTAAATAATAATACAGTCAACAACAACAACTATTCAGGTATTTACCTGTACGACTCCTCGAATAATGAGTTAACCAATAATACCGTATTAGACAATAATCCATCAGGAATAGGAACTGCAGGCATAAACTTGCAAATTTCAGATGACAACATAGTTAGAAACAATAATGCTAGTGGTAATGTCCGAGGAATCCAAATCTATCAATCAAATCAAAATGACGTGGAAAATAACACTGCTTTTTCAAATGATCAGGATGGATTTAACTGCTATACTGGATGTAACAACAATCTTTCCAACAACACAGCTTCTAACAATGCGCATGGATTTAATGTACTACAATACTCAAACAATAACACATTTTTAGGAAATAACGCTAGCGCAAACACTGCCTCTGGTTTTTATTTGCGTGATAGTGAAAATGCAACTCTGATAAACAATACAGCAAACAGCAATATGGGATCAGGGATTGAGTATGGTTTTCATTTGGACACTACGGTCAACAGTACTCTGATAAACAACACTGCAATGTACAACGATTATGGGATTAGACTCATAGACAACGCCTCATTTAACATCCTTCATCAATGCAATACTTCCTACAACCTCTATTACGGGATTTTCCTTATTGATTTCTGTGAAAATAATACGATAACAAACAACACCGCTCAATCTAACTCTCAATTTGGAATAAGTTTGCAGAGTTCTTGTTCATCCAATACAATACGAAACAATAGTGCGTCGTTGAATGGACAATATGATATTCATCTTCTCTCATCTTCAGCCAACACTATCTATAACAACTTCTTTAACAGTTCTGAAAATGCATTTGATGATTCTTCAAACACCTGGAATATTTCAAAGACTTCCCAAACAAACATTATAGGTGGTCAAAACAAGGGAGGTAACTTTTATGGCAATAATACTGCCGAGGATAGAAATGGAGACGGAATTGGAGATACTATCTATCAAATTGCTGGTGGTTCAAATAGTGACCAGCTGCCTCTTGTTTATGGTGGGATATATGTCGATGACGATGCTGCAGCTGGATGGTATGACGCATTTCATGTTCAAACTGTGCAAGAAGGAGAAACCAATTCTACTTCCATTCGAAACAAAGTATATGTCTTCAATGGAAGCTACAATGAAAACGTCATCATTGACACTTCAATAGATCTTATCGGAAACGGATCTTCGGTCTGCAACATTACTGCAGCAGACAATGATAGTCATGTGCTCTCAGTAACAGTTGACAATGTCAATATCAGTGGGCTAAACCTCACTGGTGCAAATGATTCTGGAAGAGCGGGAATCCATTTCCAAAATGCCGACTTTTGTAGTATCTCCTCTGTGATATCCCGGCAAAATTATTATGGAGTCTATTGTGTTGCTGCAGATAATTGTACAATAAACAACAGTCTGATTAGAAACAATTCTTATGCTGGATTCTATCTTACTTCAGGGTCCAACGACAATACCATTTCTTCAAACACTGTAATTTATAACGACAGAGATGGAACTGCTGGAATCGGAGGTTTTCTAGTAAGTAACTCAAATCGAATTCTAATAAGCAACAATAATGTAAGTAGAAACGACGTGGGAATCAGAATTGACACCGCCAGTCAGAACTGTACTACCCACAATAACACCGTCATTAACAACACAAACTATGGCATTGAATATTTCACATCAGCCGACTATGGGCTCATCACCAATAACACTGTAACTGGACCAACAACCGTGGGAATCTATCTTATTAATTCAAACTTTTCCACCTGTAAAAACAATACAGTTACTGATTGCACTACAGGTTTGCAATGCTCTAATGCCTACAATAACACCATCTTCAACAATTTCTTTAACAACTCAATCAATGCTGTCGACAACCAAGAAAACATTTGGAACACAACAAAGACATTAGAGACAAACATTATTGGCGGCCCATATCTTGGTGGAAATTACTTCGTTGACTATGGCGGAATAGACCAAGACCATGATGGACTTGGAGATACTATTACACCATATAATTCTACAGATAGCATTCAAAATGAAGGAGACTATAATCCGCTCATATATTCTCCTTCTGTTGAACGTACAAGTCCAACCAATGCCTCTACAGGTATCTCGCGATCAACAAACATTGTGATAACCTTTTCAAAATCCATGAATCAGACAACTGTGCAAAACAATCTGTCGTTTTCATCCTCTTTTTCAAAATCCTATTCATGGAATAGCAACAACACCACACTGACCATTAATCCATCTTCAGATCTTAGTTATTCAACGACATATACTGTGACTGTCGGTTGGAATGCTACTGATTCTTCGGGAAATGTGATGATTTCAAACTATAGTTTCTCATTTACGATTCGGTCTGCTCCTTCCAGCGGAGGCGGAGGAACCTATGTGCCACCGGCAAATCATGCTCCAACAGCTGATGCTGGAGGACCATATACTGGTGTTGCCGGCTCAGATGTTCTTTTTGATGGAAGCGAAAGTAGTGATCCTGACTTGGATACGTTGACGTATGCATGGGACTTTGGAGACAATTCTACTGGCAGTGGAGCCCAACCAACTCACACCTATAGTGCGGCTGGAACCTACACTGTTGTCTTAATTGTTGACGATGGGGAAACAAATGATTCTGATACGACAACGGCAACAATAGCTGTTTCGCCTGATCCTCCAACCAATCTGAATGATGCAGATAATGATGGTTATGATGATGAGATGGAGTCATCGTATGGTACGAATTCAACTGATGAGTCAGACAGTCCTCTCGACACTGATGGCGATGGTACTCCTGATGAAGATTCACCCGATGGCAACTTTACAGGCGATGATGACGATGATAACGATGGTTTATCTGATACAGTAGAAGATTCACTCGGCTCTGATTCAAAAAATCCTGATGATGTTTTAGAGTTGCCTGAGGATATCGGTTTTCTTGTAGACACTGATGGCGATGGCGAGATGGATGTATTTTATGATCCTTCATCTGAGCTGACTGTCTCTGTTCCTCAAAATGAGTCTGGAGTCTATCTTATTGATGTGGATGGCGATTCTAAGGTTGATTATTCCTTTGATCCTGTCTCAGGTGAGCTAAGTGTCTATGAAGACCCTGATGAAGATTCAGATGAAGGGCTTCCGATCTATCAAATTGCTATCATCATTGCTGTTGCAATAGCAATTGCGATTTTGATTTTGTGGCGGCTTGGTTTCATCGTTTTTGAATAAAGTGAAAAGACCTTTTCTTGGTCTTTCTCTTTTTTTCTTTTGTCTTGCAATCCTTTAAAATATCAGATGTATTTTTCTGCAGATGTCGTTTGGTTGATTGTCTATGAATATCGCAGTACTAGGTGCCAGCCCTAAGCAGATTCGGTATAGTAATAGAGCCCAAAAGATTCTTCAAGACCTTGGCCACAGTGTGTTTCCCATCAATCCAAAGTATGAGTCAGTTCTTGGATCTGTTGCATATGAAAAGCCAAGTGATATCAACGAGTCAATAGACATTCTTAGCATTTATGTTAACAGTGAACTATCATCACTTTTAGTTTCTGATATTGTGAAAAGTTCTCCAGGTATTGTCATTTTTAATCCTGGATCTGAAAACAGGCATCTGCAAGAACAACTTACTAATGCAAAGATTCCATATATTCATGCGTGTACGATAGTCCTTGCTGAGTCTAATCAGCTGTCAAAAGTATTTGATGAGAGGAGTAAGCTATGAGAATCTTTAGTTGGAATGTCAATGGTATCCGTGCTGCGTATCGCAAAGGTCTTCTTGAGTGGATTTTAAAAGAGCAGCCTGATGTGTTGTGTCTTCAGGAGATTAAGGCTTTGGAGGATCAGCTTCCTGCCCAGTTGAAAAATCTCCCTAACTATCATGTGTTTGTAAATCCTGCTGAGCGTAAAGGCTATAGCGGTGTTGCGACGTTTTCAAAAAACAATCCTGTTTCTACAGGTAGGGGTCTTGGCCTCCCTCGTTTTGATGTTGAAGGTCGTGTGTTGATTAGTGAGTTTGATGATTTTTTCCTCTATAACATCTATTTTCCCAATGGGAAGAAAAATCAGGAGAGACTCGATTATAAACTTGATTTTTACAACGATTTTTTAGACCGTGCAGATGCATTAAAAGATGAGTCGGGTAAAGGCATTGTTGTGTGTGGGGATTTTAATACTGCTCATAGGGAGGTTGATTTGTCTCGGCCTAAGCAAAACGAGAACCGCAGTGGTTTTCTGCCTGTTGAGCGTGCTTGGATTGATACCTTTATTGATCATGGCTATACGGATACCTGGAGACATCTGAATCCTAAGGTGATTGATCGTTATAGCTGGTGGGATCAAAAGACTCGTTCTCGTGAGCGAAATGTTGGTTGGCGTATTGATTATTTTTTTGTAAGTAATGATTTGCTTTCAAAGCTAAAAGATGCTTCAATTCATGATGATGTGTTTGGCTCCGATCATTGTCCAGTGAGCATTGAGATTGAAAAATAGTGGGCTTTTAGAACCCTAATTTAAATAAAAATTAAGAAATATATTTATACTAGGGAAGCTAACTTTTTGGTGTTAAAAATCTCACAAACATTAATAACCCATTCAATGTTGTGATTGGAAAAAGAAACTGAAGAACAAGTTTTTTTCTTTGGGGAAAAATCATGGGGGAGACCATGAACCATATAGCGCACTCTAAAAAAACGCATCTGTTACTCTTGATTCTTTGCCTTTTTTGTTTTGTATTAATTCTGCAGAGTACTTCAGCTCAAGCAAAGACTGTCTATGTTGATGATGATGCTGATCCTGGTTGGTATAACGCAACTCAAGTAGCAACAGTCCTTGAAGGAATCAATAACGCCTCTGATGGAGATACAGTTTTCATCTACGATGGTTTTTATCTAGAGCCAGAAGAAATCGTTGTGGAAATAAACAATATTCATATATCTGGACAGTCAAAAGAAGGGACAATTATCCACAGTGAAAACGGTCAAGGTCTGTTTTGGGCCTCGTTAGACTCTGTAAGTTTTTCTACAATGACTCTGGAAAATGCTAGTGGAGAAGCAACAGCAATTGCTGCAAATGGCGTTACAAATTTGGCTATCGACAATGTAGTTTTTTCAGATAATTTTGGGGATATTGGCCTTTCAGGCGTAACGAATTTATCTATCACAAATGTCTTCTGTTCTGGTGGGGCCTATGAGGCCATCCGTTTGTCCAACATTGCAGGTTCTTTTCTTTTTGAAAGTAACACGATAAATGGGGGTTTAACCGGGCTGTCCATTGACACTATTCCTTTTGGCTCCGAAATTACTAGATGTGTTTTTTCAAACAACACAGAAGCTCTAAACATTGTTGGAGAAAACATTCTTATTTATGATAACATATTTGAAAACAACATTGCAGATGTTGGAAGTCCAGATGCTTTAAATCTTGCTTGGAACACGACTCTTCAGCCAGGACCAAATATCATTGGAGGTCCGTCAATAGGTGGTAATTTTTGGGATAGCTATACTGGAGTAGATAGTGACTTTGATGGATTTGGAGATACTCCTTACATTTTTGGCTTTGAATCTGATCTTCTACCTCTTGTTTCAACAGAGTATCCTCCTTTTATTTCAAATCCTAATCCCGAAAATTATGCCATGGGCGTTGACCCTGTTGGTCTTGTCTGGAGCGTAACTATTGATGATATTAATGATGATCTTTTTGATTGGACTATTGTCTGCAGTAATGGCGAGTGGGTTGCTCAGATAGATGATACTGATGGTTCAAAGAGCATTGCTCTTGATGTTGATTACAATAATTTTTACACAGTCTGGGTGAATGCAACTGATAGTTCGGGTACATCAAATGAGATTTTTTATTTTTATACTAGCCCTGAACTAGGCCATCTTTATGTGGATAATGATTATAATGTTGAGGACCCTGGTTGGGGAGTAACAAAATTTGATACTATCTCTGATGCTCTTGTTGTGGCAACTGATTTTTCTATCATTGAGGTATACAATGGGGAATACTGGGACTGCCCAGCAATAAATAAATCTGTCACAATATTTGGTGAGAGTAGAGATGGAGTTGTTTTAACAAATTATGTTGAAGCTGAGATTCATGAGTCAGCTATGTCGATTGTTGCTGATAATGTTATACTCTCAAATATGTCATTGATAGAGTCATTTTCTGGTGGGGAATGGATAGCTGGCTTGAAGGTATTTGGCAGTAACGGCATATTTACCAATCTTAATCTCTCTTCTAATGAATATGGAATAATATTTGAAGAAACTGCAAATTCCAACAGTTTGAGTTTTTCTGTTTTAGATAACAACTTTATGGATGTGCGTATTGTGGGATCTTCTTCCAACAACATTCTTCATTCAAACAATATCCTATCAAATGGATATCCTGTGTTTGATATTGTTGGCTCGCAAGGAAATCTCATTTACAATAATTACATTGTCGCAGACAATCCATTATATGCTGAGTCTTTTTCTTTAAACTCGTGGAATGTCTCAAAAACACCAGGTATAAACATCATTGGTGGGCCATATCTGGGAGGTAATTTCTGGGCAAACAGCGATGGCATCGGGTGGAGCCAAAGTCACTCTGATATATTTGGTGAAGGATTTACTGTTCCATTCAATATATACAACATGGAATGGGATTTGCTTCCTCTTGCTTTTACTGAAAACATTCATCCATTTATTGGCACGCCATCTCCTGCATCAGGCTCTATTGACAACCCTCTCGATCTGAATTGGAGTGTCCCGATTAGCGATCCTGATGGATTTGGCTTTTCTTGGAATATTGAGTGTAGCAATGGCCAGTCGATTAGCTCTTCTGAATCTTCAAATGGCACCAAAACATTGTATCTCACTGAGCTTGCCCATAGTACAACTTATGTGGTTTGGGTGAGTGTATACGATGGTTTTGTATGGTACAATCTTTCGTTTGATTTTACTACCCTCATGGAATATATCGACCCATTTATTCCTGATGATCCTCCGATTGCCGATGCTGGTGGTCCGTATGTTGGTTTCCCAGGTGAAGCAATTGTATTTGATGGGAGTAGCAGTAGTGATCCTGATGGATATCTTACTCGTTTTATGTGGGATTTTGGTGGAATCAACGTCAAGTTTGGACAGTCGGTGAGTTATTTGTTTGATTCGCCTGGTACCTATAAGGTCTATTTGACAGTCTTTGATAATGAAGGCAATCATGATACGGATCCTGCTACTATAATTATTGAAAAAGCAAATAATCCTCCGTCTTTAGATCTTGATTCGGATGAAACGCCCGGTGAGTATGTTGTTCATTTGACGGTTACTGCTGATGATCCTGATGGCGATCCGATTTCTTATGTGATTGATTGGGATGATGGTTCTAGTTCTACGACAAGAACGCTTAATCCTGGTGAGTCTACAGTAGAAATCCATGTCTACGCTGCATTTGGTTTTTATGATATTTCTGTAACAGCAAATGATGGTACGACGACAACTCCTTATTCGTATGGTGTGACGTTGAGTGATAATCCAAAGGATGAGTCAGATCTTGTTGGATCGTTGGATTCTGTGTTTAATAGTTCGAATCTGACAAATAAGATTAATGATCGCTCTTTGTTTGGTGGCCTTAGTAATAATGAGTATCTTAACGTAGGCGCTGCTACGATTCTTAGCATTATTTTGTTGTTTTTGTTAAATCTCTTTGTTGAGTTTGCAAGTGATATGGCTAGTGAGAAAGCAAAGGGTCGTGTTGAGGATGCAAAACTTGCTAAAGCAAAAGCTTCTGGAAGTCTTAGTTCTCGCTTGAGTGCTAAAGAGTTTTTATCAGTACTTATTGCAAGCATTCTTTTTGCCTTTGCTATCACATGGTCGTGGGTTCCCAGTCTTGATGAGTTCCTTGGATTCTTTGCCATTGTTCTCATAATCTCTTTTGTCTTGTTTTTTGTTCGTGAATCGATTCGACGACTGCTTTGTCAGAAAAATAAGGTGTGCAGCACTTTTTATCTGTGGCCTGTTGGTGCGGTGATGATGCTTGGTTCAACCTTTATTGGAAACACCTTTTCTATGGCTGCAAATCATATCTATGATGAGTCTGCTGATATCAAGCGGTATGGAAGGGTTTCGTTTTTAGTGTCTGGATTTTTGTTTTTAGCAGTCCTCTTAGGCCTTGGGCTCAATATGATTATTCCTTCGGCATTGATTCAGATAATCGTAATTACCGTTGTGTTGAATCTCTTCATCGATTTGTTCCCGTTAAAGCCGATGGATGGCTATGAGATTTGGCATTGGAACAAGCCTGTGTATGTGATTCTCTATATCCTTGTGATCATAACATATGTGTTGGTGTATTTCAACTTCTAAATGTAAAAAAAGAGTCGACTGGCAAAAGTCCACATGAAGTGCATCTGCTTTATTTTGCAATCATTGCTCGTAGCCAGTCTGCTACATTTTCTGCATGGTCTGCTATATCATCGACCCAGTCAATGATTTTGAGAAGATGATAGACATCCATGGGCTCAAGTTTTTTTTCCATTTCATAGATGCCTTTGTTAAGTAGATATCTTCTCTTGTCAGCTTCATATTCTTTTTCATGCACTTTGTAGATCTGTTTTTTTGAGTTTTCGCGTCTTCGTTTGACAAAGCCTGATTCGACAAGATCGCAGATTCCTTCTACTGCTTCTTCCATTGCTTTAAGTGTCTGGTTGACGTAGAGTGCATGTTCACAGAAGGTGTCTTGGAGTTTTTTTGGTATCTTTGTGTGTCTCATGTAGAGGAGGTTTGCTAGGTTTTCTGCATGATCAAGTATTGCGTCTTGTTCACTGACAACGCGAAGGAATTTTCCTTTGTCTACAGGCATGAAGATGGAGTTTGGAAGATGGTTTCGTATGTTGCTTTTGATAAGATCTGCTTCATGTTCGAGCTGTGAGATTTTTTTTGCTGTGTCTTCGATGGTACTAAAGTCTCCTCGGTAGTAATGTTCGAGTTCCTCTTTGAGTATATCCCCACATTCGCAGACTTTTCCCATATGACTAAGTAGGAGCCGAAAGGGAGATTTTTTTCGAAATGTTTTTACAATCGGTGCTCTGAAATGATTTTCTTCTTCCACTTCTAATCACACTCCAACAATGAACCTTAATATAATAAAGATAACTGCGGAGGTTGCAGCAGCTACAGGCACAGTGAGCAGCCAGGATTTTATGATGTTTTTGATGACACTAAGATCGACTGCTTCTAGTCCTCTGGCAAGTCCGACTCCGATGACTGCTCCAACAACGGTGTGAGAGGTTGAGATGGGCAGTCCCATCTTTGATGCGATGAGTACTGTTGTTGCTGCTCCAAAGTCTACTGAAAATCCTCTCGTGTTGGTGAGACTTGTAATCCTTCCTCCAACGGTTTTCATCACTTTTCGTCCCCAAGTAAGACATCCTGCAGCAATTCCTACTCCTCCAAGAAAGAGGAGCTCTGTTGGTATCGTTGCAGAGAGTGCTAGTTCTCCTTCTGCAAGAGGCAGTATTGCTGCAACAGGTGCGATTGCATTTGCTACATCGTTTGCTCCAGCAGAAAATGCGACATAGCAGGAGGTGATTACTTGCAGTTTTCTAAACAGGCTTTCGACTTGAAGGTATTCGTCATCGGTTTTTACTTTCATGTTTTTAAGCATGATTGCTGCAATTATCCAGATGATGAGCCCTATGATGATGGAGATGAGTAGTGCTTGAATGGAGTCTGTAATAGCAAGTATCTCGCTGAGTTTTGTTTTCAATAGTAATGAGGATGAGATGAGTGTTGCGGTAAATCCCATGATGGCAGGACCTACAAGTTTTGTTGATCGTACGGGATTGTCGGTATCAAAGATGAGTCGTGCAATGATTCGAAAGACGATGAATGCTATAACGCATCCGGCAAAGGGTGAAATGACCCAGCTGGAGACGACTTTTCCAACGACACTCCATTCAACTGCGTTCCATCCTCCTGCAAGGATTCCAAATCCGATGAGTGCTCCGATAACAGAGTGTGTTGTTGAAATCGGCATTTCTTTCCAGGTTGAAAGAGTGACCCAGAGTGCTGCTGCAAGTAGTGATGCTACAAATCCAAGCATAAGAACATAAGGGTTTGCAATAGCTCCCCCTTTGATGATGCCAGATTTAATTGTGCTTGCTACAGTTGGCCCTAAGAGGACTGCTCCAAGGAAGTTGAGTACCCCTGCAATGAGAACTGCTTGTTTGAAGGTGATTGCTTTTGCTCCAACTGCAGTTGCCATGGAGTTTGCTACATCGTTTGCTCCGATACTCCATGCCATGTAAAAGGCGATTATCGCTGATCCTCCTCCGACAATCATCAATGTGATGGGATCCATTGCTACACCAGAATTTCTATAGGGTGTCCTATAGCTACTTTACATAAAGCGATTTACTATTGAGAATATATATATCTATATTCTCTACATATTTGTATATACTTTGGTGGACGGGACGATTTTGATCTATTCCATGCTAAGATAGAGTAGAAGACTCATAGCAAAGGTCTCGCAGAGAGTGAGTAAAAATACAAGACTAACAGTTCCTGAGTCGGGTCCTGTAAGGGCGCTGCCAACTAGTCGTAGCCCAGCAGTATACAGCCATGAAAGACTTCCAAGGCTTTTGAGAAACAAGATTCCAATAAACACACTCAACCCTAAGATAAAACTTGATTTTGTCTCTCTAAACGTGCCAAGATAGATGAAGAGTAATCCTCCAAGAAGAGCCATGTTCATGCATAGTACTTCAGTTGCTGCTCTATATGCTGTTCGTACGGACATTTTTTGTTTGAGGTTGAGTTCAAATCCTTGATCTTCAACTCCTCTTATGATGCGGTTTGAACCAACAGTTGCAACGATGCGACCAAACACAAAGCCTACTAGGAGCAAGACAAGGATTAGTGAGATGGCTTTCATCCGCGGTGACATCTTTTTCTTATAGGGAAGATCTTTCATACTGCACACTCCACATGTTAACGTTTCTTATTCAAGTCATTTTTCCCAATTTTATTCCAAACACTATAGAAATCCTCAAGATTATCTTCAATGATTTCTGAGGGAAAATAGACAACACCATATCCACTTCCTTGGGCTACGATGAGCTGGTTTTTCTTAAGCATTTTAAGATGATGTTGTACGGTTTTGTAGTCAAGATGTAGCTCATTTGCAAGTGCATTTGCATTTCTGGGCTGATCGATGAGTGCTTGGAGTATGCGACCTCTGTTTACTCCACCTGCCGTTCCGGCTATCATCCAATGAAACAGGCGTTTTGCAGCACGCATCGTTGACTACCTTTGAGTTTTGTTATGTTTAATCATGAAACGTCTTCATTGTTTAAAAGCTAATCCAATTTGAAAAATTGGGTAGACTCTAGGAAGAGATTTGGGTAAAAACATAAATAGAACAAGTCCATAAAAAAAGTGTTAAAAACAAAAGAATTTGGAGGACAACAAATGAAGAAGAAAATCGCAGTTATAGGCATCTGTTTACTTTTTTGTAGTCTTGCAGTAAGTTCTACTGTTAGTGCAGATGAGATTGTTCCTGAAGAATGGACAGGGGAACTCACAGGCTCTATTGGTTATAGAAATAGTGAAGGTTGGCAAGAAGTAGCCTCGTTGGATGGTAACTATAAGATAGGTCAGCGTGCTGGATTTTTCCATGCTGATGTGATTGGCAGTGAACGTAGTGGCTCGATTTCTGGATATTTTGGACGAAATATGATTGTCGGAAGAATCACCGGTGAGCAGGGACGGCTTCCAATCATTGGTTTTACTCGCATCAACCAACAGAACAACACATTTGGTGGTCGTGCAATGGCGCCAGTTGGTCCTGCATTGTATTTTGTAGGGGCATTTACTGAGCTATAAAAAATAATTTTTTCTCTTTTTTATCTTTTTTTAAGGGTATTGAGGAAGACAGCAGTAGAAATTATGTTATTTTTGTGGGGGAAAAACAAGCATAAAAATCAGATGTTTTCCTACGGCTGCCTCCTCACCATGACGAGAAGAAATCCAACGACACTAAAGACGAAAGAAACAATCTGCAGACCAGCAAAATCTTCTTGTTCTTCTGTGTCCTCTTCAAAGTATCCAACGGTTGTCTGTTGTGGTTCTGCACCTTCTCCGATGAGCGTTACTGTTGTAAGCATGAGAAATGTGAGTACAACGATTGCAAGGGGAAGGCTGATGAGCCGCCGGTTTTTCATAGTTTTTTGCCTCATTTCTATGATGGTTGCTTCTTGTTTATATATGCTAAGAAAACGTTTGGAATTTCCCAAATTATTTGTATGATTAAAATAAATTTATCGGAGAAGTAATGCTTCATTTTTTGGATTTGTCAGCAAAGAGAATAAAAAGCATGATTTCATACCAGACCACCTCCTTGCAGGGGTACCCGAGCGGTCAAAGGGGCAGGGCTTAGGACCCTGTGACGTAGGTCTTCGAGCGTTCGAATCGCTCCCCCTGCATTGCTTATCAAAAAAGTGTGCTTTGTTGTGAGGATGAGATGAAAGTCATTGCTTTTACTGGGATGCCATGTGCAGGAAAAAGCGAAGCAGTAGCTATTGCCAAACAAAACGATATCTTGGTTGTTCGTATGGGAGATCTTATCTGGGAGGAGACAAAGAATCGAGGTCTTGCTCTTGACGGTAAGAATGTTGGTTTTGTTGCCGATGAGATGAGAAAGGTTCATGGCAATGATATTTGGGCAAAAAGGACTGTTGAAAAAATCAACTCTCTTTCTCCTAGGCCTGAGATGTTAGTGATTGATGGGCTAAGAACTCCTCGTGAACTTGAGTTTTTTAAACAAAATCTTGAGGCAGATTTTTTAGTTGTCGCAATCAAGGCATCTGATCAGATTCGTTTGAATCGTTTTCTTTCAAGGAACCGTACTGACGACAGTAGTGAAGAGTCTGAGTTTGTTGCTCGTGATGAGCGTGAGAAGAGTTGGGGTCTTGTTGAAGCGATAGATAAAGCCGACATCTCTATTGTAAACGAGGAAGGTTTTGAAGAGTTTAGACAAAAAATAATCGCTCTTTTTGATGATATTCTTTCAAATGGGTAGTGGGTCTATCGACAAGTTATTTAATGTCTCTTGAAATGTCGATAATGCTGATGTGTATGTTTCAAGCAAAAATTACTGTTCACCTAAAAAAGGGTGTTTCTGATCCTGAAGGAAACAACACCTTAAAGGCTCTTCATCTGCTTGGCTATGAAGACGTTAAATCTGCTCATACGGTTCGAACCTATGAACTTGAACTTGAGGGAAAAGACAAAAAGCAGATTAAATCTGATGTGGAGCAGATGTGTCAGAGGCTTTTGACTAATCCTGTGATTCATGAGTATTCAATAGCAATTAAAGAACTGTAAGTTGATGAAAACAAATCGGGGGAGAACGAAGAGATGGATATTTCACCGTTGTTAAAGAAAAACAAGACATCTTTTGAAAGTTATACAGTACTGATTAGGGATGCAAAAGATGACCAGCTTTCTGCGCTGAGTCTTGAGATGGGTCTTGCCCTTGCTCTTGCTGAGATGAAGCGTATTCAACAGTATTTTATTGAGAAGAAAAGAGATCCAACTGATATTGAGCTTCAGGCTCTTGGTCAGGCTTGGAGTGAGCATTGTTGCTATAAGAGCAGTAAGCTTCCGTTAAAGACTCATATTTATGGCATTGAGGAAGACAAAATAATTGCTCGTGAGGATGCTGGTGTAATTGAGTTTGATGAAGGTCATTATTATTGTGCCGCTCTTGAGTCCCATAATCATCCAAGTGCTGTTGAACCTTATGGTGGTGCTGCAACTGGTGTTGGCGGAATTGTTCGTGATATTGTGTGTATGGGTGCTCAGCCTATTGCTTATGTTGATCCTTTGTTTTTTGGCCCAATTGATATGGATGCAAAAGATGTTCCAAAGGGTGTGAAGCATCCTCGATATCTGTTTCAGGGTGTGGTTGATGGTATTAGGGATTACGGAAATCGTATCGGCATTCCAACACTTGCAGGCCAAGTCTATTTTCATCCAGGATATACGGGCAATTGTCTGGTAAATGTTGGCTGTCTTGGCATCATGAAAAAAGAGGAGTTGATTCATAGCAGGGCAAAGGCTGCAGGTAACATCTATGTGTATGTGGGTGGGCGTACTGGTCGTGATGGTATTCATGGGGTAACCTTTGCTAGCGCTGAGTTGACTGAGGAAAGTGAAGAAGCCAGTCGTAGTGCTGTGCAGGTGGGAGACCCGATTACTAAGGAGCCTGTGATGCATGTGACTCTTGAATGCAACAGAAAGGGTCTTTTGGAGGGATTAAAAGATTTTGGTGGCGGGGGCCTGAGTTGTGTGTGTGGTGAGCTTGCCTATGATGCGGGTTTGGGTGCTGAGATTCATCTTGATGATGTTCCACTAAAAGAGGAAGGTCTTTCTCCTTGGGAGATCTGGATTTCTGAGTCTCAGGAGCGCATGATGTTTTTGGTCTCAGAAGAAAATCTTGATGAGGTTCTTCATATCTGTAAGCAGTGGGATGTTACAGCTGTTCCTATTGGTAAAGTCATTGAGGATCAGGTAACTCGGGTCTTTTTTGAGGGTTCTAAGATTTTAGATCTTGATTTGGATTTTTTCACTGGCGGTCCGATGTATGATACCTGTCAGCGTCCGTATGTGTTGCCAACAATTGCTTCGACAGCTGAACCTTCCTATGAGATGCCAGATGTGTCAAAGTCGCTGCTTGCTCTTCTTGGCCGTATCAATATTGCAAGTAAGGAGTGGGTGGTTCGTCAGTATGATCATACAGTTCGTGGAAACACTGTTGTTCCTCCGCTTCAGGGCAATTTAAATGCTGAAGGTCATGGTGATGCAACAGTCCTTAAGCCTCTTGAAGAGAGTTTCCGTGGTATTGCTCTTACTGCTGATGTGAATCCGAGGTATCTTGAGCGTGATCCGTATTGGGGTGCGTGTTGTGCGATTAATGAAGCCTGTAGGAATCTTATCTCTGTTGGTGCTCGTCCAGATGCCCTTCTTGATAATCTGAATTTTGGAAATCCTGAAAAACCTGAGCGTATGGGGGAGTTGTATGAGGCATGTCGTGGTCTTGGTGAGACGGCAAAAGAACTTCGTCTTCCTTTTATGAGTGGTAATGTGAGTCTGTATAATGAGCATAAACAGACCAGTATTCCTCCGACTCCTGAGATTATGGCTGTAGGTATCGTTGGAGACATCAGAAAATCTGTGACTAGTGATTTGAAGGCGCAGAAGAGCAAGTTGTATCTTGTTGGTCAGAAGACTGATTCTCATCTTGGTGGCAGTGAGTATTATGAGCATCTGGGTGTGAGTGGTGGTAAGGTCCCTCAGCCTGACATTCAGGTGTTTAAGAAGTCAATGGAGGCTCTTTTGTCTGCGATGGATAATCAGTTGGTATTGTCTGCTCATGATGTAAGTGAGGGCGGTCTTGCGGTGTGTCTTTCTGAGATGTGTATCGGCGGTGATATCGGAGCTAAGATTGATGTGAAAAACGTCTGTAGTCTTGCTGATGATGTGCTGCTCTTTAGTGAGACGCCGTCTCGTTGGGTTGTTGAGATTGCATCAGATGATGCTGCTGAGTTTGAACAACGCCTAAAAGACTTTGATGTTCCTTGTGTCTTGCTTGGTCAGACCGGGGGCAATCGTTTGCTAGTTTCAAATGCGAAGCGTAAACTCATCGACCTTGAAGTGGAAAAACTAAGAAAAGTGTGGTCTTCTGCTCTTTGGGATATTCTTGGCTAATACTTCCAGTGGTGGTATTTGTCGTGGGTTTCTGAGGAGAGTTTTTTCTTCTTTTTTTCTTTTTTTGTACTGTTTTCTTCTGATTCGTTTGAAAAGAAATCATCTATAAGACTTGAGGCGCTTTTTTCTTCTTTGAGTTGTGGTGTGTTTGTTTTTTTATCAACGATGACTTTGTATCCTTTGGGTAGTGCTACTGGTTGTCCTTGTTTTGGTTCTTCATCGCAGAAGAAATAGGAGTCGTTGTGTTTGAATAAGAAGTATTCTTTTCCAGAAACAGTGATGTGACAAAAACGTGCTCGATATTTTTTATAGTCCCATGTGCCTTTGTCGGTCATAGTCTGTTCAAAATATCTGGTGAGTATTTAAAAATTAAGACAAAAATACTTATGATGTTGACGCAGGGAGAGGGATTTGAACCCTCGTGGTGAAGTCACCAGCGGTTTTCGAGACCGCCGCCTTAGGCCGGGCTGGGCTACCCCTGCATGGTTTTTTTTCTCCGGTTTTCCTGGTATAGGATTCTTCTTGATAAAGATTATTCTATAAAAAAAGAAAAGGGATTTTGAGCAAAAAATATGCTCAAAATCTACATCTTGTAGTCTTTTTTGATAAGCTCTGAGAGTATCTGTGATGAGATTATCACCATGGGAACCCCGATTCCTGGGTGGTTGTAGTGTCCGGTGTAGTAGAGTCCTTTGACTTTTTTGCTTTGATGTGTTGGTCTAAAGACTGCTGTCTGTGAGAGGGTATGTGCTAGGCCTAGTGCTGTTCCTTTGTATGCATTGTAGCGTTCTGTGAAGTCACGATGGGTGAAGATGCGTTTGACGACGAGGTGGTCTCGTATGTTTTCTCCTATGAGTTCTTCGAGATGTTTGAGTGTTTGTTCTGCATATTTTTCTCGGTTTTCTTCCGAGTCATCAAGATCTGCAGCAACAGGAACTAAGATGAACATGTTTTCATGGTCTTTTGGTGCAACACTTGGATCTGTCTTTGAGACACAGGAAACATAGTAGGAGGGATCCTCTGGCCAACTGGGGTGTTGGAAGATGTCTGCGAAGTGTTCTTCCCAGTGTGGTTGGAAGTAGAGGTTGTGATGGGTCAGTGATTCTATTTTTTTATCAATTCCTAGATACATGATGAGGCCTGATGGCGCGATTTTTTTCTTTTCCCAGTATTTTTGTTTGTAGCTTTGGTGTTCTTCATCAAGGAGATTCATCTCAGAATAAGCATAATCTGCGTTGATCACAACAACATCTGCTCGGTGTTCTCCATCTGCTGTTTTGACTCCGACTGCTTTTTTGTTTTCAACAAGTATTTTTTCGACTGGCGTGTTGTATTTGAATGTAACGCCTTGCTCTTCGGCTAGTTTGACCATCGCATTGACAAGCACTCCCATTCCCCCGCCCATGGGAAACCAGACGCCAAGATCAAAGTCGACATGGGACAGTAGTGAGTAGAGGGCAGGACTATCGTAGGGTGTTCCTCCTAGAAATACAATAGTATATTCGAGGATTTTTCTGATTTTATCTGATTTGAAGTAGCGTTGTGCGTAGGAGTCGAGTTTGTCAAAGAGATGCAGTTTTGTTCCTTTGACGATGAGCTCTGGTTTGAGGAAGTTGTGGAGATGTTTGTATTCTTTGTAGATGAAATCACGCATGGCGATGTCATATTGGAATTTTGCTGATTCAAGGTATGTGTCAAGTTTTTCTGCAGCACCACTTTCAAATCCTTCAAAGATTTCTTTTGTTTTTTCTAGATTTGTTGGAATGTCAACGACTTCTTCTTTTGAAAAGAATACTCGGTAGGAGGGATCAAGTCGTTTGAGCTTCATGTAGTCTTCTGGTTTTTTGTTAAATTCTGAGAAGTAGTTTTCAAAGACATCTGGCATGAGATACCAGGAGGGGCCCATATCAAAGGTAAAGCCTTTTTCTTTCCAGACCGATGCTCGTCCGCCTGGTTGTTCGTTTTTTTCTAAAAGGGTTACTTCAAATCCGTCTCGTGCAAGTAGTGTTGCAGCAGAGATTCCTCCAAAGCCTGATCCAACGACGATTGCTGTTTTTCCTTTCATTCCGTCACTTCCATCCTTCTGGAAGCAATTTTGGATTAAAAAAATATCGTATCACTTGAGTTATCTTTGTTTTGACTTTGCAGAGGATGATATTTTTGGCTCGTCAAAGCCCCATCGTGTGCGGTAGTAGCGGTAGACAAGTAGGTAAAACGAAAGCATGGAGAAGTTGTAGAAGAAGTCTTCTAGAGGTATTGTGGTAATGCGTATGTTCCAGATGGCTGCGCTGTTGTAAGTAACAATTGGTATTGATGTCAGTAGGTAGTTGAAGATGAGAAAGGGTATGAACGATAAGAACAGATATGCCCAGAAGAGTCGTGATTTGAGTACTTCTTCAAAGAAGAGTGCTGAGATGAGAAAGAAAAATGAAACTGAAAACATAGCAAGAATGGTGTATTCTTGGTGGTAGAAGATAAGTCCGAGAGCAGCGAAGATGACGCTAAGCCCGAGGTAGAAGTTTTTGTTGTACCAGATTTCTTTGTCTTTGATAAAATACATGAGGTTTTCAAAGATGAAGATGCATGCGTAGGGAACAGTGACAAAAAACAGTATTTCTTCTAGTGGTAGATTGACGATTTCTATTCCGGAGAGATATGCTTTATTAAAGCTCCAGTCTCCTCTGTAGGTGACAAGCATGTCCCAGATGATGTAGCCTGTTCCAACTATTGCAATGGAGGCTAAGAGGGGTTTTAGAAATCGGATGTATTGAAATTTCCATTTAAATGATAGTAAGAGTGGGAAGATGATGATTAATGCATCGATGAGTAGATAGTTGAGTTCCATCTAAAGCTCTCCAATTTGAGGTAGGAGATGATGGTTTATGAGTTTTTTGTTGGTGGGCTGTATTTTTTTGATGCCCATAAAAAGCCAAAGCTGACTCCTTCGTGGGGCTTGCTTTTTTGGTGGTGTATCCGGTGGGCATAAAGGATTCGTTTCATATACTTTGATTTGGGTTTGTATCCAAGCTTGACTCTGCGGTGAAAGAAGATATCGTGAAACAGAAAGTAGCCGATGCCATACATGGTGACGCCTATTCCTAGTGCAAATTTGATGTCAAAGCCATCAAGGAATCCTGTAAAGAGCAGTATAAAGGAAAGAAAACTAAAAAATAGGCTGTAGGCATCGTTTTTTTCAAATCGTCCTTTTGATGCTCTGTGGTGGTCTTCATGAAGAAACCATCCAAAGCCATGCATGACGTATTTGTGTAAGAACCAGGCAAATCCTTCCATGAAAATGAAGGTGATAATAATGGCTACTAGGTAGAGTAGAAGTGTTTCAATCATGAGTCTTTTTTCTCCACAGCGGGTTTATGTATTGTGTAAAAGAGTTTTTTTTTATTTATATCTGTTCCGGATGAGGTGTGGAAAGACAGGCTCCGATTGGTCGATATTTTGGTGTGCTGGTATCTATCATGTTGAGCAGTGTTGTGCCTACGACTCGTCGTGGTTTGGGTTTGACTTTTCTTTCGTAGACGATGTAGGGGTCGTTGTAGATTTTTCGTGCGGTCCAGTAATACATTTCTCCTGCTGTTTTGATGGGGATGAGATAGCGTTTTGGGATGTAATGATATCCTGATTCTGCGTAGCGTTGCCAGCCACAGTAGCGCTCGATTTCGTTTCTCATGAATTGGATGTAGCCTTCTCGGTGGTGGCTGGTGGTGTGATTGTCTAGGTCTGTGAGTTCATATTGTTTCATGATGTCAAGGGGGAGGTATCGTCGTCCGAATCTGAGGTCTTCAGCGATATCTCTAATGAAGTTGATGTATTGCATGGCTCGTCCAAGGTGGCGTGCGTAGATGTAGGATTCTTTTGGAAGATCCATGATTGCAGACATAAAAAGTCCTATGACTTCTGCTGAGCCGTACATATAGTCGACGGTGTCTTTGAGGGTATCGTATTTTGCTTTGGAAAGGTCAAGTTCCATGGAGTTAAGAAAGGCGTCTACCCATTCAGGCTCAAAGTTTCTTCGCTGCATGACATCAAGAAATGAGTCGATGACAACATCGCCTATTGGCCCTTGGTTGAGTGCTTCATGATATTTTGCTTTGAAGGCATAGAATCCTTTGTCGTCTTGGGGTATGGCGTCGACAAAGTTGTCTGCCATGCGCACAAAGGCATAGAGTTTGAAGACATCTTCTCTAACTTTTGATGGGAAAAACAGTGAGCTGTAGAAGTAAGTAGTGCTTCCTTGTTTGAAGATTTTAACGATTTTGCTGTTTATCATAACGCTCTTCCTTTCGCCTCATGGTGTTTTTTCGACGTATATCGTAATATTAGTGTTTCTGTATATAAATGGTTTTCGAAAGAGTGTCAAAACGTCAATATGACAGATATTATTATTTTGTTTTGATTTTTGTTAACATCTATTTCTGATAAGAGTTGTCCTAGAAAAACTCTTAACCAAGTATATTTATAGACTATATAGTTATAATATAAATGGACTTTAGCTGATATTTCGGGATATCATGAAGAAACTCTTAGGAATCATATTGGTTGCTGCAATCATAGTTAATGTGCTCTTCGGCGCATTGTTAGTACTTGATGTCAGGGTGTTTGAGACTCCAGAGATTTCTGCAGAGATTGATTTTCTTGGGTATAATACGACTGCTTTGAGTGTGAAGACGAATCTGACGATTTTTAATCCTAATCCTTTTAGTATGGATGTTGAAGAATTTAGTATTTTGACGACAACTCCTGATGGTTTGGAGATTTCTACAATCACTCTAGATGGTGGTGAGATTAAAAGTGGGCAGACGCTTAGTATTGTTTCTTTTGATGATCTAAGTTTTCCAGACATTGAGTTGGTTCCACTAACCCATCAGATAACTGGTGTTGCCTCAGTTCGTTTTGCAGGGTTTATCACTAAGAGTCTTCCAATTAAAATCGATGTGTTGACAAATTTTCAAAATGTTCTTGATAATCTTACTGTTCCTGTGATTTCTCTTGAGACAAATCTTACTGAGATCAATCATGATGGTGTTGCCTATACTGGCATCATTCATATCACAAATCCTAATTCGTTTGCAATGTCTATTACTCAGTTTGATTTAGCAATTTCTGATGATTTGGGAAGTTCTGTTGGCCATATTGATCTTGAGGATATTACAGTTGATGCAAATGGTGAGACTGATACAGTTGTATCCGGCAATCTTGATTTTGTTGCGTTAAATGCAGACAAACTCAGTTTTGAGCTGACTGGTCTTGCAGGCTTGACGATTGGTGGTATCAACCAAAGTATTAGTTTTGCAACACAGATTAGTCTAAATATTCCTGAGATTGATAGTCTGCTTAATCTTCATGATGACCTTGAGATTGTGTTGTCTTTAGACTTTAAGCTCCGTTTACTTGGGTTGAACAATAAGGTTGGCTTTTCAATTCATAATCCAACGACAATTCCAATTGTCCTTGACAATCTTGTGTGTACGATTTATCGGGTTGATGGTGATGCTCAGACCTTCATTATTGATGGTCCCTTGAGTTCGTGTAATGTGAGTTTTAATGAGACGAAGTGTCTTTCTACTGAGCTTTTTATTAATTATGTTGATTTTTTAAGTAAAGGTAGTGGTCAGCTGTTTCCTGATGCAATAAAACTCAATATCCATGGCTATGTTGGGGTTAAAGATGTTGATCAGCGCCTGCCGATTTCTGTGTCTGGAATCTTTGATTTGAATCTATTGTTCTAGGAGTATAGTTGCTTGTGTTTGTTTTTCCTTCTAGAGAAAGATTAATTTAAGAGATGGTTATACAGGTAGCTTACTTTCATGCACATTAAGGTAAAATCCCCTGAGAAAAAAGACATCGTTGAAGTTGAGTTGTCTTCTGAGGCAACGGTTGGTGATGTGTTGTGTTGCATGGAGTTAAAACCGGATTCACATATCGTCTTACTTGATGGTACTCCGGTTCCTGAAGATTATCCGCTAGAGGAAGGTCAGCAGTTGACGATTCTCAAAGTGGCATCTGGTGGATAAAAACATTCGCTTTACGCTCCCGTAGTGTAGTCCGGCCAATCATGAAGCCCTCTCGAGGCTTCGACTCGGGTTCGAATCCCGACGGGAGCATATTTTTACCCGTCATTTCGTTGAAAATCCTAACGTACGCACTTTTTAAAAAAGATTGAAAACAATAGCGAATAATTCTTCATAGAAACTCTTAAATATCACGAAATCATATTATTGACTGACAGTCAGTCAAATGGAGGCAGTAAGCATTAGAATAACAAAAAGCCCTGAAGAACGAAAAAAAGAATTAGTAGATATTGCTGAAAAATTATTCATTACAAAAGGATATGAGCAGACCGCTGTATCCGATATTGTAAAACAAGCAAAGGTAGCTCAGGGAACATTTTATTATTATTTTAAAACAAAAGAAGAGATTCTTGATGTAATCACTGAGAGATTCATAAAGTCCAATGTTGAAGGCTATGAAGAAATTGCAAATGAAAAAGGATCAGATGCCCTTGAAAAAATTATAAAAATTTTCCAATTCTCATCATCATTTAGAAATAACAGACGGGGGCTGATACAATATTTACATGAAGATAAAAACGCTCATCTTCACCTTAAATTTGAAAGAAAACTACCGGTTATGATGGCCGAGCCCTTATCAAAAATAATTTACCAGGGCATCCAAGAAAAAATTTTTAACACTCCTTATCCAAAAGAAGCCGCAAAGGCTTTTATTGGAATTTCTGCAATGGTTATGCAGGGGATCTATGAGATAAAACAAGGTTCCAAAGAGCATACGACAATGCTACTTGCAACAATTGATTTTTTAGAAAGAATTCTTGGAGTAGAATCTGATTTGATATTAAATGCCTATAAAAAAGTGGAGGGATAAAAGAAATGCCGATATGTAAAAGATTAAAATTGAGTCATTCAATAGAAATAAAAACAACACATGAAAATATTTGGAAGTTTTTAAAAAATCCAGACAACTATACCATTTGGCATCCAGAGGACCACATACGAATGTTTTGGACGGAAGGTGAACCTTTTGAGGTCGGATCAAAATTCTACTCCGAGCAACTAATCTTTGGAAAAGTTCAAAAATATAATGGACAAATCAAAGAAATAATACCAAATAGAAAGGTTGTTTTCAAATTTAAATTCCCAGTATCCCTCTTCTCTCCAGAAATTGAATGGAGAACAGAGACAAAAGGGGAAAACACAGTATTCACCGCTGTAAGCTTTTTTCGAGCAGGACATCTTTACAAAAAACTCTTTAAAAAAGGAATGAAAAAAATAATAGAGGAACATAACAGACATGTGGGAGAAGAAGGAGAGAATCTAAAAAAATTATTAGAAGAAAAGTGACGTGTAAAGAAGAAGTAAAAAAAAATCAATGTGACCATGCGCCATACCCTTTTTCTCGCAAATCCTTAGTAAGTTTTTCTTCAAGAGATTCTGCCTCACTTCGAGTTTTAATAGGATTTAATCCTTCATAGAATTGTGGGCAAAGACCAAGACCAAACTCTTTTGCAAAATAATTACTCTTATAGCCATTTTTATGCTGCCAAAAGCGAACCTCAGGATTATGAACACTCTGACCCACATAAAAACAAGGAAACTCTAGATTTAAATCTGGGTTTAAGCGTCTAAATTTGCGCGAGTGTGTAACTGAGTCGTCAAGTCGAATCACATAAACATAATAGACCATTCATTGCCACATCAGGTTAAAAAATAAGACATTTTTACCATTTTTTATTTTATTGAATCCTCGCTAAAAACGCGCATTGTAGGTGGGTTGGGAATGAGTTGGGAATGAGTTGGGTTTGGCCTGGAAAAATGCATAAATACAAACCAGTCCACATTCGGTAGTAAGCTGATGTAGGCTGGTTGAAAACATGAATCAAAAGCTACTTTCCAAAACTGTCCCACCCCGAGTTGATGATGAAATCATCAAACTTGTGGATGTAAAAAAAGTGTATAATATGGGCGGTGTAAAGACCCATGCATTGCGTGGCATCAATCTTGAAATCAAACGCAATGATTTTTTAGCAATCATGGGTCCAAGCGGTTCTGGAAAATCCACTCTGCTTCATATGGTTGGAGCATTGGATAAACCAAGTTCGGGTAAAATCATTCTTGATGGTGTTGATATCGCAACATTAAGTGAATCAAATCTTGCCCGTTTGCGTGGCAGAAAGATTGGTTTTGTGTTTCAGTTTTTCAATCTTCATCCGACATTGACTGCTTTTGAAAATATCGAACTTCCCATGACAATTATTGAAAAAAATAAGTCAGAACGAAAAGAAAAGACTTGGGAACTTCTCAAAGCAGTTGGCCTTGAGAATCGTGCTGAACATCTTCCTTCTCAGCTCTCCGGAGGAGAGCATCAAAGAATCGCTATTGCACGTGCTCTTGCAAATGACCCTGAAATCATTCTTGCCGATGAGCCTACAGGAAATCTTGATACAAAGACCGAAGCAGAAATCATGAATTTTTTGCTCAGTCTTCAGAAGAAAAGGAAGATGACAATTGCAATTATCACTCATGAAGTTGAGATTAGCAAATATGCAAGATCAATGGTCCATCTAGTCGATGGAAAAATTGTAAGAGGTGAATAATAATGAGAAAAACGTGTATTTATACAATAGTAGCCATGGTAATCGGATCCTTATTTATCGGATCATATGTAACAGCAGCTTCAAGTTCATCAATTGAGGCTACGTTTAATGAAAACATCTATGAGACCTGCCCCGGAAGTCAAGGATTTATTTCCTTGACAATAAAAAACGTTGGACAAGATACGATTGAATCTATCTTTATCTCTGTAGATTCTGATGTATATGCTCTTCAGCAAAGTGGCGATTGGTCAAAATCATTTGGATCATTATCCCCTGGCTCTTCATGTAATGCTGTGTTTCATTACAGCGTTCCTTCAAATGCAGACCCTGGATTGTATGAGTTAGAGGTACTTATTACAACAGAGTCAGATTTTCATATTCGTTCTGCATCAATTGAAGTCATAGAACAAGAAGTCTTAGATATTATTTCAGTGTCCCCATCATATCTTGAGATAGGCGAGCAGATAACTATGATGGTAAACATCTCAAATAATGGCCAAAGTGATATCTCAAATATTGTCATGTCTTGGACAGATGATTATGAATATATTCTGCCTATCGGATCAGATAATCACTTAAAGATTTCATCAATTGAAGCAGAAAGTTATGTTGAAGTCTCCTTTGATGTGATGGTAAGCCCCTCTCTTCCAGCAGGCGTCTATCCTCTGAATTTTTATTTGAATTTTTCAGATAAGGTAGGATCCCGCCAGACGATGAGATCACAGGTTGGTATCCAGATTGGCGGTGGGACAGATTTTGAGATACTTGTTGATGATTCATCCTCCGGCTCAGCAACACTCTCCATTGCAAATACTGGGGCAAATACAGCTTCATCTGTGATAGTATCGATTCCTAATCAACCTGGATATTCGGCTTCAGGAACAACTTCAGTTAATCTTGGTAATTTAGAAGCCGGAGATTATACACTTGCAACCTTTGAGATTACTCAAACTGAAGTGTCAAATGCAACTCAGTTTCCCAATAGAAACGATTTGAATATGAGCATGGGAAACAGGCCAGACTTTGCAAACAATTCTGGTTTTGATGGACCGGGTGGGCAAATGGGAGAAGACTCCTTACTTGAAGGATCAGATTCTGGGTTTCCCCAAGGATTCATGAACGTTGAATCTGCAGATGCACTCATTGTGAATGTATCGTACACTGATTTGTTTGGAAACCGTAAATCTGTTCAAAAGGAGGTTATCCTCTCATCAATATCAGGATCTAGTGGAACATTCCCTTCAATGAGTGGAAGTTCAGATTTCCCATTTAATCCTTCTTCATCTCAGATGTCTGGTACAGAAGATGAGAGTTTTCTTGGACTTGACACTGGAGGCACCTATATCTTGGTTGGTACACTGGGAATCGTGTTGATAATCTGTATCATAAAATTTGAAACAATCAAAAAAGGCCTTGGATCAATCAATGCAAAGCGCACCAGAAGACAAGAGGAAAAATAACCAAATGAAGTGTTGGATAAAAACGGATTTTTCTGATTCGTTTTTTTCTTTAAAGAAGGTGGAATAATGAAGCTTAGTGACATATTGAAATTATCGATGAACAGTCTTAGCCACCGTGGGCTTAGAAGTTGGCTTACCATCCTTGGAATCATCATTGGGGTAGCAGCAGTAGTTGCTATGCTATCTATTGGTAATGGCATGACTGACAGTGTTGAATCGTCGATGAGTGGTCTTGGTGCAGACATCATCACGGTGAGTCCCGGCTATACAATGGCTGAAGGTCGTGAAAGTGGATTTGGTGATCGTCAGATGCCTGGACCCGGGGGCGGAGATAGAATGATGTTTCCATTCGAAGAGCAAGAGGACGACTCTGATGACCCGATACTTACAGACGATGATATTGAAGCTATCGAAGAAGTGCAAGGTGTCGTTGCAGTTAGTGGCCTTATCTCAGGACAAGGGGAGTTAACATACCTTGCCCAGACTTCTCGGGTAACCATTGAAGGAATCAATCCTGAAAGTTGGAGTGAAATCACTACGTTAAGTTTGGAGTCAGGAAGTTTTATTTCGGAGAGTGATGGAAACAGTGTGGTTGTGGGATATAATGTTGCAAACGAGATGTTTGACGAGATTTTAGAAGTAAATACTCAAATTAAAATTGAAGGTAAAACATTTAAAATCATTGGTATCCTTGAAGAATCTGGAACAGGAACCTTTGGTGGAGATGATCGTACAGTTTTCATGAGTAAGACTGCTGCAACAAATATTATTGATGATGTTGACTCCGGAGAGTATTCTTCAATTGAAGTAAAAATTGAAGATGCTGATCATTATGAGGAAATCTCTGCACTTATAGAATCTGCTTTGTATGATTCACGTCGGGTAGATGAAGAATCCCAAGATTTCACTGTGACCTCTTCCGCTTCGATGGCAGAAACAATGGCAGAAACAATGCAAACGCTGTCATTTTTCTTTATTGGGATTGCAGCAATCTCTCTTCTTGTTGGGGCAATTGGTATTGCCAATACGATGTTTATGTCTGTGATGGAGCGCACTAGACTAATCGGCATTCTCAAGTCTCTTGGATCTAAGAATTCTGAAATATTAAAATTGTTTTTAACTGAATCTGGAATAATTGGTTTCATGGGTGGTGTGATGGGTGTCTTTTTAGGTTTGATTTTTGTTGGTTTTATTTCTAGTATGGGATTGAGCTTTATGAACATGGGGCCGATGGCATCAAGTTCTTCTATTGCGGTGGTAAGCCCAGATTTGATTGTGTTTGCATTGGTGTTTTCCACGGCAATTGGAATAGTTTCGGGTTTGATTCCTGCACGAACTGCTTCACGATTGCAAGTAGTGGAGGCGATGAGAAGTGATTAATGAATATAATCTTTCAAAGGCAAAGAGAGGCCTGTCGTTTAGCAAAGAGTTTGTTGAATCGATGTCTTTTCTTCTTTTTGAAAAAACTGTAGTAAATTGATAAAAAAATGGATGGATAAACATGAAAAAAAGCAAAAAATCTCTGATCATTGGAAGTCTGCTCGTTATCGGAGTTCTTCTCATTTCCTGTCTTTCAGCAGCAGATGAGTATGAGGATGTAAAAATTACTGTAATGATGATGCAGAATCCTGATTCTTTTCAAGGGGAAGATTCATTTTCTTTGGATATCTGTAGTCAGATTCTCTCTTTAGAAAAGGTTGTGGAAGTTGTCCCAGCGGTGACTTGGATAGTCGCTGGATCTGATATGGGACAAGGCCTTGATGGCGACTTTCCCAGTAACTTTCCAGGTGATTTTCCTAATGGAAACTTTAGTGGTTTTCCTCCAAATGCCCCTCCAGATGGTAATTTTTCAGATGTTCCTGCAGGTGGCCCAGGAGGTTTTCCTAATGAGGGACTTAGAAACCATTCAATAGGATTTCAACGAATTGCTGTTGAAGGAATTGACCTGGAGGTGTTGGATGATTATCAATTCTATGAAATACCATCAAACATCATTGAAGGAACTATGTTAAGTAGTAGCGATTCTTCTTCTGTGCTTATTGGAGAGGATGCACAAGAGTTTTTCAATTGTTCTGTTGGAGAACTGATTAGTATCGATGAAATAGAATTTACAGTTGTAGGGATTTTTTCTTCTGAGAATTCAAATTCCCTTGTTTACACAGATATTGAAAGTGCAAGAACACTTGCGGGTCTTGAAGACAACCAGATCAACTCGTTACAGGTGTATGTCGATGAAACAGACTCTGTTTCAACTGTTAGCAACAGTATTGAGGACCTTGTTCCAAATGCAGTTATTCAAACCTCTTTATCAAATGCAGGATTTAGTCCTATGAATCCAAACAGTCCAACAGGTAATTTTGATAAAGATTCTTCAGCAAAAACAAGTACATCAGAAATATCCGAGACTCCGGGCTTTGAGTTTGGTGTGATGTTGTGTGCTTTAACAGCAGTAACATTAGGAATTGGATTTCTTCAAAAAAGGAGGAAATAATGCATCGCTCAAATATACTTAAAAAAAAGTGTAGGATTTTTATGCACCTCATGCATTGGGAAGGTGAAAGGCTTTGTCTATGCGTGAGGTTGAAAAAGCGCTTTATTGGATTCTGGCGGGTACCATGGGCGGTGCAAATAGAGTAAGAATCCTTCAAGAGCTTCTAAAAAGGCCTCAGAACACAAATGAGCTTTCTAAAACATTGGGGCTTGATTATAAGACCGTGCAGTATCATTTAAAGGTTCTTGAGAAGAATGGTTTTGTTACCTTTAAGGGCGGTGGAGGGTTTTCAAGACTGTATTTTGCTGCTCAGGTCGTTGAAGATAATGTTGAAACTTTAGAGACTATCGTCAGTCAGATGGACGATGAGCTCTCCAAAAAAAAGAAGCGTGAGGGTAGAAAATGAAAATAATCCAAAATTATCAGAGTTTGAATCCAAAAATAAGGTCTGTGTTTTTTATTGCAGCCCTTATTATTATTGGAATTCTTGTTGGCCAGATTATTAGCCAGTTGAGTGCCCCTATTCTTTTGGAAAATATTGAGCAGCCTCATCATCCAAGTCCACCTTTTTCTTTGACTGAGGATCAAAAGCAGGGAATTCTTGACGCCTACTCTAGGGTATCAATGATCTTATGTGCGGAGATTGCGCTTCTTCTTGGTCTTATTCATGTTTATGTAGGTACATATAGTAAGACAAGATCAAGATATTTGATCGGTTTTATCTTGTTTGTATCTGTCTTTTTCATTAAATCTGTCTCCTATTTTGTTGCGATGACTCCTTTGTTTAGTGATTCAGTTAGAGCTTCGCCCCTCTCCATTGACCCTGTATTAGGTGGGTCTTTTGGTCCTTTTGGAGTCTATTTTACACTCTTTGAAATTGTTGCTATATGCATTCTAATCTATTTGAGCAGAGAATAAAAAAGACTTGTTTTGTGGGTAGTTTTTTCAATTTGGTAGTGAGTTGGGAATGGGTTGGGAAGGTGTTGGAATTGGATTGGAAAAAAGACTTATATCTCCTGTAAAACTACTTTATTTTTAGAAAAAAAGTGAGGTAAAAGCCATGATGAAAAAAACAAAAAACAAGCTGCTTGGCAGTATTGCAGTTGTTACACTTCTTGCAACAATTGGTTCTGCGTTTGTAACTGCTGAGACAAGTGAGCTAACAGAAGATAAACAACCCTTATTTGAACAATGTCCTACCTGGGGCCCACATGACGTTGCATTTGGCTATGAATTAACAGAAGATCAACAAGCGGAGCTTGAGTCTTTAAGAGAGACTCTAAAAGAAAGTAATGCTACATTTGAGGAGATTGATGAAGCGATTGCAGAAAAGCTTGCTGAATTTGGCTTTGAGGTCCCTACCAGAGATGATCTGCTTGAACACGAAATAGAGCAAACAACCCAACGTTTATCAATGCTTAATCGGAAACAAGAGCTCCGTGAGCAAGGATATAGTTGGGAGGAAATCCAAGAGATTATCGCTGAGGAGTATGAGGTGGAATTTTTAGACGAGATGCATCCTTGCGGTATGCATGGTGGTCGGCATCATGGATTTCCAGGGAGGTTGGAAAAACAATCAAATGAGATTGAAGAGTCGTTAGATTCTGATCTTTAAGGTTTGTATCCCTTCATTCTCTCCCAAAAAATGGAGGAGGGTTTTTTAAACGACCTCCCTCCTCTTTTTTGGGTGAAAAAAAATGTTTTGAAATGTAAGTGGTGATAGGTTATGTCAAAATACGCTGTGAAAACAAAATCTAAGACAACATTCTATGGGCTTTTGGCCTTGGGATTGATTTGTTTGTTTACGATGGGAATTGTTGTTGGAGAGGCATTTTCTTCTTCTAGTTCTCCTCAATCATTTGATGGACTGAATGCTCAGATTGCTGAGTTGTATGATGTTACGGATTCGTTGAATCAAAGCTCTGTTCAGTACGTCATTGATGGTGTTTCTCTTTCAGATTTATATCTAGAACTTAAGGATTCTGTAGTAGAGATTACTGGCGTTGTAAGTTATCAGGATTTTTTCTACAGAGGATATTCGACGGTGCAGGGTTCTGGATTTGTCTATGAATATGACGATGAATTCTTTGTTATCACGAATTATCATGTTGTTTCTGATGCATCAGATCTTACCGTTTCTTTTTCAAACGGTAATGCCTATGAGGCTTCTTTAGTTGGCTCTGATGCATATTCTGATCTTGCTGTACTCTCAGTTGATGCTCAAAGCTCTGAGTTTTTGCCCCTAAAAATTGCAAGTTCTTCTAGTTTGAAGGTAGGTGACCCTGTAGTTGCAATTGGCTCACCTTTAGGCCTTGAGTCAACAATGACTACAGGAATTGTAAGTCAGCTTGGAAGAACTATTGAAGAATCTCTTGCAGGAAGTTTTCCTATTGCAAACATCATTCAAACCAGTGTTGCAATCAATCCGGGCAATTCTGGTGGTCCTCTGCTTAACTATCAAGGTGAGGTGGTTGGAGTTACCACTGCAATAATTGAAGATACTGAGGGCCTTGGTTTTGCTATTCCGTCTGACACTATTGTAAAAGAGATTGAATCTTTGATTCTGTATGGAAGCTATGATGATCATTCTTGGCTTGGCATTTCTGGAGTAGATATGACTTATTCTATTGCAGATGAACTTGATGTTGAGCCAACATATGGTTGGCTGATTACCCATGTATCTGAAAATAGTGCAGCGTCTCTTGCAGGCTTGCAAGGCGGTTATTATCAGCAACTTGTGATTGATGAGTATGTGGTTCTTGGAGGGGACATCATCCTTGCAGTCGATGGTTTTCGAGTGATTAGTGGTGATTTTCTAATGTCTTATCTTGAGTCACAGACTGTGCCGGGCCAGCAGATTGTAGTAACGATTCTAAGAGATGATGAAACACTAAACATTCCAATTGTGTTAGGAAGTCGTGTTGAGGTGAGTTGAGGTTCTCATTTTTTGAGCTATGCTAATCAGAAATCCCCCTGCTATATGATACCCT
>Ga0207831_100169_pt1 | contig 35170 bp, 33 predicted proteins | sample TtanPargueraPR_7_FD_187741 | JGI IMG/M metagenome (GOLD analysis project Ga0207831, IMG submission 187741) | Aerobic enrichment media microbial communities from Bioluminiscent Bay, La Parguera, Puerto Rico - Tt and M1 (2) (SPAdes) | ecosystem: Environmental > Aquatic > Marine > Unclassified ...
CCCGACTGCCGACTGCCGACTGCTTACTGCCTCACGGCGAGGTACTGCACACTGAACCAGCGCTTCTGGTCGGTCCACACCGATTCGACATTGAAATACGGCGCCGCCAGCTCCGCGAACTCCTCGGGCGTGTACTTGTAGGAATACTCGGTAAGGATGCTCTCGCCGGCGCGGAACAGGAACTGCTCTCCCGCCACGCGGGCGACCTGTTCGTGCTTGCTGACAAGATGCATTTCGATTCGTCCCACCGCGGCGTTGTACACCGCGCTGTGCCGGAAGGCATCCAGATCGAAATCCCCGTCGAACTCTTTGTTGAGACGCACGAGCATGTTGAGGTTGAAATCGGCCGTGACGCCCCGGCTGTCGTTGTAGGCCGCCTCCAGCACCGCGATGTCCTTCTTCAGATCCACGCCGATCAGCAGTCCACCGTCTTCCGCCGCCGTTTCCGCGATATGCGAGAGGAAATCCCGCGCCTGCTCCGGTGTGAAATTCCCGATCGTAGATCCGGGGAAGAACACCACGCGCCGGTCATAGGGGAACTCGATGTCGGGGAGATCGAACTCCAGCGTGTAATCCGCCGGCACCGGCAGGATGCGCAGCTTCGGGTATTCGGCGCGCAGTTCATCCGCGGCGGATAGGAGGTGCTCCGCGGAGATGTCAATGGGCACGTAGCCGGCGATACCGCGCAGGTGGTCGAGCAGCAGACGGATTTTCACGCTCGCGCCGCTGCCGTATTCGATCAGCAGGCAGCGCGAACCGATCCTCGCCGCGATGTCGTGGATGTTGTGTTCCAGGATGCCAATCTCCGTACGCGTGGGATAGTATTCCCGCAGCGCGCAGATGTCTTCGAACAACGCCGATCCGACGTCGTCGTAAAAATATTTGCTCGGCAGCGTTTTCTGCGTACGGCGGAGTCCGGCCAGCAGCTCGTCGCGAAGCTGTGTCTGCTCATCGATGTTCTGCACCGTTGCGGTCTGCGTCATCGCGCACCTCCTGCGTCCTTTGCGAGGCGGATGCCCGTGAACTGCCATCGCTGATGTGGATAGAAGAAATTGCGGTACGTATTGCGGATGTGGTCGCGCGAGGTCGCGCAGGAGCCGCCGCGCAGCACGTTCTGGCTGGACATGAACTTTCCGTTGTACTCGCCGACCGCGCCGGGTGGCGGCTGATATCCGGGGTAGGGCGCATACGGACTGCGCGTCCATTCCCACACATCCCCGAACATCTGCTGCAGTCCCTCGGCCTCAAAATCCGACAGCGCCGCCGGATGGCAGCAGCCGGTATCCGCGAAGTTGCCCTCGGGCGGGACCGTGGCGGCGGCGACCTCCCATTCGGCTTCGCCGGGAAGGCGGGCGCCGGCCCAGCGCGCGAAGGCGTCGGCCTCATAGAGGCTCACATGTGTCACCGGCTCATCGGGCTGCACGGGACGAAAGCCGCTGAGCGTGAACTGCCACCATGCGCCGTCATGCAGCTCCCAGTACAGCGGCGCTTCCCAGCCCTCTGCCTCCACCGTCGCCGCGCCGTCGGAGAGCCACAGCTCCGCGCGTCGATATCCATCGTCCTCGATGAACGCCATGAACTCGCCCGCCGTCACCGGGCGCGAGGCGAGCTGAAATGCTTCGATAAACTCCCGGTGCCGCGGCTCCTCGTTGTCGAAACGGAACCCCTCGCCCTCGTAGCCGATCTCATACAGTCCCTCGTCGAAGGAAATCCAGTTAAGCGGGGGCGCTTCATGTGCCCCGGTACGGGCGGCGGCGTGTTCCCTCGATACGTCCGCCTCCGGCGGACTACTCGGGATGACGTTCCGCTGAACTCCTGCGTCCTGCCTACTGCCTCCTGCATTCTCCCTCCTGCCTCCTGCTTCCTGCCTGTACACTGGCCGCAGGGGATTCACCGACAGCACATGCTTGATATCCGTCAGCAGCAGTTCCTGATGCTGCTGCTCGTGGTTGAGACCGAGCGTTACGATGGGTGCGATTTCGGCGAGCTGCGCCGCATCCGCGGTGGAGAGCAGGTCGAGCACATGCCGATCGACATGCGCGCGGTAAGCGAAAACCTCTTCGACGGTAGGACGCGAGAGCAATCCCCGATGCGGCCGGTCGAAGCGCTCGCCGATCTGCACGTAATAGGAATTGAAGAGGTAGCCGTACAGCGGATGCGGGGATTCGTAGCCCGGCTGGTACGTCGACAGCAGGAAGGCTTCGAAAAACCAGCTCGTATGCGCGAGGTGCCACTTGGTCGGACTCACATCGGGCATCGTCTGCACGACATAATCCTCCGTCTTCAGCGTCTCGCACAGCTGTTCGGAAAACCCGCGCACGCGCCGGTAATACTCGTCGAGTGATTCGTTGATCTGCACGGAGACGACGCCCGTTGCGGTACCGGTATGGGTCATGAAATCCTCAGGATCTGTGGCCGTTGTGTTTCTATTGTACAGACCCCGGAGGAGGTTTGCAAGTGCGTGAGGATCGGGAGGATCGTGAGGATCGGGAGGATCGTGAGGATCGGGAGGATCGTGAGGATCGGGAGGATCGTGAGGATCGTCATCCCGTGTAGTCCCGAGCGGAGCTCGGGACGTATCGAGGGACGGTGGCTGCCTCATGCCACAGCAGACTGCAGGATCCACACGCGTGAGCGTGTGGTTACGGGCCTGCCACACAACCATTCAATAATGATATCGTGCCTGCAAAAAATCCACACGCTCATCCGTTACACGGTATACCAGCCGGTGCTCCTGCGTGATGCGCCGCGACCAGCAGCCGGAAAGCAGGAATTTCAGCGGTTCCGGCTTGCCCCGGCCCCGGAACGGATCGCGCAGCACATCCTCCACGAGCGCGAGCACCCGCAGGGCGGTCTTCCGGTCGTCCTTCACCCAGACGCGCAGGTCCTCGATGAACTCCTCATGAAACACCGCTTCCCGGTGAACGTTCATGTTCCCGCGATTTGCGCGCTTCCCTTTACTCCGCTTCGTCAACGCCCAGCTTCTCCCTGAGTTCTTCCAGTGTCGATGGTGTTCCCTCGTCGGACTGCGCCCGCAGCAGCGCCTTCAGAAGACGCTGCGCATTGCGCTCCGAGCGCAGCAGATGCGCGGTCTCCTGCAGTCCCGCCAACTCATCAGCCGCAATCAGCGCGACATCCTCCCTGTTCCGCCGCGTGATGATCACCGGCTCCCTCGTCGATGCGACCTCATCGCAGAGCGCCGCGAGCGTCTCCCGCGCGTGTGTGTATGTGGTGGATTTTGCCATATGCGTGTTCCTTGACCTGTACAGGAAGAATGTACAGGTAATGCGGATGATAGTCAATGGGGAACGTGAGGGACAATGGTTACATCGTGACGCAACGGATTGCAGTAGCCACACGCGTGAGCGTGTGGTCAAGGCGCGGAGGGCGAAGGCGGGACCGGCAGCCCCTCCATGCGCATGATGACCAGGGCATTGGTGGTCGGACACGGTCCCGGCCGCAGTCGGTAGTCGAAGCGCATCTCCCCGTCTTCGATGTGCTCGCGGAAGTGCAGGTTCACCATGTCGCCGATACGCTCGGGCAGCGCGGTCAGCTCGATGTCATGCGTCGAGACGATGCCCGAACCGCGCCGTCCGGCCAGCGCCGTGAGCAGCGCCTCACTCCCCACGTGCCGCTCGATGTTGTTCGTTCCCTTGAAGATTTCGTCGATGAGGAAAAACAGCGGCACGGACTCCGCGGCGTCGAGGCGCGTGAGCAGTCCCCGCAGCCGCCGTACCTCCGCGTAGAAATACGACACGCCCTCGCGCAGCGAATCATTGATCTGAATGCAGGTGTACAGCCGGAACAGGCGCGCGGAGAAATGCGCGGCCACGACCGGACCCCCGGCATACGCCAGCACAAGATTCACGCCCACCGTCCGAAGGAAAGTACTCTTGCCCGACATGTTGGATCCGGTCACGAGAAAAATCATCCCCTCCCGCTCGACGCGGAAATCGTTGCACACCCGCTCATCCGCCGGAATCAGCGGATGCCCCAGCTCCCGTGCATCGAACAACACCTCACGCGTTGTGCCCTCCCCTGTCGCAGCATTCCCCGGTCCGGCACTTCCTTCGGCACGCTTTCCCTGGGTGGTTTCCGATGCTGCGGCACGTGACGCGGCATCACGCGATGCGCCATCCGCCGCATCCCCGCCAGAAACGTCCGGGAAGATATATGCGGGATGCAGCGCCGCGAAATTCGCCAGCGACTGCAGGGCCTCGAGACGGTGCAGCGCATCGAGCCAGCCCGGAAGCAGGGACTCCACCGCTCTGCGCCGGCGTTCGAGCCGCACGGCAAACCAGAAATCCCACGGGAATGCGATATTGAGGATGAGCATCATGACCGGATTCATGCTCAGTCCCGCGGCGATGACGTTGCGCAGGATGCTCCGGATCAGGCGGGACGGCGACTGCTCCGCGTCACGGAACGGCGCGGTCAACTCTTCCAGTGCGGGACGACCCGCGACGGGATAGCGCTCGAGAAAACGGAAGACGGTCTTCAGCCGCCCCAGCTCCGCGTCGAGATGGATCGCCGTCTCGAGAAAGGCATCCCGCACGTTGGAGAACAGGAAATACACCGATCCGTAGATGAAAAACGAGAGCACGAACCAGGGACCCAGCACTCCGAACCCCCACAGAAGAAACAGCGCAAGATTCGCCGCGGCCAGCGCAAGCGTCAGCGGCAGCACAATGCGGATCGATCCCGGCAGTGACGCGCGGCGCAGCCATGAGAGAAAGGCGTCGCCGTCGAGGCGGTCACGCGCGACCATCGTGTAGGCGAGCCGCATGTGTTCGCGGAAATGCGCGAACGGAACGAGTCCGCGCACCGTGCGCTGCCGCGCATGAATGTCGTCGAGCGCAGGAGCGGGATCGGCCAGCCATGAGGCCAGCAGCGCGCTGCCGCGATGCGAAACGGACATGTCCAGCAGACGGTGCAGCGATGCCGCGCCGAACAGATTCAGATCCGACACGAACGGATGCCCGTCGTCGAACGCAGGCGACACCGCTGCAGGCAGCGCGTCCCAGTCCAGCCGGCGTCGCGCCTCCTGCTCGCGCTTGATCTCTTTCCATTTCCGGTGGCGGTCGATGCTCCCGTCGATGCGCCGATGCACCACGGCGACCGCGATGAACGCCACCGTCGCTCCGGCCGCGATACCCACGCGCATGCCGTCCGGAGCAGGCATGCCCGCCCCGGTGAGGATCAGCAGGAACAGCGCGACGCGCAGCCGCACGAAACGTGTGCTGCGCCGCCGCAGCCGCACGATCCGCGCATCGAGGCGCTCCTGCAGCGAGGCGTAGGTATCGGGCATGGCGGACTAGCGTCCCCCGGCGCCGATCCAGCGCTGCAGCCAGGCGTCGAACTCGCCGTACCAGTGAATCGAGTTCTGCGCGGAGAGAATCCAGTGATTCTCGTCGGGATATATGATGAGCTTCGCGGGCACGCCCTTGGCCTTCATCATCCCGTAGGCCTCGAGCGCCTGCCCGTACGGCACGCGGTAGTCCTTTTCGCCGTGAATCACCAGCGTCGGGGTATTGTAATTCGCGGCGTACTGCGAGGGACTCCACTTCAGCACGTTGTCGCGTCCCTCCCACGGCGTGCCGCCGTAGCTGATGTCGCGGTGATGCGTGACATCCGAGCCGAACTGCGCCATCAGATTGTACACGCCCGCGTGATTGATGATGCAGGCGTAGCGGTCGGTGTGTCCGCCGATCCACGAGACCAGGTAGCCGCCGTAGCTGCCGCCGGCCGTGGCCATGCGGGTGGAATCGATGTACGGCTCCGCGGTCATTACGTCGGTGGCCTTCATCACATCGATGTACGGCAGGTACGGATGCGCACCGTTGATGCGGTCGGCGAAGTACTCGCCGAATCCGACCGAGCCGTGGAAGTTCGGCATGATCGCGACATAGCCGCTCGAAGCGAACACCTGCGCGTTCCAGCGCGGATGGAAGCGGTCGGAAAACGCGCCGTGGGGACCGCCGTGCACGAGCACGAGCAGCGGCCATTTTCTGGCGGGATCAAAGCCCGGCGGGTAGATGACAAACATCTGCACGCTGTCCCCCTCCGCGCCGGATATCCAGCGGTTCTCCACACGTCCCATTTCGATGCCGGCGAGCATCTCGTCGTTGAACGTGGTCAGCTTGCGCAGCGCCGTGCCGTCGGTGTTCATCACGTGCAGCGCACCGGGAGCGCTGAGATTCTCATGGAGGAAGACGATGCGTCCGTCAGCGACCTGCAGACTGCCGTTCGTGCCGCGGTCGAGGATGGTGCTCACCGCGCCGCCCGTCATCGGCACCGAGAACACGCTCGTCGTGCCGAAATGCGCCGCAGTGAAGTACACGGTTTTATCCTGTGTGTCAGTGACCCAGCCCGAGGCGCTGCGGTCGAAGTCGTGACACAGCTCGACGACCTCGCCCGACGCACGGTCCATCCGCGTCAGCTTCACGTTCTCCGCGTTCATGTCCGTGCGCAGCTGCCGGCCGTAGAGCAGGTACTTCCCGTCCCGTGTGTAGCGGGGATGCATGTCGTCTCCCGGATTGTCGGATGTGACGCTCGTCATGTCGCCGCTGCCGTCGGTGGGGATCGTGTAGATGTCGAAGTACAGTTCGTCGTAGGGAGGACCCGCGGTGAGCGCGGCCACGGCGATCTCCTCGCCGTCGGGAGCAATGTCATAATCCACCCCGCCGCTGTAGCTGAAGTAGCGGTTCATCCCGGGCGTAAGATCCTTCACATTCTCGGTACGGATATCTACGCTGTAGATGTGCTGCAGGTAGCCGTCAGTCAGATAGTGATCCCAGTAGCGGTACAGGCGGTCTTCGGTGATCTTCGCGCTGACCTTGCTCTCCTTGCGACGTTTGATTTCCGCGCGCAGCGAATCGAACTGGCTGCCGTACTCCGGAAGCATCGACGAAACAAATGCGATGCTGCGTCCGTCGGGAAACCAGTGCAGGTTCGAGACACCCATCGGCATCTCGGTGATGCGCCGAGCCTCCCCGCCGCGATTGGAAATCACGTACAGCTGGGGCCGCTCGTCGTCGTTGCGCTTCGCGGTGAAGGCGATCATGCTCCCATCGGGACTCCACTGCGGTCCGCCCTCGCTGCTCTCGCCGGTGGTGAACTGCTTCGCCGTGCCGTCCTCCACGTCGATCAGCCAGATGTCGCCGTTGCGTTTGTTCTTCTCGATGTCGTTGGTCGTCACCACCACGGCCGCCGTCCCGCCGTCAGGCGAAAGCGCGAGTCCACCGACACGCGTGAGCTTCCACAGCGCCTCGGCCGACATCGGTTCGCCCTGCTGCGCGCCGAGCGGAGCGGCAAACATGATGATGAGCAGAATGGTAATGGATGGAATGGTGCGTCGGGATGTCATTCGGTGTTGTCTCCGATTGTATTCGTTGCGTCAGGGTTATTCGTCAGTCAGGAAGCAGCTTCTGCATCCGGGGATATCTGTTGGTTGCATCCCCGCTGCGTCAGAGTGCCTTGCTTCGCAGAAGCAGCTTCTGCATCCGGGGGATATCATGCCCGGAGCGTTCCCGTTACGTCAGCGCGGTTCGTTTTCGAGATGGATGCGGCTCTCTTCGAGCTGCTCGCGGTGTTCGACGGTGACAACGGGATAATGGAGATCAATCGATTCCAGCGTGCTGATGAGAATTTCCGCCACGGCGCCGCGCGTGAACCACTTGTGATCGGCGGGCACGATATGCCAGGGCGCGTATGGGGTGCTGGTATGATTGAACATGTCTTCATACGCCGCCATGTAGTCGTCCCAGTGCGCGCGCTCCTTCACATCGTTCGCCGAAAACTTCCAGTGCTTGTCAGGCCGGTTGATGCGGTCGAGGAAGCGCTGCCGCTGCTCCTCCTTCGAGACATGGAGGAAAAACTTCACCACGCGCGTCCCGTTGTCGTGCAGGTAGCGTTCGAAGTCGTTGATCTCGCGAAAGCGGTGTTTCCAGATATGCCTGTGCGCGTCGGACGGCAGTTTCTGCCGGGCGAGGATTTCGGGATGGACGCGCGTGACCAGCACCTCCTCGTAATAGGAGCGGTTGAAGATGCCGATGCGTCCGCGCTCCGGCAGCCGCTGCATGCAGCGCCAGAGGTAGTCGTGATCCAGCTCCTCGGCCGAGGGCGCCTTGAAGCTGAACACCTGGCAGCCCTGCGGATTCACACCCGACATCACATGCTTGATTGTGCTGTCCTTCCCCGCCGCATCCATCGCCTGGAAAATGATCAGGAGGGAATACACGTCGTGGGCGTACAGCACATCCTGCAGCTCCGCCAGTCGCAGGATGTCATGCTTCAGCTTCTTCTTCGCATCCTTCTTGCTTTTGAACGCGCCGGTGAAACCCGGATCATAATCCTCCAGACGGATTTTCCGGTCATGCGGAACGACAAATCGATCAGTATTCATTGCGCCCTCGAACGAGTCATTTCGTGTCTTTGTGTCCTCGTGGCTTCGCGCCCACAATGATAATTCAGTCCACCAGGCGAATCGACTTGATCTTCACGCCGTTGCCCTTCTTCTCGATCCTGTGCACGACATCCATGCCTTTGACCACCTTGCCGAACACTGTGTGCTTGCCATCGAGCCAGTCCGCGCCGGGTTTCTTGGTGACGATAAAGAACTGCGAGCCATTCGTGTTCGGACCGGCATTCGCCATGCAGATCGTGCCGTAGGCCACCTTCGCCTTCAGCGCGCCGTTGCGGTAGATCGGTCCCTCGTAGCCGGTTTTCTCCTTGTACCACTCCACATCGTGCGCCATCATCGGACGCCCGCTCTGCTGCTCCTGGCACTGTTCGGTGATGGCGATCAGCGCGGAATCGGCAGCAGGTGTTTTCTGGAAGTACGGAATCATCATGTCCTGGAAAATTTTCAGCGCGGCGTCCTCGTCGGTGATCTTGCCGGTCAGCTCCTCGCCCTGTTCGAAGATCTCGTCCTCGAAGGTGTAGCCCGGTCCGCCCGAGCCGCTGCCGGTGGGATCGCCGCCCTGGATCATGAAATCATCGATCACCCGGTGGAAGGTGAGTCCGTCATAAAACGGCTCGCTTTTCAGTTCGTTCGAATTCGGATCCTTCCACTGCTTCGTGCCCATGGCGAGTCCGACGAAATTATCCACCGTCTTCGGCGCGATATCCGGCCACAGTTCGAGCGTCACGTCGCCCAGCTCGGTTTTCATCAGCACCACTGGCTTCTCCTGCGCCTGTGCGGACTTCTCCTGCACCTGTGCGGACTTCTCCTGCGCATCGGCGGCAGTGATCAGCAACAGCATGGTGAGGGTGGATATCAGAATGCTTTTCATGGAACTCCTTGGTTGGTCGATTATCGAATACTTTGAATATAATCATACTTGGCGAGAGGGGCGATGGGTTCCGGGCGATGGTCTGTGGTATGCGCTAACCACACCCGTGAGGGTGGGGGACTTGAATAATTCCCCCGCTCCCGGGTATCATTGACAGAGGACAGACAGGAATCCATCATGAATCCGACATCACGAAACGACGACGAACTGATCGCGCGCATCCAGGGCGGCGAGAAAGAAGCCTACGGCGAGCTGGTGCGGCAGTACATGCAGCCGGCATACTACTCCGCGCTCGCGCTGGTCGGCTCGCATGACGAGGCCATGGACTGCTCGCAGGCCGCGTTCATCCGCGCCTACGGCGCCATCCGGCGCTTCGAGAAGGGACGCAGCTTCTTCACCTGGTACTACCGCATCCTGCGCAACCTGTGCCTGAACCGGCTGCGGGACCGTGCCGCGCAGGCCGTCCCCTTCTCCCACGTACTGCAGGTGCAGGAGGTCGCGAGCGCGGAAGACGATCCAGCCGCGAGCACCGACCGCGCCATGCTGCGCGACGAGGTGCGGCGCGCGATGGACCGCCTGCGTCCCGAAGAGCGCGAGATCATTGTCATGCGCGACTTCGACGGACGCAGCTACGCCGAGATCGCCGAGCTGCTCGAGTGTCCCCAGGGCACCGTGATGTCGCGCCTGTACTACGCCCGGAAACACCTGAAGGATCTGCTGGAGGATGTGTTATGAACAGCATGGAACGAGACCGCTTTCATCTTCTGATGATGAAGGCGCTGGACGGCGAGCTCGCGGGGAGCGAGCATTCGGAATTCGACAATTTCCTTCGCGACGACGAGTGCCGCCGCGAATGGCAGTCATATCGCAAGGTCAAGGAGGCCACCATGGATCTCAAACTCTCATCGCCCGCCCCGGAGGTCTGGGACGGCTACTGGCGTGGCGTCTACAACCGCCTCGAACGCGGCATCGCGTGGATACTCGTGTCGCTCGGCGCCGTCGTACTTTCCGCATGGCTCGCGCTCGAGGCCGTGCAGGCCCTCTGGGCCAATGCGCAGGTGCCGCTCATCGTCAAAATCGGCATCTTCACGCTCGCGGCGGGATTCTTCCTGCTACTGTTCTCCGTCATTCGTGAGCGCTGGTTCACATCGCGTCACGATAAATACAAGGAGGTCATCCGATGATTATCGCATCATCCCCGCAGATCGCGGGAAAACGTATCGTCAAAACCTTCGGCGTCGTGCGCGGCAACACAATCCGCGTCCGCCACCTGGGAAAGGATATTCTTGCCGGATTAAAAACCCTCGTCGGCGGCGAAATCCAGGAGTACACCAAGCTCATGGCCGAGGCGCGTGACCAGGCCGTCGACCGCATGCTCGAGGATGCCGAGGCCCTCGGCGCCAATGCCGTCCTCGACGTGCGCTTCTCCACCAGCTTCCTCATGCAGAGCGCCGCGGAAATCCTCGTCTACGGCACCGCGGTGATCGTCGAAGACGAATAGTCGAACAGCGAACGAGCGGGTGACACGGGAAGCGGCACACGCACTGTTTGATCTGTGTTACCCTCGTGCCCGTTACCTCCGGAGATTGTACATTAGGGGGATGTGAAACCTGACAAAGCGATCCCCCCGATGAAACGTCCCTACATACTTGTCTCCAACGACGACGGCTACGACTCCCCCGGCATCTACGCGCTGGTGATGTCGCTGCGCAGAATCGCGGATGTCGTCGTCGTGGCGCCGGCGACGCAGCAGAGCGCCGTCGGACACGCCATCACCGTGCAGACGCCGCTGCGGGCGCGTCCGATAGAGCGCGGCAAGACCTTCACCGGCTGGGCCGTGGAGGGCACGCCGGCCGACAGCGTCAAGCTCGGCGTCTCCACGCTGCTCGACCGCCGGCCCGACCTCGTCGTCTCCGGCATCAACCACGGGATGAACACCTCCATCAACGTCATCTACTCCGGCACCGTCTCCGCCGCCACGGAGGGCGCCATCCTCGGCATTCCCGCCATCGCGATCTCCCACGCCTCGCACTCGCTGAAATCCGACCTGCGCGTCGCCGCGGCCTTCGCCCGCAAGATCGCGAAGGAAGTGCTGGAGCGCGGACTCCCCGGCGGCACCCTCCTGAACGTCAACGTGCCGAACGTATCCGCTGACGAAATCGAAGGCGTCGCCGTGACAACGCAGGGGCGCTCCTGGTGGGATGACGGTTTCGAGACGCGCCGCGATCCCGTCGGACGCGACTACTACTGGCTCGTCGGCAAGTATGTGTGGGATGAAAATCCCATCGTCGACGACGCCGCCCTGCGCAAAAACATGATCTCTGTCACGCCCCTGCATTATCACCTCACTGATCAGCGCCTCTTCGAGATCATGCAGGAATGGGATATCGGGCGGCTGCATAAGAAGCAGTAAAGCGCCCTGAAAGGGCGAATACTGCGTCCTGCCCACTGCCTACTGCCTCCTGCCTACTGCCCCCCGCAACGCCTCCGCACTCTGCTCGGGCGCAACGCTGTTGATGTATATCCCGCTGCCCATCTCGAAGCCGGCGGGAGTGGACATGCGCGGCACGATCACCATGTACCAGTGCAGGTAGCGCACGTCTTCGTCGCCGACGGGCGAGGTGCGCAATAAAAGATTGTAGCTGGGATTGCCGAGCAGCGCGTGCATCGCGCGCAGCGCCGTGCCCAGCGCGTCGGCCAGCGGCGCCATCTCCTCCTTCGGCGTCCAGAAATAACTCGCGTTGTGCTCCTTCGGATAAATGCGCACTTCGTAGGGCGTGCGGGCGGCGAAGGGACAGAACACCGCGTACGCGTCGTTCTCGTAGACCATGCGCTCCTGCTGCCGGATTTCCTCTTCCACCATGTCGCAGTACACGCAGCTGCCCCAGGAATCGTAATGCAGCGCGGCCTTCTGGAAGGGATCGCGGATATGCGGCGGAATGATGGGCGAGGCGATGATCTGCGTGTGCGGATGCTCGAGCGACGTGCCCGCGCGGGGACCATAATTCCGGAACAGCATCACAATCGCGATGTTTTTCATCATGCTGATCTCCGAGATCCGCATGCGGTAGACGCGCAGCACATCCTCGAGATGCGCCGGCGGCAACGTGGCGAGCGTGTCACAGTGCCGCGGTGACTCGATGATCACCTCGGCATGCCCGTAGCTGTCCGACTTCAGAAAACGCCCGTACTCCCGCCGCGCCACGGAATGCTCCGTGCTCAGCGCGCTGAACTTGTTCTCCACCACGCGGATCAGCCACGAGCCGTCGCGCTCGAGATGCAGCAGTTCCTCGGCGGTCTTCTCCTCGTTGCCCGGACAGAAGGGACAATCCTCACGATGACCCGGCACGTCACCGTTATGCTCCGCCTCCGAGGCATAGTCGCGCGGCCGCGCCCCGCGGTCCGGCGCAATGATCACCCATTCCTTCGTGGCGAGATTCTGCCTGAATTCCGACATGGCGGTCCTGCTGCTGTGTGTGAAGTCCCCCGCAACATAGAATTTCCTATATTCGGATTCAACGACCGTTATACCGATACAAGGACGATCCATGCTCGATCAGCTCGCTGCCATGCTCCCGGATGTGATTGACGCGCAGCGCCGTTTCCGCGCGCGCTGGCTCCCGTTTCATGAGGATGACAGTCTGCAGGTGGACGACCGGCTCCTGCGCGAGGGACTGCAGGAGCTCGAAGCGCGGCTGCAGGACAACTATCCCTTTTTCCACCCGATGTACGCTGGACAGATGCTCAAGCCGCCGCATCACGCCGCCGTGCTCGGCTACCTCGCCGCCATGCTCATCAATCCCAACAACCACGCGCTCGACGGGGGTCCCGCCACCGGACAGATCGAAAAGGAGCTCACCACAGACCTCGCGCGCATGTTCGGCTACAAAGAGCATCTCGGTCACCTGACCTCCAGCGGCACTATCGCCAACCTCGAGGCACTGTACATCGCCCGGCACGAGCAGCCCGGACGCGCGGTTGCCTTCTCCTCCCAGGCGCATTACACCCACAGCCGCATGTGCGAAGTGCTCGGCATCCGCGCCGTGGAAGTGCCCGCCGACGCCGGCGGACGCATGGATCCCGACGCGCTCAACACCCTCTGTCTCTCCGAGGATATCGGCACCGTGGTGGCGACGCTGGGCACGACCGGAGTCGGCGCGCTGGATCCATTGCCCCGTATGCTGGAACTGCGCGAACGCCATGGCTTCCGGATTCATGTGGATGCCGCGTACGGGGGATTTTTCACGCTCATCGCGGACGATGCGCAGGACTGCGTGGATTCCGCCGCGTTCGAAGCCATCGGCGAAGCCGACAGCATCGTCGTGGATCCGCACAAGCACGGGTTGCAGCCCTACGGATGCGGCTGCGTGCTCTTCCGCGATCCGGCGGTCGGACGCCATTACGTGCACGACTCGCCCTACACATACTTCACATCCGACGACCTGCATCTCGGGGAGATCAGTCTCGAGTGCTCGCGCGCGGGCGCATCCGCCGCCGCGCTGTGGCTCACCCTGCGTCTGCTGCCGCTGGCATCCGACACAGGACTCGGCGCCGTCCTCCGCCGCTGCCGCAGCGCCGCGCTCGAATGGAGTGAACGCATCCGCACATCCGACAGACTCTCGCTCGTGCTGGAGCCGGAGCTGGACATCGTCGCCTTCTTCCCCGACACCGGCGAGCGCAGCGCGAGTGGCATCTCCGCGCATGCTGCGGACGTCTTCGAGCGCACCATGAACGACGAAGAGAACCCGCTGTACCTGAGCAAGCTGCGTGTACCGACCAGCCTGCTCACCGCGCGCTACCCCGACCTCCGCGCCGACGCCGAATGGACCACCGTTCTTCGCAGCGCCCTCATGAAACCCGAGCACGCCAGCTGGGTCGAGCGCATACACACAACCGTGGAACAACATGTAATGTGAACAACGAAGGGACGAAGAGAGCGAAGAAATATTACATCAAGAAAGGCCCAGCAGGGAGGATCGCGAGGATCGTGAGGCGTTTCATGTAGGTACCTTTCCATGATCTGGCTGGTTGTGATCCTGTGTTCATAATGGAACACGCGGGATGACGTTTGCTTACGCGTCGGGGGACGCCAGTCAGATTTGGGTCGCGGGTGACTTACTGTTCACGAAACTCACCGGCGACACCGCGAGCCCGGTTATCGTGGAAGTCTGCTTCAGACAAGAGAACGAACTCCGCAGCGAACTGTCATCTTGTTTTGACACTGCCGCGAATAAAGTAACACCCCCGCACATGGGACTGCGGGGGTGTGAAGTTCGTACAATACGCGGCACCCGTGTGGTGCCCACAACGGGACCGTCAGAGCGTGATGGAGAGAGCGTTGTCCGCCGGCGGCAGGTCGGTGCGCATCGAGGTGATAAGCTGCGCCAGCAGGGCAGCCGTGGGGTCACCAAGACTGTTGAGCATTGTCACTGCCTGTTCGGAAGCGGTGTCCATCTCCTCGTCACCGGCGTAATTGGCCACGTAGGCAGCGGCGACAACCGGTGCGATCTGACCGGCCAGTTCGTCAGGCACGCCAAAATCATTCACGAGCATATAGGCCACGAGGTTTGTCATGCCGGTGGTCAGATATTCCGTCGCGTACCGGGGGAAGTTTCCACCGGGGACGCTCACGTTCGTTATCGTCCGCGTGTCCAGAGTCAGTCGGCCATCCTTATACAGAGTCGCCAGGCGCCACGGACAGGGTGCGCTGAGCGGTGAGCCGGTGGAAATGTCGTAGAGGGTATTGCTGCCTTCGGCGTACGACACCACGTCGTTCGCGTGGAAGTGTCCGGAGAACAGGATCTTCATTCCTGCCTGTACGAAGGACGATGCGCGCTGCTGCCAGTCACTGACCACGTACTCGGCCGTCACCGGGAAAGTGCTCTGTCCTGTGAAATGCTCCACGAGCGCATGGTGCATCATGGCGATGACGCGTATGTTCTGTGACTTTGCTTCCTGCAGCTTCGAGACGACCCAGGAGGCCGTGGCCTCCGAGATGGAGCCGTAGGTGGGCGGGGTCTCTTCCCCGGTAGTGTAGACGCAGCCATCGATGGCGATCAGCCAGAGATCCGGCTGCAACGCCGCCACGTAGCTGAGCGATGCGGGGTCGCGGTCTGTTGCCTCGCCGTATCCGAACTCGTCGTAGATCTGTGCGAATTCTGAGGGAGTCACGCCCGGAATGCTCACAGCGGGATCGCCATGGAAGCTCTTCGCCACGGGATTGTTGACGTCGTGGTTACCCGGCACGACGAACACCTTCTTGCCGCTGCTCTCGAGCGACCGCAGAAAAGCCGCCATTGCCTCGTGGTTGTGCTTTTCCCCGTCTTTCGTGAGGTCGCCCGGCACGAGAACAACCTCGGCATCGGAAGTCTTCACGGAGGTGAACAGCGACGAAAGGATATCGGCGTTTTCCGTCAGCAGCTTCGGATCGGCAAACAGGCCCATCTGCCATTCCTGTCCCTCCATGCCCAGTGAGGGATCATAGTAGTGCAGGTCTGATATGACAGCCATGCGAAGTCCCGGATCCGCTGGCTCCACGATACTCTCATCCTCCGAGCAGGCTGCGAACAGCGTGAGAATGGACAGGATTGCGAGGATATGGCCCAGGATGCCTGTCGTTGTCGTGTACTTCTGTTCCCGTGTCATGAGATGCTCCTTGACAATAATGAATGACTCGGTACAAAGAACGCGGATTCGTGCGCACCGGATGTCATGGTCCTGTCATGGAAATGCAAAAGTGTGTTTGACGTAAGAGCTTCTTCCGCAGCGCTCCCCGTCAGGCCACGGAGCGTAATCTGAACACGTAAATCGCCCAGCCGAGCGTGTCGCGACCCCATCGCAGGTAGGCCGTCTTCGCGGTGCTGACTTTCTCAGCCAGCTCCGGCAGGTCCGGATCATCCGGATGCGTGCGCGCATACGCGTCCGCGGCCAGCCACTGGAGGCCTTCGTACCGATCCCAGTCGTCCTTGCTGCTCACGATGGTGTGGACGAGCTGCAGTCCCCGCTGCTGGCCTGCTTCCGCATTCGAGGCGTGGCTGCTGAAATCTTCCCGCGCGCACTCCAGCGCTTCCAGGTACTCCGCTGCCGGCTCCTGCCGCCAGAACGGTTCTCCCGCGATCACCCAGCCGCCGGGCTTCACCATGCCGATCAGCGCATCGAGCGTACCGGCATGTCCCCCGTAGATCCAGCTCGCGCCGATGCAGGATGCCAGGTCCAGGCTGTGCGGTGCATCCGGACTGAACTCCGCACCTTCCATCGCCGTGAACGTGATGTCCGCGCCGGGCACCCGCTCCTCGAGTTTCTTCTCCGCATCGGCGATATGGAACGCGGAAATGTCGACGCCCGTGCCGCGAACGCCTTGGGCTTCCGCCAGGCGAATCAGGAACGCGCCCTTCCCGCACGCGATGTCGACCACCTGCGCATCCGCCGGCAGGCGCAGAAGCTCCACCAGGCGCGCCAGTTTTTCCTCGCTCGTGGGATTGAGTATCAGATGCTCACGGTGCGTGATGTCGTAGAATTTCAGCATATCCATGAAAGTCCATCCTCTGATATGATTGTCTGCTAACTTAAGGATTTTGCCTCAACAAACTGCGCTCCGCGAAGCCCGCGAAACCGCGCATCACGCACGAATCCTCTCCCATTTTTACCCGGGTATAATCCCCCCTTTTGGCATTTTTACCCGGATAAAAACCCAATTTTACCCGGGTAATATTGCCTGAATTCGCTAAAACCGTCAGCCACCGCGCCGCCATGCCCGGGATGCTCGCCGAACACCGCGACATACACGCCGCCGCGAAGCAGCGCCGTGAAACCGGCATCGCCGCAGGAAACGACGCCGCCGTCGCCTTCGCCGAACGGCTCATCACCCACGCCCGGCAGGAAGAGGAAGTGCTCTATCCCGCCGCGATCCTGGTGGGAGATGTGCTGCGGATGCGGAAGGGTGGTTGATATCGCGTATCACCGCGTGATAAGGCTTCCCCCTGCAACGGAGGTCATTCTTATCCCCTTATTTGGAGCCGGACTACCACCGGCTCCATCCCTCTTACTATTAGGAACCGTTTTCCTTCCGGATTGCCTCAAGCACCGTGGTGACAAGCTGCCGATATTCGGGTCGGATGAAGTAGTTGTCCTTCTCCCATTCATACGTTGGATATTCGTAGCCGATGACCTGTCGGAGGAAGTCGTTTTTCTTCAAGCCCATTTGGCCCGAGATGACTGAAAGGGAATATCCGGCCTTGGTCGGCTCCACATCAGGATTCTGATGGAGGAATTCTTCCTTCAATTTTTCGCGTGTGAACTTATCCTGTTTCAGGCAGCCGGGAATGAGCACGTCGCGGATGCGCTGTGCCGTCACGAGGTCCTGCGAAAGATATTCTATCAATAAGCGCCTGAGATCATCCTCCTCGTACTGTCCGGGATCATCCGACATCGGGATGGTGAACTTCTTGTCGCGGCTGCGTTTCTCTTCCAGTTCCTCGGAGATCACCGCCGTCCTGGTGAGAGTCTCCGAGCCCGTCGCCGTGCGTACATACTTCAGGATCACTGCGTTGATACTCACGCCATAGTTATCCGAAAGCCACTCGACCATGCGTTCCAGCGCCGTTTCCGCACCGAAGCCAACGAGCACGATCCTCTGCCGGTCATTGATCTTCGTCGTTTCGAGATCGACTTCCGGGAAGCTGGAGCTGAACACATCCTCGAGACTCTCGCCTGTATACTTCATGCAGGCCTCACTGATCTTGTCTATCGACCACGCCGCCAGATCCGACGCATAATCAATCGCCTGCGCCAGCGCCTCACGTGGAAGCCTATCTCGCTTCAGTTCGATCACCACGAGGTCACCCGACCGGTCGATTGCCAGCAGATCCAGCGGACCGGAGTTGGTCATCACCTGCCGTCCGATCAGCCGCAGTCCCGGCCGCACAATCCCGGGATCCGCCACGATCCATGATTCCAGATCAAGCGCTTCATAGCGCCCCGCTTCGGTGAGCGTCGTTTCGACAGCTACGGGTTTGCCGTCTCTGATTTCCCAGGTTTTGATTTCGGTTCCCATGAACAGAATGATGTTTTAGAATACACGGAAGACTATTAACCATCAGAAGCCACCGGTCATTAGAAAACCAGCTCGGCGTGACATTCATTGGTACTGTGGACTCGGTTTATATGCAACTGCTACGTCATCTGTTTGGCAACGTCTTCCATTGTGTCCATGTAGCTAATCAGGTAGTAAGTAGAGTTGTTCCCTTTGCAGGGAAGGAGCAAGTACTCCCCCGGTCGGGGAATCCTGAGGGGCACAGTGCTGAAGTGTGACTTGAGAACCTTTTTAAAATCGAGGGTAGATTCGACTGACATGTGTGCGATCTGATTACGCACCTTCTTTATGTCGCGCAATGTAACCAGATTGGTCGTCAGAGGATTCTTCACTGGGTAACCGTCCTTCAGATAGGCTTCAGATCTTTCTATAAGGGTATCCGGGCTACTCCAGTCCAAAAATGGCATGGAAGACTTTATGAGCGTTTCCGCATGGCTGATCGTCTTCGGCTGCAGGAAAGTCCGAGCCAACTTCCTGCCACTAGGCTGTTGACCGCTACAGTAGAGCAGAAACACGTTTCTCAGGAACTGCTCGTACGCCCTGAAGGCGCCAAAAAACACAGTCTCAGTCAGAAGGTGCATTTGCGCTCTTGTGAGCTTCAGGTTTCCGGAAGCGCTGGAAAACTGTTTTTGATTCCTGTCGTTCAGCTTTCGCAGCGCACGGTATTCCTTCTGCAGAACAGCCAAGCATGCTGCGGGTCTCGTCTTCATTGTCATTTAGCCCAAGTGCTTCTTGATCTTACGGCAAACAAACTCTGCACGCTCGACGCGAGACACGGTATCCGTAGTTCCCCGACGAGACCGAGTTATGAATGACTTGTAGTCTTTTGGAGCGGATGGGCTGTCCATGTCTGCAGCCACATCATCATACCTTGCACTTATCTCGTCCAGCGAAACTCGTACCTGACCTACCTTGGCTTTTGTTAGTTTACATCTTACGGAGTTAGAAAGGCCTCCAAGTCCAAAGAGACAGTGCGCAATGGCAGTGAACAGCGTGTAGAATAGATGAATTCGAGACCAGTTTGTCCCTGCCAGCTCCTCTGGGGGGTAGATTGCACCAATGAACGACATTGTCTTGTCAAACTTGATCTCTGCTTGCTCGAGTTGTCCTGGATCGTCCTCGAATTTTTTGTAGAAGGTCTCGATAGATTTATTCGTCTGAACACTGTCGACAAGCGAGACCAAGAGGTCACCCGCGAGTTCTGCTTCCCCCATTCGCGTGACTTTGGGCTTTGTCATCACTGACGCACGAAGGAAGAAATCGACATACCGATAGCCAAGGTCAAATGCTGCCTGTTTGAAGTACCCAAGGTACTTGGCATTCAGTTTTTCCTGTGTGTTGAGAGATACGGTGTATGAGTTGATTCGAGCGAAAATATCCAGAAGATCCTCGTAATTCAGATCAAACAGGAGGTCGACCCCGAGTTCGTATTGAAGAAACTCGGTCTGCTCTTCCTCCGACATTGCCGGGTATCGGATCCCCGCCATTTCCTTGTTGTGGGCTCTAGATATCGCGAAATCACCATTAATGAATTCAAGGATGGCGCGAAGTCGCTGCTGGCCATCCACGACCGTTCGTACAGTTCGAGAGCTTTTGAGTTTCTGACTTATCAGAATTTTCGGAATAGGGCGGCCCCGCACGATCGTGTCGATCAAATACGATTTTGCCTTCCCAGACCAGACAGTTCTTCGCTGGAAATCTGGACTGAGTTCGAGCAGTCCATTGCTGTGCCACTCTAGGAAGTCCGCAATGCTATAGGCCCTCGTATCGAAGTTCTTCACAGTATGCTTCTCCTTTAGTTCTGGCTAACCCATTTTGTCTGTTTGAAATCATCTCACCGAAGAATCCGATTTTTCTGCCACGTGATCAATGAATGCTCTGAGCGAGAACAGAATCTCCTGTTGCTCGGATCTGAAGGAGCGGTGCAGAGCTGCAGGCAGAACAAGGGAGAGACTATGACTCTTCATCTCGGTCGTCTGGGCGACACTGATCCCTCCCTCGAGGGTGAAGAGGTGTTTGTGCTTTATCCTGTCGGCCTCTGAGAGGACCTGCCGCCAACGATCCTTGCATGTTGATTTCACTCCCAGCATCGTCAATGATGCTGCCGGGAATTCTGGATCATGGTACTGCATCTTCCCCGGAAACATGAAGTCCGCGTCAACTCTGTTTTCCGTCCTGCAGTGTCGGGAAAATCGCAGACCGAAATCAGTGAAAATACAGGCGAGATGATGCTCCAGCGCGTATCCAACTCGTGATTTCCGTCTGTTGTGAACGCTGAGTGAGTAGCTTATGAAATCATCGACATCGGCAAATCCCTGTTCCAACCGCTGTGCAACGATATTCTGTTCAAGAGTACGGAAGAGCAGTTCCTCTCTCTCGAACCAGAGCATCAGTGCTGCGTCCGGGTTCTCTTTTACCGGTGCGTCGTGAACAGTGGATCGCGCGAAGGCCGAAAACTTCTCTGTCGTCGGAAAGTCAGCACCGAACTCTCCGAGAAGCACATCAAGGAAGTCTGTATCCTTCGGCTCGGTTTCGATTTCCAGCTCTTCGAGAATCGATCGGACGAGATAATCAGCCTCCCGATTTCTGTCATCCTGAATTTCCGACGCGGTAAATGACTTTACGGTCTCCTCGAGATCGAATAGCCAGATCAGCCTGCTTTCATAGGTCGAGCCCTGTTTGGCGACAATGACGACCGCGCTCTCGTCCCTGCGTTTTGCGACGATCGCCAGATCACCGTGGGCAGCATGCGGCAAAGCATCGTTGGCTTCATAATACAGCCTGAACTCGGGACTGCGCTTCGGCTGGTTCTTTCTCGAATCATACCATGTAAGATTCCCTGTGTCATTGACCCGGTCTTCGTCATCATCACCGAGGTAGAGAAATCGTGCCGGAATCTTTATCGTTTCTGTCCCCCAGAGCAGCTTCAGTGCTGCGACGCCATTGAACTCATGCTGCCTGGATACCGACGGATCAATCTCCACAGCCGTGAGCCGCTTCGATGCGACGCCGGTGAAATAGTCGGATATGTATCCGAATCCGCTCATGGTAATTCACCTCCCCTGATTTCCTTCATTCCGTTTCGGGATTTCAGCCAAGTGCTGATTCGCGCTCCCAGTGTATCCGGAGGGATGGAACCCGGATCGCGCATCGCACATTCCCAGACAATGAGCACACGCCACCCTGCATCACGCAGTTGGCCGACGTTTTTCCGGTCACGTGATCTGTTCTGCTCCAGTTTGGCGGCCCACCATTCGGTCCGCGTTCCGGGAAGTTTGAAAAATCGGCAGTCGTGTCCATGCCAGAAACAGCCGTTGACGAAAACGACCGCGGAATACTTCGGCAATACGATGTCAGGCTTTCCAGGCAGATCTTTCCTGTGCAGCCGGTACCTGAAGCCGCGCTCGTGGAGCAGGTGCCGGACGAGGATTTCCGGCTTCGTGTCCTTCCCCCGAATTCCTGCCATCATGCGGCTGCGGATTTTGGGGGAGACGGTATCAGACATGGGCTGGCATCGGTTGTGATCCTTTTCGGTCAAACGTAAGTCTGAGCTGTCCGACGGCTTCCTGTGCGCCACCGAGAATGAACGGCAGCATGTGCCGTGCGACGGACTCCACCACCGGCACGACGACGGCATTTCCGAACTGACGGTATGCCTGGGTGTCGGACACCGGTATTGAAAATCTTGGACCATCGGGTACGTCGAATCCCATGAGCCGTGCGCATTCCCGCGGGGTCAACCGCCTCGGAATGCCCGGCGTCCGAATGAGTATCTCCGAACCATCCTTGTAATACCGCGCAGAGAGGGTTCGTGCTGTTTCGTCCGGTCCGACAAGTCCGAATCCGAATCCGTTGCCGCGTGCGCGGTGTTTCTCCGCATATTTCTGAAGGTAGTCCCACATGTGAGGTGTAAGTACGTAACGGCTGCTTACCCTTCCATACCTTCCTTCGGTAAACGGTGGCTCTGGAGCTTCCGTACCGTTCTGCGCATGGAGAACAGTCCGCAGCTTCGGTCCTTTTTTCGGGTCGTTGATCTGCATCGAATCGAAGCTGAACCCAAGATCCTCCCGAAATCCTGCAATGAAAATCCGTTCCCTGTGTTGTGGCACCCACCCTTTTGCATCAATGATTTTCCAGTCATAATGATACCCGAGCTCCTCCAGTGTCTCCCTGATGACGCGGAATGTGTTGCCACGGTCATGCCGTTCAAGATTCTTGACGTTCTCAAGCAGAAATGCCTTCGGGCGGTGATATTCCAGTATCCGGGCGATGTCGAAGAACAATGTTCCCTGGGTTTTATCCCTGAAACCATGTGGGCGACGCAGGGCGTTTTTCTTGGAAACTCCCGCGATGGAAAAGGGCTGGCAGGGGAAGCCGGCAACAAGGACATCATGTGCAGGGATGTCCTGCGGCGGAATTTTGGTGATGTCCCCCGCGATCGGATGATCGGACGGGAAATTCTCGGCATATGTCATGCGCGCGTACTTGTCCCATTCACTTGTGAATACGCAGCGGCCACCCACCGCCTCGAAACCTTTGCGCATCCCTCCGATTCCGGCGAACAGATCGATGAATGTGAACCGATCCTCCGGACGTACGACATAGTCATGCCGCGATTCAGCGATGCGCTTCAGTTGTTCCATTACGGGTTTTTTCGGAACGACCTCACCATTCTCCCATCGACGCACGGTGCGAACATGGTAGCCGCTGTCTGCTGCGACCTCCTGCAACGTGAGTCCGGCCGACTCTCTCAGTTCGGAAAAGGTCAATTGCGGTCTCCTTTCAGTGGACACCCCGTACGGGGTGCGATTTGTGACATTTTGTCCCACAATATGCCCCGTGAGGTGGCAAATAGCAAGCAAATTCGATGTCAATTCAAGAGAATTCCATCATAGGGAGCCCGACATTTCTCTTTTTGAGGGAATATTCCTCCCTGTGACATTAACGATGTATGTGATTTCATGCTGACCAAGACTCCCTAAGCTAAAATCCTATGCTAAATCATTTGCTACGACTGTGAAATCCTCAACTTCTAGCAAAGGAATTTCACTCCCTATCGCGGGCTTCAAGATCGATTTCCATGCGGATTTTCAGTTTGATCACCTCGCCTAGTCTCACGAAAATCTCCCCGGCATATCCATCCCCAAACGATGCGCGTACTCCTGGAATGCGCCGCCGCTGAGTCCGGTCAGGTCGTAGGCTTCCCTGAAGCTGAGACGGCCGCCCTTCGCTGCGCGGATGACCTGCGTGGCGAACATTTCACCCACGCGCGTATTCTGGTTGTGGTAGAAATCACCGCCGCTGCCGGTGGGAGACTGCGTTCGCCCCCTTGCGATGTATTCGCGGTAAAAGTCAAAGAAGGAGTCCCTGTCGACGAGCCGAAGATCCATGGCACGACGACCGGCAACGATCGGACTGACTTTGAACGATCGCGCAATTTCCTCGAATGGCGACGCTTGATCCCTGATTGTCCGCCACAGTGCATTGAGTTCACGAGCCGGAACGAGGAACTCCGCCGCCGCCCTATCGCACCACGATTCCATGTCCCGCGACGGTTCCGACATCAAACCGCTGTCTGTCAGTGCGCTTTCTCCGAGCCAGATGTGCGCGAGTTCGTGCGCAAGCGTGAACATCTGCGCCGATTTCGCGTCGGCACCGTTGACAAAAATGAGTGGTGCATATGCATCGCTGAGCGCGAATCCCCTGAATTCTTCGACATCCAGTGTGCGGTGCGTATTGTTTCCCACAACACCGTTGATGACGGCCATCACGCCAAGCTGTTCGATGGCGCGCCGCAGTTCTCCGACTGCTTCCTGCCAGGTGCGGATGTGTCCGGCCCACCCGTCACTGAGGCCGAGTAAACGCCGCATCTCCCGACCGATCGCATCCGCATCATCCGCCAAGTGGGCGCTTCCCACGAAATCCATCGGCTCGGATTCGCATTCAATCCGGTCTTCCCGCAGCCATGCCTGACGGCGCTGCATGGCATGAATCGTGTCCAGCAGATCCGGACTCGGATGACGGATGTCCTGATTGCGCATGGTACGGAGGTCAGGAATCGGCAGGCGTTCTTCCGGCGGTTCCGGGAGGAAGAAGTATCCAAACGGAACGTGCGTCGCTTTCGCGAACGCCTCCAGCTGCTTCATTGTCGGCTGCGATGCGCCGTTCTCCCATTCGTCGAGCTTCCGGAACCGGACCGCATACTCCTCGATGCTGCGGCCGGCACGCTCCCGCGCCCAGCGAATGAGTTCCGGTTTTACGTGTACACGTGGCATCAGTCTCTCATGTTCGTCTGCATGGAAAAATCGCCATCCTGATTATCGGAGGCAAGGGCTTTCCCGCTTTCTTCGGAGATACATCCGAGCGTCGCCGCAGATCCACACGCTGGAGAGTCCAGCCAAGCTTCCGTCTCATTCGGATGCAGCATCCAATGCCTTCCCGCGCATGGAATCCGGCAGGAGAATATCCGCGTTGTCATCGATATACGCATCCGCCTCGATCTCGACGAGGATTTCCGGGGTGATGAGCTTGCTGACTTCCACCATGCTGGTGGCGGGACGGATGTCTCCGAAGAACTCCCGGTGCGCGCGGCCGACGTCCTCCCAGCGTGCAATGTCGGTGACGTAGATGCGGGTGCGCACGACGTCGGCGAGTGTCGCGCCGGCCTGCGCGAGGGCGGATTCGATATTCCTCAACGTCTGCAGTACCTGCTCGTACGGATCTCCGATGCCCGCGATGCCGTCCGGGGTGGTGGCGGTGGTTCCGGAGACGTGCACGTGCCGACCGACTTTCACCGCGCGCGAGTATCCCACGAGGTCTTCCCAAGGCGCGCCGGATGCGATGTTCTGACGATGCATGTGTTCTTCCTTTGATTGAGTTCCTCGACTCCTGCCGGCCATGGATGGGCCATCCACGGATGGGCTTCAGGATTATTCCGCCGTCTCCTCCGCCTGCCGTTCGCACTCCTTCTTGAGCATCGACACGCTGCTGTTGAGGGTGGCGGTGAGCATGTTTTTTGTCCATCCTTTCAGGAGGCGCGGGAGGAGTCCGTCGAAGGATTCGGTGGTGCGGACGAGCACGCCGTCGTCGCGGATGTCGAGCGTCCATTCGTGAACGGCGCGGATGCCCAGCGCCCTGCCCTTCCACGCGATGTGCTTCGGGGGTTCGACGGCGGTCAGAACGGATGCGATGGGCATCCCGCCCGCTTTCCAGCGGAAGGCGGTGCCGGGTTCGAGCGGACCGGTGATCGCGACGCGCGCAACGTCATCGTTCCACCGCGGCCAGTCTTCGATCGCGGTCAGGACGGACCAGACGGTCTCGAGGGGCGCCCGGACAAGCGCCTTCGCATCCGCGGTGACAGCAGGTGATGTTTCATGCTCCATGATTGCCTCAAACGATTCGTGTAAACCTTCGCCTCTTGCAGCAGCGGGATGCTACCGGCCGTAGTCCTCGAAGGACTGCGCGACACCAAGGTGAACCTCGTATTCAATATACCGGGTGACCTGGAGCTCCTCGTTTTCAAATCGCTCCCGTTCCTCCACCGCTTTCAACGATGGCCATCCTTCCACCCCGATGAAGTCCCATTCAGAATCGCTTTCGCTGCAGTCAACCATGGAAATCGCCTGCATTCCCAGGGCGTCAAGGTTGGCGCGATCGCGCGCCATGAATTGCTGCTGTTCTTCCTCGGACAGCTGAAAGAACGCTGGTTTCATCCTGGTCAGGAACAGCCTGACGATCGGTGTCTCATGCTTCATGAAATTGTCCTGTGCTTTTTCTCGGATGGGTTCGTATGGTACGATCCTCATATCTCTGCGGCAAGAGCAACGGCCTGGCAGTGTGCCTATTCCGTGTGCATCTGTACCGAGTTTACGAGCAGGCGACGTAAACCCGCTATAATTTCTCGCGTTCCTCGAGTGCGGCCAGCCACTGCTGTACGTCGAGATTCAGATGCTCAACGTGGGCATCCTGCAGAAGACCGTCGTGGTTTGCTCCTCCTTCATCACGGCACATGCGTCCCACCGATGCAGCGCCGTTCAGAAATGAATGATCGCTCCGACGGATGCGTAGTTGATGAGCGTGAAGTTGTAGACTTCATCGTTGTCGGCGCCGCCTTCGAGGATGCGGTAACCGGCCTTGAGGTCGACGGCGTCGGATGCCCGGTAGAGCAGCGCGGCGAGGACGTCTTCGGCGCGTCCCTGCGGGGCGGCGAGGGCGTCGCCGTCGAGCAGCAGCGCGAAGTCCCCGGCGAATTTCCAGAGCACGCGGAAATGGATGATGGGCACGAAGCCGACGTTGGTCTTTTCGGAATCACGTCCCCCGCCGCTGACGGCGATTTTCGCGTCGCGGATTTTCGCGGTGAAGCCGGCGCCGATTTCGATGGCATCACTGCGCAGGAAATCATAGCGGTAGAAGAGACGGTAGGAGTTGAATTTGTAGGTGCTCTCCAGCGGGGTCTGCGCGGGGAAGGTTTCGCCTTCGAACACGAGCGCCCGATCCAGCTGTCCGGTGGAGTTGTATGAAAGCGGCGCATACAGCGCGCCCAGGTGATGGCGCTCGTTGAAATGATACATCACGCGGATGCGATAGAATGCTTCCGGATCGGCCTCAAGTTCTTCGGTGAGGGAAAAGAGCGTGCCGTCGTCGCCGGGGATGCGCACGTCGTTGTAGCCGGGAAAGATGGCGCCGGTTTCGATGTCAAGATCGACCTGCGCGCGCGCCTGCGCGGTGCAGGCGGAGATGATGAGAAGCGTGAGAATGCATCGTTTCACAACCGAATCTCCGGAAATGAGATAATAGCCCCAAGATCGTCATGCGCGCGCTGCGTGTCAATACATTTGCGTTCGTTCAATCATCAGGATGCATGGTGATGACGACATTCCCCCGCTTGCGCCCGGTCTCGACGTGGCGATGCGCGTCGGGGATCCCGTCGAACGGGAAGCGGCGGTCGATGAAGGGAGTGAAGGATCCCGCTTCCGCAAGGTCTGCGAGATACTCCAGATCCTCCGCCGTGCCGGTCGCCACGCCCGCGATGACCTTCCTGCCGCCGGACATGGACTGCAGCGGCGCGGCGAGAAGCTGCGGCATGCCGGCGAGCACGAGGCACAGGCGTCCGTTCTCCGCGAGCGCGTGCTTGCTGCGCGCAAACGGCGCCGTCCCGGCCGTGTCCACGATGACATCGTAGCGGCGAGCACCCGCCGTGAAATCCTCCGTTGCATAATCGATGACATGCGCGGCGCCAAGGGAGCGCACCAGTTCCGCGTTCGCGGCGCTGCATACCGCGGTGACCTCCGCGCCCATGTGCCGGGCGATCTGTATCGCGGCGCTGCCCACGCCCCCGGATGCGCCGTTGACGAGCACGGTTTCGCCCTCGCGCAGCTTCGCCTTCCGCAGGAAATGCAGCGCGGTCGTGCCGCCGAAAGACAGTGCGGCGGCGGTCTCGAAGGGGATATCACCGGGGATGTGCGCGACCGGACCGTCCTCCGGCATGGCTTTGTATTCCGCGTACGTCCCCATCGTGGAATCGGGGAAGGCGAACACGCGGTCACCGGCGCAATAGCGGCGCACGTTCGCTCCGGCGGATTCGACGACGCCGGCGAGCTCGGTGCCGAGGATCTGCCTGCGCGGTTTCGTCAGTCCGAACATCGCGCGGCTCATCAGCCGGAAACCCGGCGGCACGTTCATGCTGCGCAGACGGCAGTCGCCCGACGTCACCGTCGCTGCGTGTATGCGTATCAGGATCTCATCGTCGCCCGGCACCGGCGTCTCCACTTCCCGCGGATGCAGCACCTCGGGTCCGCCGTACCGTTCATATATCATTGCGTTCATTCGTCACTCCTCTCTGTGGTTGCACCGGGATGCAGGCACCGACGCGGTCCGTCAGCGACGGATCGGTGGAGTGTTCGCATGGGCCCGGATGGGATTAATCCTGAAATTACACTTTCGGGGGGATATGAACCACATGCGAAGTGAAATAATGCGGAGCGAAATGATGCGGGTGACGGCCGGACTCTTGGAGGATTCGCATCCTTTGTTCATTTTAGTGTTCGCACCTCGTGGTGCAGGATTTCCCCCACTCTCCGAAAGATCTTCGCCTGTGCTTCCATCCGAATATCTCACGCAGGATCATCGCCGGCTCGATGCGGTACTCACCGAAGCGGTCGCCGGTGGGGATATCGACCGTGAGCGGTACGATGCGTTTCGCCGCGGACTCCTCCGTCATATCGCGATCGAGGAGAATATCGTGATGCCGCTGATCCGCGAGCGCAGCGAAAACGGCTTTTTCGCGCTGCAGCAGATCCATCTCGAACACGGCGCCATCGCCGCGCTGCTGGTGCCCCCGCCGGATGATGAGCTCATCACGGTGCTGCGTTCCCTGCTCGAAAAGCACAACCTGCTCGAGGAGACGCAGAATACGCTCTACGACGTGCTCGACCACTGCGCGCGTACCGATCAGCCCGAGCTGCTTGAGCGCCTGGAAAACCATCCTGAAACGAGACTCAATCCCAACATCAACAATCCCGCCGGACTCGATCCCGCCAGGCGCGCCATTCAGCGTGCCGGGTATACATGGGATCGGCTCCTTCACGAAGATTGACCTCCGACCGACCACACCCTCACGGGTGTGGCTAACCCCACCCGTCGGTGGCATGCGGTAGCCACACGCGTGATCACACCCGATCCGTCGGCGGCATGCGGTAGCCACACGCGTGATCACACCCGATCCGTCGGCGGCGTGCGGTAGCCACACGCGTGAGCGTGTGGGGCAGGCGTGAGCCCCCACCCGTCGGCGGCATGCGGTAGCCACACGCGTAAGCGTGTGGTTCCCCGCGAGCGCCCCACCCCATCCACACCCTCACGGGTGTACTCAGAGCTCCCATTCGATGCCGAAGATGGGCAGCATGCCCCACTGATACAGCGTCTTGACGCCCTGCTCTTCCTCGCTCCATATGTATCCGGCCACGTTGCGGCGGTCGTAGACGTTCCAGACGCTGAGGTACACGACGAGACTGGAGCGCGCAAAGTTGAAACGGCGGTCGACGCGGAGGTTGAGCGAATGATAGTCGGGATGCCGCGCGCCGTTGATGCGTCCGGCGTCGAGCACCTCCTGCCGCGCAGCCCGCGACGCGGCGACATCCATCGGCGTGTACGGCGCACCGCCCGCCCAGATCCAGCGCAGACTGAACTCCCATACATCCGACGGCTTCCATCCCCCCTCCACGCTGAAGAGCAGGCGGTTGTCGTACACCCGCGCACGCTCCACGCCGCTCGCATCGGTGTAGCGGGCGGCGGACCACGCGGCGCTGGCGAGTCCGTACACGTCGCGCGCGAGTTTTTTCTGCAGGGTCAGCTCCACGCCGCGGGAGTGCGCCTCGCCGCCTGACTCCAGGCGTCCGTGGGGCGTGAAGAAGCCGTAGCGGTACGTCAGCTCGTCGACGATGAAGAGTCCGGGCTGCGCGGGATCCACCGGGAAGCGGTCGTAGCGCTTGAGGTACCCCTCCAGCGTGAGACGCGTGTCGGCGGTGAGCAAATGAGAAACACCCGCGACGAGATGCGACGAACGAAGATCGGGCAATGCGCGGCTGTCGTCGCTCTGGGCGAGGAGGATCAGCGGGAGGCTCTGCGTGTAGATTCCCGCTGCAAGACTGAGCGCGGTGCGCTGTGTGATCTTAAGGGATGCCGACGCGCGCGGCTGCCATTCGACGCGCCGGTTCCAGCTGCCGTACTGGGCGCGCATCCCGAGGGTGAGGCTGAGCGGCGCGAGGGGAGTGAGAATTGCCGCGGCATGTGCGCCGATGAGCGTGAACCGGGCATCCTCATTGAAGGTGAAGGCGGGCAGCGGCTCGCCCAGCGGTCCTGTCGCCGCCCCGTAGCGGCTGTCGAACGCGGCCTGCTGATGCTTGACGTCCCCGCCGCCCTCGACGCTGAGCCACGGCGTGATGCGCGCGCGGGTGGTGTGCCGCAGCTGCAGCCAGCGTTCGTCGGACCGGTTGTCGAGCGCCTCGCCGCGGCTGGCCGTGTAGAGGAAATGTTCGCGGAAGCGCATCCCGGTGAACGACAGCGTGGTGTTGCTGAAGGTGCTCCTGCTCCACAGCGCCCGCCAGGTGAGTCCGGCCGTGGCGTTGTAGATATCCTGCCTCCCGAAATACTGCATGTCGTTTTCCACCGCCGTCTCGTACTCGGGATCGTTGTGATCGTCGCTCCACAGCGCCATGGCGCTGAGGCGATGCCGGGGGGAGACATCCAGAGTGATATTCGCGGCGGCGTCGCCGTACCAGGGCGCGACCGAGCTGCCGACGTCCACCGCGGAGACGAGCAGGTCGAGGTAGCTGCGCCGCGCGGAGACGACCCAGGAGCCGCGGTCGCCCAGCGGACCCTCCATCACCCCGCCGAAGCCCGCGAAGTTGAGATCCGCCTGCGCCGCCATGCCGTCACGGCTGCCTTCACGCAGCGTGATATCCATCACCGCCGAGAGCCGGTCGCCGTACTGCACGGGGAAACCGCCCGCGGAGAAACGCACGTCACGGATCAGGTCGACCGGCAGAAGTCCCAGCGGTCCCCCGCTCGCCCCCTGCGCCGGAAAGTGGTTGATGTTGGGGACTTCAATCCCATCAATGAAGAAGGCGTTTTCAAGGGGACTCCCCCCGCGGACGATGAGGCTGTTGGACTGGTCGTTGACTTTCGCGACGGAGGGCAGCACCATCATGATGCGGCTGACGTCCCCTGCCGAGCCCGGCGCGCGCCGGATTTCCTCGCCCGAGAACTCCGCGGTGCTGACTGGGGCGTCGGCGGGCGCAGTGAAATAGCCGGCGGTGATCTCCACGGCGTCGGTTTCGAGGGATGTGGTATGGAGGGTTATTGCGACCTGCGTGCTACGCGCGGGACGCACGACGACGTCGGTCACCACCCGCGCTTCGTATCCGATGAAGCTCACGCGCAGACGATACGTCCCGGGCGGGATGCCGGGAATGGAAAACGCGCCCCCGGCGTCTGTCGCCGCACCGCGATTCGTGCCGGCACTTCGATTCGCTCCGGCATCGCGACCGGTGGTGGTTCCGTGATCCGTTCCGGCGTCGCGACCGGTTTGAGAAGACCTGATCGTTTCGAGGATCCGCACATTCGCGCCGGGCAGCGGCTGTCCGGTTTCCGCGTCGGTGACGCTTCCATGGATGCGCCCGGTTAATGGCGCATCCTGCGCGAGGGTTGTGAGGTTCAGGAAAACCGTGCAGAGAAAGAGGATGAAAATACTGAAGGGAATAATGGGCCGCATGGACGATAGCTTCCGGTTGATGAACATATGCGGCCGCAAATACGCAAACATCCGCGCGCAAAGCGTTCCTTCCCAGCGGATCGAACCTCAAGTCGGCGTTCGCCCCGCGCATTCGAACCTTGAATCGGCATTCAACCGTGGCATTCGAATGTCACATCAGCGCTTGCCCGGACGTCCGAACCTCGATCCGCATGCGCCCGGGCATTCGAATCCCACCGCTGTTCATCCGGGAGGTCGAATGTCAGACCGCTGCGCCCCGCGATTCGCGGTATGCCGAGGGCGTCATTCCTGTCTGTTTCTTGAATATGGTATTGAACGACGTTTTTGAATTGAACCCGGCGTCAAAGGCGATCGCGAGCACCGTGAACTGCCGGCCGGCAGGATCCTCCAGGCGCCGCTGCACCTCACGCACGCGGTAGCCGTTGACGAGGTCGAAAAAATTCATTCCAACGCGCGTATTGATGACTTCGGAGAGGTTGTGCGGTGAGACATCCAGCTGCTCTGCCAGTTTCGGCAGCGTGAGGGCGCTGTCGCGGTAAACATGTTTCTCCTCCAGCGCAGCGCGGAGGCGGTGTTCGATGGAGGCGGCTGCTTCGTCGGAGAGGCCGGATTTGGAGTAAGAATAAGATGGGGATGACTTCGGACGGTCCATCCCCACGCTCACACGTGGGGCTCCCGCTTGCTGCTGCACTTTCCTGTACTGTGAGAGATCCTGCAACGAGGCGGCGATACCGTGGGCTTCGAGGATTTCGGAACGGGCGAGTCCGAGATAACCCATGACGTAGACGAGCACGCCGCCGAGGATGCCGGTGACGCCGAAGCGGTCGGCGAGGGTCATGCCGCCGAGGAAAAAGCTGAACTCGATCGTGAACAGCAGCCAGGCGACGAGGGAAAGCAGCGTGATGTTGCGCAGCCAGGTCAGGCGCAGGTGATGCGCGGAGGAGACGACGTCTTCGAGTCCGCGCGCGTGCCGCTGCAGCATAATGAGTGTCCCGCCGAGATAGAGCAGCGACTGCGCGATGATCGCCCAGTTGAAGAGGAAGAAGCGCCAGGGCATGTCGTGCGCCGTGACGTCACGGAGGATGAATGCCAGCGCATCCGGATCGCCGAAGAGCAGCGGAAGCTCGGTGAGCTTGTAGAGGATGAACGGCAGGAAGTGCAGCCATTCGCGCCGGCCGAAGCGGCGGTCGGGATGGATGAGATGACGCGCGTACAGGTAGTGAAGGGGACCGCTGAGCAGCGGCAGTCCGCTCAGCAGCAGCCAGAGCTTCGGATGCAGCGCATGGAACCCGAGATCCTGCGCGAGGAGATTGAGCAGGATGAGCGCATACGCCGCCATCAGCGCGGCGAGGAAGCGGTTCGCATAAAGTTTCCAGTGCCGCTGCCGCAGCAGCGCCGCGAGGAAAAGTCCCTGCGCGATGCCGAGGATGAGAGCGATATTATTGATGGATGACAGCACGGTACAGAATAATGGGAAGATACGCATCCGCGCAATGTACCACACCCTTACGGGTGTGGCTACCGTCATCCGTTAGCGGTGTGCGGTATCCACACGCGTGAGCGTGTGGTCCGACGCGTGCCCCACCCACACGGCGGTTGATTCCGCATGAAGATATCCGTATATATCTGCGTTCCGCGTATCAGCCCAAGGAGGGGTATCATGCTTCGTCTCAAGGCACTTTCGTCTGCTGCCGTGTTCGCGTGTTTCGCTGTTTTCCTTTTGCAGGCGCCGGATGCGTGCGCACAGCCGCGGGGGGTCGCGCTGGAATATGCGGGACCCGACACGCTCGTGCTCACCGCGGGCGAACCGGTGTGCTTCGAACTTGTGGCGCGTGATTCGCTCGGCAACGTGATCACCGGCTGGGATACGCTGAGATCAGACGTCACGATCAACATCATGGGCACAACGGCGGAACGCGACAGCTCGAACAGGACGTGGAACGACGATCCGGAAGGATATTCCTGGAACAGCATCCGCTTCGCGGATCAACCGATTCTGCAGCTCAGTGAGTATGTGTTCGCCCTTTCAGCAGACAAGTTCGAAGACGGACGCGCCGAGATATGCCTGAGAAACACCAAGGCCGAAGAGAATGTCCATCTCGAGATTACACCGTATGTCCACTACCTGAATCAGAAGAGCCCGGTGATGACGTTCGTCCCGGATACCCTGGCGAATTTTCTCGTCGATTTGACCGATCCGTTCCAGGCACAGAAAGACGTGATGTTCAGCCACCGTCCGTTCGAGGTAGTGGTCACGGCGCGGGACCGCTATCTGAACACGGTCTTCGACAGCGTGCCCGTCTACACGGTGCTCGACTTTCCCGGAGAGTTCGGCGATCAACCGCCCGGTCCCCCGCAGCCCGGCTGGTACGACATCTGGCAGCATTCCCTTCTCGACAGCGATCTCTCCGTACCGGGAGGAGTAACGCATTTTTTCGCATTTCCCACGATCCGTCGGGAGAAGGGAATCGATGCCGGTCATCGCATCACGTTCATACACCGGGACAAATCATTCATCCGCGGCGTCTGCGACGCGTTCTATGTCGCGGATCATGCGCCGTATCCCTTCGAGCAGATGTATCCCCCCGATGAAACCCACATCAATCTCGCGACCGCGGCGGACGACAGTACCATCACATTTCGATGGCGGAATCCTGTTCCTCCTGATCCGTACACGAATGCCATGATCGGTCTCTTTGATCCCGTGGTGTACTCGGATGTTCTTTTTCACCGCGTGGAATTTTACGATCGGAGTACGAGCAGCAGCGGGGGTGCCACAGCATGGGCCTCACCGGGACCGTTCGATTGGATTGATTCCTCGCTGAGCATCACGGTCGCCGAGCTCCGCAGCCACCTGCTGACGGCACAGCCCGACTGGAAGGGCGAAGCGACGGAACTGATGTGGTACGCGGTCTCGACGGATACGATTTATGAAACGCCTGCATCCAACGTCCTTGCTGACAGCTCCCGCGGATTCCGCATCTACGTGAATTCGGATATCACCGCGGCGGACAATCCTCCCACCGCAGCCGACGGCATCGCCCTGCAGCAGAACTCACCGAATCCCTTCCGCGATGTCACATCCATTCCATTCACACTCGGGATGGCGGCGCATGTGCGGCTTACCGTGCACGACGTCATGGGACGCGAGGTGGCGGTGCTCACCGATGCGGATTACACCCGCGGCGCACATTCGGTTGTGCTGCGGGGCGCGGATCTGCCGGGTGGACTCTATTTCTGTCGCCTCGTGAGCGATGAAGGGGTCGTGCAACGGAAGATGCTGCTGCTGCGGTAACCACACGCGTGAGCGTGTGGTCAGGCGCGGGGTGCCACCTCAACCACACCCTCACGGGTGTGGCTAGCGCCATCCGTTGGCGGCATGCTGTACCATCTCCCCCTGCTGTCCGTTCAATCCTCCAGCGTCGCGAGGTTCCCCGGATCCTCGCCGAGGGCGCGGGCACGGAGGACGCGACGCATGATCTTGCCGCTGCGGGTTTTCGGGAGGGAGTCCACGAATTC
>Ga0207831_100174_pt1 | contig 34633 bp, 23 predicted proteins | sample TtanPargueraPR_7_FD_187741 | JGI IMG/M metagenome (GOLD analysis project Ga0207831, IMG submission 187741) | Aerobic enrichment media microbial communities from Bioluminiscent Bay, La Parguera, Puerto Rico - Tt and M1 (2) (SPAdes) | ecosystem: Environmental > Aquatic > Marine > Unclassified ...
CGCCGCAGCAGTGGGCATTCCGCCGCTCGGTACGGGCGGTCAGCCACGGCTGCGTGCGCATTCAGCAGCCGATGCACTTCGCACGTTACCTTCTCGAGGGGACACCGAAGTGGGATGTCCCGCTCATCCAGCGGACCATATGGAGCGGCGCGCGCAGCAAGCCCGTGTTCCTGCATCAGCGCACACCGCTGTATATCGACTACTACACTGCGTGGGTCGATGGAGACGGCACCCTGCAGCTGCGCAACGACATTTACCGGAAAGACGCGGTGCTTGCACGGGCCATCGCCGCATATGACCGCGAACTGACACAGCAGTAATCCGTCAGTCCGCTTTCCCGTTTTTCACACATCCTCAAGGAGAGCGGTCATGGAACCGACCCATCTTCTCCCCGATTCCGATCTCAACAAATACTGGCGCTGGCACTGGGCCGTCTGGATGATCATCATCTGCGTTCCCCAGCTCATCCTCGCACTCGGTCTGCCCTACCCCGGATATCTCATTCTCGGGATTACCTTCGCCGTGTCGGTCGTGATTTTCATTCTGATCCGCCTGTACCTCCCGCTGTACTATGACAGTCTGACCTACATGCTCGAAGACGACGTCGTCGTCGGCACGCGCGGGGTATTCTGGAAAAAGCGCGTGACCGTACCGCTGCGGCGGATCACGAACATCGACACGTCGCAGGGTCCCGTACAGCGCATGTTCGGACTGGGCACGATCCATCTTCAGACCGCCGGTGCGGGCGGAGCGCAGGGCGCCGTCGCGGAACTGCGCGTCGAAGGGATGAAGGAGTTCGAGTCCGTCAAAGACCGTATCCTCTCCCTGCTGCGCGCCTATCATGACCGGCGGGCGGCATCAGCAGGCGAAGCGTCACCGGGTGGCGATGCCGCTCCGGCCGCGAACGCGCCTCTCGCCGGCGACACCGCGCAGGCGATGCTGGAAGAGCTCCGCGCCATCCGCCGTCAGCTCGAGCAGTCCTGACTCCCGCTTCATCCCGGCATCCCCGCATCCCCGCATCCCCCAAAAGCACGTTTTCGGAATAAATTCGGATATTATTTATCCTTCTTGACAGATATCCTCTTGAGATGTATTTTTTCATGAGTCCAATTCAAAATATGTGAGCAGTATCATCCGTCGCGACTGCACGTCGCGCCGCAGATGAAGTGCTGCCATATCCATCCATTCCGAAAGGAACATACATGAAAACCCTGCTCAAGATTCTGCTTGGGATCGTCGGCGTGCTCGCGATACTGGCTATCGGCGGTGTGATATATCTCAATTCAGCGTATCCCGACGTCGGCGAGGCGCCGGACATCACCGTGGAGCGCACGCCGGACCGCATTGCGCGCGGCGAGTATCTCGCGATGCATGTCTCCATGTGCATCGACTGTCACTCCGAGCGCGATTATGCGCGATACGCCGCCCCCGTGAAATCCGGAACGCACGGACAGGGCGGTGAGCTGTTCGGGGAGCAGATGGGGCTGCCCGGAAATTTCTATGCTTCGAATCTCACGCCGGCGAACCTTGGGGAATGGACGGACGGCGAGCTGTACCGCGCCATCACATCCGGGGTGGGCCGTGACGGGCGTCCGCTTTTCCCCATCATGCCGTACACGCATTACGGAAAGATGACGCGCGAGGATATTTATTCCATCATCGCGTATCTGCGGACGCTCGAGCCGATCGAGCACGACGTGCCGGCATCGGAGGCTGCATTCCCGATGAGCCTGATCATGCGCACGATTCCGCGTGAACCTGAGCACGCGGAGGCGATTCCGTCGACAGACGATCTTGTCGCCTACGGCGGATACATGATCAATGCGGCCGGCTGCGCCGAATGTCACACGCCGATGGAAAAGGGCGAATTCATCGAGGGGATGAAATATGCAGGAGGAATGGAATTTCCGCTGCCGGGCGGGACGGTGCGGGCGATGAATATCACTCTCGACACGGAGACCGGCATCGGCGGGTGGACCGAAGAGATGTTTGTGCAGCGCTTCCGCTCGTATGCGGATTCGGTGTACGCGGAACCGCAGCTGGGTCCGCGCGACTTCAACACCATTATGCCGTGGCGGATGTATGCCGGGATGACCGACGAGGATCTGCGTGCGATCTACGCCTATCTGAAAAGCGAGGTCAAGCCGGTGAAAAATGCGGTCGTCCGCTATACGCCCGCGAAATAGTTTTGCGAATACGCTTTTCCCCCTTGCAACTTGGCGTGGAAATCACGAATTTTCGATCTGATGCCCTTTTCCATTCAAATGGCCTAAGCTTTTGTTTTTCTGTACTTTCTCCCTTCTTCATGGAAGACATCGGCCGCTGATTTCCCACCATTAATACAGGATGCCGCCTATGCGTACCTTGCTTCGTACTTCCGCGATCGCTGTTCTTTTCGTGCTTCCCATGCTGCTTCCGGCACAGACGACCCGTACCGTGCTTCTCGAGCAGTTTACGGGAACATGGTGCCAGTACTGTCCGTACGGCGCGGATGAAGTCGACAGCGTCCTCAATATTTTCTCCAATGCCCGCGCACTCGCCTATCACGGCGGCAGCAGCAATGAGCCGATGATGACGACCGAGACGAATTCCGTCATCCAGCATCTTCTCGTCGGTTCCTATCCTTCCGGCGCGGTGGATCGCCGCCTCTGGCAGGTCGGACAAACCCTGACAATCGCGCTTACCCGTGGCGTCTGGCGCAACGCCGTATATAACCGCACACAGGTGAGTTCGAATATGTCCGTCGGCGTCTCCGGCACGTACCATCAGGACACCCGTGAGATCAACGCGACGGTGACACTCAACATCCTCGATGACTACACCGGGGAGTTCTACCTCAACGTCGTACTCTCCGAAGACGGGCTGAATTATCCGCAGAAAAAGAATATCAATCCCCCGAGCGGCCCGGTCAACACCATATCGCCGTATTATCACAAGCGCGTGGTGCGGAAGATGATCACCGGATGGATGGGTCATCAGCTCACCACCAGCGGATTCACCAAAAATCAGACAGTGACATATCCGTTCACATATACGGTCCCCTCCGGATATGACATCTCGAAGTCCGCCCTGACGGTGTTCGTGACGCAGAAAGTCGTGCTGACGGTCAACGGACAGCAGCAGAACAAGAGCATGAACATCGAGCAGGCCTGGCAGGAGCCGGTGCTCACCGCGCTGACGCAGATTCCGGTGGAGCTGATCAGCTTCCATGCCGCGCAGGTCGGCGGCGATGTGCAGCTGCGCTGGCGCACCGCGCGTGAGAGCAACAACCGCGGCTGGTTCATTCAGCGCCGGCATCCCGGTGGCGAGTGGAGCGAGATCGGCTTCGTCGATGGCTACGGCACGACGAATGAGCAGCAAATCTACGAATTCACCGACCGCCAGGTATCCATGGATGAGACCTACGACTACCGCCTGCGGCAGGTGGATTTCGACGGCACCGAGGATCTTTCCTCCGTCGCCCGCGTCTTCACCATGGCCACGCCGATGACCACGCGTCTGCTGCCGAACTACCCGAATCCCTTCAATCCCAGCACCACCATCGCCGTCGAGCTCGCGCAGGGCGGTCCGATGAGCGTCGCGGTGTATGACATGCTCGGCCGCCAGGTTCGCATGCTCGCCGAGGGCGTCCACGATGCCGGCATGCATGTGTTCGAATGGGATGGAACGGATGAGAACGGTAATCCCGTGCAGTCCGGAATTTACTTCACCCGGATGTCGACCCCGGATCATTCCGAAACGATACAGATGCAGATGACGAAGTAAGTCTGCTTTGAGCTGTTCGACGCTGCTGGAGATCCAGGCAGCGGAACACGAAAGCTATTCCCTGATATGACCGTCACCCTGAGCATGCCGAAGGGTGACGGTTTTTTTTACACGTGAAATCCGACCGGCCATGGCTGCGGGTGTTCGAGCTTGCTGAGGCGGTCTTCCACGGTACGCACGAAATCCAGCACGATACGTCCGTAGCACTGCGCCATGGCGATGGCCGCCATGCGCGCCTGCGGGGATTCGGCTTCGTCGAGACCCTGCACCTCGCATTCCTTCAGTGCCTTGCCGTAGATGACCACCTGGTCAAGGCAGCGCACTGACAGTGACGCCGCGTAATCGCCGATGCCGGGAACGACATCGTTGAGCGCGTCACGATATGCATTGACCGTGGTTTCGTCAACGCGCAGTGCGGGACACTGAAGGATACTTCCGAGCTGGATGCAGAGCGCAAGCAGTTCCGTGGCGATTTTCTGTTCTTCGGTGAGCTGTTCGAGTGGTTTGAGCGCGGTGGGAATCGATGTGGTGAGTCCATCGAGAAGCACACGAAACTTCTCCCTGAACATCACCACCGACTCATAATCATATGTTTCCATCACATGGTCCTCCTGGCACGTGGCATGAGCGTCGTTATCGATTGGCTGACACTTCATGATACGCACAACGGACCGCGTTGTCAATAATAATCGGAGAGGATAGCCCCACGCGTAACCGTGGGGTACACGCCGGTGCTCCCAAAACGCCGACATCCCGCCAACGGCGGGATGTCTCTTTTTTCCTGCTGCCCCTCTAGGGCTCGAACCTAGACTTTCCTGATCCAGAGTCAGGCGTGTTGCCAATTACACCAAGGGGCAATCATTATGTCCTACAAAGATAGAATTCCCGGGACTCCGGGTCAAGTTTCGCACGGAAAAAATTCGCGTTTCTCAGCGGAGGACGGCGAATCGCCCCACGAATTCAGTCTGCTCGCCGCCCTGCGCGACGATGAGCTTGTAGAAATACACACCGTTGGCGAGCGCATCACCGTCGGCGTCACGGCCGTTCCACACGATGCGGTTGAAGCCGATGCGCAGATCCAGCGGATTCGCCTCGAGCTCACTGATGAGCCTTCCCGCAACAGTGTACAGCTTGATGCGCGCGCGCTCGGGCGGCTCGGCGCCGGTGACGCGGAAGGTGAAGTCCATCGGTCCCTGCGTGGGACTCGGATACGGGATCACTTGGTCGAGCCGCTGCTCGCTCGAGACGTTGAAGCGCACCTGGTAGGGAATGGTGTCGGCGGCGTTGCCGGACGCATCCCTCCCCGAGACGGCCAGGAAATGGATGCCGTCGCTCAGCTCGGGCGTGAATTCCACCCGCACTTTCTCATCCCCGCTGCCAGTCGTGTAGTGCACATTCGGATCGCTCATCAGCCACACGCGCCGCCCGTCGAGAAAGAGCTGCACGGCGCTGGTGTCGGTCACCGGAAGCGGTGAGGCGTCCTGCAGCGCGATCTCGATCACCGGACGCGGCGAGACGAAATCGTTGTCCGCGATCTGCACGCCGTCGAAAAGCACGCGCAGGTCGGGTGCCGCGAGGTCGCGTCCGACGCGGAAGCTGCGTGAATACACGTTGTTCGCCCGGTAATACTCCGTCCCGGTGTTCGCCGCATCGATGGTCAGTTCGAAGTTCGGCGCGCCGGAGAGCCCGGCCGTGGGCAGTTCGAATTCCATCTCCGTGGGCGCGGTCGGGTCAGGATCGAGCGGCGGCATGGCACGCTCGATCGCGGTCTGCGTGCCGGGAATCGCGAGCCGCACAGTGAGTCCGTCCGCCCGCGCGCGTCCGGCGTTGTACACCTTCGCGGTGACGGTCAGCTGCTCCCCCTCCAGCAGCGAATCCGGCGCGCTCGCGACCACCTGCGAGGTCACGCCTACTTCCGGGTAGCGCGAAACGTACTCCACGCGCAGGGATCGCACGACAGGACTCTCCATCCCGCTTGGATCACGCAGCACGCCCTCGACGCGGAGGAAGGCCGACGGCAGCGGCAGGGACGGCGGCGGCAGCGTGGCCGTCTGTCCAGGCGGAACATCCTCGAACGCGGCGATCAGCGTATCCCTGTCGCCGAGCAGCGCATGGACGCGGAGATCCACCGCCGCGCTGTCATTCCCCGGATCACCATTCCACTGCACGGACATGATGTTGTTCGCCGGACCGATGACCGGCGTGGTGAAGCGTCCCTCGCGGGCCTCCACCGTCAGCGTGTCGCGCAGGATCACCGTGCCGAGCACATAGTGCTGATCCTGTGCAACCTGCGGCGCGGCACGGCTGCCGATCATCGCCCAGGAATCCCGGAATCCCACACTGTCGATCATCCGCGCCCCGAAGCGCTCCAGCTCCTGCCGCAGCTCCGGCGTGATGTTCGTTCCGTCGATGGAGCTGGGCGGATATCCGTTCGCATCGTCCTGCACCGCGGCGAGCAGGATGTGGTCGGCGGGAATCCCCCGCAGAAAATCCGTCATCTCCGCCGCGACATCGCGTCCCTGATACGTGTCGAACAGGCGAACGTCGACCACGTCACCGAACACCGGTTCCACCACGGCGCAGTTGAAGCCGCGGCTGCTGTCCACCGGCGCGGCGCGATACTCGACGCCGTCAACGCGCAGCACCGCCTGCTTGAGCGGACCGTTGAATCCACCGGAAAACGCTTCGAGCAGCAGCGGACGGCGTCCGAGCTGCAGTCCCCCGCCCGGCGCGGTGTCGAGCGCCTCCTGCGGCGTGGCCGCGAACTGCGGTGCGTCGGACTGCTGCCAGCGCTCATCCCCTACGGCATCCGTGCCGATGGTAAACGAGCGCGTGCCCGACCAGCGCTCCGCGCCGGCATCGGTGACCATGCGCGCGCGCCAGTAATAGACGCCATCGAGCGCGGCGGGATCGAACGCAAAGGCGGTATACACCGGGCCCGGTTCGCTGTCCATGCGCAGGACGCCGGCGGTGAAGGACGCATCGGCGGCGTACTCGATTTCCATGCGGGGATTGAAGTCTTCCCCGGGCACGTAGCTGGGATTGGCGACGAGGAATTCGCCCTCACCGGCATTGCGGGATATCACGGCGCGGTCGAGCGGGAAGATCTGCGTGATGCCGCGCGGCAGGACGTTGACGTTCAGTACGGCGCGATTGTTTGTCTCGTCGCGCTCCGCGATGCGGTTGCCGACGTCGATCTCCACGGCGATCTCCACCTGTCCGTCCACGCCGGAGAAGTCGTACGTCCACTCCAGCAGCGTATCCACGCGCAGAGGCGGGATGCGCCGCTGCGCCGAGAACACGGTCGTCCCCCCCGCACTCACGGTGAGCGCCACGTCAATGCTGTCGGGCACGCAGAGCCCGTAATTGCGCAGGGTGGTGAAGATCGCGGTCTGCGTCTGTTCGGTGAGGATTTCCGGCTCGGTGCGGATTTCCTCCGGGCGCACCGCCAGTTCGGGAGTGCGCGCGAGCGGCACCTTTGTCGCCGGATCCCCGAGGATGCAGAGCTGATGCACGGTGTGCTGCACGCCCGCATCCCCCGCGCCCTTGCGCATGATGAGCTGCCGCTTGCCGAGCATCGACAGCTCGCCGTAGTTGCGGATGCTGCTGTCGATCAGCGCGCGGAACATGCCGTCGCTGACGAAAAAGTCGAGGTCGATCAGGCCGAGTCCGGACGTACCGTACGCGGCCACCGCCCCGTTGCGCGGTGAAATGACAAAGCGCTCGTTGAGTCCCGTCTCGAAGGGCTCGGCGAAGTGCGCGGTGTTGCACGACATGGTCGCGAAGAACAGATACTTGTCCTCGTTGTCGAATATGTCGGGCCGCTCGATGCCCACGTCGATGACGCGCGTGCCGCCGTGTCCGGCAAAGTAAAACCATGACACGCCGCGGTTGACTTCGTGGATGAGCGTGTCGAGATCGTCGTAACTTACGAGGTCGAGTGTGCGCTTGAGGATCAGCCGCGGCTCGATGCAGTTTGGCGTCACCCAGCGGTTGATCAGCACGTCCACGTAGGGACGTAGCAGCACGTCGCGTTCGAAAGAATTCTCCCCTCCGACCGAGAACAGGAAGCGATTATCCCAGGGCTGCGGGGGTGCGGTTTCGTAGGCGATGATTTTGTCGATCACCGCATCCGCGGACGCCGGCGTCTCGGCCGGGATGCGTCCGACTGCGAGCGACGGCCAGGGATCGAACTCCTCATCATCGAAATTCACGTAGTAATTGTCGGAGACGGGATTGCCGAACGCCGGCACGAAATCGGTTTTCGTGGAGGATTCCATGCGTCCGTGCGGATCCCAGCTGGCGTCACCGAGAATCGCGAGGAAGCGCGGCTTCGGGGCGGGACCATTCTCCCAGAGATGCCGCACGAAGCGCCGGATGGCAATCGGATCCTTGTGTCCGTGATTGAACTCGTTGTACAGATCCTCAACGTCGGCGACGACGGTGCTGTAGCCGTCCGCCTGCGCCCGGTAATCCGCCAGCCGCTGCGCCTGCGCCATGAAATTTCGGTGCGTTACCACGATGTAATCCACCTGCCGCGGCGCGTCGCTGTAGCCCTGCATGGTGATGAGTTCGACAGAACCCGGCGTCTCTGCCGCGGACGGTGCGTAGAGGTGATACATACCGCTGCTGTCGAGCGCCAGTTCCGCGCGGCCGCCGGAGAGCGCGATGCCCTCGAGGCGCGCGCCCGTGCGGAGATTGATGCCCGCGAGCGTGCCGCCGGTTGCGAGGGTGTTGATTCGATACTCCGGCGGAACAGTGAATCCCGGCACACGCACCCGCGCATCCAGCGTGCGCGAGGCTGATACGGTGGATATGTCCGTCGCGAGGCGGACCTGCATCCAGTCCATGTAAAACCGCTCGATGCTGCAGGCGGGATTTTCCGGCGGACACTGTACGAGCCCGACATTCTCGACGCGCAGCACATTGCCCGCGCCGCGCAGCAATGCCGGCGGCAGCGAGAATTCCGGTTCGATGACCACGTACGGCGGTACGCGGATCTCTCCGATGGCTGTGCCGTTCAGGGACACGCGCATGAGGCTGGTATCCACCGACGCGCCGCGCGCGCGAACGCGGACTACCCCTTCGCCGCTCACCTCCGCGGGCAGATCGAAGCGCGTGACGATGGTATCCTTCTTGAGCAGATATCCCCATACCCACGCTTCGCCGGGTACGCGGTCGGTCACAAGCATGTCGAGGTATTCGCGGTCGCCGCGATGGTATATGTGATCCTCCTCGAGATGCAGTTGCAGCGGGAAATGCGTCAGCGGTTGCGCCCCCGGATGCGCGGCGGGAGAAACGTCCTCGGCGCCGCGGCGCCATCCGTCCTCCCCGCCCCAAGCAAGCAGGAGCACGTTATCGAGCATCCACTCATCGAAATATCCACCATCGTCGCCGCGGTTGCGGGGAGCGTAAAATGTCACCGCATCCCCCGGATCGAAGCTTCCGTCCTCCTCCCCGCTCACCGAGATCGGCTGCTCCTCGCCGAGCAGCAGCAGGCGGAATCTGCGCGGATCCACGCCTGCGGGATCGAATCCCGCGGCGACGGCATCCTCATATGTGAGGCGATGCATGCCCTCGGCGGCGGTACGGATTTTCAGGAGGCGTTCCCCGGCGCGGAAGCGCGTGGCGGAACGACGGGCGAGTGGACGCGGGAGACGCCACGCGGCGGCATCCGCGCTGTTGACGAGTCCGGTCAGCACGGCCCCGTTCTCCACCGTCATTCCTGCCGTGCCACCGGTGATGCTGATCTCAAGTGCAAATGCACGCGTCCATTCCAGCGTGCCCGTTCCGGCATCATGGCGGGCGGGATGGATACGCACGCCGCCGATGCGGAGTCCCTCGCGCGTCACCACCGGCAAGATTTCAACAAGCGGGAGCGGTTCCGTCGCGGGAGCGTGTCCCAGCGCGGTCAGCTCGGCCGGGAAGGATTCATCGCTGCGGGAGAGCACGCGCACACGCAGTTCCGCCCCGGGCGGGAGGCCGAAGTTCAGCACGTGGACCGGCAGCACCGGGTGTCCGTACGCGACGCGGTCGCCGTAGCCCGGCATGAGCACGCGGGAGCGCAGCGGGTCGCCTACCGGCGGCAGGACGCGCGGTTCGGCGTTCTCCGCCGACACGCGCCAGCGCGCGGCATTGATGCGTTCGACGGTGACCGGGGATTCATCGGCAGTGCGTGCGGGAAGCGTCTGCGCCGCCGCGGGATGTGTGGCGAAGCAGAGAGCGATCAATGAAAGGGCTGTCGGGATCAGCGTCCTGCGCATGCGTTCTGCAATGTTTTGAGGTACCTCTGAGCAAGTGCGTCAATATCGTAATGATTCCGCACATAATGGAAGGCATTTTTTCCGGCCTCACGCCGAAATGCCGCATCGTCGCGGAGACGCAGCAGGGCGTCTGCCAGTGCGCGCGCATCGCCCGGCGGGATGCCGATGCCGCCCTGCGCCTCGTCAAGGATCGTGCGGGCCTGTCCCTCCACGCCCAGCACGATCGGCACGCCTGTGCCCATGATTTCGAACATCTTCGACGGGATGACCGTGCGGAACAGCGGCGTATCGCGCAGCAGCACCAGCGCGGCATCCAGCTCGGCATACATCTCCGCGATCACCTCCCGCGGACGGCGGTCGTAAAACGTGACATTCGGGATATCCCGCGCCAGCTGTTTCAGTTCGCCCTTGCGCGCCCCTTCCCCCACGAGGACGAAATGCATGTTCTCGGATCCCAGCATGCGCGCGGCATCGAGCAGCGTTTCGAGTCCATGCGCCATCCCGTGCGTCCCGATATATCCCGCGAGAAACGCGTCACCGTGTTCGGCGAAATGCCGTCGCGCCGGGCGCCCGTCCGTGCTGTCATGCGCGTCGGCTTCGGCATTGCCGCCGATACCGCTACTTCCTTCAGCTGCCGCCATCTCGGTCGGCGGCGCATCCCGCAATGCGCTCCGCGGATGAAACAGCGCCGTATTCACCCCGTTGGGAACAGTGTCGATGCGTTCGGCCGGGATGCCGCTGCCTTCGATATGCCGCCGGAAGGCCGGACTGACCACCACGATGCGCCGGGCGCTGCGGTACATGAAGCGTTCGATGCGCCGCAGCAGGGACATCATTCCCTTTCCTGCCGGCGCCTCGACCGCCGCGAGGGAATCCGGCCAGAGATCGCGCACCTCGAGCACGAGCGGGATCCGTTTCAGGCGCCGGACGACGGTCCCAGCGAGTCCCGCAAAGAACTGCGGCGTACTCGCGATACAGACATCCGCATTCCGCACGCGCAGGCTGCCCAGCACGGCCGTCAATCCGAACGACAGGTAATTCAGCGTTCTTCGCAGCGTGCCTGCATTCGGTGTCACATGCACCCACATGCGATGCACATCGATCCCGTCGATCATCTCCGTTTTCCTCCACTGCTTCCGGTAGCCCGGATACACCTCACCTGTCGGATGATTCGGGATCCCGCACACCACCGTCACCCGGTGACCCGCCTCCACCCATCGCCGGCTGAACTCATACGCCCGCGCCGCCGGCGCCCCCATCTCCGGCGGAAAATACTGGCATATGTAGAGAATATGCATGGGGTTCTGTATGTCCTTTAATGGCGACGAGTTACGAGGGCGCCTGCACGCTGTCACCGTAATTTCACCGTAGTCCGGAAGAACCGGATCCCCGGCGCACCGCCGCGAATGCCCGGCCGACAGTAACAACAGACCCTTCGGGGTGCTTCAGCAGCGTTCAATATAGCTCTGAATGCTGAGGGTGGCAACGCGTGATTCGAAGGCCTTTAATCTGCCAGAAGGATCGGAACATACTTCCGCGCCGTGCAGCTATTTGCGCCGCATGCAGGATACGTGTCGTGGTGTTTCGCTACTCGCGTCGCTTTGCAATTAGGCTTCAAGATAACGGGTTTCTACGGAGTCCTACAGCATTCAAGCATCCATCAACCGTAAAAAAATCTTTCCCCCGTGCAACTGATACGAAGGAGGGACTCAGCGGGTACGATCGGTATACCACTGTTATTGTGGCACTTACGTAAAGCCTGAATCGCTGCGTCGCAAGAAAGTCGCAAGCCGGAGTGCTCCAGCTCATGGGACGGTCCGCGGGCGTCGGCGTGACTGCGTTCATAACGCTTCCCAAGTGCACAGCACTATCCAGTCGGATGATCCGCTCTAATAAGCCTCCATATTGATCTCACTTCTTCACACTATTCTTCCTCTTAATTATTACTAATAGGCGTTACCACCCAGGAAAATGGGTAATACTACCCATTGACATTGCGGACTTTGTTGTCTTCCTTGTCGTTGAGTCAATCTACTCAGTCAAGTCCTATTTGCAGACTCGTTCTTGCGATCTAATGCCTGTTTCCAAATTGAGGAGGCTGTCATGCGTATTTCTTCAAATACGAATTTTTCCCGGTTCCTACTGACAATCCCGCTGACGGTAGGAATGATGCTGCTGCTTGTTTCCAGCAGTTTTTCGCAAACCAATAGCCAGCCAGTTGTGGATGCAGGTGAAAATGTGATTACTGCGCCGATGGAGTTGATTTACCTCGTTGCTACAGCAGTTGATCCCGACAACGATGACATAACAAAGTGGGAATGGCAGGTAGTCTCATCACCGACAGGAAGTAGCCCAGTGTTATCTTGTAGTTCATGTCAAATTACGAACTTCACTGGCGATCTTGAAGGAGATTACACGCTTGCAGCCAAGGCATATGATGACTATGAATGGAGTGCGCCAGACTACGTAACCGTTACAGTATATGTTAATCACCCTCCCGTAGCCGTCGTGACAGCAAATCCAGTCAGCGGCACCGCGCCCCTCACTGTACAGTTTGACGCCTCACAAAGCTATGATCCCGACAACGATGCAGTGAGCTTTCAGTGGGATTTTGGCGATATGTCAACTGTCTCATCCGAAGCAGTACCCGAGCATACATACATATATGCTGGGACCTATTCTGCCTCGGTGACCGCATATGACCCGGGTTATAGTTATGTGGTAGAATATATCCAAATCGAAGTATCCTTCGCCCCACCCCTCGCTGTCGACGCCGGTCCTGATCAGGAAATCACGCTCGGCTATCTTGATCCGTCACGCACCCTCACGGCAACGGCTTCTGGCGGGACATCTCCCTACACGTATTCCTGGTCCTGCCCCACATGGTCAACACCTCAAACCGGAGCATCCGTCACGGTGACACCCACGGTGCCAACGACCTATACCGTCACCGCTACTGACGCCAACAACCAGACCGCAACAGACGATGTCTATGTGAACGTGCTCGACTGGCGCTGTGGCAATAACCTCAACAAGGTCACCCTTTGCCACAACGGACACACGATATGCGTGGCAGAAGCGGCGGTCCAGGCTCACCTTGATATTGGAGACACCCCGGGAGGTTGTCAGGCGTCCAAGTCCGGCCGCGTGGTTCCCGGCGTCTTCTCCCTCGCTCAGAACTATCCCAATCCCTTCAATCCTACCACAACCATCGAGTTCGGGATTCCTTCCCAAGGCATCGTAAGGCTCCGTGTGATGGATCTTCTCGGACGCGAGGCTGCCGTACTGGTGAACGAGGCAAGACCGGCTGGTGCCTATACCGTGGTTTTCAATGCCACGAACCATCCTTCCGGTACGTATGTCTATCAGCTCGAATGGGATGGACAAATGATCTCAAAGAGAATGACGATGATTAGGTGATTGCATGCATTACGTGTGAAACCCTTGAGGCATCGGATATTTTCATCACTTCAATAGATGCATTACAACCTTGCAGAACAATACCATATTGCATTGTGTTCTTATCCCTCAGCCGGCAGAATATTTGACACTATACTATAATTGGAGTCAGTCATGAATACTATTCGTCTCTATTGCTTCATATTGCTACTGTTTCCGACCAGTGGCATGATATTCGCCGGCCTCACGGGATCATACACCATCGGCGGTATCAATCCTGATTACGCTACGATTAACGATGCGGTATCTGATTTGATTCTAACCGGCGTCAGCGGGCCAGTAACTTTTAACATAAGACCCGGTACATATGTAGAACATATATACATCACAAACGTTTCAGGAACATCAACAGCCAACACAGTGATCTTTCGCTCAGAAACACAGAACGCTCATGATGTCTCTATCACGTACGCTGGATCAAGCTCAGAACGCTACTCGACGATACATCTAGACGGGGCACACGACGTTGCATTCCAACATCTGACTGTCCGTACCACCTGCGTTGACAGCTACGCCAACGCCATCTATATCGATTGCTCTTCGTACAACATAGCATTACATGATAACTACATCTATGCATCGCTAAATAATCCTACATACGCTTTTTCCAACAACGCCATATTTTACTGCGCACCTAACAGAGAGGACGCCTTCATTCTGGTTACAAATAACAACATTCCTATTGGCAACGTGCGCTTCGTACGACACTACTATTACCCCAAGCTTGCGGTTGACATATTATACAACACTATAAATGGTAACCTGTCGCTTGAGTTCTTATTAGATGTAAATGTGACTGGTAATCATATCAATGGCGATTGCTCTGTCCACGGCCCCACGTATTTATCATACATGGAAAGGTGCCTTATCAGAAGCAATCATATCGTAGGCAGCATGCTTCTTAGCGGTACATACTGCAACCCGGAGCGTGGGATAGTGACGAACAACTTTGTATGCGGAGATCAATCAGCTTCCACTTTCCAATACACATCCAATATACTTCTCGCCCATAATTCCTTCGTCTCTCATTCACAATCAGCACCAGGAGAGACTTTTTACGTAAGATCCTCCTCATGTTTAGACGTCCTAAACAATTTATTCATCAACTTAGGATTCGGCCACGCGGTCGGCGTATTCAAAGCAGGCAGTAATTATACATACTATAATCCTTTCAGGTACTGCGATAACAACAATATATATGCATCTAACGGTACAATACTCGCTGTCTGTACCTACGGTTATGGCCAAGAAATACCCACGCTCTTTGCTACGAATCTCTCTGAATGGCAATCGATAACTGAAGCAAGTGCCCACGACGTTATTACACCTGTAAGTTTCGCTTCGCATGCCACAGGAGATTTACATTTATCTGGGAGCAGTCGATACGACCCTACTCTGTTCGGAGAACAAGCGACATCACTCACAAACGATATTGACGGTGATCAACGATGGAAATGGATGATGGGTGCAGATGAGGGCTGCTCCGATATTGATTTTGTATCGTGCCCCGGAGATATCAGTGTCAATACTGACCATGGATTGTGCACCACAAATGCCACCTACTCAGTTATAGCATCCGGCTACATACCCATAACCTACACCTACGAGCTGAGTGGTGCTACAATTGTTCAAGGCTCCGGTTCAGGCAGTGGTTCGACATTTAATGTCGGCGAGACGTACGTTTCGGTAACGGCATCTCATCCGTACAAATCAGAGTCATGTGACTTCATAATCACCGTGCAAGCCCCTCAACTTGAGCTCGAACTTGGCTCAGACATGCTCTTGACTCTCGGATACGGCGATCAGTACAAAGTGATCACAGCTCAGCCTTCTGGTGGGACACCTCCATACACCTATATCAGGTCAACCGCAGCAACTACTGAGTCCATAACAGTCTCTCCTTCCACTACAACCACCTATTCCGTCTCAGTTACTGACGCCTGTGGACAAGCAGAATCAGATCAAGTCAATGTAGAAGTATTAGATTGGAGGTGTGGAAACAATCAGAACAAGGTCACCCTTTGTCACAATGGCCATACGATCTGTGTTGCACCCGAAGCAGTCCCAGCGCACCTGGATCATGGCGATCAGCTGGGAGGTTGCCAGGCGTCAAAGTCGAGCCGTGTCCTGCCTGGGGGGATCTCCCTCGCCCAGAACTACCCCAACCCCTTCAATCCATCCACCACCATCGAATTCGGGATTCCCTCCGAAGGTGTTGTCCGCCTACGAATTATGGATCTTCTCGGACGCGAGGTTGCCGTGCTGGTGAACGAGACTCGCCAAGCTGGAGCCCATGCCGTGGACTTCGATGCGACGAATCAACCTTCTGGCACTTACATGTACCAGCTTGAATGGAATGGACAGGTTATAACGCGAAGGATGACGCTATTGAAATGAGTTCATACGTGTCGTAATCCTAATTCTTAATACGCCATCCACTTACTGATTGATATACCGTGAGGAAACAGACATGAAACGTAAGAGTATCATTTGCATGGCCGTGATGGTCTTTATCATACTCAATACATCGTATTCTCAGTGGACCGCACAGACTGCCCCACCGCTACCATGGTATTATTCGATTCTCTCGTTTCATGCCGTTGATGAAAACATTGTCTGGGCAGTTGCTGATACGATAAAACCGAGTGAGTCATATATCGGATCTCCCTACGTACTGAGAACGACAGACGGTGGTGACTCGTGGAATGTACGGTCCATTCCGCAGACAGATGGGACATATCTGATGGATGTCGCAGCCGTAGATGCCAATACCGCGTGGGTGACCATGAACGGATTATCTGCAGATTCAGTCGGCGGGATATTTAAAACGACCGATGGCGGTGAGACCTGGACTGCACAACTTGATCAGGTGAAATCAGTGTACATACATTTCTTCGACATGGACAATGGTGTTCAGGTGAACCGTCACCGTATCCATATCACGACAAATAGTGGAAACACCTGGGAACTCATACCACCAGAAAACATTCCATCCTTTGGAGATGAAGAATCCACCATCTACTACTGTGCGAATAATGCTGTCGCAGTATCCGGAGACCGCATATGGATGGGCACGTCGTACGGACGTATACTCAGAAGCACTGACAAAGGACTGCATTGGGATATCACCGCCATTGCAGGCACGTTCAATCTGGCGATATTGAGCGTAAGCTTCCGGGATACACTGCATGGGATAGCAACCGCCTGCTATAATGGAAAAACCTTCCAGCCGGTTCGAACAAAGATGGCGAGGACCTCAGATGGAGGTGAGACATGGGAAATGATCAGCAACCCGCCTTCCACCACAGCCGGCGAGTCCATAACCTATGTCCCCGGAACAGAACACACCTATGTCGTCAATTCACACTACCATCTTGCCGGGACAGCGATTTCAATGGATGATGGAGTATCATGGACAACTGTGGACGACAAGGGTTGTTACGGTCTGGCGTTTGTCAGTCCGACGAAGGGATGGTCCTCCCTTATCACCACGCCTGAGAATACAGCAAATTACATTCTGAGATGGTCTGGCAATTCCCTGCCCGTTGAAGAGATGAGCTCATCTGGTACTGCGTCCAGCTTTGCTTTGGAGGAGTGTTACCCAAACCCGGTAGTCTCCAGTGCGACAATCTCATTCCATCTACCAAGCGCCGGTCTCACCCGGCTTACCGTGCATGATGTCCTCGGCAGATGTGTGAAGGTTCTCGCTGAAGAGTTCAGGCATGCCGGTGCGCATAAGGTCACGTTCAACGAATCGCATCTTCCATCCGGCGTCTACGTCTACAGGCTCGCATGGAATGGACAGGTGATGACTCGAAGGATGACGTTACTGAAGTGATCGGCGAGAACACATGATCCATTGGAGGGGGCGCAAGCCCCCTTCTCGTTGAGCACTGTCCGCAGATTTCAGTAGACACGGGGTATCATTATGTGGATTCGATGGCTGACTGTATAGTCCCGAATTCTCATCGCGGTCGCGCTCTGCACGGTGACTATCACCTCGGCAGAGGCGCAGTCACTGAGCGACTGGCGTCTGATGACACAGGGAGCCTCAAGAGATTCGTATGTATTCGAGAGACCGGGAAATATATGGCGCGTTTGATCGGGAAGTGGACCGGGAAAATCCAAACCGTAAGGACTGACGGATCCAAACTCGGCTGGACTATGGAGATGGGAAATAAAACAATGAGAAATCGTCCTGATGCTCCCACAACCCATGGCTCTGTTTGCCGTTTTTACGGGTTTCGCACAGACATATAAGCTGTGCCCCGTCAAACTGAATTCGTTCTACCTGAATTCGACCCAGAGTCTGTCCGTGAGATACTGACGTCATACAATGGACAACACCGAAAGAAACCGAGTTTTCCAGGTTTCATCGCACACTACCTGCGATACGCTGCCTCGTAGTCATTGCTGATGTGCAGCTCTTGTTTCGGAGGTTTCGGTTCAATCGCATATGTCGCGATTTCCACTGCCAGGATGAAAAAGATGAACAGCGATGCATACAGGACAAGAACCAGCATGTTATCCCGGTGGTCGTAGAGCCACTGTGCGAGCTTGTATCCGTTCTCCGTCATGTTCTCGCCCTCTGACCTGATAAGACTCGTTTGTCCTCAACGTATTGATTCGGCAGCAAAGACGCAACTCGGGGAAGGAATGTCGCAAGGGATCCGATGACCGACGTGGGTCCAATGCCGTGAACGGCGCATGCGGGCGGGAGGAAGACCTCCACTATCCGGATGACGATGCGCAAGATGGCAATACATACGCAATAACCGCATCCGGTTGACTTTTTCCTGTCCGTTTTGTAAAAGACAGTTACAATATTCATACGTGCCGCTGTCCGGACCTGCGCGACGGACACCCCCCACTTTCCAGGACGGGATCACACGCATGGATGGTTTCAGCAGAGCTGTCTCATGCAATGTCACTGCGCCACGTTTTCCGCCGGTCCTTAGGCCTTGTCACTGTCTGCGTCCATCCATCTTTCAGGAGGAAATCATGCGCGCAACAACAATCTGGATCGGGATCGCGATCGCACTGTGTATTGGCCACCCGCTTCATGCTCAGGGAGACTGGGTCTATTGCGATGGGCCCTACGGAGGCATGGTCCGTGAGATCGCCCTCACGACCGACGGCAGGATCCATGCCATGGCAGGCGGCACGGTGTATCGGTTCGATCACGGCCAGCAGCGCTGGATCGGAGATCTGGAGTTTCAGGAACAGCATGCCCAGCTGCGGCGCTATTTCGCGTCGAATACCGAGGGTGACCTCTACGTAACGAATGGCTTGCAGATATGGGTATGGAAGAGCGGACAGAACAGCTGGGAGCGTATCCCCTATGAAGGCTCTCTGAGTATGCTGGCCTGCAGCAGTGATATCCTCTATGCAGGTACAAGCAGGAACGGAGTGCTCCGCAGTACCGACGAGGGAAATACATGGGAAGAACTGGGACCACAATTCGCAAGAATCACGGCTTTGAACGCGGATGGCGTCCTGCTCGCCGCAGCCAGCAACGCGGTGTACTTGTGGGACACCGACGGCTGGTCGGATATTTCCGGCAATCTGTCGCTGCCCGGGACAGTGACACGGATTGCCCGGAGTCCCGACGGCATGATTTACGCACTCATGTCGGAGACGTCACAGTGGGGCAACATGCTTCGCACTGAAGACGGCCTGGACTGGATACGGTGCGGTCCACCAGATCAAAAGATCGAAGTCCTCGCTCCGGGAACTGACGGTCAAATCTATGCATCCACCGGAACGGAATTGTTTGAGAGCACCGATTATGGGGTGACGTGGGCTCTGCAGGATTCGTCACATTCCACCATCGACCTGATCCTGACCACGGGAGGGGAACTGTTCCGCGGCGATTATCGGGGAGTATATCGATCCGGAAACAGCGGTGCAGACTGGATCGCGATACATACGGGGATACGGAACGTCTCGGTCAGGACATTGTTGCACGGGACTTCCGGCGGACTGCTCGCAGCCAGCACGCTGCAGGGATTTTTCTCATCGTCAGACAATGGATTGACCTGGGACAGCGCCATCCCATCGTATCCATCTGCGCAGATTGCATTCGTCTCGCGTCCCGCCCCTGGTCATCTGTTTGCCGCCACCTCTTTTTCACTGTTCTACAGCAAGGATGCCGGCGGCACATGGGACACCCTTTTCACAGCTGTACCAGGCGGACGAAACATCACCGCCATGTCCGCCAGTCCGGATGGTGTTTGTTATGTGGGCACAGATATGACGGGCATCCTTGCAAGCAGCGATCTGGAAACATGGACACAGTTCGATCCCCCGGACTGGTGGCAGAGTGTTCCTCGAATTATCGCTCTTGATGGTGGCACTGCGTTTGTCCTTCGCGATGACGGTGCGCTCTACCGGACGGATGATGAGGGGCAGAGCTGGAACCAGACGGGAACGATCCCGGGGGGCGGAAGCCTTCAATTGGATCGGGATATCGACGGCACAATGTTCGGCACCGGCGGCGGGGATGTTTACCGCTCTACGGATGATGGTGTTTCCTGGACAGCTTTCACGGACGGTTTACCAGAAGCGGAATCCCCGGGCGAACTGAAAGTTGCACACGGATTCGTCTATATCGGCATGGACAGCCTTGTGTACCGATCCCCGGCGAACGCTGCCGGCTGGATACAGCTTGGCTCCCGGCTCCCCGCAAAACCGACGGCATTTGCCCAGAACGCCGAAGGGACCCCTCTCACAGGGACAAACCGCGGTATTCTCCGCTTCGACGCTTCCGTCCGTGTCCCCACTGTCCCCCCATCCGCAACCGCGGATCTTGAGCAGAATCGCCCCAATCCCTTTAACCCGGCAACACAAATCAGATACGAACTCCCCTCCCCCGGAGACGTGCGACTCAGCGTACATGATCTGCTCGGACGTGAGGTGAAGCTGCTCATCAACGAGCGGAAGCCCGCTGGGACATACCAGATACGCTTCAATGGGAGTGGTCTGCCTGCAGGCATTTACATGTACCGGCTGCTCTGGAACGACCATGCAATATCCAGAAAAATGATCCTCCTGAAATGAAACCCGGCCCCGTACAACAGCGGGGCGTTTCTTTCGCTTCCTCTGAAAATCTCCCTGGTGGTATACTGCAGTGCCGGGGACCGGAGCGCCGCAAGTGCGGCACTCTCGGGTTACGACAGCTGAAATTCTGTTCATGTTCTGACAATTTCATGACAAGCGCGGCGATGACATGGTCTAACTTCAACACGTAAGATGATTCCTGCTATCTGGAGATGCGTCATGCGCAATAACAACTGGAAATCCGGTATCCTCGTTCTGCTCGCGATATTGCTTGTATCCGGCTGTGACGATCCGGAGAACCCCGTTGCCGCGACTCCCGCGGAGGAAAAACACCATGGCGACACCAGCCGGGAGGTTTCAAGATGGAGGGTCGAACTGTCGGGGAAGAATACGTGCCAGGCGATTCTTGAAATTACCGATCTGCGTTCAGAGGACGGGTGCCGCTCTTCATCGAGATTGGACTTCGGTACGTATCAGATTGAATTCCCGGAAGGAACAGTCGACTGTGAGACTCTGAACGGACGTTATTCGGGTCGTGATTCCTCAAGAGGCCTGAACATGTCAGGTATCGGGAAAATATATGCTATCAATTCATCAACGCTGATCGTGAGTGGCGGAAACGGGAACGGTACAACTTCGCTTCTGCGGTCAACTGACGCAGGGAAGCGATGGAGACGGATTTTTTTGGGAAGCGATCGGGGATTCCTCTCTGCGTACCGATCGGCGCAAGGGCCATCGGGCGTGCTCTATCTCATCCAGGGCGACCCTCAAAGTCAGGAATGCATTTACCGTTCATCGGATCTCGGCGAGACATGGGAAGAGGTCCAAACAGGCCTGCGCGAAGTATTACGCTTCAAGATACACCCCAGCACAGGCACACTTTTTGCCGTCACGAAAAGCGCGCCGCAGGTGTTGCTGCGCTCCACCGACAGAGGAGAACACTGGCATACCTGCATCGACCTCGGTGATGAGCGCCGGCCAATACGCGGTTTCGCTATTGATGATATTGGCCGTGTGTACATTGTAACATCATGGTTTCAATTGAACGAACCTCAGTTCGCCGTCTCCGAAGATGACGGCGCAAGCTGGTCCGTAAAAGAAATAAGACTGGCAGGTCCGTTTGATCATGTCACCGGACTGTACGCAGCGGGAGATGGTCTGCTGCTGGTCAGCTCATCCAGCTTCGTTGCAGGGACCACTCAATCCATGGATGGCGGAATTACGTGGACGGGCGCAGATTTCGAACAGGAATACGGGTACGAGATAAACTCTGCGTATGATTGTTTGATCTTCCCCGGAGAGAATTGGCTCGTGAATACCAACAGAGGTGTTTACTACAAGAGGGCCGAACAGAATCGATGGAAACCGCGATTCCCCGGTTGTTATCATGGAATGTATGTGCACAGAACGGAACAAGAAGGATATGTGTGGGCGACGTACCGGAAAAACATATATCGAGCGCCAGCTGATAACCTGAGATTCGTTCAGATGTCCAACCCGGAACCATCATATTGTTCACTCATTCTCTCGCGTGACGGAGACAGTCTGTCAGGGACGTTTATCGAACAGATGATTGTGAGCGGACCAACCACCGTGCAGAAGGTGCGAGGGCAGCGCATTCGATAATCCGAGATTTCCCATCATCAAGCCGACAACCGACGATGTCGTGCATCCCGGAGAATGTCATATGACAGGAGGACCATAATCATGCTACCGATGCTCAAAGCAGCAGCAGTCTGTCTCCTTATCATGCTCATCCCCTTTCCATCACAGGGGCAGAAAGTCACGTTCTTCGAGGGAAGCTTCGAGGAGGCGCTCGCTCAAGCAAAGGAACAGAATAAGCGCGTATACCTCTTCACGTATACAGAGCCCTGTCAATACTGTGATTCGCACCGGGCAAGCTGTTTCCGGGACAGGGACGTCGCGGACATGCTGGAGAAAAACTTCATTCCCATTCAGCGGAACCTTCAGCGCGGGGAAGGTGTGCTTTTTGCGATGAAGTACAGAGCGGATCGGCATGCGGAATCCTTTGTCTTCGACAGTGACGGACGACTACTCATCCGCTTTGTTGGGCCCTGGACTGCCGACGCCTTTCTGCGCGAACTGACGCGCAGGTTGGAGCGCGACATTATTGCGGACCGGCCCGGCATCAGTCCGACACTGGAACTGCCATACCCGGAATTTCTGCGAAACGCCATCGAAGGGACTGCGAGACCTACATCCGCGAATGTTGTACAGTATCTCGCCGAGCACCCTGACTGGTCTGAGGAAGTCACGTGGTCCGTGCTGACACTTCTGGTCAAGGACGAACAGCTTGACCGCTATATCCTCGACAATTATCAGAAATTATCGAAACTCTATGGGAAAGATGAGATGGAGCGAAGAGCGGTGGCCGTCATTGAACGCAGGCTCGGGAAAGCACTGAAGAACCGCAGCCTTCCCGAAGTGGAGGCTGCTCTGAAGACACTCAAAAACATCCTGCCAGGATACTGGCCCAGCTACAGAAGTCTGTTCTACAATGACTATTATCTCGCGGTTCAAGATTTTCACGAACTGAAAGAGGTGCTGGACGATGATTCCTACAAGGGGGAGTTCATTACGCCGGCACAACCGCAGATGCTGAACAATGCTGCCTGGGCAATCTATGAACACTGCGAAGATCACGAGATCCTGATGTGGGCCGTTGATGGGATGCGAGGCATTATCGAAAAGAATGCTCCGTACGCGTACGTCGACACATACGCAGCCCTGCTGTATAAAACGGGACAGTACGTGGAAGCGGAAAAACAGGCCCTGCATGCGATTGAGATTGGAAATCGAAACGGTCAAAACACCAGCAGCTCGGAAAAACTGCTGCGGCTGATTCGCGAGAAGCGGTAATTCCTGCATATGGAGCGGCAGCTCGCGACACCCCGCAGATATTGATTCCCGATATCACACTCCGTATTATTCCTGTCGAACCTCGGGAAGGGTAATCCCGACCTGGCGCCTGTTTCATCTTTCCATTCTGACGGTGAGGGATTCCAGATGAACACTACAATGACGACACGCAGCTGCGTCAGCATTGTCCTGTTTGTTCTGCTCGCATGCACGCACACCATGGATGCACAGAATCGGCAGTTGTTCTCCGGTACGGTCATGGGCTACGACGGTACACCGATGAAGGATGCCCATGTGGAACTGTGGCGGTATGCCTGGGGCAACCGCTGGGCGGGCACGGTGAACATCGACGTCGGTTCGAATGGCCGCTTCATCAGCAAACTCCTGCCCGGACTTTATACAATCCAGTTTGCGGGCGTCGACCACGAATTTTCCGAGCGCCGATTCATCTTCATTGACTCCACCATCGACTGCACGCTGCATGCGCGTCTCGAACGCAGCAGCTTCATCTCCCTCGCGGCGATCGATACCGTGTTTCTCGCCTATGTCGATCCCGCCGGATCCACGGAGCGGTTCACGAAACCGATGACAGCGATGGGAGACGGACGCTTCGAGCTGCGGCTTGACCTGTCCGGCGAGAAAGATCCGCTATTTGACTTGTTCGAAAGCACACCGCTTCTGCTGTATCATATCGTCGGCATTGTTCCGGACCGCTGGGTGAACGGCACCGACCAGGACTATTATGAATACGACGGAGACGGCGATTTTTTCTCCGTCAAGAAAATCCGGGATACGGTGATGACGGTGCATTTCGATTATAATGCTCTGACCGCGATCGACCGGGATCTCGGCGGACCGGAGTACCGTTTTCACATCGACGGCGCACCGCTGCATCATCCCTACGCAATGCTCGCAGCCCGAAAAGAGGCTTACCGGGATGTTGGCGGCGGATGCGGCATCCCGTACGCCGACAGCGGCACCGCGGAATGGGATTATTACATCGCGCAGGGCGTCCGGCCGCTGAGTCTTTCGGATACCGTCGGACGCTTCGCCGAGCGGCAGCGGATGCGACAGCAGCAGGCGGACAGCGCATCGGTGTACCTGTCTGAGATCCGGGAGGCAGGCGAGAGCATCAGCCAGGAGCGGCTGGAAAGCCTGCTGCTCCTGTACCTCAATGCCGTCAATGCGTACAATGTCAGGAAGGGAACGACGACGCTGAACGAGAGCGCGGGAGAGGTTACGCAGTGGGTTCAGAAAGCAATGGATGCCATTCCGCCCACTTCGCCGGTCTGGAGCGCGGAACATTTCCTGCTCGGGAGATTCCGTGTACTGGGAAATGATGCGTATTACTCATACGTGAAACGCGTTATGCGGGAAAATCCCTCTCCCACCGCGCAACTGTATGCGTTCGACGACATCAAGAAAACCATGCGCCTCGATACAACCGAAGGAACACGGGAGAGACTGAACAACCTGTACGAGGAAGCACGGCAGCTGCTCGAGGGCACCGTGGCGGAGAGCGAGATCGCGAGGATTGATGCAGATCCCCTCGAGGAAGCACGAAAACAGGTTGCGGAACAGCGGAAGATACGGATGTTAAATATCGCGAATTACAAAAGTCTGCCGGTGGATTCGAACGTCGTCGGCAGGACTGTGCCCGCATTCACTTTCTACGAATATCCCGACAGCAGCGTGACGTACACGAATGCATCGCTCGCAGGAAAGCCGTATATCCTTTGCCTGGAATATGTCAGCGAGATGGATCACGTCTGTCTCGAAGATGTCTATGACCGCTATGCGGATCAGGGACTGCGGGTCGTGATGCCAGCCGCCATCGTGCATCGCAACCCGCAAAACGATTCCGCCATGACCTACATCTTTTCACGCTATCGTCCGGAGAAGGATCCTCCTCCCTGGCCCGTCCTGCAGGCGGAGGATGATGATCTGAATCGGATGCGCAGAGAGATGAAGGCGGTCGTTCCCGGTTTCTTCCTTGTGAATCCCGAAGGCGTCGTCGTTGCATCCGGATGGCGAATGGAAGAATTCAACATCGAGCTATCCGTCGAAAAATACTTCGAGGGGAAACTGGAATAGTCGAGGGTCGACGCAGGGGCTAAAACTTCCAGAATACCAGCACTGCTGATGATCTTGCGCTGGTATCGTATTTCCCCAATCCGCCTCTTTCCTGATAACGAAGCTGCAGAGTCAGCTGTGGAGTCGCATACACGGCAAGCTCAGCACCAAATCCGGCAGCGAAACGCGAATCCTCTTCGGACGGAAATTCGAAATAGAGCGGGATGAAAATGGTCATGGAATACCGCCGCTCCGGGGCATACTCTATCCCGTTTCTGAATTGCAGGTTAAAGCCGAAGGTATCGATATACTGGCACTGAAGCGTATGAGTGTAGGCAATCGGTATGGCGGCACCAAACACATTCGCATTGCCGATGGCGAAGTCGAAACGATGCTGCATGTGTATGATAGCTCGTGCTGTCCCCGACGTATCTTCCGGACTGCCATCGTCCGTGGTCATCCATCCCGCACCCGCGGTTTCGCGGAAGCGTATGGTCTCAGAGGGAAAATAATCTGCCGTCCCCGCAAAGATGTACTGCCGGTTGATATCGAGCGAACCGTCGGCCCCATGGGTCGCCAATATGAAACCACCCCCGACTACGACCCTCGGTCGAATCTGATGCCCGTAGAATATGTATTCAAGAGATCCCAGCAGCGGCGCCTCCCCGTACGGATCCGTTTCTGACACGATGGAGAGATACGTCGTCGGCGTGATACCGGCCGCGAGGCGGGTCTGTTTATCCTCGCTCCACACCTTTGGAACGGAGGTAAACTCGTATGCGAATTCGAGACGTGAATCTCTCGTCGCGAATGGACTGGATGACGAAGCACGGCGCAGAGCGATTCCACCGCCGATCACGTTTCTGTACTGGAGCACGGAATCCTGCTCGGCATGCATCGAATCCGCGGGAGAGACTTCCCCGGGAGTTCCGACCGTGTCACTTCCTTCCAGAAAGCGGATGTCGGATCGTCGTAGAACAGCTCTCCGTGTGCGATCCCCGTCCAGAGGCACCTCAAGTGTGACGGTACTGTCATCCGAATCGATGATCCGACCCTCCAGCGTCCCGCCATACTTGAGCTCGACCACCACCTGGGCGCTCCCCTGTGCATGCGGTATGACAAGGAAAAGAGCCGGGAGGAAAAGCCAGCGCATGAGAAAGAGATGCCGTGAGACGCGGGAGAAGAGTGGAGAACACATTCGAGCCCCATGGATGATGGATAATGAGATGAACGGTGTCGAATAGCACTGCAGAGAGACATCCAGACTGGAAACAGACGATGGCACGGCTCATAGATCGATCCCAAACTCAATCCACTCCCTCACCGTTTGCTGGTAGCTCCGTACTCCCATGACATACGGAATATCCGTATGATTCGCATCAGGCACGAGCAGCAGGGATTTCGGTTCCGGTGCATTCTCATACACGACTCTGCCGTTATCACGGAAGCGCACAAAATCATCGTCCGATCCATGAATGACGAGAAGGGGCGCATGAATCGTGCGAACTCTCTCCGCATTATCGAAACTTCCATCCGTCAACCACCGGGCAGGGATATCCAGAGAGAGTGCGGACTGCGTCAGGGAGTTCGCCGAAGCGAACGCCGCCTCGGCAATGAGACAGGCAGGCGTGACCACCTCGGACGCAAGGTAGATGGAGGCGACATTTCCCAGTGAGTATCCGTAGAGACACAATGAGTCCGCAGGAACATGATACCGGTCCTGCAGCAGCGACCAGGCGGCTTTCCCATCCTCGTACATCCCCGTTTCCGAGGACTCCCCTTCCGACATCCCGAATCCCCTGTAGTCGAACAGGAAAAGATTGATGCCCAGATCGTGCAGGATCATGACCCGATCCCAGTACTCATCGATATTGTGCTTGTTCCCTTTGCAATACAGTATCGTCAGTCCACGGTCGGGATGCTCGGAACGCACATGATACCCGTACAGGGCATATCCCCCACTGTTGAAGGTGACGAGTTCCAGCAATGAATCGGCGATGGTATTTCCGGGAAGTTCATACTGTTCGATCTTCTTTTCATTGAACAGGAAACCATCCAGTTCGCACGCCGTGAACATGATCAACAGCATTGCGGAGAGAATGACAGGTGTACGCATATCAGAACCTCCGCTGGATGGAAAATAACGTCGTTACGGCACCATGTCGGCCGACAGCCAGATATTCCACCGCCAGCTGATCAGATCGCACATTCGCTCCCTGCCATTTCAATTCCGTGAACAGGTACAAATCCTCACCGATGTTCCAGCGGTACCCGAGGAACGGGGAAAGCAGCATCCGGGCAGCGTCATCGTCGTAATCCCGGGCGGCGAACGTTCCGACCACATCACACCCGATATACAGTACGCCGGCGGAAACACCCCAGGCAGATGAAACAGAAAACGCCGGATAGAATTTCACGCGTTCAGGGACATCCTGCTTCAAACTGGCCATGATGAGGAGTCTCGGTTGAAGACCAATGGTCGGCTGCCAGGTGTCCCGCAGCAGAGGATACCAGGTCACCCCGGCATCCAGCGCAGCTACCTTGTAGGCGAATGGCAGAAGATGAACAGTCGCATTTGCATCCATCTTCCCGGTGATGCCATACTCTCCTCCCACCGTGGCATAGGGGACGGGCATATTCGTCTCGAAGGCCTCGATGATCGGTCCCCCGATTCCGAATGACGCAGAAAATTCTCCCTCGCCCTTCGGTTCGAGATTCGTATGTGCGGCGCAGCCGAAGAGCACAAGGACAAGAACCGATCCTGCCAGCGTCTTTCCATATTGCATGGATTTCCTCATTCAGAAGATCTGACGGCGTTCGTATTTCCTCAGACTGGATTGGTGTACCCAAACGTGGAAGAGCGGGATGCATAGCTTCTTCAGCGAGTACGCATGGGCTGGATATCGGAGAATCAGATTGCATTATATGGCAAAGCTGCCTGCAACGCAAACCGGAACCTTCCAGCGGTCCCCGCTGCAAGGATGACGCAGACGGTCATGCGCCGGGCCCCGCGAAACCGGTCACCCGGCTTCAGTCTCCGGGTGGCTTGGTTTCAACTACCTCCCCGATGATCTGCGACGCGTTGACCAGACCGATGGCGCGGCTGATTAATGCATCGTGACGGCATTCGATTACTCGAAGCGCAGCTCGATCATGGTGCTGTCGGCGAACTGTATCCCCTTGTATCTGGCAGAGTAACTGCGGGATTCGCCAAGGTTCCACGACGAGGAGCTTTCCTTGTAGGTATAGGTGAAATGCGTATGGAGCAGGGTCGTGTCGCGGATGACGTAGACACCGGACTCAGAGGGAGACACGGAAAGGTATTTTCCCTCGAAACTGAATTCAAAACTGCTGGAATATCCGTGACCCGCATGCTGTTCGGATAAATATTCCCCGTGTGAAAATTTAATGGCGCTGATTGCATCGTTGGCGGGATTCATTCCGACAAGCAACGATCGTCCCTCTCCCCAGTGTCTCGCAAGATCGATGCCGCCATCCCCTTCGATGACGGCAAACGCCTTATCGGCAGTCGAATCACTGACAAACAGAATGGATGCATTCTGTTCGGCAATCGTCGTTCCGGAATATGACTCGTAGTGCGAGTACATCTGATAGGTGCGATGGAAATCCGCGATACAGTTCAGTCCGCGAAACGTAAGCGTGCAGCGTGTGTATCCGGTTTCAGGCTCCGCGATGCTGAATGTCCTGACGCTCGACCAGATGGTCGTGTCAGACCACAAACCTCCAACACGCCAGGCGTATTGCTCACCGCCGTCGAGATCCTGCACCTCACAGTTGCAGACCTGAAGCGGCAGCAGCCGGACGAGTTCATCCTCCGCGGAATTTCCACGATAGATTTCGAGCATATATTCCTCGTATGCCGTATCCCCCACCCAGGAAAAATGGACATCCCCCTCACGTTCGACGCCGTCAGCCGGTGCCGAAAGGATCGGCGCAGGAGGAGGTACGACCGGTTCGACAATGAGGGTATCCTTCCCGCCGGTCACATCCGAACTCTTGTCATTTCCGTCCGGTCCGACGGGATCGTCCTCGCAGGACGCCAGCAGCAGAAATCCGATACAGAAGCAGAGGATGCATTTCATGACACTCTCCTTGGCTTGACCTCTGTATGAAGGATACGGCATCGAACCGGTGTGATTGTCACAGAAATGTAAAAAAACCGGCATCCGAACCGGGAGAGAGCATGGCGCCCTCTCCCGGCCGGCAATCAATGGCGCGGTTCCACGCGTTACTTCTTGAGGACTTTCACCACGTCATGACCGACGAACCAGAGTCCGTTGTTGAGCCTTCCCCACATTGTGAATACAACGCAATCACCGTCTTCCGTGAGCGGATCAAGCGTCGCAGCCACATCCTTATTCTTGAAATACAGTGTTACGTCGCCGAGTCCGTCGGGACCGAGCTCATTGCAGTCCATGCAATCCATCGGCATCATGCCATACGGCGTCGATACATCATAGTAGTACGGTGTCTGCGGCCCGTTCGCGACACCTTCAAGTGTCACCGTGGCGGTATTCACGTTCATGACATCGAACGTGGACGTTCCCACGATGGCCACAGGGAAGGTCCCACCCGCTTTGGTGTTGAGGGGATTCGGGCAGCCGCCCGGCTTGATATCCACTTCGGCCTGGATGATGGGTCCAAGATCCTCGATTTGGATGCTCATGATGTCGAAAATCGGTGCATCGACAGCTTCGATCTGCCAGAGCGTCCAGAAACTCAGGCTCGGACTGGCACCGAGTGGAACGATATCCGAGATGAGCGTTCCCTGATTCGCCTGATCATAGCAATCGTCCACAATAATTGCGCCCTGGAAGTTCCCTGTCGTGGAATTCGCATACCGCCAACTGTTCGAGGTGGAGTACGAACGTGCCGTTGAAATGTGCCAGTACCCCGTTGCGGTCCAATTCCCGGCGCCGCCCTCAACGTCGTCGATGGTCCCATCGATGTCGATATCGTCGAGATACCATCCCTCGAACTTATTGTACTGTGCATCGCCGGTGTTGAATTCAAAGATAATCCGCACGTTGTGGCCTGCGTATGCGGAGAGGTCGAAGCTCTCCTGCACCCACATCGGCGTTGTGTTCATCATCGTTCCGCCGGAGGCGCTCCAATCGTAGCACCCCCCATTGTAATCGATAGTGGGATTGAGCGTACCGAGCGTAGTCCAGGCGGCCGGCTTTGAAAGCTGCGTGAACTGGCGGTCTCCATACTCCTGCGTCTGCACAGGGCTCTCTGACTTGTCACATGCGGTGAGTACAAGCATCAATACCATGGCGCATGAAAGGACGATGCCTGCTGATTTGAAAATCGAGTTCATTTTTGTGGTCCTTCGCGTGGTGAAAAATTCCGTGAACAGTTTGATTGGCTCCTCGTGTGGAGCGAGACTTCGGGTCCGAAGGACTTCGCGGAAAGCGGAATTGCACGGTCGAAAGGACTTCGCGGGAAACGGAATTGCACGGTCGACGGTTATCGAACAATATTCTTTCCCGCCTGCAGCGACAGGACATCACGACCCGCGATCAGCACGCAGATCTCCTCCGGCTCCCCTTGTCCGCAATTCGTCCTGGGCAGGCTCAATCTGTATTCGTCGTACAGGTTCCTCTTCACTCCAAAGGATTCTTCCTCATATATCCTTCGGGGGATTCGTTCCCTCGACGACCGCGGAGACAGGTCCACACTCCGGCTGGAAGCAGGAAAATTCGTAAGAGATGGATCTATGGAAGAATGACTTGATGATTATGAGACATTTTTCCGACAAAGTCAAGTGCCGGGTCCGAAATTCTTGTGAATGATCCGATGTCCCCGGGTCCGGCCTGGTTGAACGTGGCGGGTATTCTCTGCCGGAATGAAGAGAGCAGTCAGTGCAGTGATTATTCATGTGAAGGACGGCAGCCTCCTGTCAGCTCAGGAGAGGCCGATGGTTATGCTGTCGTAGAAGAATGTCCGGTCCCGCGCGAAAAGGGTGGCGGCCTGCCCGGTATCGTGAGTGAGGGATTGCGGAAGAGAACGCGGCACGAAGAGCGAATAATAGAGAAGACGCACGCCCGGAGCGGCGGCGTCCGTGAGTGACTGCATCACGGTGTGCGCGTCTTCCTGCGGCATGTATTCAAAGATGTCTGAACAATACAGCGCCGTCGGGACGCTGTCGTGGCGCTCCATTCCCTCCCCCATCCGTCCGACGCGGCAGCGGAGACGTCCGCAGCGCTCGCGTAGCAGATCGTACGTGTCGGAATGCATCCAGGGATGGGCATGGGAGGAATCACGGAAGTGTCCGGTGAGGATGTACTGCACGAAATAATTATCGGTGATGGGCACGGCCGTCAGTCCCCGCCGGGTGCGCAGGAGCAGTTCAGCGGCGATGTCCGTGCGATCGACCTGTGCGAAGAAAGCGCTGTCGCGTCCCAACCGTCCCAGCAGATACCGCGAGAAGAAGAGACGGAACATCGCCCTCCAGCGGGGATTGTCCCATCGCGTCCTGTAGACATCATTCTGTTCTTCGGTAGAGACGCTGGACAGCAGGGTGCGTACGGTTCCGGGCGTCTGCATGAGCGGCAGCATGAAGCGGCGAAAGATCGCGAAATACTGCTCGAACTTCCCGCAGTGGATGACGCCGCGACTGATATCAGCCCGGCGGCGATCCCAGTATTCCCGCGCGAAGGACGAGAGATGGCAGCGCAGCGCCGTATATGTCGAGAAGCGATCCGGAGAAGAAGAAACACCCAGGAAGCTCATGCACTCATGGTGGGACAGCTGCTCGATCGCCCGCACCTTGATTTCGAGCAGCGCGATCTGGGCCGCGCTCATGTCGACTGCTTCCACGGACGCGGCGTCACGAAGCAGCATGGCGAGGCAGTTGTCGCCGCCGGAGGCGATGGCGAGCACGCGGGAAGCGGAATCGATGCGCAATCCCTCGCAGACCGTCACCGGATCTTCCCAGCTCTGCGCGTAGCGGATGCGCTCCTCGAGCTGATCCGCGCCGGTCACACCGTAATCGGGTTCGCGCATCATGCCGCATCCTCCGCGCCGGAATGGTCTATCCACTCGCCCATCTGCTCACCCGACATTCCGATCCGTTCTCTCATCCGCAGACCTGGAATGCCGATCCGATCGTCCGTCCGCACGTACGGAATTCCGATCCGTTCCCCCATGCGCACACGGGTTTCCATCCCACCGGCACTGTTCTCCACGAGATCCTCGTCGAAGAACACGGTGCCCGGAGAAAAGAGGAGCACGACCGTGGACGCGCCCAGTGCGAAATGCGCCTTGTGCGCGCCGGCCCGAACGCGCCGTCCCGGCGTGACATCCTGCCGGATGCTCGCGACGGCAAAGCTGCCGATTTCCGCCAGCAGCATCATCGCATAATGCTCGGAAGCAAACGATGTGAACGCGCGCACGTTTTCGCGGTAAAACGGCATCCAGCTTTTCACGGCGTAGGGACCGCCGATGTAGCAGCGTCCCTCCAGCAGCCGGGGACTGGAGGGCACTCCCGCACAGGGATAATGCACATGGTGGTAATCAGACAGGCCCAGGCGCAGCACGGCCATGCTCCCACCCCGGTAGCGGTGCCAGGCCTCGTCGTTGCGCAGGAACTCGCGCAGACGGAACATGTGGCTCTTGATGCGGAAGGGCTCATCGTCCACCCGTGGATACACGAGGATCTTCCCGTCCACCGGCGCCACGCAGGCATCCTCACGATCCGGCAGCGGACGCTGCGCGAGGTCGATCTCCCGCGTGAAGAAATCGGCGAAGCTGGAGTATTCTTCTGCGGGACGCAGGGCTTCGGACATGTCGATCCCCATGCGCCTGATGAACGGCGCGATGCGCCGCCGGCTGCGCGGCAGGCTGTTCCACCACGCGTACAGCCGCGACGGCCAGAGGCGGCTCAGCACGAGACGCGAGAACCAGCGGCCAGGCATGGCGTTGCAGGCCCAGTACAGGAAGCCCGAGGCGTAGATTTCCTCGCGCACACGCTCGCCGCTGCGGCGTTCGATATAGACATGCTCCTGCGTCACAGTCTCATCTCGTAGAGCGTATATTCACGAAGTTCATCGGCTTCTTCTGCATCGAAAAGACCACGCACCCGGTTGCCGCACCGCATGAGCGCGATGAGCACTTCATCCTTTCCCATCGCGAGCACACGCTGCAGCGTACGGTGCAGCATGGCGCGCGCACAGCCGGCGGCACTGCGGGCATGCTGCGGCAGGACTCCGGCGAGGTGATAAATCACCCGGCCGGAATCGCGGCGATGCAGCAGGTAACGCAGCTTCGCCGCGGCATTCAGCTCTCCGCGTAATGCCTGCACCGCGCGGGTCCGGTCAAGAAACGTCGCGGTAAAGCCCACCTCACCGTGATCCGGATGCGTGAGGAAGGAAACAAGTCCGGGCGCGAGTGCATCGCGATTGCGCCGCAGCAGTGCGATGAAATCTTCCTCTGCAATGGATGTACAGCCGGGGAAATCCCGGAAGGCCGGCAGCAGAAGGTGGTAGAGGCGGCGGAAGTCCTGCTCCGGACGACGCGTATCGATATCGCGAAAACTGAAGCCGCGTGCGGTGAGACCCTCGTGTACGGGTAGCGTGAAATCGATCAGCGCACGCAGACGCAGTTCGCCGCGGTACAGCAGGCTCTCCCAGCGGTGTACGGCCGTGAAACCGGCCCGTTCGAACTGCCCGGGATACCAGGGCGCATTGCGCGGTTCGCTCACAAATGGAGTGCCGTCCGCGCCGCGCGTGATGAAGCGGTAGCTGTGCCAGATGTCGAAGTTCATCGGACCCCAGACGCGGCGCAGCCCTCGTGACCGCAGCCAGCCGACAGCGGCATCTATGAGACGCATCGCCAGGAGGTCGTCTTCGATGCATTCGTAGAATCCCACCGTGCCGACCGGTTCACCATTGCCATCGCGCAGGTTGCGGTTCACGAACGCCGTGATGCGTCCGACCGCACGGCCCTTATCTCGCGCAATGAAATGATGATGGGCATTTCCCGGGACGGCGTAAAAAGGATAATCGGGCTGCAGCTGCCGTGCAATCATTGGATGCGGCGGCAGAATGAAATGCGGATCGCGGGCATTCCGCTGATGTCCGCAGTCGAGAAATTCGTGCGCGAGACGCGTA
>Ga0207831_100176_pt1 | contig 34227 bp, 31 predicted proteins | sample TtanPargueraPR_7_FD_187741 | JGI IMG/M metagenome (GOLD analysis project Ga0207831, IMG submission 187741) | Aerobic enrichment media microbial communities from Bioluminiscent Bay, La Parguera, Puerto Rico - Tt and M1 (2) (SPAdes) | ecosystem: Environmental > Aquatic > Marine > Unclassified ...
GGACAACAAGCGGATCACGAGAAACCTGATCGTCCAGGAATGTTCCAAGACGGACACCGAGAGCGCGGGCGATCTTGAGCAGCGGTCCAAGAGAGGGGTATGTGCCTTTTTCCTCCACGGCCGCAAGAAATTCCAATTCCAGGCCGGTGCGTTCGGCCATGGCCTCAAGGGTTAAATCCTGCTTTTCCCTGAATGACCTGATCCGTTTGCCAATCTTGTCCTGCATTAATGCGTCCTCCATGGTTTAGTGCGGTCTAAAGAGCCGGACGGCGCGACCGCGGAATAAAACTCCCCGGCACGGTGATACCCCGGCAGGAGGTGGCGGTTTCATTCCCGGTTCCCTTTTTTGATACTACAGCATCTACGCGAAACGTTCCTGAAAGTCACGAAGGGCATGGGCATGTCCCGATACGGTTTCACACGGCAAGAGTTGCAAATCGTCCGTCGGGGTAGTATTTATAAAACTTGATGTTTCCCCTTTTTGAGTAACCAGAGCGCATCACGTTGAGGCGAGTTTATGACCCAAGGCACGACAGAACAAAATAACCCGGCCACCCCTGAAACAAACGGCAGCGAACAGGGCTTTGCGGTTCCCGAAGGAGTGACCCGCACCCTGATCAGCGGACTTTTTTCCTCGCAGCAGGTGGACAAGGTCGGAACAGGAACAACCAGCAGAAAAACCGTCAGCAAGACCTTCTGGTACTGCCAGGAACGCGAAGACGGCATCGTGGAAATGCAGCCTTTGAACGTGAACAACATTCCTTCCGGCCCCAAGACCGAACTCCCGCGCGAAGATTTTATCGCCAAGTTAAACCCGGAACCCGAATATTATCAGAAAGAGGTCTTTCCCAAAATCAGGGAACTGGATAACTCCCTCAAACGTGCTGAGGAACAGCGCAAACAGGGCGCGCACTACAGCGCGGAATTCGAATTTCAGCAGGCGTTGTCCGTGGACGAGGAAAACGTACGCGCCAACTTCGGATTGGGGTTGACCTACATGGAACGCGGCGAAGCCAACAAGGCCAACGACATGTTCAAACGGCTGGTAGGGCTGGACGCTGCCTTCACCCCGGAGCACAAGCACCTGTTCAATGAATTCGGCATCAACCTGCGCAAGTCCAACCTCTTCGACCAGGCCATCGAATACTATGGCAAGGCCATTGAAACGGCACAAAAAGCCGATGAAAACCTGCACTACAACATGGCTCGCGCCTACTTCGGCAAAGGGGAAAAGGACCAGTGTGTGGAGCAGCTTGAGGAGGCTCTGACCCTGAATCCGAACTTTGAGGAAGCTAAGAAATTTCTGGAGTACATGAATCCATCGGGCGGGTCATGACCCTGCGCCTGCATGCCGTGAGCTTTGCCTATCAGGGAGCCGCTCCGGTGTTGGACAATGCGGACCTGACCATCGAACCGGGGGAATTCCTTCTGATCAAGGGACCATCAGGCGCAGGCAAATCCACATTGCTGCGCCTGCTATGCCGTTTGGAGTTGCCCGTTTCCGGCGACCTGAGTCTTGACGGAATCCCGTTCGAAAAAATTGCCCCCACCAATCTGCGCCGCCGCATAGCTCTCATTCAACAGACACCGACATTGTTGGAAGGCTCGATACGCGGCAACCTTCTGCTCCCCTATGAATTCAAGGCCAATGCAGACCTGCCGCCCCCGGACGAACAAACATTGCGCAACGCCCTGAACGGCTTTCTGCTCCAGTCCATCCCTCTCGACCAAAACGCTTCCGAACTTTCCGTAGGGCAGGCCCAACGAATCTGCCTGCTGCGAACATTGCTTCTCTCCCCCGGAATATTGCTCATGGACGAACCCACGTCGGCCCTCGATCCTGACAGTGCCGGCATTGTGCTGCAAGCGGCCCGCGAGCAGAATGAAAAGGGTGCCACCGTCATTCTGGTTTCCCACGCGGAGCAACCGCCTCCCGGCATTACCGGCACCATCACGCTTGCAAACGGAAAGGCAGAACGCACATGATGAGTCCCATTACGGACATAGGTCCCCTGCAACTGGCTCTGTGCCTCCTGTTCACGATCATCGCGGGAGCGGCTTCCATGGCGCACGGGCTGGGGCTCGGTCGCGACCTGTTCATCGGGACAGTCCGAACGTTTGCACAGCTTTTTCTCATGGGCTACGTGCTCAAATTTGTATTCCGGCTGGACATGGCGGCCCCGGTCATCGGTCTCTTCCTGATCATGGTCGGTGCGGCCACGCATATTATCCGGGGCAGAGTCGGGCAAAAGGACATTTCCGTGGTCCTGCCCACCTTTGCGGCCATGTTCATCAGCTATTTCGCCATGTCGGTGATGGTCACGGGCGTTATCGTCGGAGCGGACCCGTGGTGGAAACCGCAATATTTCATTCCTCTGGCCGGGATGATCGTGGGCAACGCCATGACAGCCGTGGCCATATCGCTGGAGCGGCTCTTTTCGGACCTCAAAGCCCATCGTAATGAAGTCGAAATGCGGCTTGCACTGGGGGCTACCCCGGCCGAAGCATCGCGCAGGTTCGTGGCCGACGCCATCCGGGCAGGCATGATCCCTTCCATCAATTCACTCATGGGTGTGGGCATCGTCTTTTTGCCCGGCATGATGACCGGGCAGATTCTGGCCGGTGCCGACCCGATGGTGTCCATCCGCTACCAGATCATGGTCATGCTCATGCTTGTGGCGTCGGTGGCCTTGGGCTCGGTCATTGTAGTTCGGCTGGTTCGCAACCGGTGCTTCGGCAAGGCTCAGGAATTGCTGGTGCGCTAGACAAAGAGCCAACGCACCAAACAGAGGCTACGGCATCCAGTCGATGATGCCGGGATTGGGATGTTCCTGCTGCCATTGAAGGAACTCCTCATGGTTCCGAACGTCGTCGCGGATCACGGCCTGATAGATTTCAATGCTCATGATCTTGACCTCCGGGCTGCGACAGCTTTTGATCTTCAGAATCGCCTCCCGTGTTTCCGGGGTAAGGACCGCGGCAATGCGGTCGGCGACATTCTCGAAATAGCCCGCGAACTGAGAATTCTTGAGGATGTGTATCATGTCGATCTGCCAGAGGCTTTGTTCCGCATCCTCATACCAGACGTGCCATTCAAGGCATTGTTCTTCAGTATTGAGCAGGTTGGCGTATTCCACGCGCCTGATACGCTGGTTTTCGGCCAGTTTGGCAATGGCGGCAAAACTGTCGGCCAGCACGAAATTTTCGGAATAGATGTGGAAATCAATGTCCAGATTGTCCAGAAGCAACCCGGTACGGAGCGAGCCCACAAGCTGGGCGTCCGCACCCACGGATTTCCAGATATCCACGATGCCGGTTTCAGCTATGACTTGGCGGGCTTTTTGTTGATTGATTTCCGAAAGGGCCAACAAATCCATGATACCTCCGAGGTAATCCCTCTGCTGTCCCGCAGGGGCTTAAAAAGAATAAGGCCTAGAGCCATTACGCTAAAAAAAAGAAAAATCCAACAAATAGCTCTCGCCTCTTCCATATGATTCTAGTAAAAATTCCAAACGCAGAAAAAGGCACACCGCGATTATGATCAAAATGGTCAAGCCATGTTTCCGACTATTTTGCAACAATCCGTAAATTCAACTTGCCAACAAAATAAGAATGATTACCATCAAGCGATGAACAAAAGCACATCCAACAACTGTATCCATATAGAAGGCGCCCGCCACCACAATCTCAAAGACCTGACTCTGGACATCCCCCGTGAAAAACTGGTGGTTGTCTGTGGTCCGTCCGGTTCGGGCAAGTCCACGTTGGCATTCGACATCGTCTACGCCGAAGGCCAGCGACGCTACGTCGAATCCCTTTCCGCATACGCCCGCCAGTTCCTGCCCCAGATGGACAAGCCGCAGGTGGACAAGGTGGAAGGCCTTTCCCCGGCCATTTCTCTTGAGCAGCAGACGACCTCGCGCAATCCCCGCTCCACCGTGGGCACGGTCACGGAAATATACGATTTTCTGCGCGTTTTTTTCGCCCGGCTGGGCAAATTCCATTGCCCCAAGTGCGGCCTGCCCATTGAGGCCCAGACCACGGACCGCATCATCGACGACATACTGTCCATGGAGCAGGGCACAAAATTCATGCTGCTGGCTCCCATGGCCGAGCACCAGAAGGGAACCCACAAGGATTTGCTGGCCCGGATAAAAAAAGAGGGTTTCGTGCGCGTCCGGGTGGACGGCCAGATCATGCTCATCGACGACGTGCCGGATCTGGAAAAAAACAAAAAACACACCATCGAGCTGATTGTGGACCGTCTGGTCATCAAGGACGGCGTACGCAAGCGGTTGGGCGACTCCGTGGAACTGGCCCTGAAATACGGCGAGGAACGCATTCTTGTGGTCACCATGGGAGAAAACGGTGAAGAACGGGCCATGAGTACCCTGTCCACCTGTCCTTCCTGTCGCATTTCCATGCCGAAACTCACACCACAACTTTTTTCATTCAACAGCCCGCAGGGAGCCTGTCCCCAGTGCAAGGGTATCGGGGCCGTGGACTATTTCGAGCCGGATCTGGTGGCTCCGAACAGAGGGCTTTCCCTCAACAAAGGCGGCATCATCCCATGGAAATCCGCCTACCGCCAAAAACAGTTTGGCCCACAACTCACCAAGCTTGGCAAAGCCTTCGGCTTCACGTTGGACACTCCGCTTGCCGATTATTCCGAAGAAGCGTGGGATGCCCTGTTCTTCGGTAGCAAAAAACACGACTGGCAAGGCGTTATTCCCATTCTGGAATACGGCTTCCAGCAGTCGGACGTCTGGGACCACTGGTTGAGCACCTTCCGCCAGACCCGCCCATGCCCATCGTGCCATGGAGCGCGTCTGCGCCCCGAATCGCTGGCGGTCCGGGTGCAGGACAAAAATATTTTCGACTTCGTATCCATGTCCATCCGGCGTGCGCTGGAATGGCTGGAAACACTGGAATTCAAGGGGCACGAAATCCTCATAGCCGAACCGTTGCTCAAGGAACTGACCCATCGACTGGGATTCATGGTCAACGTGGGACTGGATTACATCAACCTTGGCCGCAACATGGCCACCCTTTCGGGCGGCGAAGCCCAACGCATACGCCTGGCTTCCCAACTCGGATCGGGGCTGGTGGGCGTAACCTACGTGCTGGACGAGCCGAGCATCGGCCTGCATCCGCGAGACAATGAACGGCTGCTCAACACGTTGCGTTCCTTGCAGGGCCGCGGCAATACCGTGCTGGTCGTCGAACATGACGAACCCACGATCCGCCATGCGGACCACGTCATCGAAATGGGACCGAACTCCGGCATGCTCGGCGGCGAAATCGTATTCCAGGGCGCCGTGGACAAATTGCTCAAGGCCGATTCCCTGACCGGCAAATACCTGCGCGGGGACATGTGCATTGAAATCCCCACGGAACGGCGCAAGCCGACCGGCCATATCCGCCTCAAAAACGTGACCACCAACAACCTCAAGGGATTGGATGTGGACTTTCCCCTTGGCGTGCTCACCTGCGTGACCGGCGTCTCCGGCTCGGGCAAGAGTTCGCTGGTCGTGGATTCCCTGTACAAACATTTGCAGCTGTATATGGGCACACGGGCAGACAACCCCGGAACCATCGGCGGCATTGAAGGGCTGGATCAGGTGGAGAAGGTCATTTCCATCGACCAGACGCCCATCGGCCGCACCCCGCGTTCCAACCCGGCCACCTACACCAAGATCTTCGATGAAATCCGTAAACTCTTCGCGGGTTCCAAGGAGGGCAAAAAACGCGGCTACAAACCGGGACGTTTCAGCTTCAACGTCAAGGGAGGCCGCTGCGAAGCCTGCCGGGGCGACGGACAGATCAAGATCGAAATGCATTTCCTGCCTGACGTGTACGTGACCTGCGACACCTGCAAGGGCAAACGCTACAACGCCCAGACCCTTGAAGTGACCTATCGGGAAAAAAACATTGCCGAAGTGCTGGACATGACCGTGCGCCAGGCCAAGGTCTTTTTTGAACACCATCCGGCCCTTGCGCGCAGGCTCACCGTGCTGGAGCAGGTAGGGCTGGAATACCTGCGCCTCGGCCAACCCGCCACAACGCTCTCCGGCGGCGAAGCCCAGCGCATAAAAATCAGCCGGGAACTGGGAAAACGCAGCCTGCCCGGTGCGCTCTACATTCTGGACGAACCCACCACGGGCCTGCACATGCACGAGGTCGGCAAACTGATCCGAGTGCTGCACCAGCTCGTGGACAAAGGGGCCACGGTAATCGTCATCGAACACAACACGGACGTAATCATGAGTTCGGACCATGTCATCGACCTCGGTCCGGGCGGCGGTGAACACGGGGGACAGATCGTGGCGGCAGGCACACCGGAACAGATTCTGGCCGACCCCAAATCCGTAACAGGCAAATTCCTCAAGCAGGCACCGGAGCAACCGGCTCCGGTCAAGGCAACTGCATAACCCGGTTGCACACAAAGCCAAAAATGCCGTATGGAGGAAACGGTATACAATCCGTTTCCTCCGGAGGCATCATGAAGACAGTATGTGCATCACTGCTTTTGGCTCTGTTCCTGTTTGCGGCAACGGCCTGCGGTTCCACATATCAGGTGAAAACCGTGGATGGGACAGTCTACACGACAACGGAACGTCCTGAATACGACAAAAAATCCAAGACATATTCCTTTGAAAACGAAGAAGGAATGTCCGTCACCATCAAACGTGAAGATCTCAAGGTCATCGAGGAAGTGAAATAGATTCGTAACAAATCTAATGGGCGGCTCGTGCCGTCCCATGGTATCCTGCCCCCATGATACGAGACTGGATCGACAAACTTCGTACCGGGCTTCGCTCCGAACACCGCAAGCGCAGCCGTGTACACATGGGCATCGAGGCCTTTATCGAAGCGGACGGCGTGACCACACCGGTTGTCACCAGCAACCTGAGCATGAACGGCGCCCTGTGCCGCGGGTTGGAGACTTTTTCGCCCGGTAGCCCCTGCTCGCTCATCATCCCTCTGGCCGCAGGCGTCCGCATTGCCATTGAGGGCGAAATCGTCCGCACCACGGAACAGGGAACGGCCATCCGTTTCGAATCCATGGACCCGGACAGTTTCACCCATCTGCGCCGCATGGTCGAACTCAACGCCCAGGACGCGGACCGTATTGAGAACGAACTTCGCGGACGCGACAGTTAGCCGCCCCTTTCCGGGATAAAAAATTCTCCCTGCGGCAAATACTGCCCCCTCATTTTCTTTATAGTCCATTAAAATTCATAAAGATTCTTTTGGCACGGCCTTTGAAAGAAAAAAGCCGAGGAGTCTACTATGCAAAACATTCCGTTTCTCGAAGATATGAACTTTCAGCAAAACGTGCCCAACCTTTCCAAAAAGGTGAAGGGCAACGCTGCCACAGAGTTCTCGAAACTCATCGATAAGCAGACCGAGTCGCAAACGACAGAGGCGGATCTCGACAAGGCCAAGCGCGATGAGTTGTTCGATGAAATTTTCGAGCAGCATGACAATCTCATGGGAAAGGAGCTGGCAACGGCACCTGTTTCCACGGACTCCCAAATGCATGAAACTGCTCCGGAAGCGGCCTCTCTTTCCGAACCGGAATCCACAGAACTGTTCAAGCCGGCAGAAACGACCGTAGAAGACAAGCCTGAGGATCATGCCGAAGATGTTCGCATGACCACCGAAGATCTTGATGAAATGCGCGACGATCTCAAAGAGTACGGACTGAGCGATTCCGAAATCGAAGAAATCGAAGAACAGATCAATAGTGAAGACGGCCTGACATGGGGCGAATTCACGCAGCAGCTTGAAAACAAGATCAAGGAAAGCAAAGAGGTCGAACTCTCCGCCGAACAGCAGCAGGGACTCGCATCTTTCCTCGGCAAACTGGGCTTTACGGAGCAGGAATCCTCCAAGCTGGTGAACCAGTTCATGAACGGTGAAGGCGACAAGGCGATGAAGTCCATTGCCGAAAAGCTTGAAGCCCTGCCTGAGAACAAGAAGCTCATGTTCACCAAGAGCGAAGTTGAGTCCTTTGCCTCGGCGGTCAACGCTTCAGAAGAATTTACGACAGAGATCAAGAAATTGCTGGGCAAGGAAGCCCTGCCCAAGGACGTCAAGGAAGCCTTTTCCATGATTCGCCAGAATATGGCGGAGACCGAGTCAAAAGAGGAAAAGCTGACCAAATCCGTGGGCAAGGCGCTCACCAAGGCCCTGGGCAAGGAAGTGCGCGAATCCTCGGCGGCCGCAGATACCGGCCAGCACGTGGATCTCAAGGAACGCGTGGCAAGTGACGCACAAACGTCTCACGCCAATACCGACGCAAGGGAAACTGCCCAAGGCAACACCTCGGGGCAACAGCACCAGACCGAATCCCGGCACGCCGGAACCAACGGCGAGGCGCAACAAAACGACCACGAGACCTCTTCCAAAAACAAGAAGAGTTCCGCTCAGGCCGCAGACAAACAGACTACGTCCCAAAACGCCCAGTCCCAGCAGTCAAGCCAAAACACGAATTCGAACAATTCAAATACCAATCAACAGCAGTTTGCCCAAGGACAGACCCAGGCGCAACAGAACGCAAAGCGCAAGGATTGGTCGAATCAGCCTTTTATTGACGAAGATGGCACTGAACAAGAAAGTGCCCGAAAAAGTTTCCTCAGCAAGCTGCGCAGCGACGACAGCTCCGCCAGTTCCGTCGGCCGTGAGACGACCCAGAATGTAAAGACCAAGACGTCCGAAACAGTCAAGGGGCTGCTGGCCGAACAGACCAATCTTGCTCACAGCGAAAAGGGCAAGGAAAGTAGTGCTTGGGAAAAAATTTCCTCTTCCAAGGTCATGAAGCAGGTAACCGATGCCACACTCAAAAACCTCGGACAGGGAAAAAATCAGCTGACTCTGAACCTCAAGCCCGAAGAACTGGGTGCGGTGCGGGTTATCCTGCAAGTGGACGGCAAGGAAGTCAATGCCACTCTGCGCGCGGAAAACGCGGATGCAGCCAAGGTCATCTCTGAAAATCTTGAGACACTGAAGCAAAGCCTTGAAAACCAAGGTCTTAAAGTTCACAAGCTCGACGTACAAACCGGGCTTTCGGACAACAGCTCCCAGCAAAACTGGCAGGGAGAGCAGCAGCATAATCTGGCCCGTGAACGGGAAGCCATGAGCCGCATGCGCGAAAGAATGCGTAATTTGCGCGCCGTCAATGGCAACTTGGCCCACAACGTGCAGAATATGAATAGATCGGCAAATAGTGCCGAACAGGGTTTGCACGTCATCGCATAATTAGGGATTGCGACGACACACCAGCCGGAGTTTAGGGACCGGCAGGTGAGCAGTTTATCAAACTGACAGTGGATCATGGTCCGCAAGGACAGGTCGGCCGAACAAGGCCGTTCTCCTCGCATAGACATTGGTCCGCATTGGGGAAGAAGTCATGGGTTACACTTCTACCAGTTACATTCTGGGTCAACACGAGAAATATCTTGCTGAGTCCAATACGCCTTCGCAAAAGAAGAGTATGGACCAGGATTCCTTTCTTACGCTCCTGGTAGCGCAGCTTACCAATCAGGATCCGATGAATCCCATGGACGACACGGAAATGACTGGCCAGCTCGCCCAATTTTCCAGCCTCGAACAACTCACCAAAATCAATGAAGGCATCACGAGCCTCAACGATGCGCAAACGCGCACGGACATGCTCAGTGCTGTCAGCTTCATCGGCAAAAACGTCAAGGCCAAGGGCTACAACGTTTCCAAGGAAGACGGCGAAGTCAGCACCATTTACTACGGTGTGGGCGAAGCCGTGGCCGGCGTCAAGGTCAACATATACGACAGCGAAGGCGCTATTGTCCGCACCGATGATACCATCGGCGCCAAGAAAAAAGGCACGTACGAATACCTGTGGGATGGTCGCGACGACAAGGGCAACCTGGTCAAGGACGGCACCTACAGCGTGGGTATTCTCGCGGAGGACGCTGACGGCAAACCGGTCATGATCCAGACGGAAATTTCCGGTGAGGTCGCGGGCATCGTGCAGGAAAACAACCAGAGTTACCTGCGCCTCAAGGACGGACGCTACATCAGCTTCGCCAACGTGACCGAAGTTGTCGACACCAACAAGATCGACACCGGAGACGACTCGGATTCCGATTCGGATTCGGATTCAGGGAAGGAGTCATAGCGGCATAACGCCGCAATGCATACAAGGCATTAGGGTAATCAGCCAGCCGCCCCGCCAACCGGAACAGCCCGGCGCATCAACTTAGGGGTAAGGGAGAACGCCACAAAAGGGCTCCCGGCAAAAGGGAAACGGCAGGCGCAAATTGGAGAAGAGATCAGGAGGTACATCATGGGTTTGTCAGCATCACTGTACGCCGGTATTACCGGTCTTTCCGCCCACGGTGAGAAGATGACGGTCATCGGCAATAACTTGGCCAACGTCAACACCACCGGTTACAAGGGTTCAAACATGTATTTCGAGGACTTCGTGAGCCAGGACATGGCCACGTCCGCAGGAATCAGTCAGGTTGGGCGCGGCGTACGCGTTGCAGCCATCTATTCCGACTTCGGACAAGGCTCCCTGGAAACCACGACCGAATCCACGGACATGGCCATTTCCGGCGACGGCTTCTTTATCGTCTCTCCCAAAGGAGAAGATCAGGAGTATTATAGCCGCGCAGGCATCTTCCGCTTTGACAACGACGGTTATCTCGTGGACCCCCACGGCTACCCCGTGCAGGGTTGGAAAGTGGAACAGAACGAAGCCAGCGTGGCCACGGCCACCAGTTCGGATCTGGTCAACGATGACACCGGCCCCCGACTGGTCGGCACCCCTACGGACATTCGGCTGGACAACTTCCAGTCTCCGCCCAAGGCGACGTCGCACGTGTCCATGATCACCAACCTGCCGCCGGAAATCACCAGTAAATCCAACAACTCGTCCTCGCCTTATTTCGCGCTCATGCAAAACTGGGACGGATCCGCGGAAACACCGCTTGCAGCCGGAAACTATGGTTATTCCAGTACTCTCAAAGTATTTGATGAAGTCGGCGCAGCCCACAACATGACGATCTATTTCGACCAGGTGACCCTGTCCAACGCGGGCGGCGACACCGTATGGGAATACATCGTGACCATCAATCCTGATGAAGACCAACGCATGCTTTCCGGTGCGGACGGCAACATGACGTCCCTGGCCGGAACCCCGGCTGCGGGTCTGCTCATGACCGGAACCATGACATTCCGTACCGGTCAGCTCGTAGGTATGAGCGCATTCACCCTGCAGTCGAACGGTGGTGTGAACGGCGGTTCCATGAACCTTGATTCATGGCAGCTGGCCGACTTCTCCACCGAAGGATACCCCGTGGTGGCAGCGAACTTCCTCGGGCAGTCCAATGCGAGTTCCACCTCGCAGGAGAACGCCAACCTTATGGAAATCAACTTCGGCCTGCGCTGCACGGACCTGACAAGTAACGGTTCCGGCGAAGGCACTTCCGGTTGGGCCGCAGTAACCCCGCCATTGGCCATGACCGCTGGCGACGTGGCCAACAACATTACCAACACAGGTGTGCTGCCTTCCTTCAAGGATACGGAAATCAGCGCTCTTGCCACCACGGCCAACGCCGGCAGCAAGCAGACCCTGTTCCAGAACCAGGACGGCTATTCCTCGGGTGTCTTGCAGGGGGTCACCGTCTCCCGTGACGGAGTGCTTTCAGGTCGATACTCCAACGGCCAAACCATTCAGCTCTATGCCCTGACACTGGCCACGTTCTCGGACAAATGGCATCTGCGGCGAGAAGGCGGCAACCTGTTCTCCGCCAACAATGAATCCGGACCGGCCCTTACCGGCCAAGCAGGAGACCAGGGCAAGGGAACCGTGGACGGCAACTCGCTTGAAGTCTCCAACGTGGACATGGGAACCGAATTCGTGAAGATGATTACTACCCAGCGCGGATTCCAGGCCAACACCAAGGTCATCACCTCCACGGACTCCATGCTCGGCGAAGTCATTGCCATGAAGCGTTAATGATGAAAAATAACTAAGACCCGAACGGAGTTTGCTGACGAAAAATCCGTACAGATAAGACTCCTTCTCCAATGCCCACTTCTACGCCGCCCCGCGTGGAAGCACGAAAGAAAACCCTCTGCCCATATCCGGCAGAGGGTTTTCTTCGATATCGCAATATAGTCAACGGAAAGATCCATGCCGCATTCAGCACTGCACAGCGCAAAAGGCATTTATCCCCATGTAACCACGGCGCGCACGAGTATTAATAATCATTAAGATACATTGACACCCGGCCTCCGGCTTTTACAACCCCGATTTCTCGTAAAAAGCCTCCTTGCCGTCGAGAGCAATCAAAACTTTGCGGGCGACCTTGGCATAACGCTCCATAAGCCTGTTCATTATCTCCGAACCAATGCCCTGTCCCTGATAATCAAGATATACAGCCGCAAAGGATACATACATAACCATGTGCCCATCCGAAATTGCGCTGGCCATGCCGAAAAGTTTTTCTCCATCCCATGCGGTTATGAAGCTATGGGAATTCTCCCCCCCTTTTGCAGTCGCTCTCCCTGAGAGCCCGAAGTCCATCCCAACCGCGAAAACAAGGCGGCAATCTGTTCGTGTCCCTTTGTTCTGCCATCACTATATCTTAGTTTCATGAAGCCCTCCTTCCCCTCTCTTTCTCATTCATATACTGCCGGTTTGCTGGGAAATTTTTTCTCTTCAAAGCGCCAACTCCATGACGCAACTCGGAAAAACCCGGTCATCAACCAATGATTTCACGCTCTTCTAGACTTTATTTAAAAAGACAGACGGCTGATATTTCTTAATAAATCTTTATTGGCACATATGCTGCTTAATACAATCAAAATGGATTTGTAGCATCAACAAGGAGGTTTACTGATGTCCCTCGTTATTAACCACAACCTTATGGCAATGAATGCCAGCAGAAACCTGAGTAATTCGTACAATCAATTAGGTACGTCTACCAGGCGCCTGTCTTCGGGATTGCGAGTGGGAACCGCTGCGGACGACGCCGCAGGTTTGGCCATTCGCGAACTCATGCGTTCGGAAATTTCATCCATCCACCAGGGGGTGCGTAACGCGAACGACGCCATTTCCATGATCCAGACCGCTGACGGCGCGTTGCAGGTCATCGATGAAAAGCTCGTCCGCATGAAAGAACTGGCAATGCAGGCCGCGACCGGTACCTATAACTCGGATCAGCGCATGATCATCGATTCCGAGTATCAGGCCATGTCTTCGGAAATTTCGCGTATTGCCAGCGCCACTGACTTCAACGGGATCTACCTGCTTAACGGTAACCTGTCCGGTCAGATGTCCGACCACGACGGCAACCAGCTTTCGCCTTCCGGCCCGATCAAGATCCACTTCGGTACCGGTAACGATTCGTCCGAGGACTATTACTACATTGCCATCAGTACCGCGACGTCGTCCGCATTGGGGCTCGGCCACAATGCAGGCCTCAAGACGGACCCCAACGGCGGAACCCTGACCTTTGAACAGGCCAACGCGGGCAAGACCGTTTCCACACAGGCCATGGCCCAAACGGCTATGGACGCCATCAACGACGCGATCATCTCCAAGGACAAGATTCGCGCAAACCTGGGTTCATTGCAGAACAGGCTGGAAAACACCATTACCAACCTGCAAATTCAGGCGGAAAACCTGCAGGCCGCGGAATCCCGCATTTCTGACGTGGATGTTGCCACGGAAATGACGGAATTCGTTCGCCAGCAGATTTTGACGCAATCTGCAGTAGCCATGCTTTCGCAGGCCAACTCCCTGCCGAAGATGGCCATGCAGTTGATCAGCGGATAGGGCTGCCGGGATAGAAAGGGATTGGGACATCAGGGACCGGATCGGCGCCTAAGCGCCTTCCGGCCCCTGATGTTCTGGCTTTTTGGGGGCCAAAAACTCAAGCGCCTTTCTGGCGGCTATCTGTTCAGCTTTTTTTACGCTGGAACCCCGGGAGTCAAAACGCACGCCATTCGGCAGGGTTACCTGCACCTCAAAAATTTTTTCATGCTCCGGTCCTTCCGTGCCGGTCAGCACATACACGGGCCTTGCCTGAAAAAGGCGTTGGGTTTCTTCCTGCAAACGGCTTTTGTAATCCTTGGCCACCTGCATGACCGTATTTTCCGGCCAGCGATCCCGAAAGATTTCGGCCACGACGCGCTTGGCATTTTCAAAACCGCTATCCAGAAAAACAGCCCCGATCACGGCTTCGAACACGTCGGAAAGCAGAGAATCCCGTTCCCGGCCTCCCTGCATGTCTTCACCCCGTCCCAACAGAAGGTAACGATCCAACCCCAAATTTCTGGCCAAAAACGCCAAACTTGTTTCCTTGACCAGGTTGGAACGGATACGCGTGAGGTGTCCTTCGGGAACAAGGGGATAGCGTTTATACGCCTCTTCGGATATGCACAATTCCAGAACAGCGTCACCAAGGAATTCCAAGCGTTCGTTATTGCCCTCACAGCCTTGCTCATTGGCATAGGAGCTATGCGTAAGCGCCAGGTGCAGGAGCTTGACTTGGGAAAAGCGATGGTGAATACATTGCTCTAGTTCAACGGTGTCCATAAACTCTCCAAAATCAGGTCGTAATGCAGTCCGTAGACAGATTCGAACCACTTTTCAGGCCGCAATCCATTGCGGTTGTCGGCGCATCCCGAAAAAAACACAAACTCGGGCACGTCTTAACGGCCAACATAATCGGCGCAGGGTATAGGGGCAAGTTGCTTCCCGTCAATCCCGAAGCAGAGGAAATACTCGGCCTTACGGCCTATCGTTCCTGTGCGGATCTTCCGGAGCAACCGGACCTCGGGATCGTCATCGTGCCGCGAGAACATGTCATCCGGGCACTGGAAGATCTCGGTAAGGCCGGGGCAGGGGCCGTGCTGGTCATTACCGCCGGTTTTCGGGAAACCGGGCGCGAGGGATTCGAGCTGGAAGAAAAAATGTCCCGCATCGCCACCCGCTGGGGCTTCGTACTCATGGGGCCCAACAGCCTCGGCCTGATCAACACCAGCCAGAATCTGAACGCATCCATTGCCGGGCAAGTCCCGCCCAAAGGCAACATCGGCTTCTTTTCACAATCAGGAGCACTCTGTTCCGCCATTCTGGATTGGTCCACGGGTGAAAATCTCGGATTTTCCAAATTTCTGAGCCTTGGCAACAAGGCAGGTATTTCCGAAGCAGACGCACTGGAAGCCATGGGCGACGACCCGGACACCTCGGTCATCATCGGCTATCTGGAATCCGTGGACAACGGCAGGGAATTCATGCGCGTGGCCCAACGGGTCACGGAAAAAAAGCCCGTTATCATGATCAAGGCCGGAACAACGCAAGCCGGAGCACGCGCCACATCCAGCCACACAGGTTCCGTGAGCGGTTCTCTGGAAGCCTGCCGCGCTGCCTTTTCCCAGTCGGGCATTATTCAGGTGGACGACATCGAATCCCTGTTTGACATCGCCCGGGCCTTTTCCTGCCAACCGCTGCCGGAAGGACACAGCCTCACGGTTGTCACCAACTCGGGTGGCCCCGGCATCCTCGCTGCGGACGCCTGTGAACAGGCAGGACTGCATTTGGCCACCCCTGCTTCGGAAACCGTGGAAGCATTGCGAAAATCCCTGCCTGCCTATGCATCACTCTACAATCCTATCGATATTATCGGTGATGCCGGTGCGGATCGCTATCGCGCCACACTGGAAGCCGTGGCCAAGGACAACATGACCGATTCAATCATGGTCATGCTCACTCCCACGGCATCGGCACAGATACCCGAAACCGCGCAAGCCGTGATCGACGTCGCCAAAACTTCGGACAAACCAATGTTCGCCTGTTTCATGGGGGACCAGCGCGTAAGTCCGGGCAGGGACATGCTGCTGAACGCGGGCATTCCCTGTTATGCATACCCGGAACCGGCAGTACGGGCGCTTGCAGCCATGGTTCGCCACAAACGCTGGCGCAACCGCCCCTGGCCCGTGGAGGTCTGTTTCCGCCGGGACAAGGGAAAAGCCGAAAAACTGGTAAACCGGGCCATGAAAATACATCTGCCGGAGCTGCCGCAGCCGCAGGCTTTTGAAATGGCCATGGCCTACGAACTCCCCGTACCGGAAACCAAACTGGCCCGCACCAGTGAGCAGGCGGTCAAGGCGGCCAAAAAAATCGGCTATCCCGTCGCGCTGAAAATCGTTTCTCCGCACATCAAGCACCGAAGCGGTCTGGATGCGGTCGTTCTGGACCTGCAAACGCCCCAGGAGGTACGCACCGCGTTCCGGGAGATTACGAACCGGGTCATGTGTCTGCGTCCCGGTGCATACATCTCCGGATGTCTGGTACAATCCATGGGACCGGCCCATGCCCGCGAGGTGAAAATCCGGCTGCGCCAGGATTCGCAATTCGGCCCCATGGTAGGATTTTCCATGGCCGGACCTGCTGCGGACATACTCGGAGATGAAGTCTGGCGTCTGGCGCCGTTAACCTTGCAGGACGCACAGGAAATGGTACGCGAAATCCGCTCCTATCCGTTGTTGCGGGGTGTTCGCGGACAAGCGCCCGTCAATTTCGGCGCGCTGGAAGATATGGTGATGACTGTTTCGCAGATGGCGGATGATTTTCCGAACATCCGGGACGCGGAACTGAACCCTGTACTCATTGATGAACATGAGGCCCTGGTGGCCGACCTGCGCTTGACCGTGGGATGATTTTACGCAAAAGTTTTCAAAAGAGGAGGAAGGCATGCCCGGTCTCTACATCGGATCGACCACCGGCTACTCGGGAAAGAACATGATCGTCATGGGGCTTGGCCTCAAGTTCCAGAAGGAAGGCTACAACGTAGGCTACATGAAGCCTGTGGGAGCCATGCCCGTGGAAGTGGACGGCAAGCTTGGCGACGACGACGCAATGTTCGTGCAGGACGTCCTCGGGCTTGATCAGGACCCGGAACAGGTGACTCCTGTCGTGGTCACGCAGGACTTCAAGGTCAAGGCCTTCTCCGGAAAGATGGAAGGGCTGGCCGACAGCATTGCCGAGAACTACAAGATTATTTCAGAAGACAAGGACGTGACCCTCATCGCGGGATCGGGTTCCATGTACTCAGGCAAATACTGCGATACGGACGCCGTCACCGTGGTCAAACGCCTCGGCGTCAAGACCGTGATCATCGACCGCTTTGCCAAGGAACTCAAGTACGACTACCTCGCGGTCATGAAAGAGGTGTTGGGCGACAATCTTATCGGCGTGGTGCTCAATGACGTTCCGCCTCACTTCATGGACGAAGTCAAACAACTTCTGGCTCCGTTCCTGAAAAGCCGCGGCATCAATGTGCTGGGCGTCATCCCGCGCGATCCGCTCATGGGAGCCATCAAGGTCGGCGACCTTGCGGAGCGGCTGGGCGGCAAGGTCATCTCCGCCCATAACAAGGCCGACAGGGTGGTGGAAAGTTTTCTCATCGGCACCATGCAGGTGGAAAACTTCATGACCCACTTCCGCAAGAAAAAGAACTCCGCCATCATCGTGGGCGGTGACCGCTCCGACGTGCAGCTTGTTGCGCTGGAGGGAGACTGCCCCTGTCTGGTGCTGACCGGCAACCTTTACCCCAACGACATCATCCTGACACGTTCGGAAGTTCTGGAAACCCCAATCATCATGGTGCGCGAAGATACATACTCCGTGGCCAAGAAAATGGATTCCATCCTTTCCCGCCACAAACTGCGCGATGCCATTAAAATCAAGCAGGGCGCGGACCTCGTGGCCGACAACATCGACTTCCAGGCGCTCAAAAAATCGCTGGGCCTCGAATAGTGCCCTTCTCTCCCAACAAAGAACCAAAGGCCGGTCCGCTCTTGCGGGGCGGCCTTTTCATTGCCACGACGTTGCGGGCAGGTTAATCTGGAAACATCATGCAGGAAAACACCCTGACCACCCAGCCCATCCCCGGCCTGATTCGCAGCATCGCCATTCCGGCCAGCGTGGGGCTTTTTTTCAACACCATGTTCAATGTGGTGGACACATGGTTTGCCGGGCTTATCGGCACCGAAGCACAGGCCGCGCTCTCCCTGTCCCTGCCCGTATTTTTCATTCTGATAGCCGTTGGATCGGGCATACAGGTCGGCTCCATGGCCCTGATCGGTTCGGCCCTCGGCGAAAAGAGGCAAAATCAGGCATGCCTGTACGTGGTGCAAACCGTGAGTTTCGGGCTGGTCGTCAGTCTGCTGCTGGCTGTTTTCGGCATCTGGTTCGCCCCCATGTTGTTCCGGGCCATGGGAGCGCACGGGGCCTATCTCGAAACCTGCATGGCCTACACGGTGCCCATTTTTTCGGCGGCTCCGGCCTTTCTGCTGATATACATGTTCAACGCCACGCTTCAGGCCACGGGCGACACCAAAACCATGCGCAATTTTCTTGTTCTCGGGGCCATCCTCAACTGCGTGCTTGATCCATGGTTCATTTTCGGAGGACTGGGCATCCCGGCCATGGGGGTGGCCGGTGTCGCCTGGGCGACCGTGCTGATCCAGTGCGTTGGCAGCTCGTACCTCTTGTTCAAGGTTCGCCGCACAGGACTGCTGCACACGGGGAAAGGGCGCAACCTCATTCCACGCCCCCGCATATTTCTGGATATCGCCCGACAGGGTCTCCCGGCCAGCGTGAATTTTTTGACCATCGGGATGGGCATGTTCATCATCAATACGTTTGTTAGCGATTTCGGGCAGGAAGCGATTGCCGCCTATGGCGTTGCCACGCGCGTGGAACAAATCGCCCTGCTGCCCAGCATCGGCCTGAACGTGGCCGCCCTCTCCATCGTCGCCCAAAACTATGGCGCCGGTGATATTGACCGGATCCGCGAGACCATGCGAACCTGCCTCAAATATGGCGCATGGATAATGCTTCCTGCCGCCGTGCCGGTCATTGCACTTGCCCGACCGTTCATGAACCTTTTTACCAAGGACGAAGTCGTTGCAGCCATGGGTGCAACATACTTGCGCATCGATTCACTGGTCTTTTTCGGCTACGTGATCATCTTTGTATGCACTTCCGCACTGCAAGGCATGAAACGCCCCATGTTCGCCGTCTGGCTGGGCCTGTGGCGGCAACTCGCGGCTCCGGCCCTACTTTTCTGGCTGTGCACCCGAATTCTGGATCTGGGACTGGTCTCCATCTGGTGGTCCATTTGCCTTATCGTCTGGACCTCGGCCGCCATAGCCTACCGATATGCTGCAATAAATATCCAAAAGCTCTCTTCTGCTCCGGAAACCGGGCGATAAATCCTACTATATCGTAACCGAAAAAAGCTTGACTTGGCCGCCCACATCCTTACTTTGGGCGCGGGAGCGAGGTATGAAAAAAGTATTGACTCTGTGCGCGATCTTCTGCGCCACACTCACAGCCATTCTCGGTTTTCCGGACCATGCCATGGCATGGGGCCCCGGCGTGCATCTGGCCATTGGCCAGACGGCACTGGCCAACCTGCACCTTTTCCCTGCAGTACTGGCCGAGAATCTGCTGCGACATTCTTCCGCGTTCCTGTACGGTTGTCTGAGCGCGGACATCTTCATCGGAAAAGGGACCAGATTCAAGCCGGGGCACAGCCATAACTGGGAAACCGGCCTGAAACTGCTCAAATCCGCGCACGACCCGCGCACCAAAGCTTATGCTCGCGGCTATCTGACACACCTTGCCGCAGATGTGGTGGCCCACAATTATTTCGTTCCCAACATGCTCTGGAACATGCCTTATGGCGGCAACGCAGGCCATGTATACGTCGAAATGCAGGCAGACCTGAAAACGGATTGGTGCCCCAACGAGGCCCTCAGGCTCTTCCGAACGCCGAGCAGACGCCAGGAAGGCGCACTCCTTTCGGCCACCGCCCAACGCCGCTGGACGTTCCTGATCAAGAAACGGCTCATGATGGGCAGCCTGAACTTGTGCACCCGCAAGAGCTGGGATCATTCGCTGGGCATTGCCGGGCGCATGCAACCCTGGCCGCAGGCCGGAACCTATCTGGACGACATGGTTGACCTTGCCACCCGCGCGGCCATGGACGTGCTCGCCTGCCCCGAAGATGCAGCAACCCGGGCATTCGACCCCATCGGCAGCCGGAATCTGGACAAGGTGCGAGGGCTGCGGACCAAGCGCTTGCGCCGCCGCAAGACCAACACCATTCTCTTTTCCCCGGCCGCTCAACTCTGCACACTTCCCCCGGTGTATTCTTCCGCCAACAGGTATGCCAGAGCACAGGGACAATAGTATTCTAAAATCATTCTCTTAATTGCCCAAGAGTGCTATCCTGCCTCCTAGTCCGGCTAAACAACGCCCGGAGGCACCCTTGAAACGTTCTACTTTGCTGATTCCCCTGATCCTGTTCGCCGCCTTGATGGGCGCGACTTTTCTCGTGGAACAAACGGACACCAGAGCCCAGCGCACAAAAGAACGGCTCGACACATTCTACAAACTCAGCACCATCCAGAGCCGTTTTGAAAACGCTCTTGGCAACAAGCTCAACACCGTACGCGGCATCAAGGCCGCCGTTGCCTCCAACCCGGACATAAACCGGCAGGAATTCGACACCCTGACCAGAAGCCTGACCTTTGGACAAAAAGGAATACAAGGCGTGATTCTGGCACAGGGATCGACTATCATCCACGCCTATCCCACCAGTCTTCGGGTCGCTTTGGTCGGCACCGACGTGCACAAGGGACTGTCAGGCATCCGTGCCGAAATCATCGAAAACAGCATTGCCCGCCGGGGCATATATCTGGCCGGTCCGACATCCGTAGGACAGAACCAGACCGGTATTGTGGCAGCGGCCCCAATATTCCTGCACCAGAAAGGACGCATCGACGCGGGACCGTTCTGGGGCACGGTAGCAATGATCGTTGATCCCGACCCATTGTTCATGGAAGCGGGGCTTTCAGACTACCCGAGCCTTCAAAAGGTCGTGAAAGCTCCCTCGCCCGAAGAAGGCTGGCAGGTGGTCACCGGAAATCTTTCCGTTTTCGACCATGATCCGGTGATCATTAACATGCTCCTGCCTCAGGGATACTGGATGCTCGCAGCCGCGCCCTATGACGGGTGGAGCCATTCGCCATACTGCCCGTTCATCCTTGGCGCCGGAGCCACGCTGGCCCTGCTTTTTGCCCTGACGGTCTGGTTCACTTTGCACCAGATGCAAGCAAGGGCTCTGGCCCGCGAAGAATATATGCACCTCGTGCATCAGGCCAGAAGCCTGATTCTTCGTCTTGAAACGGACGGAACCATAGCATTTATCAATGAATACGCCCTTTCATTCTATGGCCTGGAAAAGGAGAGCGTGGTTGGAAAGCCAGTTATGGGTACGCTGATCCCTTCCTTGTCCGTGGACGGAACCAACCAGGCCGCACAAATTGAAAAAATGCTCCGCTCCCCGGCCTCCGCTCCAGAGTATGAATTGCAAAGTGTACGGGAAAATGGCGAAATCGTATGGATTTCATGGTCCAACCGTCCATCTCTGGACACACGAGGGCGCTTCCGCACCATCCTGTGCGTTGGCACGGACATGACCAGAAGACGCCACATGGAAGAAGCCCTGCGCAAAAGCGAAAGCAAATACCGCCTAATAACGGAAAACGTGACCGACATCATCTGGGGGCTGGATGCCAACATGCGCTTCACGTACGTCAGTCCTTCGGACTACCGGCTGCGCGGCTTTGACATGATGGAAGTGCTCAACCGCCCCCTGTGGGATTTTGTGGCCCCCGGCTCCCGGCCGACGTTGCTCAAGGTCATGACCGATCTGGAAAACAATATTCAGAACAAACAGCAAACGAATGAACTCCTGACTCTCGACCTTGAAATAAAATGCAAGGACGAATCCACGGTCTGGGTGGAGATGCGCGCTACCGTGCTCTATAACGAGGACGGGGAAATGGTCGGCATGCAGGGCGTAAGCAGGGATATTTCCGACATGCGCCGGGCCGAGGCTTTGCGCGAGGACATGGAACGCATGGCCCGGCATGACCTCAAAACACCTCTGGGGGCAGTCATCGGCCTGCCCGACGAAGTGATTCGTCTGGGCAACCTGAGTCCCAAACAAACCGAAATGGTCAAGGTGATCCGCAAGGCCGGAGAGTCCATGCTCGAACTCATCAATCGTTCGCTGGATCTCTACAAAATGGAAACCGGCACCTACGAACTGTCACCGGAAAAAATGGACCTGCTTCATCTGCTGGAACAAATCCGCGGAGAGGTTCGTCCAATGTTGCGAGCCAAAAACGTAAGCATCGGTGTGACGGCACCGGAATCCGAGCCGGTATTTCTGGTCATGGGCGAATACGCTCTCATGCACGCTATGCTCTCGAACATGGTCAAAAACGCCATTGAAGCCGCTCCGGAAGATACGGCCGTGCAGGTCAAACTCTCCCGCAACCACGCGGTTTCCATCGCCGTGCACAATCAGGGCTCGGTTCCCCCGGAATTACGTGATACATTCTTCGACAAATACGCCAAGGCAAGTTCGTCAAAAGGCTCCGGGCTGGGAACATATTCCGTTCGCCTCATCGCCCGCACCCACGGCGGCGACGCATGGCTGGACACATCCCTGCCGGGCGAAACCGTGGTCACAGTCGTCCTTCCTGCCAAATAAAAATTCCTCTGCTCCCGATTTTATCTTGACTATCAAACTTTTTGACAATATTTCATTTTGAACATCAAACAATATGAGGTTCAAATGAATACTGACACTCTATTTCTTGTCGCGCTGCAGTCCAGCATGTTCCTCGGCCTGATACACGGGATTAATCCGTGCGGACACTCCTGGTTGGTGCTCGCTCCTTTTGTGGCCGGAGACCATAGCGGACGCCGGGTGGGCATACTCACGGCTTCCTTCATTGCCGGAACATCTCTCGGGTGCCTTGCCATCGGTCTGATCCTGGGGCTGCTGTCCACCGGGTTGCCCGACTCCATCCGAACACTCACCGATCTCGTGACAGGCGGCATCATAGTCGTACTGGGCATCATCCTTCTTGCGAAGCCACATTTATTGCACAGCCACGACCATGATCATGACGAAGACGGACATCATCACCATCACGACTGCCATGATTGCCATGACCACACACACGAACATCATCACGACCATGCTCACGAGCATCACCATGACCACCACAAGCACCTGCCTTTGTCCGCACGTCGTTCCACGGCATGGGGCCTTGGCACACTGGGATTCATAAACATGATTGTCCCCTGCCCAACGGTTGCCATCATGTATTCCTATGCATTGAACTCGGGCAACGCGATCAAGTCCGTCGCCGTGTTCGGCATTTATGCCATCGGCACCGGCATCGCTCTTGCCGGAGTCATTTTTGCGATATTCAAAATTACCGGACTGATGCGGCGATTGCAGCGCCCATGGGTGGAACCGGCCATCATGCGCACGGCCGGCCTGTTGACCGTAGCTTTCGGCACCTATAGTCTGTACGGCAACCTCATTAGCTAAAAGGAACATTCATGGCGGAACTTGAACATTTGACCATGCTGCTGGTGGAATTTTTCGAAAAACTCTCCTCATGGGAGCATGGTGTGGTGCGCGACAACGGATTGAGCTTGCCACAAATGCACGCGCTGGAAATACTTGGTATTCACTCGGCCCTGCGCATGAAAGAACTGGCCGGGAAAATGGGAGTAACCACGGGCACGCTCACCGTCATGGTGGACAGGCTTGAAGCTTCCGGTCTGGTTCGCCGCAGGCCGCACGACACGGATCGCCGATCCATACTGGTGGAGCTGACCAGCGCAGGCATGGAGATTTTTGCCGAGCACGACATGCAGCACAACCGACTAACCGCTGACATAACCGCCAAATTGACGGATGAAGAACGAAAAGTTCTTGAAACGGCATTGGAAAAAATGAACCGGGAATTCTGAACGGTAAGACGTCACGTAAAAAAAAACCTGAACGATCCCTCTCGAAAAAACTAAAAATGTCATGAAAAAGTTGTGCCCGGCCTGCAGTGCAGACCGGGCACAACTTCAAAAGATGCGGGGGCTCTACAAAAACACTCCAGACCTATGCCTTGTTCAGGGCTTTCATGACCCAGGCCATATTGTCGCCAAGAACCTGCATGGTATGCATGGCTTCCTCATCCTTGAGCACATCGCCCTTTTCCATTCCGAATCCCATGTTCCAATAGTCGGCTCCGGGAACCACCATCTCGTTGATAAAGAAAAAATGGTTCATGGAGTTGAAGGCATGCACGGCCCCGCCTCGGCGTGCAGCGACAACGGCAGCGCCAACCTTGCGTCGCAAGGTGTTCCCGTTGGCACGGGCCACCAGTCCGACACGGTCGATGAGCGCCTTCATTTCCGTTGAAATATTGGCATAGTAGGTCGGAGAGCCAAGCAAAATTCCGTCTGTATCGTTCATGCGTTCAATACATTCGTTCATGAAATCGTTTTTGACCGCACAGCGTCCGTCTTTGTTTTCAAAGCACTTGTAGCAGGCAATGCACCCGTGCATTTTCTTGCCGCCAAGTTCCACCAGTTCGGTCTCAATACCGTTTGCTTCCAGCTGCACCAACACGGCCTTAAGCATGTCCGCAGTGTTACCGCCTTTACGGGCACTGCCGTTAAATGCCACTACTTTCATCGTTTTGCTCCTTAAACCGGCTGCCAAAAGGAAATCTGCGGTTCACGGGCCAGCAGATCCTTCACCACGTTTTCAAATTCCGCCAGATGCGCCAACTTGAGGTGAGCATCCAACATTTCCCGAGATTCCCAACGCTCGAAAAGCATGAACTGATCCCGGTTTTCCGGGTGGCGATGCATGTCATATTGCAGGCAGCCCGGATCCTTGCGGCTGCATTCCTGCAGTTGCACCAGAACCTTTTCCGCGGCGTTCCCGCTGCCGGGACGGGCCTCGAACAACACATGTACGCTAATGCTTTCCATGCCTACCCCTCCCACTGATTGTGATGAATCCTGTCCTCACGATACCGTGATTCGGATTTCAACTGCTGGTCGGGATGTCCGATAACCAGAAAAGCCAAAGGCTGAATCTGTTCGGGCAGGCCGAGCAAATCGCGGAAGCCCTTTATGCGTTCCTTCAGGGGATGAACACCGGTCCAGACAGCGCCAAGCCCCAGCCCATGGATAGCCAGCAGCATGTTCTCCACGGCTGCGGAACAATCCTGCACCCAATAGCCGGGGAACTTTTCAAGACTCAAATCCCCGCAAACCAGTATGCTGACCGGAGCACGGGCTGCCATGGCTGCATAGGGATTGATCGAACCGATCTTTTCAAGCTTTTCCTGCTCCGTGACCACAATGAATTGCCATGGCTGCGCATTTCCCGCACTGGGAGCCATCATGGCCGCTTCCAGAACTGTCTTCAGTTCATCGTCGGAGACAGGCTCGTCCGTAAATTTGCGGATGCTTCGCCGGGTTTTCAGCGCTTCGAACAATTCCATGATTTTTCTCCTTTTCAAAATTCAAAACGGCTGTTGCCGAGATTTACGATACAGCTTTTTTCTGCCACAATGCACCTTATAGCAAGTACGCACTTTAAAGTCATATAGTAACTTTTTGGAAACCGTTAAAAAGGCAGTTTTCATATGGGCACATGCGGCCTCAAAAACCTGAACGGTAAAAAATACACTTGTGAGATGGAATTGACCCTGCAAATCATAGGGGGCAAATGGAAGCTCATAATCCTCTATCGACTGGGAGTGGACGGCACCTTGCGTTTCAACGAACTACGCCGCATCCTGCCGAACATCACCCAGAAAATGCTCACCCAGCAGCTCAGGGAGCTTGAAGCAGACGGCATGGTACACCGCGAAGTCTACGCACAGGTGCCGCCCAAAGTAGAGTATTCACTCACGGAATTCGGACATACCATCATGCCCATTATCCGCCAGATGTGCGCATGGGGGAAGGATTACGCCCGGGCCATGACCGCTGAACCGGCTCTGGTTTAGCAGTTACGAACAATTTCAGTATCCGAGCTGAGAACGGCAAATAGCCTCCACCGCCATTTGCGTATCCCCATTCATGCGTGTATCATTGTTACTTCACTTCCAAACAGGAACAATCACCAATGAACTCCAGTGACAACGCCCTGCGCTTTGAAATCCTGAAAGTCGGAAGCGGCTGGCTGGACATGCGTCTGCACGTGGACGGCACCCCTTACGATATGACTGTTGCCAGCGTCTTTTCAGAGCCGCTGCGCGACTTGTGCGACTGTTTGTACGACGCCGTTACCGGCACCGCCGGGCACTGGACCAACGGCGGCTCTCCCCATTTCGATTTTGAATGGATTGGTGATGGCTGGCTGTATGAATGGGAAGTGAGCGCCCTTGAAAACGGGCGGATTCAAATGCAGGTGGCATTTTCCGGCAACAGGGTACAGGGCGAGGAAAAGCTTCCGGTCTGGAATTTCAACTGCACGGTTCCGGCGCAGGACTTCGCCGACCAGGTATGGGCACAGTGCAGAGACATGCTCAGGACCACGGGTTTTACCCACTACCGCAGCCAGTGGGGTAGCGACTTTCCCCTTGCGCAGCTGTTGACTCTGCGCGCTCACGCGGAGCAGGGCAAGGGCGCACCCGTGGCCGAGGAAATGGCCCTGTTGCGCCAACTCATCGACGGTTAGTCCGTCAACGATCCCGCCTTATTTCAACCACTCCGCATAATGGCCGGTTGCACGGCTCATGCCGTAACGCACGAACTGATCCAGACAGCGCATGGCACGGCTGGCGTTCAGGAACGTGGGGATACCACCCTGTTCCAGAGTCTGGCCCAACCTGTTGTAATCCGCATCCGCGCCACCGGTGACGCAAACGGAAACAGCCACGGGCTTGCCGTATTTGGCAGCCAAACGCCCCATGCGCACGGCAATGTTTTCAGGCTCGTTTTCCATCTCCTGATCCGTGGTCTTCAGGTCCATGGAATGGGGCACAATGGACACCAGCAGGCAGTCGACACTGGGTGAAGCCAACATGATTTCCATGCAATCCAGATACATGTCGTCGTCTGCCATGGGGGTTAAATCCAACAGGGGATCGGCCTCCACAAACGGTGGAATGCGTTGCGCCAGACGGTCGAGGGTTTCCTTATCCAGCTCCGCAACACGCAGGGAACCAAGGTTGTCCGCGCCATAGGTCTTCTCGTACCCGGCGTTGGCAATCACGGCCACACGGTTGCTGTTCACGCGCATACCTTCGAGCATGGCAAACGTCTTGGTCAGCTCCACATGATCCATCATGGATTCGGCAACGACCAGCCCGGCCTGTTTCATGGCGGCTTTGGCTACGGCATACTCTCCGGCGATGCTGGCCGTGTGTGATTGTGCGGCACGCATGCCTGCTTCCGTTCGTCCGGCCTTGTAAACGATAACCGGCTTGGGGCAGCGCGAGGCGACTTCAAAAAAACGCGCTCCGGCACCGGATTTGAAGCCTTCAATATAACAGGCGATGACGGCGATATCGTCGTCCGAGGAAAAATAATCCACGAGGTCGGCGGGGTCCGTATCAATCTGATTACCGTAGCTGACAATGGCCTTGGGCGAGATGGCGTTTCGCAACTGATGCAGTTCGATAATGCCCAGGGCTCCGCTTTGGCTCAAAATGGCAACATTGTGCCTGTCGCGCTTGGGAATACTGAATTTGCTCTCCGGGATGAAGAACGTGTTCATTCCCGGCTGCGCATGGGCAGAACCATAGACAAGACCAAGACAATTGGGGCCCATGATGCGCATGCCTGTCTCGTGGGCGATACCCAGAATCTCATCCTCGGCTTCCGTATGCCCGGTTTCGCCGAACCCGCCTGGAATAAGAATCACGCAACGGACACCGGCCTGTGCGCATTCGCGGACCACGGAAACGGCCCGGCCTGCCGGAACCGCGACTACGGCCAGCTCCACTGGTTCCGGCAATTCCGCCATGGAAACATGCATCGGTATGCTGCCCGACTTCAGTTCCAGACGCCCACCCTTGGGGTTCACGGCATATACGTCCGTGCGCCCCATGCGCACAAGGTTGGCGACGATGACGGATCCGGGGCTGGCAGGATTTGAGGTGCTCACCCCAACAACAGCAACACCGCGCGGTTCGAAAAAAGGCCGCAGGGAAGGGCGCTCCCGCTTTGCCTCCTCAAGAACGGAGGCTGTCCGCGGTTCGAATTCCGCATATCCGTCAATGGCCCAAAACCCTTCATGATGATCGAACACCAGCGGGTTGACTTCAAATTCCCGCAGAACCCAGCGGCTGCCCGGAAAAAAATTGGAAAAGGCTGTTGCAAGACGGCTGAAACGCAGCCCCGTGTCCACGATGCGTGAAGTACGTTCCACCTTGCCCCTTGATTCGTATTTTTTCTGGATATGGGTGGAGTTGAGCAACGCTTCTGCCCAGCGGCGGTCTATGGGAGCCAGGATCAGGTTCGGCGCGGAAAAACTGCAGGCAAAATGTTCGGCGTCGCTGCCGCCCTTGGAAAAGGAAATGACAGGCCCGAAAGCGTCACTCTCGCGAAATCCCAGCAAAATCTCGTTGCCAAGTTCCTGGGAATAATCCACGCACTGCATCAGCAGCACGCCCCGGACGTCCAGACCGGCTTCGGCCATATCCGCAAGCATCCGCTCCACAGTATAGCGGACATAGCCCAGATCCTTGACCACCATGCGCACGCCGCCAGCTTTTTCCTTGTGGATCATGTTCGGAGAAACGGCCTTGAGCACCAACCTGTCGCTGGAAAAACGGGCCAGTATATCCGCGCCCACGTCTTCAGGCTTCTCCACCAGCACATGCTCCGGGACAGCCACGCCCAGCAGATCCAGAATCCTGTATACTTCATGCTCAAAAAGCATGGACCGACCGTCCGCATGGGCCGTGTCCAGCAAATCTTCGACTCTTTCGACTACATCGACATCCAACTGGGAACGAAACATGGGCTCTCCATATTGCCTTGCATGATTGATCAAACAGGTCGGGAGAATACAGCATCATCCCAGGCCATGCAATCCGGGCCGGTGTCAGGTTCTCACCTTTCCTTTCGTGCACATTTTTATTACTCAGGTCCAAGACGTCGTAACACCCTCACATGAGCAGCGGAGGCATAATGAAGCTGGATGCCATGGATCACGATATTCTGGAGATACTGCAACGCGAGGGACGCATTACCAACGCAGAACTGGCCAAACGGCTCGGCATTTCACCGCCAGCCATGCTGGAAAGGGTCAAAAGGCTGGAAAACAACGGGGTTATCGACCGGTTCGTCGCCATTATCGCACCCGAAAAAGTAGGGGTGGGCATCATCGCCTTTGTGCGTGTTTCCCTTGGGGCGCACAAACTGGAAGATTTCGAAAATTTCCGCGATCACATAGATTCCATGGACGAGGTGCTGGAATGTTACCAGCTTTCCGGCGAGGACGATTACCTGCTCAAGGTCGCCCTGGCGGACATGGCCGACTACGCGAACTTCGCCTTTTCCAAACTGGCGCCCATTACCGGTGTGCAAAGCATAAACTCTTCGTTCGTGCTCGGCACCATCAAACAGGACACCGCTTTGCCCTTGCTCAGTCCGGTCAAGAGACAGTCCTGAGCAAAACCGCTCATCGCGAATTCTGTGTGCCGTCCAGAAAACCGGCCACTCGCCAGGCTACATCCTGTGAAAACAACATGCCCACATGGCTGACGGGTGAACAGACCTGTTCTTCCCATCCATCGCGTTTCACTCGCAGCCCGGACATGGGCAAAACATAATCATCCACCAGCGAATACACGGCCAGCTTGGGAGCGTCCGTGTCATGACATTCATCCATCGCCCGGATCACGGCCTTGCCCGGATACAGCCCCCGGGCCATGGGACCGAGGCCAAGCCCTGCCAGAAGACTTCCGCCGTGTGGCGACCCCAACGCCACCAACGCCCTGACACGACCGGAAAATTCCGGCCGGGATGCAGTCTTGCGGCAAACGAGCCCCCCAAGACTATGCCCCACGAGCACGACCTTTTCTCCGGGATTGTCATGCAGTACCGAATCCATAAGTTCGGCCAGTCCTTGCACGGCAGGTTCAAGCGGTTTGGAAAAACTGTTGTAGCCATAGCTGTGAAAATTTCCGTATCCGGCCCGGGCCAACAAAATACGAAACCAGAACCATGCCGTAGGATTGTGATACAGCCCATGAACAAAAATCACGGGAACTCCCGGCCTGGCGTTTCCCTTGAAAATAAACGCCAGCGGAACCTGCAACAACACAGCCATTTCCGCCATCACGGCAGAAATGGTTCCCAACAGGACATGGGACAAAACATGACCATGCAGCCCTCGGGAAATCTCAGCCATGTGTCCTGTGCGCGCATTGCTGGCCCAGAAGACGACATACCGCAGCACCGGCAAGACAATAATCCAACAGAAAAGCAGAAAAATGATGACGCTCATGGGCCGATGGTGGCCCGAAGCAAAAAAAGTGTCAACGCTCTTGCCTTGAGGAGCGCTCAACGATAGAATTTTTTCATGAATGTCACGACACTATGCCTTGATATCGGCAGCGGCACGCAGGACGTTCTCCTGCATTTCCCTGATCGCGAACCGGAGAACTGTCCGAAATTCGTCCTCCCTTCCCCTGCTTTGCAGGTAGGACGGCGTATCGCCGCACTGACAAGCCGGAAGCAACCAATCTGGCTGCATGGCTTCAACATGGGCGGCGGAGTGACCAGATTCGTCCGAGCACACCTTAAGGCGGGATTGCCGGTGAGCACGCAAACGTCCGCCGCATACACCATGGGCGATGATCTGGGCCGGGTCGAAGCCATGGGAATCACCCTGAGCGAAACCTGCCCGGAAGGATTCACGCCTGTCCTTTTTGCGGATTTCGACCGCCAATGGTGGGAGCGTTTCTTTGCCGCTGCGGAACTGGACTGGCCGGACAGGATCACGGCCTGTGTACAGGATCACGGGTTCCACCCCGGCACGTCCAACCGGATAGGCCGCTTCAAGCTCTGGGAACAGTTGCTTGGCGAAGGTCTGGGACAACCGGAATCCCTGCTCTTCAAAAAAGCCCCCAAAACAATGACCCGGCTGGTCGACCTGCAACACTGTATCGACGGCGGCCCTGTGGCGGACACAGGCGCGGCAGCCGTTCTTGGTGCACTGTTCGTGGACGAGATCGAAAAACAAAGCCGCACGCAAGGCATAACGCTCGTCAATGTGGGTAATAGCCACACAGTGGCCTTTCTGCTGTTCAACGGACAAATTTTCGGCGTGTACGAGCATCATACCGGGCTGCTGGACAGCCAACGGCTCTGGCACGACCTCGAGGCTTTTCGCGACGGCAGAATCACGCATCAAGCCGTATTCGATGCAAACGGCCATGGCTGTCTGACGCTTCCCCTGCCGGAAGAAGCACAAGGGTTTTCTCCTGTTCATGTAATTGGTCCCCGGCGCGCCGTGCTCGAAAAATACAACGCCTCCTTTCCCTCTCCGGGGGGGGACATGATGCTGGCCGGCTGCTTCGGCCTGCTCAAGGGCATTGCCTTGCAACAGGAATCGGAAAAATAATCGCCTGCCAATTATCTGGAATAGGATTTGCTGCCGACCTGCCGTAGGGAAAAAATTTCCCCGGAGGTTGCCACATGATCGAACGGTTGCAAGCAAGCGCATACACAAGCGCAGTACAATCCAGGACATCTTCCCGCAATACGCTGGAGGCATCCGAAACACCCCAGTCAGGAGACACGATTTCATTATCTGCCGTAGGCAGGGCGCTGAACGATTTTTTCAGCGACCTCGGGGTGGAACCTTCCTCGGCCGGTATCAGCCTGGAAGATATTGAAATCAAACTGGAGCAGGATCGCTCCAAATTTGAAAGTGATGTCAAAAGCCTCTTCAGGGAAAACGGCATCGAAGTTCCTCCTGACGTGAACCTTACCGTGGATAATGGCGGCAATGTCGTCGTACAGGGAGAACATCCGCAAAAGGAAACCATTGAAACGCTCTTCGCGAACAATGACAGCCTGTCCGACGACTTTTGCAGTATTTCCGCAGTAGACACCCTTGTGCGGGAAGGACGCAAGGCCGCTGGCTACAAGACGCCGTATGAAAGCATAGCTAACCAAGCAGCCTGGTCGGTCAACGAATTTGACGACTCTCTCGTTTTCTGTGTGAGTGAACTGGGAAGCGAAGAAACGGCCTGAAACACAGCCTAGGAACATGAAGACGGCAGCACCACGGTGAATACTGTGCCGTCTTCGGGATGCGAACGAAAAGACACCTTGCCCTTGAGGTACGTTTCCGCCAGCAGCTTGATGCTGTATGTCCCCAAACCGCGTCCCTGCCCTTTGGTGGAAAACGAGCGGTTGAATATCTGCAGCTGGACGTCCTTGGGGATACTGCCGGGATTGTGCACCCAGAATGCGGCTCCATCGGAAAGGCGGTCACACCCTATGGTAACAGTCTCCCCGCTTGTGGTGGCTTCCAGTGCGTTCTTGAGCATGTTGCCAAGGATCCTGTTCAGCAAGAGTCTGTCCGTATGCAGCTCCACTTCATCCAGATCTTCGGAAATTTCCACACGAACACCCTGAGCAGCATTATGCATGGCATATAACGTGGCAAGCGACTCCGTGACCGCCCTTGTAGAAACGTTGTCAGGACGCACGAGCAGATCACCGCTTTCCGCGGCAATAAGAATTTTCTGGGCGCGGATTTCTTCCAGCAGGAAATGCGCCGTGGATTCCAATACACGGGCAAGCTCCGGGTCCACAGCCTCGAATTCATCGGCAAACTCGCGCATGGCTCCGTCCAGACCGCCAGCAAGATTCAGGATATCATGAAAAAAAAGGCGCTCCATGGCCCGCCGCCTGACTTCATTTGCTTCGTTCAAGGCTGTGAGCACCACCATGTTTTCTCCGGCAACGCTCAAGGGAGCCGTATTCACGGCGACGTTCAGTGCCTTGATACGGGTTCCGACATGCCGCAACATGCGGCAGTGCCCGGTCTCTTTTTGTTCAGAATCACCCTGGGTAAGAGCCTTCAAGGCTCCACATTTTGAACAGTAAGGCGAAAAGCCGCACCCTTCGACCGTCTCTTCGGCATGAACGCAGTTGAAGACATCCCCAATGTACTTGCCCAGAACCTGTTCCTTGGAATCAAATCCCAGTGTGGATAAAGCCGCCTTGTTGCAAAAAACAATCTGGCGCGACCTGTTGAAAAGAAACGTCATGTACGGCAATGCCTCGGCCAGGGACATGGCACCGCTCTGCAACACCTCATCGTGCTGCGCAGCAATACAATCCGGCGTCAGGCTGGGCGGGTAACGAGAATCCATTTGCAAGGTTTTCAAAATACTTTTTCTCAGGGTAAGGTTCAAAATGGTGAAATAGAGGAAGGGGCAGGCAAAGTCAAAGAAGCACTCAAAAAACATAATGGGCGTAGACACCTTTTGCCGTAACAAGCTATATAGAAAGCGTGACTGTCTTTTACCGTTTAACCCCGGAGGTGGAGCATGCTGACCGCCCTGGCTCAGGACAGTATTTTTATCGTTATTGGCGCACTGTATGTCATCTGGGTTGCCAGAAACAAATTCAACCGATGGCCGCCGGACAATGCGCGCCAACACGACCTCCCGCCTCGCACCTATACTTCATATTCGCGTTTTGCCGCTTTCATGTTCGTATATGTTTGCGGTTATCTGGCTGTATTTTCTGCTGCCTGTTTCACTCCTGAACTGGTCGACTCTCTCGCAAACCATGTTCTGGATCAGGAAAACAAATGGAACCTCTCCCGGATGGCGCAGGGAGAACGGGCTCTGTTTGCTGCTTTTGTGCTTACCGGCTTGATCCCGAATTTCCCCATGCTCAAAAAAATAGACCACTCAGCACGAAGGTATCTGCATATGCGCGCAAAGACTCCCAGCCACGCAAAGGCTCTTGTGGAGGCGCTCTCCGAAGACAGCTCTTTTCGTCCTGACCCTGTGCAGTATCAACAGTTTCTGGATAGAATTGCTCTTTCCCTACAGTGCTCGCCACAATCCTTATTGCCGGGCAATACCCCCTCACTGGCCAGCTTTTGTAAACTCGCTTTTCTCGTAAAACGGTTGGAAAAATGGAAAGCCATTCCCAGCAAAAATCAATTTCTAAATAAACATCACACGCTCTATGAACACTTCACCGACCGCTTTGCCGTTCTGAAAGAAAAAGTCAGACGCTATTGCAGCATCATGCAAGAACATACACAACTTCCTGATTACGTG
>Ga0207831_100178_pt1 | contig 33512 bp, 28 predicted proteins | sample TtanPargueraPR_7_FD_187741 | JGI IMG/M metagenome (GOLD analysis project Ga0207831, IMG submission 187741) | Aerobic enrichment media microbial communities from Bioluminiscent Bay, La Parguera, Puerto Rico - Tt and M1 (2) (SPAdes) | ecosystem: Environmental > Aquatic > Marine > Unclassified ...
CGCGTCGTACCGGATGTTGTCCTTCCGCCTGAGGCAAAGTCACCGGATTGCGATGGACTAGCGCAGGGACGAGCCGCGGTGTACAACGCTGCTGATCTGGCGAACATCGAGTTCGGAGAAGTCCCGATGCTCGTCCCGGAGTTTCTGGCGGAGGGAGTGTCTCTGCTTGCGGCGGCACCCAAGACGGGGAAGTCATGGTTCGTCCTCGATCTTGCGTACAGCATTGCTTCAAGAGAGGATTTCCTGAACTTCCCGGTCGTTGACCCGGGCGTCGTCCTGTACCTGGCCCTTGAGGACACACAGCGACGGATGCAGCGCAGACTTCGGAGTCTTCTCGGTCCGGAGTATACGATACCATTGAACCTGAAAGTCGTTCACAATTGGCCCCGGCTTGATACAACGGGTTATGACGAATTGCGAAAGTGGGTGGTTGAGATATCCCCGCGGCTCATCATTGTCGATACGTACGTCAGGTTGAAGCGTCCACAGAGAGTCGGAAGGTCGATATACGAAGAGGATTACGGCAACATCAGGCCGTACGTCGATCTGTACCGGGATTTCGGCTGCAGCGTCCTGCTCGTGCATCACACGCGGAAGAGTGAGGCCGAGGATCCGCTGGACCTCATATCCGGATCCAACGGTCTGAACGGTGCGGTCGACGGGATGATCGTCATGAAACGGAAGAAGGGCGTATCCGAAGGCACGATGCTTGTCGTGCACCGCGATCTCGACGATGAACTGGACCTGGCCGTGAAGTTCGATCGAGAAACCTGCAGGTGGAGGATTCTCGGTGACGCAGGCATCGTCAGGCATCGGGGAAACAAACGGATGATCATCGACTACCTGCATTCGATTCATGAGACGGTATCGGCACAGGAGATTGCCTCGCAGGTCGGGCTGTCGCTTTCGCACGTCAGGAAGGAAATCTCGGAGCTGAAGGATGAGGGTTTCATCATACGCGTGGCCCGTGATCAGTACAGGGATGCATTCTGAGATGCCCGGACGCGGTGTAGGGGTTCGGTATGACTTCCTGCCATCGTCTTCGAACGGTCATTCAGGATGATGAAAATAGTAATAAAGGTAAGAACAGTAAGTACGGTAAGGATCGTAATCACGGTAAGCCCGGTAATTTCCGTAATGTTCCATGGCTTCGATTGACGTGACCGGGGAAGCCGCCGGCCTGGTGACCATCAATATTACGGTGCTTACTGTTCTTACGGTCTGTTCCAGCAGGACGGACATGACGTCGGACACAGTATAGCGGGCCAGGCCCTGACTCGGTAACTTCTCCGCCGCACGCGTGTTCCTGCTGGAGACATCAAAAACGGGATTTCGCTTTATGCGACGAGGAGTTCAAATTTTCTTTCTGGTTATCCTCTTTCTGCCGCGAGTCGTGACCGCACAGGACTTCTGGGAGAATCTGCTGGGGCCGCCGCCCACTGAACTTCTGCGGACTGTCGAAGATCTTGTCGTCATTGGCGAGGACACCGTCGTCGCATCCGGACGGAACGGTCTCTACCATTCTGAAGACAGGGGAAGAAATTGGCAGCGGATGCCGGATCCTGAACCACGGACCTGTCTCCCGGTGATGACGGCGATGGACTCAAAGGGAACGCTCTACTGTCTCTTACGGATGTACGATGGTCAGATCGACTGCAGCATCTATTTTACGATGTCAGCGACTTCCGGCCGGGAATCTACTTCGTGAGCCTCAACGGCGACACGCGAATCACTCGCGGGAAGTTCGTCGTCGTGAGCGGGAAGAGGTGACCGGCCCGCCGTCTCTTCGGGATCTTTGCACCATGCACGACGCAGCTGAAGGGAAGCCGAGGAAGGATACTTGACGATCATACCTGAGTTCAGTAGGTTTCGGCATACATTGCAAGGAGGGCAACATGAGACCGTGCAGCAGGGAATCGAACGTCCGGCAGGTCGGGATGTCTTTGAGACAAGCGGCACGCAAGGGAATGACGGGATTGACTATCTGTCTTTCGGTGATTGCATGGTTCGCTTTCCTGTTTACGGCACCTGTGGCCGCCCAGGTCTCATCGACGGACCTGTCGTATTATCCCCTCCACGTCGGGAATATCTGGGTGTACCAGGTATCGGAATTTTTCCCCTCACATCCGCAGTGGAGGCCGAGCGGATACGCCAGAATGGAAATCGTCGGAGATTCACTGCTGCCCAACGGGAAACGGTACATGCGGTTCAGCTCCGGACCTCTCATCCGGTTGGACAGCGCATCGGGTATCGTGTACGAGTACATTCGAAACGGCTATCTACGGTCCACCTGTCCTGACAGCACCGAAAATGAAATCTTCAATCTGACGATCGACACGACAGCAGGATACTCACGCTGCAACGACCGCTCCACAGGTTACCATGACACCTGTCGTATCATCCCACTCAGCTCGGAAAAGGTTGCTCTCTTGTCGACGATGAGGCCGCAGCGCATCTGGTTTACGTCCGACTTTCTGGGTACGGAATACAAACTCGCTCAGGGCATCGGCGCATGTGTCATGAGCGGAGCGATGTTCAGTGGAAAGAAGTACGAGCTCACCTACGCAAAGATCAACGGAACAGAATATCTCCCGGTCGAACTGCGATCCTTCACGGCCACATTGCTCGAGGGATACGTCGTTCGTCTGCAGTGGGAAACGGCGAACGAAGTACAGAACCGCGGCTTCACCGTTCAGCGGAGCGAGCATGCGCGAGAAGCCGTGTGGATTGACCTCGCGTTCATTCCATCGAAGGCGGAAGAAGGACAGGGGAGCGAATACCAATACATCGACCGAACCATGATGACCGAATGCACGGGTACGGCGGTGTACTACCGGCTTCGCCAGCAGGATTATGACGGGGCGGTGTCGTATTCACCGGTCGAGGAAGTTCATTTCTCACCACCTACCGGTCCACCCGATCTGGACCTGTATCCGAATCCTGTCGCCTCGGGCGAACAGGTAATCGCTCAACTCGGTGGTGCCCTCAGGGATGACGTCACGCGAGAGCTGCAGGTGTTCGACGCGCTCGGCCGCCGGGTCATGATCCGGACCTTCGATCGAACCGCAACGTTGAACACTGCAGGATTGCCGGCGGGGTTGTATTTCGTGTACATCCGGGGTGAACCACAGGCAGAACCGGAACGTCTCGTCATTTTCTGAGTATTCAAATTGACATCAAGTCACGCAATCAGTGACGGGGTTGAAACGTATACCGGACATCGGTATCTTCCGTGCATTCACACAGCCGGGAGGTTGGATGCCAGTCCCTGATTTTCAGACGATCATGTTGCCACTTCTTCAATCGGCGAGCGATGGTGAACTGCGTTCTTCGAAGGAGTATCGGGATCTTCTCGCACAGCACTTTGAATTGACACAGGAAGAACTTGATGAAATGCTTCCGAGCCAGCGAGCACCACTGTTCAGCAACAGGGTAGCATGGGCAATGACGTACCTTCACCGAGCCGGGTTAATGACTCGTCCGAAGAGGGGGCACTACAAGATAACCGATGTTGGCCGTGATGTACTGAAATCCTCTCCGAAAGCCCTCAACATCAAGTACCTTGAGAGATTTCCGGAGTACATTGAATGGAAGAACTCTTTTTCGGATTCATCAAAGCCGAATCAGGAAGATGAAACCGAAGATCTCACCCCCGAAGAAGTCCTGGATAAGTCATATCTGAGGATCCGCCGACAACTTGTCGCTGATCTTCTTGATCAAGTGAAATCAGGGACGCCTCAGTTCTTCGAGATGCTCGTCGTAAAGCTTCTCGTTGCGATGGGATATGGTGGTACGATGAAGGATGCCGGGATGGCAGTTGGGAAAAGTGGTGATGAGGGGATCGACGGAATCATAAAAGAAGACCGGTTGGGATTGGATGTGATTTACTTGCAGGCCAAGAAATGGGACAGTACGGTCGGGCGTCCCGAGATACAGAAATTCGTCGGCGCCCTCCAAGGCAAGCGTGCGAAGAAGGGCGTCTTCATGACGACAGGTACGTTTGCACAGGGGGCAGTAGAGTATGCGTCACTCATTGATACAAAGATCATCCTGATTGACGGCGAAAAACTCGCTGAGTACATGATCGACTTTGGCGTTGGTGTCACCACGAAAGAAGTCTACGAGGTGAAACGTGTCGACACTGACTTCTTCATCGAGGAGTAACTATGCCTAAGCTCCCAGACAGACACTACGACTTCGACGACATCCCAATGGGACACGCGCGCGTCGTCGACCCGGACGAAAATGGGTTTACTACGGTGCTTCGTGTGCCCTTGTGGAGGCCATAGAATATGAAAGATGACGAAATATCGCTTGATAACTTCATCGTTGCTTTTGTGGACGTACTGGGAACGAAAGATGCATTTCTTAAATACCCAGCAATTACGTCTCGCATGTCCGAAGAGGATGTGAACGAAATGAAGAGGTTGGTCGGTCGTCCCCTTTTTAACTTATTCGACTTCCACGATGCAGTCAAAACGATGTTAACAACAAATTACTATCACCCAGACGCACATCGACTGCCACCAGAAGTACTGAAAGAATATCTGTACAACATTCAAAATGACATCAGAAGTCAGAATTTTTCTGATGGATTCGTGTTGTATATGCCGATTGATTCCAATCACCACAATCCTCTCGCGGCATTTTGGTCTTTGATTTATTTTACCGGAGGGATAATGTTGTACTCGCTCGCTAAGGGCAGTCCAGTAAGAGGTGGAATCGAAATTGGGTGGGGTACGCTGCGAGATAATCAATTGTTTGGAGGGGCTATCGCTTCTGCATATACACTGGAGTCAGGGATCGCGAAATATCCCAGAATTGTTCTTGGTAAGCATCTGCTTGAATATCTCAATAGTTACCGAAACACTTCCTACGGAGATCGTAGGGACGAAATGACGAAAGGCCTGCTCGCTATGATAGATCAGTTGCACAAGCCCGATATCGATGGTGTAGAGATCGTTCATTGGCTCGCCAATAGGTATAAGGATTTATTTCGAGATGAGCCGAATGGTGTATCTGTTGTGTTCTCTGATGTAAAAAAGTTTGTGGACCGGGAGTATGAGAGATTCATGGATACGGGTAATGCGAAACTTGGCCAACGCTATTTCTTATTATCGACGTATATCGACGAATATGAAGAATCGTGGCTGAAAACATGACCAACCAACTCTTCTACTCTACGGTGACTGTCTCGACGTACTTCGTGACCTCGCGGACGATCGGGACTTCCCCGGTGTCGACCTGATCTACCTCGATCCGCCGTTCAACTCGAAATAAGTCACGTTAAATGCACGTAAGAAGGGCGAGTATTATGCGAAGTGTGCTGCGTGTTGTAGTTGCCGTACTTTTTGGTACATGGTGCATGTACCAGGTGGCCGGATGCGACAGGGGTGTTGATCCCGGCGATATAGTTCTTGATGATCCCATATGTGATTCGCTGGATATAACGTTCCTTGATTCGATGGTGCTCATTAAGCAACCGATTCTAGTCGGAAGGCGTATGGTATTCACAACTCAGGTTATATATATGGGATCAAGCCAGAGTAATATCGTATACAATCTGGAACGTGACACAGTCGAAGCCACCTTGCCTCCATCGTATTTTGACTATAATAATGGTGAAGTGTTGTTAGCCAGAAGTGAAACCGTGTACAAGTACAAAATCGAAAGTCAGGAAATGGAGAAAGTGGTAAGTGGCTTCTATTGGCCAACATATTCGTGTGATGAAAATCATATTAATATTCGAAATGCTTCTGGCACACACAAATATGATCTATTGAGCGGAACCATAGTGTATTCCATTCCAAGATATGATGCTAGAGAATATGCTAGCGGTATGTATGTCTATTACGATGATGGCTTCTGGATATATTCGGCTGATGCTCAAGTGTCCGAGAAGCTTGATATTGATGGATATCCCAGAAGGGGTGGACAGTTAAGAATTATTGATTGGGATGTGTTGAGGTCAGACCGAAAAATTGTAGTACATAGTAAAAGTGTCATCGTTGGTGATAGCTCTGGAGGATTGTATGAAGTAGATCTCGAGTCTAGATCTGCTGATAGAATACTGAAAGAAACAGATGGTGATTATACTCCGCAGTATGTTGATGATTCAAAAATCTTTTTAGTTCGTGCATGTCAGCCTAAGCATGAGTGTTATGTTATTGAATATGATCGAATACGTAGAAAGGAGAAAATTAAACTTACTGTAAGATTTGTATCGGAGATGGATGTGCGTTACGAAACGTAGGTGTTTCAATGATACGTGACCTGGTCGGTACAATTGACCGCGAAAAGGCTGAGATTGGACTGTTCGTCACCTTGACCGAGCCAACAAAGCCGATGGTCAAGGAAGCGGCTGCACCAGGCCTGTACGAATCCCCACACAAGAGTCAGAAGTACCCCCGGATCCAGATCCTGACGATCGAAGAACTGATGCACGGGACGAAGCGACCGGAGTACCCGGACTTCTCGGGAGGGCAGACGTTCAAGAAGGCGAAGAAGGAGTCCAGTATGACGGACGAGCAAGAGGAGATGTTTTAAATAGGAATATACAATGAGGTGATCTCGGAGGTGCCGTTATGTCAACAGTAATAAAGTCAACAGTTCACTTGTTTGTGGTCGCATTTCTCTTCTCGTGTGGGGGTGGACCGCCGGTAAAACAGCGGCCTGCGAACAGCTATCTTTCGATGAATGAGTGGAAAGAGAAGTATGATACGACGAACCAGTTGGCAGAAATTGAAGGAATATGGGCAATCGTCAATAGCACTATCGAAATTGCTATTTACCGTAACCAATCGGAGATGTATTCAGATTATCAGTACATCGGGATCGTCGCTAGTGTTACTGAGCTGCCAGACGGACCTGATATCGAAAAGGTCGACGAAGGGCACGTGTATTTTATGCTTAACCCAACGGCAGTGGAGGGCTATTATAAGGGGATCTCCAGAAGAAAACCGTGGTACTCGGTAAAAACAGAGATTGCCTCTTTGTCAATCCGTGATGACAACTTCCTTACGGGAAAAGCCGGTGATGCTGATTTCCTCGCAGTAAGAAGTTACCCTGTTGAGACGAATAAGAGGCGAAGGGGATCCGACACCACGGGTGCTTATGCGGCGACCGGCACTGGATTTCTGATTGGAGACGGGTGGATAATTACGAATCTTCACGTTATTGAAGGCGCGCAGGATATAGTGGCTCAAAACGAAAACGACACTTACGCGTGTTCGTTAGTTGGACGTGATATTAACAATGATTTAGCGATACTGAAAGCAGAAGGACTTCCTGACAGTCTCAACAACGTGGCTTTGTCTATTGATGCGTCCACTCAACTTCAACCTGGTGAAGAAGTATTCACGATCGGTTATCCACTCGTAGAAGAGATGGGAGAAAGGAAAAAATTTACTGCCGGGACGGTGAGCAGTACTACGGGAATAAAAGACGACCCTACCATGTTGCAAGTGAGCTTGCAGATTCAACCGGGGAATAGCGGTGGACCGTTGATAAACAGCATGGGAAGCGTCGTGGGTGTGGTTACTTCAACAATCAATCCGGCATTGATTATTGCGAAGCATCAGACCTTGCCACAGGGAGTAAATTATGCCGTTAAAAGTATTTATCTGAAATCCTTAGTGGATACGTTTGGTGGTGAGGTCCTTGAGCCTACTGTCAACAAACGACTAACACCTTCAGAAGTGTATGAGCGATCCAGGTTCGCGGTTTTCTTGATTAAAGCAAATTAGAAGGCTTTCGATAAAAGAACCATTTCCTTGGAATTTTCATGGATTCCTTGTCCCTCGTACATACTTTTCGGTGACGTATAAATCACTAATCCGAGGGAAGCATGCACCCGATAACACTCAGTTTCACAGTCACGGACGGCACGTCGTACAAAGTCTCAGTCGACGCCAGCGACATCCGGGAAATCCGGGACCGTCGCGATGCGACGCAGCCGGGGACGCCGATTGTCGGATCGACTATTCACTTCAAGAGCACCGAGACGGCCCTGGTCGTCAACGAGCCGCGTGAGACGGTCGTTTCGATGATCGTCCCGCCGGGTCCGAAGAACGGCAGCGCGAAGAAGTCCACGAAGGACGAGAAGAAGTAGCCCCTTCAGAACCACGAGAAACCCCGGTGTGGCCGTCGCGTCACATCGGGGTTTTTGTTACGGTACTTGATAATATCGTCCGAAAAACGTAACGTCACACGAACATACAAGGGTATCCATGGACAAACTCAGTCGAACATGCCCAGACGATGATCCATGACCTTCTCGGGTCCGGCCTTATGATGAAGGACATCATTGCCGGATCAGGCGTGAATCCCACGACGCTCGGATTGATTCGGAAAGGCCGCGTTGACAAGATATCCGCTAAGACGTACGACCGGATCAAGGACTACTGGACGAATGAGGTTTGCGTCGGGAGGGATCAGGGCAACTCGCGATTCAGGTTATCAGGGGAGATGATACGGCCCACACGCTGAATTATTGAGTGAAGAGTATTTCCCACTGCGAGAATAACATGAGCAAATTATTCATTATGCTATTACCGATTCTCATGCTTGTGACGTTATTCGGAAATGGTTGTTCGCTTTTAGGTTATGCTGTGGGAAGCGAGATTGACAAGGGTGCATCTCCGGTGGATGCGCCGACACGTCGATCTGATCTGCTCTCTGCATCTACGGGTGACCGTTTTTGTATTCAGGCGAAGGGACAGAACATGCGGGAGCTGGTATTCTTGGAGCTTGTGCAGCCGGACGAAGAGAGAATTCTTGAAAATGTCGTTGACGCAGGGCAAGAGAGTGCGTCAGACTGGGGGATATATCCCGGTGACCGTATTGGTGTGCAGTTGGCTGGCGGGGAAGAGGACTCCGGGGTGCTGTTGGGAGCGACTACTACAGACGTTTGGTTCGAACGCTCCGGAGATGGCGACCTACGCAAAGTGCCGTTCAGTCGCCTGATATCCCTGCACTCAGGGGAAGTGGAATTCACGGATTCATATCTCAGGAAACTGATTGAGGGTAAGATCCCGCTGGTCTATGATGTGAGAATGACTGTTGACAAAGACACCATTTCCATTCCGGCACGCAGTATCGTCCGGATTCTAAGGCCAACGACATCCTCCACGACAAAAGGTGTCATGACAGGTATCGGTGCGGCGATCGACATCACACTCATCCTTCTTGCTACTGGCGCTCTTGCCGCTTTTTTTATCGCTATCATGGTTGCCGGGTCATCATAGCGAACAGCCATGGACGAGGAATGATTTCGAATGGCTATGGGTAATGAAACAGGGATCCATAGAATGGCATATACCGGATCGATCATAAGTCTACCGGTTCAACTGAAGCGGCACGAACTGATAAAGAAACATTCTTGATGAGAAAGTGTATTCTGCAGTGAAGGCAATAGAATGCAGCCGCTTGTGGGACTTCTCGATATCGATTATTAAAGAATACACATCTGAGTAAACGAAAAATCTTGTATCCGGATAGGGCATCTGAATAGGTCATCCAAAACTCGTACTTCTCACTCAAACGGATGCTCATACCCGCTCTCAATGCGGTCGATCTCATGGACTGGAATCAGGATCCAAGTCTTGACTGCTGAGATCTCGCCGTTTTCGTACATGATCTTCCATTCACCTTCCTCGGCCCGAACGGATGTGCCGTCGAGAAGGATTACCCTTATGGGCCAGTCGAGTGCCAGATAGCGGATTTCGGATAAGGGAATGGCGTGGTATTCCAGATCAGGAAAAGTGGATCCATGCAGATAGCGTACACCCTTGACCTCAACAAATGAGGCGTATTCTTCAGAGAAGTGTATCTCTGCTGAGTCTGTTCCTACGGTCGCGTCGAAAGGGAATAATCCGACAGGATTCTGCAGGAATCTCTCGAACACAAGACCTCGCTCGTGATTCTGCCGGATCGTTGCTTTCTGCCAGCGCTGATGCTCCTGAATGATGTAAGGAATGCATCCGGTGGAGAAGAGGCAAATGAGAAATATGAGAAGCCTGTAGGTCATGGGAGTAAAATAGCCGATTCCTTGAGTGTTTTGTCATGGAAATGTAAAGATAAGCATCGCTTCTCTTTACTTTATGTTCCAATACAGGCGCATCCATAGGGAGCAGTGTCCTTCAAAATGGACCTGTCTGTACTTCTCGTAGTAATCCTCATCTAGACCGATTCGTCCATCCTTTAGGTTGTACGGAAATCCGCAAATAATCGCAGCAATCATCGCTGCATCTTCGCTGATGTATCCTTTGTAGCCTGATGGCTGCTGTTCGATCCAGTAATGGCTGTTGTATGATCGTCTATTGTGACTCAGAGAAAATCGGTAGCGAAAATAAGGCTCTCGAGTTACTTTCCCACATCATCCCGCGATAGAATAAGAAAGAAGCTCAAGAGAGTACCTGAGGTACTCCGGGTCGCTCCCGGGGGTGATGAATTGTTCCATGCGAATCAGCCCCACACCCGGGCAGTATTCGTGGAGATACCGAAAACGCACCGTCAGTCCACCTGAGAGTGACGGCGGCTGCATGTATTCATAGCAAGAGAATGTGCCACCAGGGACCGTTACAATACGATTAGTGGAAACTACGTGTACGGTGTCTCCGTGCCGTTCAGTGAAAGTGTCGCCATCCTCAGCCGGATATTTCGCAGCAAGGCCGGGGGTGGATACGTTCTTTTGGCGGTACCAAAGTCCATCGGTTTTGTTGGTGAAGAACTCGCCAGCAGGTTCACTCACACCCCAGGCAAACCATTGTTCATTATCGATTAGGGTATCACCAAGGATGAAGACGGTGATGGTATCTCTGATCAGGACGCTTCCGTCCGCCTCGTAGTTCGAGCGCTGGTATACCCACTTATTTCCGATATCTAGTGGCGATATGACTGAGGCGATTTCCGGAGGATTTACCGGATTCTCATCATCTGAGCAGGCTGACAAGACGAGGAGCAGAGCAAAAAAGTATCTTGAAGCTTTCATGGTGGCCTCCGAATGAACGTTCATTTCACGCAAAATACCTCAGCACAGAAGAGCCGATGTCACGATCCTGTCATTTTTTCAAATATGTTGCTATTCGGTGCTAAATGTCTTATAATCTCGGAAACATCAAGGAAACCATATGGATCGTTCCGTCGAAAATGCCCAGAAAATCGTCCTGGACATGCTGAAGGGCATGACGCAGACCAAACTTTCAGAAACCACTGGCATCAATCAGGTCACGCTGGCGAACCTGAAGAACGGGAAGGCTTCTCGGATATCTGAGAAAGTCTGGAACAGGCTCGTGGCCATCGACACAGTTCCGAAGCCTGAGAAACCCAAGAAACGTGTCCTGAAAAAGAAAAAGCCGGTGATCGCCGTCGAGAAGAAGGCAATCAGCCCTCAGCCGGAGCCACCGAAGCTGATTGAGTCCATTGATGGTATCGTTGCGCAGCTGGAGGAACTGAAGAAGCAGATAAAGCCGCTTGAGGATTTACGGGATCTGTTGATGAAGGTGAAATGAAGTGGTCTGCCCTTGGTGGTCGGTGACAACACAGAAATTGATCACGTAGATTGTCGTCTGATATGTGGCATTGATTCTCAAGACATACGATGAATGGCTCCGCCCAATTCTCAATCGTCCGTACGCTCCTGCGTGATAAAGCCAGCAAGGCTCCACGCCGTCACGTTCATTTCGCACGCGGCACGTACTTGCTTCTTATTCTTGGGATGGTGATGCTCCCAGGCTGCTTTCATTACACCACGGAGCTCACGCCACGGGGAATAGAGAATCTTCTCGGCAGCGGTCCATCTCTGTATAATGAGGATGTGAGCATACGCACGATGGAAGGGAGGGTCGACTATGCTTTTGGCGAATGGATTGGGGTTGACAGCAGTGGGAAATTCCTCGTTGGCCGTCGTGAATATATCTCTAGACCGGACACGATACCGCTTAGTAGTGTGCGTGCCCTGTACTACAACCTCGGAATAATTGCTGTTGATGCGGAAGGGGGAGAATACGAGTGGGACGAGGGTGAGTGGTTTGTGGAATATGGTAACGGTGTGCCTCTGGCGCTAAAATCGACAGGTTCGGATGGGATGCGCATTCCACATGAGAACATCCGGGTTATCACCTTGGTTGGCGAACCCACCATCTGGAACGTTCCCTTCTATTTCGGCATATTTATGTTGCTCTCCTTTGCGATGTTCAGTGATATTTGAGCGACAAAGTAGAAAAGTAAGGCAAAGCCTTACTTTTCTAATACCCAGCGCATTGCCGTCGTGAACTCGTCTTTCTCGGGACCAACGAATCCTAAGACCCCCTTGGAACGTTGTCGATTTTGCACATGGAGATGTAATGGAGCAACTAGACCATCTTGAATCACGGACCAAGATTCGCCTCCTCCTGTGGGGTGCATTCGTGCTCTATCTGACTTATCGACTCCTGAACAACCTCGATGAATGGTACTACACCGCACCGATAATTGTTATTGTAATCTGGCGTTTCGTGAAGGACTATAGAGACGGGAAGTCATTGACGGTTGAGGAGGATGAAAAGTAAGGCTTCGCCTTACTTTTCTAATACCCACCACTTTCCGCTGGTTTTCTCGAATCCGAGGCTTTTTAGGAGGGCTTCACCCTCCGTCGACATCCCTGTTACTTTAATCTTTGCCAGATTCCGCACATTGTACAGGTACGGGATTACGATGGACTCCATGAATTTCTTCATGATGCCCTGGCTGCGATACACTGGAAGCATGTAGGCGTGCAAATCGTCTTTTTCGCAGATCATCACGCCGCCGATGTATTTAATATCGGATTCCTGCTCCTGATTCTTGATGAGAAGTGTCTGCTTTTCGCGGCAGTAGTCTGTCTGCGGATTGTGTTGGGTGATTGTGAATCTATGCTCTCCGGAAAGTTCCAGGAGAAAGTCATGAAATTGATGGTTTTTCATGTTTTTGTTCTCGTATTAACGTTCAGAGGCTCCTTCCTAGTAAGAAGGAGCTATATGTTTTACTAGGAACCGCGTGTTCCCAGGTGTTGGGGCAAGTTTTGGTTAGATGGGGCAAGTTTTGCCCCAGAAAAACGCTTAAAACAGGCTGGAAAGGGCAATTATAGGGTTTGGGGCAGAATTCTGCCCCGTTTTGAATTACTCCCTTTACCAATCTGCTGGAGTTTTTAAAAATGGGGCAAGTTTCTGCCCCAAATGGTGATTCTGGGCTGTATAGGCCAATTATCCCTACTTTTTTTGCCCCAAACTTGCCCCAAACTTGCCCCAAGTAGGGCAAGTTTTGCCCCGAGAGTGACTTACCAAACATAAATATACTCTCCATTTCTCTTCTTACACTCGATTCCATGCACGGCGAGTTTCTTCGTCAGCGCCTGCGTGGATATTTCGCCGCCGTAAATGGCCTTGAAGAGATCTTTGGCTTCGGATCGGCGGATATTTCCGCTGAGATCGTCGTCGAAGGAGGGGGAGTAAAGAAAGTTATCATTAGCGCCCTTCAGCCACTCTCCATCGTTTGCCTTGAGCTTTGATGCGAATTCCTCGTATCGGTCCATGGCGGCAGCAGCAAGATTCCGCTTTTCTGAAGTATCGAGCGCTGTGTTGGCCTGGTTTTCATCGTAGGGGAAATTCTTGAGGTATTGTGAGAAGGGTAAAAGCTCCGCTTTTATCCTTTCGAAGAACTTATCTCCCGTGAAGAGATCTCGCGTTGCGAGATTGCCCCCCGTGCGAACAACAGTGAACCTCCTATCGGACTGCTCAACGACCAAAGGAACGGCTTCGTTGGAGAAGAACACGCAGTTCATGCGGTTTTCGATCTCATATGCCTTGTCGTTTTTATCGTTCAGCGTGACTTTGTCATCGGTAATCAGTGCTTTCAGCTTCGAGTTCAGCCGATTGCGGGATTTATTATCATGGGCGACCTCATCGAAGGCCAGAAAGAACGCGCCGCGCATATAGGGATTGAAACGCTCCTCCAGATCTTCATTTTTTACTACCCTGCACTGATTCCGGCCGAAGAGAGGAGCCAGGATGTGTTCGAACATTGCATTCTTACCTGCTCCCTGGGCGCCCTTGAAGACAAAACTTGTACGAAGCTTCTTCTTCGTGTTGAAAATGGTGGCCAGCCAGTTGACGAAATGGTTTTTCTCGTCCTCCACCGGCATCACGTTGCCGAGCAGCTGCCAGATCGTTGGAAAATCCTTCGTCGGAACGAGCGTTGCATCGTTTCGACCAAGCTTCATGTACTCGCTGGGCTGAAAGTAGTTGATCGTGCGTTTCATCAGGTCAATATGCCACGGATCATGAGGATCGAATTTGGGAAACAGGATTTTCTGCCGCTTCGGCGCCTTCATTCCGAAGTTCGAGTACAGCGTCTTGAGCTCTTCCTTCGGAATTCCATACTGCTCGCCATCATAGAGGTAGTGATGCCGCTGAGCCTTGGCATTGAAGAATACCCATGGCTTTCTCGGATCAATCTCATTGTGCGTCAGCACACGATAAGCAAAGGCAATGGGGGATTCCTTTCCTATTTCCTGCATGAGCGGACAACGCTCGACGGCACACATTGGAGATGATGAGCAGACTGAAGGAAGACCACCAAGTGAATTGAGCTGCTGGTCGGTGTATTCGGCGTCGTAGTCACTGAGTTTGCTGAAATACTCGTGAACAATGTCGTTTCCAAACGGTTTGAGGATATTCGCGAGCCATATCCGCTCAGCATGCTCGAGATGCTGCTCCTCTTCGATGCGCTTCAGCAGCTTTTGCATGTATGCGCAATTCTCTATCACTACTGGAAGCTTTTCAAGTGCTAGATCAGGGTTCGAAGAACCTTGATAGGTTTTGAAGGCTTTTCGTGGCTTTTTCGGCTCCTCAGGGAGCTTAGGAAGCTCTACAAGCCCCGTACGCGTGATTTCCGGCAATCCAACGATCGGATTGAAGTCTTCATCGAGGAAATAAGAGCATTTCCCGCTTTTCCGATTTACCTGCAGCGGAAACTTGACAAAATTTCCGTAACCGTCCGCAGAAATCTTGTCCTGCTTAGGGAAGAGCTCAAGGGCAAGATCTTTAGGCATTGCCGGCAGCAGCGCTCGAATGTGCTGTATCCACCGGCGGACATCGGCCGCAGGCATCGGTTTGTCCAGAAAGAACCAGATGTGGTACCCCTTGTAGCCGGAAAATTCCGGATAGCACGGAATATCCAGGCTCTGGAGATATGCGAAGCAGGATTTTGTGTGCTGCTTGACGGTTTGAATCCATTGATCCCATTCGTCGGCTGACATGGAATCCTTTGTCTCATGGATTTTCTTGTCGATATCGAAATCCAGGCAAGCATTGATTACGTTGGAGCTGCGATCAAGATTGTAGGTCCCTACTGTTTGATCGCCAAAGAGGATATCGTCGGTGAGGGGGGATTTTGCACGATTATAATTGCCGTCAGCTTTCTGGTAGGCGTAATCGTCTTCGCGGTTTACAAAGAGCTGCTTGAACAGCTCACGGTCATTAGCGTTTAAGTCGTTTTTAGAATGAGAATCCTTCTGTTTGTTTAACATCTGTGTTTGTTCCTGTCGTAGTCGTTAAGGGAGCGTGGTCATACATCACACGCTTAAGTGAGCGAATGCTTCGCCCAAAGTTAGATGGCTCGATACGAGCTGTGAGTTTGTAATAAGAGTCAACAAGTCCCTGTGTTCTGGGACTTTCCTCGAACCAGAACGTACTGAGCTTTCCTGAGCGCTCATGTCGTTGCAATGGCACATTGCAGCTGATCAAATACGCGCTCAGCCAGAAATCCTGGGTCTTGAAAGTATTTGTATTCATCTTGAATATCTCCGTTGTCGTGTATCGCATGCACCGCAAAGGTGGGACGGGCATGTATATAATTATCTATATATAGTTATAAACTATTTTGTTGGAATAGTCAAGTGTTTCTGAAAATATATTTTATCAGCAACTTCCTAGTAAGCCTGCATCCCGGCCAGCCAGGGCAAGGCCTGAGGCCCTATATTTGTGGCGTAAAAAAAAAGTATAAAAAATATAAACTATGCAGGAACAGGGGGGGTATGTATATGCGAAGGGTACCCTTCCCCGTGATCGGTGAACCTGGGAAAAAGCATGGGGGGTGCTACATGGGACCCAATTTCCAAAGTTCGAAAACGGAATCGATTTATCGCCGCCTGCGGTGACGCTCATCGCGCCAAGCACGCATTATGGTGATTTGCTGTTTGCAATGAGAGCTTCAGTACACACACTCGGAATTGCATGCAACACTGCAACACTTTCGTGGCCGAGGCATCTGACGGCTCCAGATCGACAAGTATCGAGTTTGGAATGGCTTTCTGAGACTCACTGGATCACTATCGGCGCGGTGGATTTGAACAGTCCGACAGACGTTCCGAGGATGAGATGGTTGCTCGAATCCAGAACGCCGCTGGTGATTCGACCAAATCGGTCTTCATCGAACTGAATTTCCCGCCACGATGCTCCGCCGTTGTTGCTGAGCAGAATCCATGACTTCCACTTCCCGACGATGGCGATCAATTTCGATGAGAGAATACTCGATTCAGAACCCCAATACCATGGTTTCGTGAACAGCCATGAATCCCAGTGTTCCCCGCCATCTGTACTTCGCTCGAGCGTGGAGCCTGTGCTGACGAGCAGCGTATCGCCGATCGCCATGACCGTCTGCATTTTCGGTGCAACCAGCAGTTCATCCCATGCGTCGCAGCCATTTTCACGGAACCACAGGGTATCGCGATGAATTACGAAGAGTCCCGACGAGGACGCATGAATCGCACGGGCAGCGCACAGCATCGAATCCGATGACCAGGTAAACCCTCCGTCACTGCTGACGTTTACGCTGTCACGATTGCTGTACACCATACCATCACTCCCACTTGCGATACGGTTTGGCAGAGCTCTCAGAGTGGGACCTAGTGTGTGCCAGGAAGCACCTGCATTCGATGTTGTAAATATTGTCATACCCGGTTCTACGCCTCCAATGGGTATGGGGCCATGTATGCCGTACGCCGTCCCTTCAAGGATGCTCGTAGTACCCATCATGATGTGTCCGTCCCAGGATGAAAACCCATCAACGACTCTGCATTGGCCGTACACCGGTTTTCCCCAATCTCCAGTCGGATCATTGCTGCGATAGAGACCGCCGCGCTCTGTGCCAGCATAGATCATACCGCTCGCGTCCGTGAACAGATGGAGTACCGAGCGCGGAGAAACATCACTGGTGCAATCCTCCCACGTGCGGCCATCATCGAATGAACGCAGCAGCGCTCCGTGCATGGCGGCGTACACAGTTCCATCTGGTCGCTGCATGAAATCAAAGATCGCATCACGACTGACCGTCGTCTGCTCCCAGGTGCGCCCTGCATCCTCCGATCGCCAGATCCCACTAGATCTACGAAAAGAAGCACTCAGCATGGTAGCGCTTTTCAGCAAGATCGTGCGACTCGAGGGGCAGTAGGAACAGTAGTTGCGGCGAAGTGGAAAGTCCGTAATACTGCCATCGGGCGCGAGACGGAAGCGCTGTACTGTTTTATAGAGCCCTGGAGGTTTATGACCGCGCTTCGCAATTACGAAGACGCCACCGGAGGGTTCGCGCTCCAGCTGATCAAACCATTCCCATTCTTCCAGAATTCGCTGCCAAGTCCTACCTCCATCACGACTCAAAGACACTGCTCGAATATTCTGTGCGTACATGACAGAATCCGACAGGATGATCAGCTCGTAGGCATTCCTACTCTCCGATCCCAGTGGAGCGTCGTGCAGAAGCTCCCAGGTCAATCCATCGTCTGTGGACCGGTGCAGAGCTCCACCACCGATGCTGTAGATCGCGTTCGCCCGGCACCGCACGACCACATTTCCAAACCGTCTCTCGACACTGTCAGGAACGGTGGTCCACGACCGGCCTCCATCCGTGGAACGGTCGACCCTGCGGCCGAATGTGGTCGTTCGAACGAAGGCGAGGATGCTGCCCTGGGGGGTCGTATACACCGGGCAGACCGTCTCGTCGGCAAGCACGGTTTGTGCCCACGAATCACCGCCATCGGTGGAGCAGATCACCCCGCTTCCCCTGGTTCCGGCATAGAGTACACCGTCCGCATTCGACGCGATTGACAGTACCACATCGCCGCGCGGACCGTCGAGTTTCTCGAACGTCAACGTCGAGTCCTGCCGGACAATAGTGTCTATCAGAGGCAGGGACTGGCAGCCGGAGAACAAGGCAATGAAAAAGACAAGGAAGTACGTGCGCATCATTCCCCCCGGGGCAGAAAACAGACAATGGTATCTGCAACTGAACATAGGAAGAAACAGGTCGGCCTGCAAGCCCCGGTGAACACCCATCCTTCGAGCAGCGACATTGGGAGACACACACACTCTCCAAATTGCATGCAATAATGCAACACTTTCCGGATGGCTGCTGGGCAATCGTGGATGTTTTTTGGATGTTCGCGTGTCCGAAAAGTGCTGGAAGCCCTGTAAATAAAAGGTGAAACGCAGTTTTTGCGGAGAATCCCAGTCTCTCCGCGACCCTTACGACAGGCCCCGTCCTCACCCGATGGGGCCTGTTTTTATTGGACTTTCCGAGGATACTTTTATTACAGCCGATATATTCCATCAATAGGGAGTGGTGGGAGGAACCATGCGAGGGTGCGCTGGAATGACGATTGGTGACGATGCATGCCACCACCCGGAAGCTCCGTGCACCTCCGCAGATAATCCTGCTGAAACACTTGCAATTCGGAATCTGAACCCGTAGGTTGCGGCTAACATTGTCCTATAAGGCTGAATATTGACTGCCCCCTCCCCGGCCGGGAGGGATGAACTGCATGGCGCTGTCTCCGGTTGACAACCGGTGATCGATGGTCATCGAGCGGAGAGTGCGCTGAAACTGATTGCACGGTGCGTGTCCGAATGGAATATGCATGGATGTATCACGACAGAAATTGGAGCCTGAGATGAGTACAAGGTTGCGCAGGATCGGGAGCGTTGCACTGATTCTGCTCGTGCTGTCCGCCGTAAGCTGCGAGGAAGATAATTCCACGGATCCGACCCCGAATCCCGATGAAAATGCATTGCCCGGAGTCTCGTACATGGGACACGGCTATGATGTTTTCGGCGAATATGCGAAGTCCGAACACGTGAAGAGTCCGCTGCTGAAGTACGATGCGTACCGGACGGTTACGGTGAAGGAGAAATCCTACAACGTGCCCACAGCCATCGAATATACCACCGTCAATACCGCGGATTTCAAAAGCGTCTATGGCGTGAATTCGATGGAATACATGAGTGGATTGGACATCAACGTCAATGTGGAGGGGTCGTATTCCCTTTTCAGCATGTCCGTGACGAATAATTTCAGTGAAAAGGAGTATCGAAGCAAATACCGTGCGTTTTGTACCATTCGCAACGTCATAAAGAAATGGAAATTGACGCTGCCGTATTCAGATGTTGCGACATTGAGAAGCATGCTGACCGATGAAGCGAAGGCTGACATTGCCACGATGGCTCCAGAAGCATTGTTTGCGAAATACGGGACGCATGTCATTACGGAACTCATCGTAGGTGCACGCGCGGATTACAATACATGCGTCACAAAGTGTTCGGAAACCATCGCGATAAAGAACAGTTTTCAGGTGTGCGCCGAAGCAAGTTTCAAGAAGAAATCCGGTTCGGGCAGCTTCAATATGGTGACGGAACAGCAGCTTCAGTGTTTCGAAAGCAATATGGTGCAGAGTCTGAAGGTGTCGGGCGGCAGAAGCGAATACGGGTCCTACATATTCCAGACGGGCAAATACGGAAAGTGGATTGAATCAATTGACAACATCGAAAACCTTACGATATCGGATTTTACGGATCACAGCCTTCTGCCAATCTGGGAACTGTGTGACGATGATGCGAGGAAGAGCCAGCTCCGCTCCGCTTTTGATACGTACGCCGAACTCCATGCGCTGCCGGCCCTGCTGGACCAGGCCGTTGACGGACTCTATTGCGAAGTATCCACGAACCCTGTCGTCACTCCGCAGCCGGGATGGACGCTGATCAATGAGGATCTGAACAGGGATGCGGGCGGGCGATACATTTTCCTGTGCTATAAAAACGGCCTGGACGACGGTGAAACGATCGCTGATATCACGTTTATCGTCAATAACCAGGGCGTGCCCCCGGGGTATGAGAAAGTACCCACGAATTTGAACCTGGGCGCGGGTGGTTCGACCATTTACCTCTGCTATAAAAAAGGTGTTGTCACCAGACCGATCCGCAGACTGGCCGTGTTGATCGGGCGGAATACCGCACCGGCACCGGGATTTTACTTTGCGAAAAACTACTATTCCGGCGTGAAACAGGATCTCAACCAGGACGTCGGCGGTAACTTTATCTGGCTCGCGTTCTCGTATGACCTCCCGGATCCCTGGAAATAGTGCACAGTCTTGAAGTTCATGGCTGCCCTCCGTATGTTCGTCTACACGACATTCGGAGGGCATCATGATACGCAGACCCGGAGATGCAGACAGTCCGCATACCCGCGATTCCGCAGGCGTTCCCCCTGCCGGTAGAATCACACGGCCGATCATCAGTCTCCTCGGGATTCTGTGTCTTGCTTTGCTCCTCGTCCCACAAATCACCGCACAGGTCTCGTCGACGGACCTTTCGTATTATCCCCTCCACCTCGGGAATATCTGGGTGTACCAGGTCTCGGAATTCCATCCGAATCCGCCGAACTGGAGACCGGTGGATACGCTGGCGCAGGAAATCATCGGGGATACCGTGCTCGGAAATGGACACCGGTATGCATTGTTCGACACGGGCTTGATGGTCCGCGTCGACAGCACGTCGGGACGCGTCTATGAGCCTGTTCCGTCAGGACTCGGAGGGTCGAACTGTCCGGACAGCACGGAAAGGGAAATCTTCAATCTGACCGTCGATACCGCCGCGTGGTATTCGCGATGTCAGTCAGGGTGGTACGACACCTGCCGCATCGTTCCGCTGAGCTCCGAGCGTGTCGGACAGCTGAATCTCTCGAGACAACAGCGCATCTGGGAGGACTGGCTGATCACCTACAGGATTGCCGAGGGAATCGGTATGTGCTTCGTCGGCGGTCCGGGACTGGTCAACAAACAGCGCGAACTCATCTATGCGAGGATCAACGGCAAGGAATACTTTCCCGTCGAACTGCGCGTCTTCACGGCCTCACTTCTGGAGGGAAATACGGTTCGGCTGCAATGGGAGACGGAGAACGAATTGCAGAACCGAGGCTTTTTCGTCCAGCGATCCGGGGAAGGCAGAAGAGGCGCGATGTGGACCGACCTCGCATTCATCCCGTCGAACGCGAAGGAAGGGCGTGGGGGATCATACGAATACATCGACCGCGCCGTGAAAACCGACCACGCGACGTTCGTTGTCCGGTACCGACTCCGGCAGCAGGACTATGACGGAACGGTGTCGTATTCACCGGTCGACCACGTGCAGTTTTCCCCGCCCACCGGTCCTCCCGATCTGGAGCTGTACCCCAATCCTGTTGCTGCTGGCGAACAGGTAAGCGCTCAACTCGGTGGTGACCTCAGGAACGACGTCACGCGTGAACTGCAGGTGTTCGACGCGCTCGGTCGCCGGGTCGTGACGCAGTTTTTTGATCGAAGCACAATCCTGAATACCGTCGGACTTCCGGCAGGAGTCTACTTCCTATCCGTTAGCAGTGAAGCGGAGGTGGAAACGGAACGCCTCGTAATATTCTGAGAATTTCACTGCCTCTATATCTATCCGTGCGGGATCATCGGCGATTAAAACCGGTTGATTATGAGGGAATATCTCTGTAATTTCAATCGGTCATCCATAATTCAATCGCCGTTGATCTGCACAGTTGAGGAGTCTCGTGCGAGGCTTTTTTGTGGCATGTACTGGGTTGTTCCTTCTGGCACTGCCGATGTTCGCGTCGGTGGACAGCCTCGTTGTGCATCGGTACGATGAGGACAACGGGCTGTACACCACGAATATCCGCATCCTGCTGGAGGATGGGAGAGGGTATATCTGGTGCGGTACCGAAGAAGGACTGATGTGCTTCGACGGGTACCGTTTTCATCTCGTGGGGATGATGGGGGACGAGGCCCCCGAACTGCATTCCGAGCGCACTCAGTATCTCTTTGCCGACGGGGCGAATCATGTCTGGATTGCGACGACGACGCGGATATTCCGCTACGACCACGGCGACAGAAGATATCGTGCTTTCCCGCTTGGGACAGAGTCTTCGCTCGGGGTCATGGGACGGGCTGTGTACGGCATTTTCAAGACACGTGACGGAAGGATATGGATCGCCACGGACGAAGGGATCAGTGCCTATTTCGAGGAGAAGCACGCCTTCGTGAATTATCCGTACCCGCACCACTGGGACATCGGGATTAACGAACCGTTCAGTCATGCGGAGGTAGGATCGGAGATATGGATGAATATCGCGGGAAATCCGGTGCGCATCGACCGGACAACGATGAACGTCTCCTTCATCGAGAAATCAGCGGTCGATCCCATGCTGCGGCGAAACGACCATTTCCGCTATGTCACATCATTATCGGATCGGTCAGTCCTGCTCGTCAACCGGACGGCACTCTACCGGTTCGATACCGGCACGGGCATCTCGCGACGTCTTGCGCGGTTTTCCTCCATTGCCCTCGGAGCTATCGAGAAGGATGGCGCGCTGTGGATCTGTTTCGATAGCGGTGAGGTGCTGCGCTGGTCGATGCGCGCCAATCCGATATCCGCAGCGCCGGCGCATGTGGCCGCCTCCGTCATCCCGACGAATCAGATGGAATCGCTGCCCTCGGAGCGGAGACGGCAGATGCCGGCGATGCTCGTGACGAAAGACGGAAGTCTCTGGATGTACGAGGCGAATTCCGGCCTTCGCGTGTTTCATTCTGACGGGCGGCTGAAAAGGACAATCGCTGCGCGGAACATGGATTTTTCGCTCAACGGTTACCTGCTCGAAGACAGATCCGGATGTGTCTGGTTTGCCTCGCAGAGCAGCGCGCTCTATCGGCTGGAAGAACATGCCTTTCGCTTCGGATCCCGGCACGCACGCCTGCATTCCCCTGAGGCATCCGTGACAGGCGAAGACAACGTGCGCGCCTTCCTGCCATGGGGCAGGGATTCCATTCTCGTCGCGTCGCTGACCGGTCTGTATCTGTTCGACCGCCGGACTGAAATGATTCATCGGGCGGATTTCCTGCCGGACGCTCTCGCGGAGCTGCATTCCTATCCTGTCTGGTGCCTGGCGCGGGACAGGCAGGACAGACTGTGGATCGGCACCGGCGGAGCCGGACTGATCATCCTCGATCCGCGGAGCGGCCGGTTCATGAAAATTCTGCATACGCCGTCACTCAAGGATCAACTGACCGACAGGCGCATCCGATGTATCGAAATCATCGGCAGTCAATGGGCGTGGATCGGTACCTGGGGCGGTGTGGATCGCATCGCTCTTCGATCACTCAACCTGAACGACAGCAGTTCGCTGCGCATTACCTCCTATCCACCGAGAGCCGGTGACCCGACCAGTCTCAGCAATCCACTGGTGTTTGATATCCACCAGGACCGCGAAGGCCGGCTCTGGATCGCAACCGAGGATGGACTCAACCTCTACGATGCCGAAGCGGACGGGTTCTCACGTTTCCGACTTGGACGGAGCAATGGCGAAGCTGACGCCAGCCGCGACATCCGCTGCATTTTCGAGGATGCGGGCGGAAGTCTGTGGTTCGGAACACACGGCGGCGGGCTCTATCGTTTTGATATGCATTCGATGGAACGGAAACGGTATTCGGTCATCGACGGGATGCCGTCTCCGATCGTATACGGTATTCTCGGCGATGGCGGGATGGAACTCTGGCTGACAACGCATCGGGGACTGTGCCGCGTCAATACGAACACCGGAGACATGCGGACCTTCGACACCCGCGACGGGATACAGCATCTGGAGTTCAATACCGGCGCCGTGCTGAGCACCGTGGACGGGTATCTCCTCGTCGGTGGGCCAAAGGGCTTCAACTATTTTCATCCGGATGCGATCACCGATCGTATCCCGCCGCCCGGTATGGAGATCACGCGCGTCCTGGTCAACGGGAACGTGCATGCGTATGCTGGCCGCAAACTGCAGCTCAATCATGATCAGAATTTCCTCACCTTTGCATTCTCCGCAATGAGCAATTACGCCGGTGCGTCGAATCGCTATCGCTACCGGCTCGATGGCGTCGATGAAAACTGGGTATACGGCGGAATGGCGGCCAGTGCGTCCTACACGCAGCTCGCTCCCGGGACGTATGTCTTTCAGGTGATCGGATCCAATGCGGAAGGCACGTGGAGCGAGGAGGCGGCCACGCTGACCGTGATCATCAATGCTCCGTGGTGGGCGAGCAACCTGGCGAAAGGTGTCTATGCGCTGCTTGCCATCGGTTTGATCGTCGGTTTCATCTACTCCCAGCGCCGGCGCGTGATCAGAGAGGAGCGCATGCGCGCTTCGATTCGTGAAGCGGAACTTCTCACCCTTACGGAGGAAGCGGAACAGCGAGCACTGCGCGCCACCAGCGAACGCCGAACGATCGAAAAAGAGAAACGGGCGGAACTCGAGGGCGCGTACGCGGCGCTGGAGCAGGCCCACGAAAATCTGCTCCTCATTCAGCAGCGACTCAGTACGGTGGTGTCCGGTGCGCCGATCGTCCTGTTCGCACTTGATCGGGAGGGGAATTTCACGCTGTCGGAAGGATCCGGCCTGCGGAAAATCGGCCTTGAACCCGGACAGGCGACGGGACAGAACGTGTTCACGCTCTACAGGGACTATCCGGATGTCATCGCGTCAATGCGTCGGGCCGTGCAGGGAGAGGAGTTCACGACGGTGAATGTCGTCAACGGTATTGCGTTTGAAACGCGCACATCCGCACTGCGCGACGAGAACGGCGAACTGACCGGAACAATCGCGGTTTCCCTGGATATCACCGAGCAGCTGCGCACGCAGCAGCAGATTGAAAAGCTGTCGAGCGCCGTGGAACAGAGTCCTGCCATCGTCATCATCACCGATACGAACGGCATCATCGAGTACGTCAATCCCACCTTCAGCGCTGTCACCGGATACAGCACGGAGGAGATCATCGGGAAGACGCCGCGGATCCTGAAATCCGGGATGCAGAAATCGGATGACTATCGCGTCATGTGGGAGACCCTGCTTTCGGGAAAGCAGTGGCGTGGCGAGCTGCACAATCGCAGGAAGGACGGAACGGTGTACTGGGTGTCATCCTCGATATCACCGCTCAAGAATGCGCAGGGAGAGATCACCCATTATATCGGCATTCAGGAAGACATCACCGAACGCAAGAGCACGGAAGCCAAACTCGCACGCCGAACCGAGGCGCTCGAAACCATTGATCGCATCGTGCAGGTCGTCAACGAAGAGGTGGAATTCCCGCGCGTCATCCAAACCCTTCTGGAACAGGGGATGCGGCTGCTGCCGCAGGCGGAAAAATGCGTCGCCTTCCAGTTCGATACCGGTGCGGAGCAGTTCCGGCTGATCGACACCATCGGGTATGATTCGTCTTTTGTGCATTCGTTTACGTTTTCGAAAACGGAAATCACGCAGCGATATCTGCACAGTTCGATTCCGCTGGAGGAAGGGATTTTCATCCTCCATCACAATCAGGAACTGGCAGGGCAGCGCAAGCTCGCCCACGCGCCGCGCGCTGCTTCTTCCCTGATCATTGCGATGAAGATTGTCCACGAAATGGAATTCCCGGACGGATATCTCGTATTCGACAGTATGCAGGACGAAGCCGCCTTCGGTCCGAAAGACGCGCACAAGCTCAACCGTTTCCGGCAGCACGCCATCATCGCTCTGCGGAAAGCCGACATGCTGATGAAGATGCAGCAGCAGAACGAAGAAATTCTCCGGACGCAGGAACAGCTGATCATACAGGAGAAACTTGCGTCACTCGGCAGGCTGACAGCTGGAATCGCTCACGAGATCCAGAACCCGCTGAATTTCGTCATTAATTTTTCAGAACTTTCCATGGAATTGCTCGATGAACTGCCGCAGCTGATCGACGACACGGAGCAGAGGGAGGCCGCCCTGAAAGAGCTTCGGGAAACGATCGACAGAGTGTATCAGCACGGCCGACGTGCGGAAGGCATCGTCAACAGCATGATGCAGCACTCGCCGTCGAGCGACGATGAACGCGTGGAATCGGATATCAACACCCTGCTCGAACAATCGGTGCTGCTGGCCCGACGAAGCACGCGACTGCGGCATCTCACATGTCACCCGCAGATCACGTTCGATCTTGCGGACGGCATGCAGCCGATCATGATCGTCCCTCATGAGTTCAGCCGTGTCTTCCTCAGTCTCATCGAGAATGCGATTGACGCGGTATGCGACCGCCAGGATGCCACCTCATCGTCCACCTATGCTCCGCAGATCCGAATCAGTACATCCCAGACAGCGGAAACCATCAGTATCCGTATCCGCGACAACGGACCCGGCATCCCGGAGCACATCCTTCGCCGGATATTCGATCCCTTTTTCACCACCAAATCCCCGGGGAAGGGGACGGGACTGGGACTGTCAGTCTGCTATGATCTCATCCGGCAGAAGTACAACGGGGTCATCAGTGTCGAAACCGAAGTCGACGCATTCACGGAATTTCACATTTCCATCCCGCGTTCCTGACGTCGCCGCATCTCCATAGGGAGGCAGCAGGCATGGTATGTGCCGGGACACGAACCACCTGTATGGTACAGAACAAAAAAGCCCCGGCGGTGAAGCCGGGGCTTTGCTATGATCACTTGCAAGCGGTCAGCCTTCGAGATTTTCCGCAGCTTTTCCGCGGATGAGGGCGTACTGCAGGCTGTTGAAATTGTAATTCGCTACCTCGCGCCCTGCTGCAGCTCAACATATCGTCCTGCATGTTCCTCGGCTCGTGCATAATCAACCGGGTTGTCGAAGATCATGGAGTTCGCCAGCATGCGATGGGCGGGAGCAAAGGTCTCGTCGAGTTCGAGTGCTTTTTCGATGGCCGCCCGCTTCTGTTCGATGTCGCCGACACCGTCGAACGCAATGGCGAGCGACAACCGCACGCGCGGTAGAAATCGGCGATCGCAAGTTTCGGGTCAGACTCGATCGCAGCATCGAAGTATGTTCGCGCGTCTGCCTGCCTGCCAAAATCAAGGGCCTCGAGTCCGTTGAGATACGCCTTGCGGGCCTCCTCCGATTCCGTCGTGATGGGAATGTCGTTGGATTCCTCTTTCTCCTGGCCGCAGCGAGCAAACAGCAGCAGGGTGATAACGGGGAGCAGCAGCGTCAATGTATGCAGTTTTCTCATGGTATCCTTTTCAGAAAGCGAGCGGGAGCTTCATACGGCGGAAGCGTGTAATTCACGTGATGTTTTTTGGGGAACAGTCGAACGATCGGGCGGCAGGGAGAGAAAAGCAAGCAGCAAATCTAATTTTACCCGGGTAAAATTAGATTCTACCCGGGTAAAATAGGCATTGTACCCGGGTAAAATAGGTATTCTACCCGGGTAAAAATACATGATCCTGTGTTACAGCTCGGAGTCCTGCTTCCGGATGGCGCCGTCGAGGCTTCGCAGATCGTTGATTGCGTCGGAGAATGTGGTGATGAGCCGGTCGAGGAAGGATGCCAGTTTGTCGGCATCAACGGCGATGTAGCGGGGAGCGGCATCGGAGGAACGACGACCGTGATCGCCTGCCGAGGTGCGGGAGGTTCTCGAACCGCTGTCCAGGGCGGACGTGCGGACTGCGCCAGTGGGGGATTTCGCTCGTGCTTTTTCTGAAGCTGACTGTGAGGAGAACCCCGTAATTTGTTTTTTGCGAGAGGGTTTACCGACTTTCCCGGATGTGAAATCCGCCTTGAGCTGCATGAGCGTATCATGCACGCGGTCTGAAACGGTGCTCTGCTTTTTCTTCCGGATGCTGCCGAGCGTGATCGGACTGATCCCGGTCACGCGGGAAACGGCATTGGCGCTCCACCCGGCGTCGATGAGGGAATGCAGTGCCTCCTGTGCTCTGAGCAGCTGTGCTTCGGCATCCCGCGTTTGATGCTCCTGTCCGTTGTTGCTCCCGGATCTGTCCACTTTTTCCGCGATGATTCCGCCCGATGCGGTGTCCGCAGGTTTGGCGTTTGCATCCGCGACCGTCGCCGGAGGAGGAGCCACGCCGCGCGCTGCGGCCTCGATACGCTCCTCTTCACGCTTCTCCGGCACATAATCCTCACATGTGAAGCGGTAAAATGAAAAGGAATAGAGGTCGGGATTCTGCTGCAGCAGACTTTCCTTCGAGATTTCCTGAAATCTCTGCTTCCCGGGGATGTAGAACAGGGCATGGTCGGCATGTGAGAAGGATAGCTCGAGGAAGTCCGTCCAGTGGACGGGGATTTCCGAGAAACGGAAGCGGTTGCGCGGCGCGAGTCCCGGAATGGTGATGGCCTCGATCTCGTAATCGTGCCTGCCGTAGAGATTCCGGCCGATCTCCTTGGCGTCGAACGTCAGCCCCGCGGGCGAAAGAAGAAAAAGCACAACGGACGTTCCGTAGTCCGGGTTTCTGAGAAAACTGATGGTTGTCGGCATGTAACGTGCTCCCGTGTCACAAGTGGAGAGGTCTCTCAAATTAACAGGTTTTCCCGCACTGACAAGTCTCGCTGACAGGAAATCACTGGATATCTGACCTCTCGGAATGAATGGAAACTTCCATCCGCATCGCCGGCGATGAAAATATTCGCAGGGCAGAAATTCGCGCCCCGGCGTGTTTTGCGTTGAAACAATCTGTACTTTAGGGATAGGAAAAATCTGGAATTTGACCGTCAGACGCAGTTTCGCTGCCGCAGGCGAGAAAGGATACGCATGCCCGCTTTCTCTGATCATACATTTCACATCCCCGTGCTCGGTGTCGGCTACTCGGTCGACACACCGCTGAAAGTTGCGAAATACGGCATCTCTTCGGTGATATCCATCGTCGACGATGCGCTGCTGGAAAAGCTGCGCGAGCGATACTTTGCTGAGCATGGCTGGACGTACACTCCCATCGCGGACGGCGATGAGGACGCCCGTGCGCGGCGCGTCACGGCCTATGTCGACATGGTGGACCGCATCGTGCGCGAGCAGGTCGCGACCATGAAGCGGGAGGGCTTTGCGAAGAACGACGATCTGCACCGCTACTTCGCACTGCTCCCGGAAGACTCGGATCAGAAAGCGCTGTACCGCATCATGACGACGTCGGATGACGCAGCGCTGGTCGCGCGGCTGCAGACGCAGCTTCTCGAAGACCTCACACCCGGCTCGATCGACGTGAATATCATGACAAAGGTGGACAAGGCGAACCGTGCCGCTGACGGAACGATCCTGCCTTCGCCGTTCAACGACGCCCATGCGGCCCTGCGCGGTTTTGCAAACAGCCGCGCCGAGGGCGCCGTGGTCTTCTCCGCCGGAATGAATCCCCGCCTGTACAGTTATGCCTCGGGCTTCGATTCCCTGCGTCCCCGTCCCGACGGCACGCTCGGCAAGCGTATCGTCATCAAAGTGTCGGATTTCCGCTCGGCACTGATTCAGGGGAAGTTCCTCGCGAAAAAGGGACTTTGGGTGTCGGAGTACCGCATCGAGTCGGGACTCAACTGCGGCGGCCATGCCTTCGCGACCGACGGACTGCTGCTTGGTCCGATTCTCGAGGAATTCCGCACGCGGCGCTCGGAGCTGTTCGAGACCGTCGCGGAACTCCTGCAGCCCGCGTTGCTGTCGCACGGACTCGATATCAGCGCTTCGGCGCTGCCCATGCATGTCACCGTGCAGGGCGGCGTTGGGAAAGCCGAGGAACACGCATTCCTCCGCCGTTACTATGACGTGCAGAGCGTGGGATGGGGGAGTCCCTTCCTGCTCGTACCCGAAGCGACGAATGTCGATGACGAAACGCTGGAACGGCTCAGCCGCGCCGGTGAAAAGGATATCTACTTGAGCGGGATCTCACCGCTCGGTGTGCCGTTCAATAATCTGCGCGGCAATGCGCGGGATCGCGAAAAGCTGGAGCAGGCGGCCGAAGGGAAACCGGGGAGTCCCTGCAAGAAAAAATTCCTATCCTTCAACACCGAATTTTCCGACAAACCTGTCTGCACGGCATCGAAGACCTACATCAACAAGAAGATCCGCGAACTCAAGGAAAAATATCTGCATCCCGAGGAGTTCCGTGTCGCCTACGACCGCATCGTCGACAAGGCATGTCTCTGTGAAGGACTCATCGCTTCGGCATTGACGAAACACTCGATTTCCCTGTACAAGCAGAGCATGACCTCTGCCGTGTGTCCCGGCCCGAATCTCGCCTATTTCTCGCGCATCGCCTCACTGCGTGAAATGGTGGATCACATTTACGGCCGAATCAACCTTGTGACCGACAAGCGCCGGCCGAACATGTTTCTCAAGGAGCTCAGCCTGTACATCGACCATTTTCAGAAGAGCATGGATGAGCACGCGCGCGAGGGTTCGACACACACCGAGGCGTTCTTCACAACGTTTTACGAAAATCTGCTTGACGGCATCGATTACTACCGGGAGATGATCCCGCATATCCGCGAAGAAGCCGAGCACGTTCGTGAGAAGATGAAGGAAGAACTCACGGCGCTGGAGCAGCGGCTCCATGCCTGCGCAGCCGTGCCCGCCTGATTGGGACGACGGCTGATCGCGACATCTTCTGATCCAAAACAATGAGCGCTCCGCCGGGGCGCTCTTTTTTTTGGTGCCTGCTCCTGTCTCATCCGCCATGGCCACCGGGGTGTGGATTCTCTGGATTGCATGGCTTGCACCATGACCGAATCGCTTGCATTTTATCGGCATGAAAAGGTATCCGGGTGCGCTGATATACTCCTGTGCGTTTCTCGTCTTCGGTATCGCGTCTGTGTCCGCGCAGACCCGCGATGCATCCGCATCCTCTCTCGGACGTTTTGTCATCGGTGCCGGTTCCGTCGCGCCGTCCACGGACTTCCCGGTGCCGAACATCCCCGCCAACGGCGGCCGCTGGCTGCAGTGGTCCTCCGGTGCGCAGACCGCGCCGGGATACTGTGCTCCGGGTGACATTCCGCTCGAACGCTGGCAGCAGCTGCGCGATCTCGGCATCGATCTCGCGGGCGTGACGCTCGGCTTCGACGCGCTGTTCTCCGACGGCACGCATCGCATCCGGCGCATGGCGGCCGCGCACGGAATCAGCCTGGTGCTTTCGGACCGGGGCGTCGGCGACGGCGCCATGTCGTACTCCGGGATGGAACGGCTGATGTATCACGTCGAATCCCCGCGGATGTGCGACACGGTGGGCGCCCGCTGTATCGACCACGAGCCCTTCCACACGCAGCCCCGCGACGTGTCGTCATATCCGCTCACGCCGTGGAACAATGCCGTGCTGTATCCATGCACCGCGATGCCGCGGGGCGTGCTGCTGCGCCGGCTTCCCGCGTCGCATCCGGAGTTCGGGATGTTCGAGGGGGGAATGCGCAGCGATGGCGTATACTACCTCTCACTCCGCCTGCAGTACCTGCATGCCGCGACTCCGGCCGGGGACGCGATTCCCGACGATACCACAACCATTTTTCTCCTCACCATCGAGGACGAGGACGCCTCCACTGCCGGCCGTTTTGTGTTGCGAGGAAGTGATTTTCATTCCGCCGGCGGTGTCATAGACACGGTGCACGAATTCCTTCTTGACATTTTCCGCGCGGAAGTGGAGGAGGGAAGCGGCCGGGTCCGGCTCCGCGAAGGACTGCGCGACAGTGTGGAGACCGCGGTTCGCGCTTCCGGCATCAACCGCGGTGGGCGCATCGTACCCGACGTGGGCGCGCGCAGATTGCCGTTCCTCCTCGAATACATGCCGTTTGATGACCGCCGTCCCCTCATCGCCGTCGATGGTATCGGTCTGAGCTGCGGTATCGCCTATGCGTTGTTCAATCCCTCCAATCCGGCGCAGCCGTCCAACTGGCATCCGACGCCGCGGGAGTTTCTCACGCGTTTCGTTGATACGCTCTGTGCCGGAGAGCGCGCTCCGGCTCCGGCGGCCGTCATGCTCGAGGAGTCGATCGGCGGCCTCGGCAATATCGCCTCTTCGGCGTTCGTTGCGAATCTCATCGAGGAGCGGTCGAACGGACGCAGCATCCCGATGCGATACCTGCCGGTGGCGATGGGTCTCAGCGGACTCGAACTGGTCATGCATGCGTTCCGGCGGTCACTGCAGTCGCTGTATGCCTATCCGTACACGCTGATGGGAGCGGAGGGGAACGGGCGCGCGCCGCTTCCCGGTGACGAGCGGTACTATGCGTTTCACTACCGTGCTCCGTTTCAGACCGCATGCATGGGCCGCCGCATCGAGCACTTTCGGCGTATCGCGGAACAGCGCAGGACCGACGGCGCCATGGGTGACTGGATCCCCTGTGTGCAGAACTACGCATACGGGATCGCCGGCGGTGATGCCACCGGGCATCCTCCTTCGGACCTGATGTGGCTGCGGGATCCGACGACGAACGAGCTGCGGCTGTCGGCGAACATGGCGCTCGCGTACGGTGCGAAGGGCATCTGGTACTACGTATTCGGCGGTACTCCGGGGGCCGACACCACCGATCCATTCAACGTCGGTGGGCGCGGTTTCCTCACCTTTGATCACTGCAAGCGCGCGCGCAATGCATACGGGGAGAATCTCTGGGACAGCATGCGGGTGTTTCATCATGATTTTCTCCGCGTCATCGGTGATACGCTGTTCCCGCTTTTCTGGGATCGCGCATGGAGTATCGAGCGTCTTCAGCTCGGGATGCCGGGGGATGAACTCCTGCGACGCATCCGCACCGCAGGCGAAGACGGCTACGATGCCACCGAAGACAGTTATGCGGAAGCTGCGGTGTTCCGCGGCAGCGCCGCCGCCGATACGGCCATGTATGTTCTTCTCATCAATAAACGGGTGAGGGATGGCGAGGCCCGTCGCATCGCGGTGACGCTGGGCGGCGGAGCCACGCGGGCGGAGCGATGGCGTGTCATCGACGTGCTCAGCGGTGACAGCATCACGGCACCGGCACGGGATGTCGTTGATGCCGCCGCAGGAATGGAGAGTTTCGGCGCGCACCTCGCTCCCGGGATGGCGGCACTGCTGCGGCTCGAGGCCATCGCCGCGGCTCCGGCTGCGCTGCCCTCGGAGCTGGTGCTGGAGACCGCTTTCCCGCAACCCTGCGACAACGTCGTGACCATCCCGGTCAGCACACCGATGGCGGCGGAGCACCGCCTGACGCTGGTTGACGCACTCGGCCGGGTGCGGGAGATCCGGCAGGTACGGCTGGATGCCGGCAGACGTGGTATCGTGCTCGAGACGGGAAATCTTGCCGACGGTGTGTATATCATACGCATCGAGGCCGCCGGTCGAACGGCATTCGGGAAACTCGTCGTCAGGCACGCGCGCCGGTGATCCGCGTGCGTTCGCGCGTACCATTGCGGAATACCTTGATCATCGTATCTT
>Ga0207831_100179_pt1 | contig 33280 bp, 37 predicted proteins | sample TtanPargueraPR_7_FD_187741 | JGI IMG/M metagenome (GOLD analysis project Ga0207831, IMG submission 187741) | Aerobic enrichment media microbial communities from Bioluminiscent Bay, La Parguera, Puerto Rico - Tt and M1 (2) (SPAdes) | ecosystem: Environmental > Aquatic > Marine > Unclassified ...
GCGGACTACAGCTGCCGTATCGTTTGTTTTGGTTAGTGACAAATTGTATGCTGTAGTCGAGTTCTCCATCAAAGTAGATGTGGTTGAGTTTTTGGCTTCGTGTGTAGAGCTCTACATCGTTTGTGAGTCGTCGTTTGTTGTGACGTTTTTTGACTTTTTCTGTCATGGTAGAAATCCATTGTTCTTCTTCTTTCTTGCTGAGATTTGCTGGTAGGTAGATGTGAATTGCATTATCTTTGTAGGTTGCCTGTATGGTTTTTTTCCGCTTTTTGCTGCGGTGGATGATGATGGTGTCATTTTGCTTTGTCATGCTTGCTTTTAGGTATTTTTTTGGTGTTTATGTGTGTTGTGTTGGAGCTTTTATGTGGTTTGTCTTATTTTTTGCTGAGAAGTTTTTTATGGTTTTGTGGATACCGTCGATATATGATTTGGGCTATGCTGCTAGTAATCGGTGCGATTGTGTTGTTGCTTGGTTTAGTTGCATTTTTAAATTTTCGTAAGCTTGATGAACAAAAGATGAGCTTGGATGAGGCTCAGTGTTGGGGCATTGGTATGGGCCTTGGTTTTGCTATTGCTATGCCTTTTGGTGTAATCTATGGTATTTTATTGGAAAATATGGCTCTTGGTTTTGGTATGGGTCCTGCTCTTGGTGCGGGTCTTGGTGCTGGCATGAGTGCTTTGTTGCAGAAGCGTTTTGGTGAAAAAAAAGAGTTGTCTAATTATGAGAAGCGTATTTTTCGTCTTGGTGCTGCTGCAGGTATTTTGGTGATGTTGGCTTTTGGTGTAGTGTTACTTGCCATGCTCTTTGAATAGGTGTTTGTTTTTTTGTTTTGGTTTTTGTTGGAGTACCATGTACTAAATTTTTAGGTGGACCAAAATTTATTTATACTCTGCAATGCTACATATTTTTAGGGCAACCTAAAAAATGTGGTCATCGTTATGAGACAAGAAAAAACACTTTTGACATTAAATCAAAACACTCCTGCAGTGATTCGAGATATCATTGGTGGACAATGTATGATCGATCGATTATGCACGATGGGCATCAGAAAAGGACGTCATATCAAGGTGTGTTCTCGTCAGCCGTTTCATGGGCCTTTGACTGTTGAAGTTGCTGGTTGTCATTTGACGATTGGAAGAAACATGGCAAACCATATCGTTGTGGAGGAATCTGATGGAAAAGATAGTGTTGATGGGCAACCCGAATGTGGGCAAGAGCGTTGTGTTCTCCCGCCTCACGGGCGCCGATGTCATCGCGGCAAATTATCCAGGCACCACCGTTGATTATACTAAAGGTGTGATGCGCTGGGAGAATAATCGCTTTGAGATAATCGATGCTCCTGGCACGTATTCTCTTGTTGCAACAAACAAAGCTGAAGAAGTAGCAAGGGATATGGCAAAAGAGGCTGACATTATTGTTAATGTGCTCAACGCTACAAATCTTGAGCGTAATCTGTTTTTGACTCTTGAGCTTTTAGAAAAAAGGATTCCTGTAATTATTGCCTTGAATTTGTGGGATGAAGCAAAGCATACTGGTGTTCATATTGATGTGGATCTTCTTGAAGAGTTGTTGGGCGTGCCTGTTGTTCCGATGACAGCGTTGACTGGTGAGGGAGTTAAAGAGTTAGTGTCTCGTTTAAGTGAGGCAAAGGTAAATGAGAAGATCAAGCCGACAAGCAATGAGGGACGTTGGGTTGAGATCGGTGAGATCATCGGTAAAGTCGAACAACTTGAACATCGTCATCATACGTGGCGTGATGTGTTAGCTGATTTGACGATTCGTCCAGTAACTGGTCTTCCAATCGCTCTTCTTGTGATTGCTGCTGCGTTTTTGTTGGTGAGAACTGTTGGAGAGGGTTTGATTGGTTATGTGTTTTCTCCGTTATTTGAGCAGGTATATCTGCCACTTGTTGAGTCATTAAGCAATCTTTTGGGGCCAGGGTGGATTCATACGTTGTTGATTGGGCAGTATGGCCAGCCGATTGATTTTGAGGCATCTCTTGGTATGTTGACAACTGGTTTGTATATCCCAATTGGTGTGGTGTTGCCCTACATTGTTGCGTTTTATTTCATGTTGTCTCTTCTTGAGGATTCTGGCTATATGCCTCGCCTGGCAACTCTTGTTGATAATCTTTTTCATAAGCTGGGTATGCATGGTCATGGTGTGGTGCCATTGTTTTTGGGTTTTGGCTGCAATGTCCCTGGTGCTTTGTCTACTAGGACTCTTGAAACCCGTAAGCAGCGTTTTATTGCTTCAACCTTGCTTGCAATTGGTGTGCCTTGTATGGCTCAGACTGCTATGATTTTTGGAGCACTTGGTAGTTTTGGTGTGCAATATATTGCTATGGTCTTTGGGGTGTTGTTTGTTGTATACGTCGGAACTGGTCTTGTGTTGAATCGTTTGGTAAAAGGTGAGAGTCCTGAGATTTTTTTGGAGATTCCTGCCTATCGGCGTCCGAGCATGAAGGCGATTTTGAAGAAGACTTGGATGAGGATTCGTTGGTTTTTACGTGAAGCCATTCCCTTTTTATTTATTGGTGTTGCAGTAGTAAATATTGCCTATGCTGTGGGTGTGATGGATTGGATTTCTTCTCTTCTCTCTCCTGTAATGGAGGTGTTGTTTGGTCTTCCAGGAGAATCTAGTGTTGCCTTGGTTGTTGGTTTCATCCGTAAGGATCTTGCCGTTGGTATGCTTCTTCCGTTGGGTCTTTCAGCTCATCAGTTGGTTGTAGCAGTCTCTATTTTGGCGATTTATTTTCCGTGTGTTGCAACCTTTGTAGTGCTACTTCGGGAGATGGGGTGGGTTGATATGATGAAGTCTGCCTTGGTGATGGTCTGTGTCGCAGTTTCTGTTGGCTTTGTTTTAAAGCTTCTTCTTTTGGGGGTGTGATTTGTTGTCGATGAAAAAAAAGACAATTGAAGATTATGTAGAACTCATCTATGTGTTGAGTAAGAAAGGAAAGATGCGTGTGAAGACTTCTGAGGTGGCATCATCGTTGTCGCTTTCTCCAGCATCAGTAACAGAGGTGTTTCAGAAGTTGGCTTCTGAAGGATTCATTGATTATGTACCTTATGGTGGCGTTTTGTTGACCGAGAAAGGGCGTCGTGTAGCACTTGAGACTAAGCGTAGGCATGATACGCTCAAGCAGTTGTTGGTGTTGCTTGGTGTTGATGAGATTGTTGCAGAAGAGGATGCATGTCGTATTGAACATGTGGTGCATGCTGAGACGATGTCTCATCTGAGAAAATTTGTTGAGTTTGTACAGATGAAAGAGGGTATGCCTAGATGGCTTGAAAACTATAATCGGTTCTTTGAGACTGGTGAGTTTGAAGATTGTTCACAGACTCATTGAAATCCTTTATATATGAGTTAAATCTATATATTTAGTAGACAGCTTTGATGCGGTCTCTTTGGGAGATATCCTCTATGTCTAGATTTGGTACTGTTGGTAAGGTTTTTTCGCTTGGTATAGTTTTGGCTTTGTTGGCTGCTTCTCTTCCGATGTCGGTTGCTGATGAATCACTATCTGAGCCGTATCATTATTTTACCTATGATGAGATGACGGATCTGTTGTTTTCTTTGCAGGCAAATCATTCAGATATTATGAAGGTCGAATCAATTGGTCAGACCTATCAGGGCCGTCAGATCTGGTCGGTGAAGTTTTCTGATGAGGTAGAAGTTGAAGATGATTCTGAGCCAGGTGTCTTGTTTATGGGCGCTCATCATGGTAATGAGAAGCCAAGTTTTGAAGTGGTGATCTATTTTATCAACTATGTTACCACCCATTATGGTCTAGAGGATTTTGATGATGATGGAGATGGTTTGGTAAATGAGGATATCATCGATGGTGTGGATAATGATGGAGATGGAGAAGTTGATGAAGACCCTTCTGAGTCACGTGTAACACAAATTGTTGATTCTACTGAGATTTATTGCGTTCCGATGGTCAATCCCGATGGTGTTGAAGCAGATAGGCGGACAAATCGTGCTCCAAACTATGGCTCTGATGGGCAAAGTGATACGGTGACTTCTGTTGGTGTTGATTTGAATCGTAATTATGGGTTTTTGTGGAATCTTCCTCATTTGAATCCTGTTGGTTTTATGTTTCCGTTTATCAGCAATGACCAGTATGGTAATTTCCGTGGTGAAGCTCCGTTTTGTGAAAATGAGACTCAGGCAATAAAGGGTTTTGTTGAGCGTGTTGGTCAGATTAGTATTTCTCTTTCGTATCATGATTATGGAGAGTTTATGATTTTCCCGTGGGGCCATACGAGTATGCATAATCCTGATGAGGAGCTTTTTAGATCTATTGGCTATAATATGTCAGAAATTAATGGCTATGAGCTGCGTATTTTTGGTCAGTTTGGTGAGCGTGAGTATCTGATTCCTCGTTTGACTGGAACGGTTGGTTCTAGTGAGAATTGGTTGTATGGTGTTCATGGTATTATTGCCTATACTGTTGAGTTGTGTAGTCGTCGTACGGAGTATGTTGCTTCAAGGGTTCTTGAGACATGCCTTGATCATACTGGTGTGAATCTGTATGTCTGTGAGCGTGCGCAGACTGTTGATGCCGAGCGAAGTGGCCTTGATGAGCCTCCTTCTGATGGTTGGATGGTAATCAGCAATATTTTAGACGGATTATACGGAAAATAATTCTAATTTTTCCCTCTTTTTTTGAATTTTTTTAACAATATTTATATGATTGTTTGTGTTATGGTTATTGTGGTTTGTGAGAGTTATGAGTTGCCCGTTGCTTAAGGAATACACTCGTGAGTGTATCGAACATTTTGAGTCTCTTATCAGTTTTTCTGATTTTGAGTTTTGTGAATCTGATGGATATAAGGATTGTATTTTTTATCGGACGTTGGAGAATCCCAAAGGTACATGTAAGTATGCCAATCGTTGTGCTCGTCTGCATTTTGATATTCCAAAAGAAGAGTTTACCCTGAGTTTAAAGGATTTGAATTTGATGGGCAAAAACTTTTGTTTTACAGAGAATCGCTTCAATTGTGCTATCTTTAAGGAATTTGAGTCTGGAAGAGAAGTCTCCCCGTTTTTACATCCTGATGGTACGATGGTAAAAAGAGTTTAGTCATTGCAGTAGGTTTGGCCTTACTCTGATGTGATAACAAATTATTTGAATCTGTTAATAAATAGTGTTAATAGAGACTATGAAGAAATCTGCACTCATCATTGGTATTGTGTTGTTGTTCTTACTTCCTAGTGTGCAATCGTTTTCTTTTGAGTCCTTTGATGTTTTTGAACAGTTTGGTTTTGTATCTGATTCTTTTTTGTTTGAAAGTCAAAATGCTCTAACTATCTATAATCCATATGAGGGTGTTGATTTTGAATCGGCAAATCACTTTAAAGCAAATCTGCATACTCATACAACAGAAAGTGATGGTTCAAGTTTTCCTGGTCAGGTGATTTATCATTATCATTTGATTGGTAACTATAGTATTCTTGCAATTACTGATCATAACAAGAATACGTGGCCATGGACGCGTTGGATTGCAGAAGTGCCTGAAAGTCGTTCGAGTTCTTCTGAGTTGTATCCACGTATGAATATGCTTGCAATATCTGGTAATGAGCTTTCGCTTGGCCATCATCGTGGGAGTTGGTTTAGTGATCTTTCTAGCGGTGGGTTTTTTATGAGATTTGCTTTTTGGCAAATTGAGAGAAAGGATGGGTTATCGATTTTTTATCATCCTGGTCGTTATGATAAATCTGATAGGTGGTATGAGGATTATTTTGAGCGTTTTGATGATGTATTACTTGGTCTTGAAGTCTATAATCAGGGTGATCGGTATTCTGGTGATAGGTTGTTGTGGGATCGTTTAAACAAAAATAGGGAGCCTGATGATTTGTTGTGGGGTTTTTCTGATGATGATATGCATGATTTGGACAGTCATGCTTTTAGGAATTATCAGCATTTTTTGATGCAGGAGTTGTCTGAGGAAGAGTTGCGAGAATCTATGCTTTCTGGTGCGTTTTATTTTTCTTATGAGCCGGAGGGCAATGATGAGCAGAGTCCGTTTTATGGTGTTGCAATGACTCCTAAGCTTGTTGATGTCTCTGTTGTGCAAAATACGATTTCTGTTGTTGGAGAGAATGTTGAGAGTATTGAGTGGTTTGGTGATTCTTCTGAGCTTATTGGTGTTGGTCCATCAATTGATGTATCGTTGGTTGATTCAAATTTTGTTCGGGCTGTTTTAAGTAACGAGTATGGTTTGAGCTATACCCAGCCTTTTGGTTTAGAGAGCAACGGATTCTAGCATTTGTTTTCTTTTTGAGAGGAAAACTACTTATTGTCTATTTTCTTGTATATAGTCTATAGAGATTGGAGTTGAGCTTTTGATGAGGAAGATAAGCGTTTTTGTAATTGGAGTTATGTTGGTTTTAACTATGTTTCTTTGTGGTTGTGTCTCTGAGGAGGATCAAGGCGAGACGCAGGGTGGCTTTGGCGACATTCAATTAATGATTACTGATAAGCCAGCTGATTTTGAGATTCTTCATGCAAATGTGACTATTTCTTCTGTTGAGGTTCATATGGCTGATGCTAATCAGACTGGTGTTGATGAGCAGGATTCTTCTGATGATGAAGAAGATGATGCTGATGGTTTTGTGGTAAGCGCAAATGGCGATTATGAGGGAATTGCTGGTGTTGATATTCAATTTTTAGGTAGTACTAGTGGTGGTGAGCAGCCCTATAATTGGTCGTGGGACTTTGGCGATGGTAATTCTTCAAATCTTCAAAATCCTCTTCATAATTATTCTTCAGATGGTGTGTATACAGTTAATCTGACGGTGACCGATAATGAGAGTTTGATTGAGTCAGATACTGCTTTGGTTGTTATAGGTGAAGAGCAAGAAGAGGAGTCTGATGCTGGTTGGTATACGATAGTTGATGAGCCAGTAAGCTTTGATTTGATTTTACTTAGAAATGTCTCAGAAGTGTTGGGTGAGTCTAGTCTTTCTGCTGGCAGATATACGCAGATACGTCTGGTAGTTCAATCAGCTGAGATTACGATTAATCAGAGTGGAAATATTTCTGTTCATGAGTTGACTATTCCTTCAGGTACAGTCAAGTTGGTCAAATCTTTTTGGATACTTGAAAATGAGACGACTGTGTTGACTCTTGATTTTGATGTGGAAAAGTCAGTTCATCAGACCGGCAATGAGAAATTCATGTTGAAGCCAACAATTAAGATCCTTGCAGACTGATGTTTTGAGTCTGCAAGTAATGTTTTTATCGTTGCTGTAAGGACTTCATAGTTCTGCTTTCAAATCACTGAGAGAGTACTACAAATTTGGAAGATAAATGAGGTTGGCAAATGCAGGAATGATCCTGCACAGCCAGTTGATGAGATGGTCTATGAGCAGCGCCAAGCGATTTGGTATTGAAAGTGGCATGTTGACTTCTAAAGATCCCCAGTCACTTTCTGCATCATGGCTGTCCACTGCTTTTGCTTTGAGTAGATATGCAGTGTCGATAGTCTGCCCTTCTCTGTCTTCTTTTTCCCATGTGTGGCTTACTTGTAGTGTTTCTCCGCTTGATACAGTAATTGTTGTTTCTGTGCCATCATCTCCCCAGTCTATGGTAAAGCTGACATCGTCTGCGTCGGGGTCTGTTGCTGTGAAGTTGTAGGTGTATTCTGTCCCATATTTTCCTTCTCTTGGCCCGGTGATACTTGGTGTTTGTGGTGGTCGGTTTTGTGCACCGACTGTCACAGTGGTTGTGTCGGTATCAGTGTCTCCGTCATCATCAGTTACTTTGAGTCCAATGCTGTAGGTTCCTCCACTAGACCAAGAATGTGTAGTGGTGGTGCCTGTTGCATCATCATAGGCCCCATCAAAATCAAGATCCCATTGGTAAAGTACAATCGTCCCATCAGAATCAATACTTGTAGAGCCATCCAGTGTTATACTTTCACCGATTGCAGCGTTATATGGCCCACCGGCATCTGCAGTTGGAGCTACGTTGGTAACAGTTAGTGTTTTGGTGGTTGTGTCAGTTGCATCTTCATCGTCTTTTACTGTAAGTCTGACGGTGTAGGTGTCATCATCAGCGTATTGGTGTGTTGGGTTCTGTTGATAGCTGGTATCTCCATCTCCAAAATCCCAACTCCAATTGACAACTGACCCATCGCTATCAGCTGAGGTGTCGGTGAATTGTATGGTGTCTATGTCTGTTGGATTTGGTGGGCTGTAGGTGAAGTCTGCATCTGGTGGTGAGTTGCTGCTGACGGCGACTGTTGTTGTATCTGTGTCTGTTGCTCCGTCATCATCGGTGACCTTGAGACCAATACTGTAGGTTCCTACACTTGGCCATGACTTTGTGGTTGTAGCTCCTGTTGCATCATCATAGGCTCCATCAAAATCAAGATCCCACTCATAAAGTACAATCGTCCCATCAGGATCACTGCTCGAGGTCCCATCAAGGGTTATTGGTGTTGCTATCTCTGCGCTGTATGGTCCTCCGGCATCTGAAGTTGGAGCTACGTTGGTGACGATGATATCTGTTGTTGTGCTGTCTGTTGCGCCTCCATCATCTCGGACGGTGAGAGTGACAGTGTAGGTGTCATCATCAGCGTATTGGTGTGTTGGGTTCTGTTGATAGCTGGTATCTCCATCTCCAAAATCCCAACTCCAATTGACAAGTGTTCCGTCAGTATCTGTTGAAGTGTCTGTGAAGCTGATGAGGTCTAGGTCTGTTGGGCTTGGCGGTGAGTAGGTAAAACTTGCGGTTGGTGGGTTGTTTATCGAATCGATTTTTAGGAGGTAGTCTTCTGTTTCTCCGTCTTCAAATATTCCTTCTCCATTCCAGCCCGGTGTAACTGGCATTTCTGTGATGCTGAATCGTGTCCAGACGTATCCGGGATTTGGCCCTACTATAAATGGTGGGGGGGCAAGTGCTGAGAGTGGTCCAGAAAAAGGATTTGGCACGGGATGATTGATAAGGACGTGCTCTCCAGGATCTCCCCACATTCCATTTTGGTTCCAATCCATGAGGACATTGACGTAGCCTGTTGTTGCTGATGGCATGAAGTTGGTGACATCGATATCGATTTCTATTCCCCAGGTGACTGTTTGTCCTATGACGCCTAATGGCATTCCCATGCCTGTTGGACATGGTATGACGTTTAGTGATGAGTCTATGGTGTAGGAATCAGGTACGAGGAGCCCTGCATCGGCATCCATGAAGCATTCGTCTTGGTCGTAGGGCGGAAATGATCCTGTTGGGCAAAGCCCTCCGTTTCCATCTAGCTCTAAATCGACTGTGGGCCCAAAGTAAGCTCCGAAGTTGTTGTGTTGTATCCATGCTGATGGTCCGCAGCTAATGCAGGTTGGAAATGCTCCCATGGTTGCAGTTGATGGATATGCTATTGCTCCTGGTCCTTCTGGTGCATCTCCAAAGTCAAAGAGATCTTTTGAGAAGTTTTGGTCATCGTTGCTACTTATGGTGGGCATGAAAAGTAGGAAAAGTAGCATTGCTGCTATCATAAGGCTTAGTGTTTGTGGTTTTTTTATTTTCATTTTTTTCTCCCCTTTTTTTGTTTTTTTTCATATTGAGAATATATTGTTAATAATTAGCACGGAGAGTGCAAAGGTGATACCTCCTCTGTTTTGATGTCTATTCATCCGTCTATACCCCCAATTAGAATAAACGCTTATTTTAGTGATGATAAACGTATTTAAGATTTTCGTATAAAGATGTCGCTTTTTACTAAAAATTTGCGAGATAAAAAAATTTAAATTTGATTTAAATGTTGCAATAAAATAAATAATATTATCTAGATTTAAACTCATTTTCTTGGAAGATTTAAGTTTGGCAATCGCCAAACAATGTGAATAAGTATATATGTAATAAAAAAATTACATGTAATTATTGTGTGAACATGAATGCCAGGCTTTGAAGAACTCGGAGACAAGCTCCATGCCTTGTCTCATCCGATGAGAATGAAGATAATCCTGCTTCTAGTCAAGGAAAAAAAGGAGATGTATCTCAATGAAATCGCAAACAGCCTTGAGATAAATCGGGCTCTAGCAAAGATTCATCTTAAAAAGTTAGAACAGGCAGGAATTGTTAAAAGTTGGATTGTTCTTCTCGATGGAGAAGCAAGAGCGCTTCGCTATTACAAGCTTCTTGATTTTGATATTCATATCACGCCAAGATTACTTGAAGAAGAGGTGAACAAAGTTGGAAAATAAAATGATAGTCGTCATCTGTGCTTGGGCATTTTTGATTATGTTGTGGGTCTTGAGTTTTTTGGGTGAGTGGGATCTGTTTTGGCCACTTGTACTAAGTTTTGTTGTTCTTGGCTTCTCAGTTATCGTAGGCTTGTCAGAAGAAAAAAGTTCATCAGATGACAAGGTTGCAACGGAGATAAAAGAGATGAAATCAAAGATGGAGAAGACTGCAAGAGATGTTGAAGAAATTAAAAGGATAATTGAGGAATAAAAAAGTAGGATATTCTTTTTTTCCTCTTTTGATATTGATTTCTACACCAGGAAAAGAAAAAGTGTCACTGCAAGAATTACTCCGACGATGAGAAGCAGAATCCCAAGAAGACTTGTGCTTTTTTTTCTTTTCTTTTCAGATTCGTTTAGGGGGCGGATTTTTCCCTGTTGTTTATAGTTATTTTCTATGGATTGACCGATTGCAAGTCCTACTGCAACACCGAGTGCAGGGCCGATTCCTATTAGTCCAGGATTTCCAGTAGCTATGCTTAGGGGAATTCCTAGCGCTGAAAAAAGTGCCATTCCTATTCCCATCCACATACCTACAAAATGTCCTTCGGGATAGGTTTCTTTTTCTTCATGCATTGTTTATCATCTCCTAATTGAGGTTTTTTTATTCTTCATCATCAAAGAAAAATAATCCATCAATAGTAGTCTGCAGTGCTTGTGCAATATCATGGGCAAGTTTGAGTGATGGATTGTATTTTCCTTTTTCAATGAAAAGTATAGTCTCTCTTCGAACACCTACTTTTTTTGCTAAATCTTCTTGTGTAAGGTCGTATCGTGCACGCAATTCTTTGATGCGGCTCCTCATTCAATGTCACCTTGCCTTGTGAAATAAAACTGTAAGGCAAACCAGCATAGTGCTGAGAGCAGTACTATCACAGCTATGATTTGACTTGTTTTGAGTGCTGGAAAGCCAAATTCATCAACAAATACTGTATTATACCAAAGTGCTCCAACTGAGATCCAGATGGTGGCATAGTAGGAGTATGCTCCTGCTTTCCAATGGAGTTTTTTTGCTCGTTCGTCTGCATTTGGAAGTCCTGCTTTGAGATTTTTTATCCTATCCCAGAGAACCACAATAACTCCTACTATTAAGATAATCGGGATTATTATAAGCAGCCAATCTGAGATATCCATCGATTCTGATCCTAAAAGAAAAAATCCTATGAGTACAATCATGAGGACTGTGACACCTGCTCCAGCTAGTATACTGAGTTTTTCTTTCATTTTGGTAGTCCAACCTTTTTATTAGATAGAAGTAACAATTTGTTATTTATTTCTAACATTATGTTAAGTTTATAGAACAATAATATTTATAGTTTGTGGTCAAGAATCGAAAAGAAAGCCAAATTATCCTTAGACAAAAAGACTGTTTTTCCAAAAAATAGTAATCAGTAGTTGGGACGTAAGACGATACCTCTGTTTCTGGGGAAGAAAAAATGATCATTTTTATCTACAAGCATTTGTTTTGTGTTCTTGAAGAGGTTTCAAATTAATGAAATGTTTGATAGTTGTTATTTCTATTCATCATGATAACACAGTAAATCTGGGGAAAAGTATTGCCCAGGTATTAGATGCAAAGATAGCGAGTCCAAAAGATGTTGACCCAAAGGAAATTGATAAGTATGATCTTGTTGGGTTTGGTTCTGGGATATATAGTGCAACTGTTCATAAAGAACTACTAGGTCTTGTTGAAAACATTTCAAAGTTGTCAAATGCAAAGGCATTCATCTTTTCAACAGCCGGAATTACAAGTGAATCAAAGACTCGTAAAGATCATCAAAAATTACAAGAAAAACTCGAAGAAAAAGGGTGTACTGTCATCGGTAATTTTCAGTGTAAGGGATTTAACACCAATAGTTTTTTGAAGTTTTTTGGTGGCATGAATAAGGGGAGGCCTAATGCTAAGGATTTGAGAAACGCTCAGATCTTTGCTCAAGATGTTGTGAAGAAGTATTCTAAAAAAGCATAGCTTCTTTTGAAGTGGTTTTTTGTGCGGTGCTTTACAAAAATTTATATATCGATATCGACATATCGGTATAGATACTATGGCAAAAGGACTGCTCAAATACTTCATGTTAAAGCTCATTTTTGAAAAGAAAAGTTCAGGCTATGAATTAATAAAAAAAATTGAAGAACATAGTGGAAATAAACCAAGTACAGGTACAGTCTATCCTCTGCTAAAAACAATGCAAAAAGAGGGATGGATTAATGGCAGTCAAAAAGATGAAAAAACATATTATGAGATAACAAAACTAGGAAAAGAAAAGATAGAAGAATACGATACAATAAAAAAAGAGTACATCACAAAAATGCATGAATCAGTCTCCATTGCAAATGAGACATTTCACGAGCACGGGCATCTTATGTATGGTGAGCAGATGCAAATGATTCATCCTCTTGTAGAAGAAATCATTCGATTGGAAGAATCTGGGATTAGTAAGGAGAAAATCAATAGTATTCTTAAAAGCACACTTAAGCAATTACAAGAACTCAAAAGGGAGGAGCAGTAATATGAGCTGCATTGAAAAAATACTATCTCGTCGAAGTATCAGAAGGTTTAAAGAGCAGCCTATTTCAGATGAAATCGCTACCAGTATTTTAGAAGCAGCAAGACTCGCTCCAACTGCTACAAATCAGCAGCCATGGCATTTTGTACTAGTTAAAAACAAACAAGATAAAGAAGCATTTTCTTTTGGCGGTTTTAACAGATTTGTTGGTGATGCAGATTTTATTGTTTTAGGCTTGTATAAGAAATCTGAGGTAATCATCGAAAGGCTTTCACTTATGGATGTAACAATTGCTCTTCAAAACATGGTCATCGCTGCAGAAGTGCAAGGAGTTGGTTCTTGTTGGATGGGTGCTTTTGATGAAGCAAAACTAAGAAATGCGTTGAGTCTTCCTGATGATTGTAGTTTTATTGGTGCTGTCGCATTTGGAGTGCCTAATGAAACACCAAAGCAGCCTCCTAAGAAGTCATTTGATGAGATTATGCATTTTGAGAAGTGGTAGATGAAGCATTTTTATGCAAAAAAACTGAGGGGCACTGGTCTTCTGACTTAGCAATCAAATAACCAATACATTATTTTATGAAAGAAGTGTTTTTAATCTTTGGTTGTGGAGATGAAAGCAGTTGTCTATAAGAGATATGGTCCTCCTGAGGTTCTTCAGATTGCAGAGGTAGAAAAACCTACTGCAAAGCCTGATGAGGTTGTTATTAAAAATCATGCTACAACAGTTCATGTTGGAGATACGAGGATGAGGGGTTGTAGGGTTCCATGGTTGTTTTGGATTCCGATGCGTCTGTATTTGGGAGTTTTTCACCCAAAAAGCCAAATCCTTGGTATGGAAGTATCTGGGATAATTGATTCTGTAGGTGAAGAGGTAAAGGAGTTTAAGAAGGGTGATGAGGTGTTTGCGTTAGCTGGTTTTGGTGGTGGTTATGCGCAGTATTCCAGTGTGAAGGCAATTGATGGTGATGAAAAAAATGGTATGGTGGTGTTAAAACCTTCAAATCTTTCTTTTGAAGAGGCTGCGGCAGTTCCTGCTGGTGCTTTGACTGCTCTTCTTCATATGAGAAAGGTAAATGTTGAAAGCGGCAAAAGGATATTGATTTATGGTGCTTCTGGAAGTGTGGGAAGTTTTGCTGTTCAGATTGCAAAATATTTTGGTGGGCAGGTGACTGGTGTTTGTAGTCCAAAAAATGTGGATCTTGTTAAGTCTCTTGGTGCAGACAAGGCAGTTGATTATACAAAGCAGGATTTTTCAAAAACCAACGAAAGATATGATATTGTCTTTGATGCTGTCTTTAAGGCATCTCGTTCTCAATGTAAAAAAATTTTAAAGAAGGAGGGAATCTATGATTCTTCTCATGCTAAAATTCCTGATGTAAAGACTGAGGATCTTATCTTTTTAAAGGAGCTTATTGAAAAAAACAAGCTAAAGCCTGTCATTGATAAAACGTATTCTATGGATCAGATTGTTGAGGCCCATCGATATGTTGATAGGGGACATAAGAGAGGAAATGTTGTAGTAAGGATTTGATTTAAATTTTTTATAAACATTATATATGGTTACATATTATCATTATTTAATCAGAAGGGAGAAAGAATATGAAAATAGTGGCAATATGTGGTAGTCCAAAAAATGGCAATACTTACTCATCGCTTAAGTTTATTGAGGAAAAATACCCAGATATAGAATTTAAGATAATGATGCTGAAAGATATGAATTTGCAACCATGTCTTGGTTGTTATGTGTGTGTTAAGCTTGGTGAGGAGAAATGTTCTTTGAAAGATGATCGTGAAATGATTGTTAAAGAGATGATGGATGCCGATGGTGTTCTATTTGCTTCTCCAGTGTATACTATGCAAATAACTGCACTTATGAAGAATTTTTTTGAACGAGTAGGCTATATTGATCATAGGCCATGTTTTTATGGAAAACAGGCAATGCTTATGTCTGTTTGTGCAGGTTTTGGGGCAGATAATGCTAATGAGTATATGGATGGAATGTGTTCAATTTTTGGATTTAGCATTGCATCAAAAGTTGAACTAAAAGTAGCATCAAAATCTGAAAATGAAAAAGCATACACTGAAAAACAAATCACCAAAGCTTTTGATAAATTTATTGAAACTATTAAAGAAAGTAAAGAGACTCCGCCAACAATAACATTGAATCAGTTGATTTATTATAATGTTTTTAGAACGCTTTCTCAAATGCAGAAAGATATGTATAAGGCAGACTATAAATTCTATAAGGATAAATCTGATATTCCCGGCAATGCAAATGTAAATATTTTCAAAAAAATGTTTGCAAATTATATGGTGGGAAAAATCACAAAAGATATGATGAAAAATAGGTAGTAGGTATTTGATATGATTGATATTCAAACAATTAGTTTTGTTGTTGCTGGAATTTCTGTAACACTTGCGGCAATTTATTATCTAATAAATATTAGGATAACTAATAGAGCAAGACAAGCTGCCATTTTATCTTCATTGCAATCAAGGATTGACACACCTGAGTTTTGGGAACACTATATCGATATTGTATGGGTTTATCGGCAAATGAGCTATGATGAATTTAAGAAGGCTGTGTTACAAGATAAAAGAAAAAGTGCTGAAGTCATGTCAGTTATTTCAACATTTTATCATATTGGTTGGCTTGTTAAAAAAAAGCTTCTTGACATTAATGCAGTAGTTGGTTTTACGTTTGATGTGGTTGTTGTTTATGATGCGGTGATGCCTCATATAGCACGATTTGGTGAAGAACAAGGTCAGCCCTATCGGCCGGGACATTACCCATATTTTACATACCTGTATGATGAAATAAAAAAGCAAAGAGAAAAAGTTTCAAAGAGAAATTAAAAAAAATGTATGGGATTTTAATTCCTTGACCCCTTATTTTCTCGTAGCGCTAAATGATACCGTGTTGTAGTATTTTCCGCCGTCTGCTTCCATCATGGCTATGTCTCCTTTTGCATATTCGTTGTCACATTTGAGCCATTCATCCCATGCTTGTTTGTGGGAATTAAGCTCACGGCATCTGATATCTTCAACGAGTTTTGATTTCTCCCAGAGTTTTTTCCACCAGCTGCAGGTGTGAAAGTTGTATTCTAGCTTATAATATGGCTGCATCTCAGAAGGGATTCCTTCGTCAAACTCTTTTTTGAGTCCTGGGATTCCAACAACAATTTTTCCTCCTTTTTTTAGTAGAGGAGCTAGGTGTTTGTCAAGATATTCTTCTTCGTGACCGTAATAGTGATATGAATCAACAGTGAGGATTGCATCAAAGAAGCCCTCAGCAAATGGTAGGTCGTGTGCATCTGCATGAATGGGTATTATCTTCTCTTCAAGTCCTTGTTCTTTGAATCGTTCATAATTCTCTGTTGCAGAGATCCAAAGATCCACAGCAGATACGGTAACATCATATTTTCTTGCTAGGTAGATAGAGGTCAGTCCTTTCCCACATCCAAGATCAAGGATTCTCATTCCTTCTTTTAAATCAAGATCTGCTATCATCTCATCTAAGATTCTTATGGCATTGGGTCCCATCATGTTGTTCATGACAAAATCATCATCAAATTCTAATTCGCCTATTTTCAAGGTATCACTCCTAAATCCTCGCTACAACAACCAACTATTCCACCAGAGACGCAAAGCATTCTTACAAAATGGTAAAAATGATTTATTTTATTTTTTCACTGGTGTTTTTGAAAGTATCTCACCTTTTAATTCTGAAACAACCCATTCTTCAATTATCTTCTCATTTTTAAAACGTGAGACTACAATCTCATTCCATTTAATATTCTTCTCAGAGGGCATAACATCCCACATCTTAGTTGTATGTTTTCCTTTTAGAGTTCTTTGCCATACAAGAGTGTTTTTTTCATCAGAGAAGATTTCTATTTTTTCAACAACTATGTTTGGCATTGCTGTCCGCAGTTGTTTTATCCATTTTTTTATAAAATTATGGCCACTATATATTTTATTTGAAGCATGAGTTATATAGGTTTTTTCAAATATCTCTTCAATAATATCTAAATTTCCATTTTCAAACAGTTCCTTGTTTGCAAAATTAATTAGATCTTTTCTCTCCATTAAGAAAATCTTAAAAATAAAATGGTTTTAAGTTTTTCCTAAAAATCTTTTTTAAAGCAGAAAAAGGTGATAATAAGCCGACGGAGGGGTTCGAACCCCCGACCTGCTGATTACGAATCAGCCGCTCTACCAGCTAAGCCACGTCGGCGCAATTTTGTCCTGTATGCTCTTCTTTGTTTTATCTTTTTCTTATCAGATATATTTGAAGAATGTCAGTTTTTTTAAAGTATTATTCCTCTTTGTCTTTATGTATAAATTCTAAGCTTGGCCGTATGACTTCTTCTTTGAAGTAGTCAAGCTCTTTTTTACATTTGTCAAGTTCATGCCAGTATTCTGGACCAGATGACGAAAGAAAGAGTACTCTGCTACCTGAGAAATGTGCTTTGAGTAGATTGATGAAGTACAGTCCAAAGTTATGGATGATATCTTCTTCTGACGCTCCAAGTATGAGTCCAAGAAGCACTTTTGGGTATTTTGAAACTCGTAGTTCGTTCCATTGCTCTTCTGTTATGCCATTGATGTGGGTTTCTTCTTCTGCCCTTCGATTTTTTATTGTGTTGAGATATTTTTTTGCCGAAGTGTTTATTTCTTCATTGAGTGCTTTGTCGTCTGGATCGACGCTATATTTTCCTGGGTTTTTTAAAACAGCTTCGTAAAATGCTTCGTCTCTTTGATATTCTTCTTTGAGCCAAGTGATGTATGATTCTTTTGATGAAAAGATTTTTTTTACTGGTGGGGCGCTTATTGATACCGAGAGTTTGTCTTGTATGCGTAGAAGTTCCAGTGTTTCTGGCTGTGCTGGGGCAAGGGCTTTTCGGTCTGCTGTTTTGTTTTCTTTGCAGAATTTTGTCCATCCAACTACATCAAATTGGTATCGTTTGATTGCCATCTCTAAGAGTTTGCTCATATTTGGTGCTGTTGGCATTTGCTTGAAGTATTAAGAGTTGATATAAATCGTTTTGGGGAAAGTATGTCTTTGTTTTATTTTGTTGAGTTATCTTGGTGTGGGTGCATAGGTTTTTACTGATGCAAGTTATGTGGGGTTTTGATGATTTGTGGTGTTGATGAGGCTGGTCGTGGACCGGTTGTTGGCCCGATGGTGATTGCGGGTGTTGCATTTGAAAGTGAATCTGTTTTTCATGGTCTGGGCATGCGTGATTCTAAAAAGATTGCTCCTAAGAGAAGAGAACAGTTGGCAGAAGTTGTTCGTAGTAATGCTTCTGCAATTGAGATTGTGGTAATTTCTGCTGAAGATATTGATTCGCTTCGTAATGCGATGACATTAAATGATTTGGAGGTGCATGGGTTTACTAAGGTTATTGAGAGGTTACCTTCTGGCATTTGTTATGTTGATGCTGCAGATGTTAATGAGTCTCGTTTTGGTCGGAAGATTCAGGGTGGTTTGTCGTCTGCTCGTCGGTTGGTGTCTCGCCATAAGGCTGATGATATTTATCCTGTGGTTGGTGCTGCTTCTATTGTTGCTAAAGTGAAGCGTGATCGGTTGGTTGCAGAAATTGAGTCTGAGCTTTCTAAAAAACTTAATCTTCCTCTTGGTAGTGGGTATCCTGCTGACCCGTTGACGCGTAAGTTTTTGTCTGAGTGGGCATCTCTTTTTGGTGATCTTCCGCCTCATGTTCGTAGGTCATGGAAGACGTCTCAGAAGATTTTAAAAGAAAAGAGTGTGCGTCGGCTTGATGAGTTTTAGTGAGAGAAAAGCTGGCAGACATGCCCGCGTCGTGGGCGGGCATGATCCCCCATATAGGTCGTCTATCTAAGAATGTGATGTGTGGTTTTGGTTTATATACTCAATAGTGGGAGTGTGGTGAAAGTATTGGTATTTTTTAGAAAAAAAACTTAATTGAAAAAATAAAAAAAAGAGAAAATATCAATGGTTTCAGAGTTGAACCATTGATTAAACAAATTTTTTGTTGTTGCGATTTTACTCGGTTTTTTTGACATTAACCGCTTGGGGACCTTTTTGGCCTTCTTCGACATCGAAGGTTACTTTGTCTCCCTCGTTGAGGTATAATCCTTCTGGGACTTGTGAGCGGTGGATGAAGATGTCGTTTTCTCCATCGACTTCGATAAATCCAAATCCTTTTTGTGCATTATACCATTTTATTGTTCCGTCCATTGTATTCACGTCTTTTTATTTGTTTGTAGAAGAAAAACATCATAACAAGTCTTATAAAAAATTGAAGAGTCTTAGTTGGATTTTTTCTGTTCTACTTAAGATACCCCCATTGTGAACTCATATTAATAATTTTCTCTAAAATTCATCAAATCTCTTGTTTTTAAGCATATATTGGACAGTTTATGATGGTGAATCGTTGAAAAAAGTAGGAAAGACAAGAGCGGACGCGGCGGGATTCGAACCCGCGACCCCTGGCTTAGAAGGCCAGTGCCATATCCAGACTAGGCCACGCGCCCTTACTTGGTTGTTAGAGTCTGCTGTATATGGAGTTGTTTGATAAATATTTGTATGCCTCTACTCTTTTGTATTTTTGCACACAGCTAGTTTGGTATATCTTTTTTCTCAAAGTAGAAGATGGCAAGACCAAGCAGTATGATGCTAAGAACAGTGAGAATCAGAAACCCACCTATGTTAAACCCTTTTTCGATGAGTACTTTGTTGTAATCCCAGTAGTAGAAGATGCTTGCATATTTTAAAGATTCAAATGCTTCTGCAACACCACTGAAACTGTACATGAGATATTCAAAGACTAAGATTCCTATGTTTGCTCCAATGGCAATACGTCCTTTTTTAAAGAATACTCCAAGAAGTATTCCTGTTGCAGAGATAGTGAGAAGCAGTGGAAATGCTCCAAAAAACGAAAAGAACGCTTCTCCAGCACCTAGACTTGCTGCAAGATCTGGTATACTAGCTATACCGATGAGAAGGCCTACGACACTGAGAAGTATGATGAAAAGGCCTATGAGTGCGAGTGCAAAGAATTTTTCTAAGATGTATTGGCGTCTGCTTAGAGGCGTACTAAACAGCAGGTCGAGCCGTTGTGTTTCAAAGTCTGTTGTCATCAGGTTTGCTGCAAGAAACGCTATGTAGATGCCTCCGACAAACCACCACCAGGAAAACGCATACATACTAAGAAAGCCTGCTGGATCAGTGATATCGAGATCGTATCCTCCGGTAAACGAACTGTAGACGGGATTGTCAAGCATGACGTCAAAAGGGCTTTTAGTGTCATTTGTTGAAGCCATACCAATAAGAGAAGCCCCTTGACCTGGGAGTTCTGCAGAGATTGCATAATAGGTATTTTGATCGCCTTGGTAGGTGAATTGGTATTGGGTCGATGTGCCACTATACAGTGTCTCTGAAGGAATCATGACAAGAAGATCTGAGCTATAAACAGTGTAGCTTGTTGCAGTTGGAACTGCAGTCCAACTAAGAATCGCTGTCCCTGGTGTTGTTGCAGGAAGTGTCAGGTTGACAAATTCTTCTCCTTCAAGAGGCGATTCAAAGGATTCTTTAAACATGGGATACATCTGTGGCATGCTGGCAGTAAGAAGAAGTGCTAAAAACGAGAAGATTAAAAGGCCCTTCCAGCCGGATTTAAGCTCCATTTTGATAATCGTTCCTTTGATGGGTAAATCAAACGGCAGGTTGTCAAGAAGTTTCATTATGCCTCATCTCCTGGGATGTGATGTGTTTTGTAATAGCCTAAGAAGAGTTCTTCTAAGCTGTAGTTTTGAAGATTCATTTTCTCTATTTTGTGTGCAGAAAGTGTTTTGATGACAGAGTCAAGGTTTTCTTTGATAGCCATAATGTATGCTCCATCTTCATAGCGCACGTTTTGCACGCCAGGGATGTTTTGGAACTCCTCGATGTTGATGGAATCTTTGAATTCAACCGTGAGTACTTTACCTGTTCGTTCTTGAAGTGTTTTGATGTCTTCGATGAGTTCGATTCTTCCTTCATTGATGAGTGCGACGCGATCGCAGACTGCTTCGACTTCTGAGAGGATATGGCTGCTCATAAAGACGGTTTTTCCAAGTTTTTGTTCGTTTCTAAGGATTCTGTAGAATTGTTGTTGAATGAGTGGGTCAAGTCCTGCTGTTGGCTCATCTAAGATGATGAGGTCTTGATTTGCCATAAATGCTTGCACAATGCCCACTTTTTGTTTATTTCCTTTGGAGAGTTCATGTGTTTTTTTGTTGATATCAAGATCTAAATTGTTTGCAAGTCGTTTCATCTTGTTTGGATTGCTGCATTCAGAAAGCTCAAGCATATAGGAGAGATATTTTTTAACCGTCATGTTGGGTGGAAGGGTGAAATCTCCTGGAAGATAGCCTGTTCTTCTTCGAATATCGATGGTATCATGATGACTGTTGAGTCCAAAAATGGTGATGGTGCCCATGTCGCTGTAGAGGTAGTCAAGCATACAGCGGATAGTGGTTGTTTTTCCTGCACCGTTGGGACCTAAAAATCCAAAGATTTCCCCTTTATTGACCGTGAAGCTTAGATTATCTGTTGCCCGAAGTTTACCATAGTGTTTCGTCAGTCCAACAACAGTGATTGCTGGGCTCTGGGTTGTATTTGGCTTAGGAAGTCCTTCGGGTGGAAATCGTGCTTTTCCTTCAAATCCACATTTTTTACACGTAATGTGTTTGACTTCACCTGGCCTTCCTTGAAGGGCGATAGTGGTGTTGCATTGGGGACAGTTAAAAATCTTTCTACTCATCTGGGTTTTCCCATCCTCTCACTCTTGGCTGTGGTGAGGTTGTTTTTGTTTTTAATCTTTGTTGTATTTTTGATAAGACATTCTATGAAAATAAGGTTTCTTCCAGATATATCAGGTTGTTTTTTATATTAAAAAGCATTCTCCTTCATTTGATGCGTAAGTTGACAATAGAAGTCGAATCTCCTCTCATCGATGAGGTCTCAACCACTCTCTTTGAGTATATTGAGCGTATGGACTGGCTTGAGATGCTCACAATTGATATGACAAAAGGAGTCAAAATCGGTGTGATGGATATTATCACAAAAGAGGGTTTTACCCTTGACGATGTGAAGTTTCCACCAGGTGGCTCAATCATTGATGTACTAAAGCAGGAGGGAAGATGCTACACAGTGGTCTTTAAAGGTGAAGCGGATTCACAGTATCTTTCTCTTGTCAAAGGTTTTGATGATTTAAATCTGATTTTTACCTCTCCAACATCGATTACAAAAGAAAGAGTGGTACTGAGTTGTATGGGCTCACAAAAAGATCTCAATGATTTTATTTTGTTGATGAAGAACTGGTGTTCAGTAAAAATTCTTGGCTTCAAAAAAGCAGAATATTACAGAAGAGGGCTTTTGACAGTATTAACAGAAAGACAACGTGAGGTGTTAGTTGAAGCAAAGCGTAGTGGATATTTCAATCAGCCTCGTGGTGTGGGCTGTGAAGATCTTGCAAAAAACCTTGGTCTTTCTCGTGCAACAACAGCAGAACACTTGCAAAAAGCACAAAACAAGATTATGAACCATCTTCTTGAGACCTACTAAACTCTAAAAAAATGAATGTGTTTAAAACAAGTACTCCTCACTATATTATATGTTGGCGTCAGTGAAAAATTGTCTTATTAATCGTTGATTCATTAATGGCCGGTCAAACCGTTTCTCAAAATATCATGACTATAATATTCCAGTAAAAAGCAAAATTCCAAAGAACATTACAAGAAGCCCAGCAACTTGATAGAATGTATGTACTTTATCTCCCCAAATCATTTTTGAACGCGCAACAAGTAGTCGATAGACAACAAAATCACTTTTTAATGTTCCACCAATCAACATGAGTGCCCCTACAATAATGATGAAAACGCCCCATATCAAATCCATACTGCTCTCCTCATTTTAAATGAAAATAGAATTAATCTTTCTTAAAGAACTTTTTCATATAACCAAATAAAATACTTAACCTAATAAAAAGATGGTAAATTAAAAGTATTGAGGAAAGTGTCCCTCACCATATTATATGTTGGCGAACCTGTATTTTACTCCGAGTAATCCCAATCTTTGTAAAGCTCAGATCGTGGTGCAGGGCCATCCGATGCATCTTCAGCAGCAACACCCGCAGAAAGCGCATCGACTAAGACTCCTTCAACATCTCTAACTAAGAGCTCTGATTCATCTTCATTATAATCTGCAGTAAAGATCTGTCCATTGCGATACAGTACTCCGTTCTCCGAATTGTAAACAGTCTTTTCTCCCATCTGAAGTTCGCTGTCATTATCCTTGATATCTTCAAGCTTTCTCCATTGGTAGGCATCTTCTGCCATCCCAATCATGGTTCGCATCTTTTTGATGTCGTTTTTTTGTATTCCATTGTCAAGATGTTTTCGAAGACCTGAGACAATTGCTGGGATATCCTGTATCTCAACAGAGAGTAAAACATGCTTCCAAAACCAGTTGTACAAACGACTTGCACGAGCATTGATATGCTCTGGGTCTTTTTCCGGATAAAGAATTATCCTGCCGCCCAAGCTACGATGGGTCTTACGCCATTCGTTTCTTTCCCGATCAAGTTCCCTCTTACGTTCGCTTGCAGCCATATAATCCAGCTACCTACTATGTGACCTTTAAGGATATAAAGCTTATGCACAAACCCACCAAAGAAATACCAATAAAAATGACTGAGATTCGATAAAAACAAAAGGAGTGACGATACTTTTAAATAATAACTATATAATATTTTAATGAGGTTATTAAACTATGAAGTACAAAGTGTTCACATTCCTATTAATTATTCTCATGCTTAGCACAACAATGCAAAGCATTGCCGCAACTGATTCTCAAGAACCTCTTGATGATCCCATACCTAGTTGGACTGTTGGACAGAGCTGGACCTACACCATCTATGATTTTTCAACAGCACTCAACGTCGAAGGACAACTCATGGCCTTTGACGGCCGTATCGATGATATGGTCATGACCGTCTCAAATATCGGCAGCAGCACCAAGACAGTAGAATTTACAGGTAAGCTTGATGGAGACTTCACCGGACACATTGGAACTGCTCTTGGCAATCTTATGATCCAAGCAGATGTCTACCCTCGTCTTAGCAAGATGAGTGGCAAGCTTGTCTACAACAACGAACTTCAGCTAAAACATGCCGAAGCAGAAGTAGTTGGAATTACTCTCCTCTACACCGACCGTCTTCCAATACCAATTCCATACCCATATAGAGCAACACTCACCCAAGATTATACAACACCATTCCCACTGCTTGATTTCCCACTCTACGGCTGGAAATTCTGGTCGCTGCCAGACAACACGGTTACAACGCAAATACGACTTGGAGACTACTTTGGTCTGGCAACCTATACGCTCACAATCACTCAAGAACTACCGTATATCCCACTACCATTTGCATTCTTCTGTGACAGCAAAGACAGCATACTTGTCGATGCAGGAACCTTTGATGCATACCATATCAGCCTACCGCTCTTCCAAGGACTCAGCACCCACTATGCCCCATCCGTTGAAAATATAATCAAATACAATATCGAAACAGACAATACCGATTTTCGTGGGGAATTAAAAGAGTATAGTGGCTAAAAAAAATTCATCTTCACCATCGATAATTAAAAATTAACAAAATAAGCCCGTCTGGGGGAATAATAAAATATGAAATATATAGCCGCAATCATGGTAACCGCTATGCTACTTATTAGCGGGATAGGAGCAATCGCATCACCTGAAAGTGACTCAACCAATCAGACTCTTGAAATCAGCGAGAGCATAAATCTGCAAACTGAGATTCAAAATTCACAGGACGTAACAACAGTAGTCTGCAGTCAAGCAAACACACACACGACAACACCTGGACTGCCCAATCTGCCAACAATCACCAAAACCTACACATATCCATTGGGAACAACAATCAACAATATCGACATTACTTTTGAAGGAAAACAGACATACGAACTTGAGGCAGAACTTGCAACTACTCCTGCTCCACAGACACAGAGCAGTGGTTTTTCTGCAAAACTGCACACACTTGACTCATCAGTAGAATCCTATCCAGAAACCTCCTATTCTATTAGAAAAAATGCAGGAATAATTGGCGACGAACAAACGCTTTTTGTAACAGTGACTCTAAACCCCATCCAATATCATCCGCAACAAAACCAACTTAGCACCTACGATTCAGTTGACATCAAAATCGACTACACTCCTGCAACTGAAAGCTTCATCACAGCAGATGAATATGATATGGTGATAATCGGCCCACAGAAATTTGCAAACGCTCTTCAACCACTTGTAGAGCATAAAAACAGCATTGGAGTAACAACCATTCTTGTCACTCTTGAAGAAATCTATGACAGTACCTACTTCCCAGTACAGGGTAGAGACTGCGCTGAAGAAGTAAAATATTTCATAAAAGATGCGCGTGAATCTTGGGGAGCACAATATGTTCTTCTTGTAGGTGGAATCAAATACGGTCTATCTGTAAATAACTGGTGGACTCCGGTTCGATATAGCCATGTGCTTGATGACGCTGGAGAAGAGCGTTTTGTCTCAGATCTCTATTTCAGTGACTTATACAAAATCGAGGACAACGAGACAGTCTTTGATGACTGGGATCCTGATGGAGACGACATCTTTGCTGAATGGACAAACGAATATGGAAACAAAGAGATAATCGACTGTTTCCCAGATATACATGTCGGAAGACTGCCCGTTCTTGCAACATTTGAAGTTAAAACAATGGTCAACAAAATAATCACCTACGAGACGACTGCCTACGGCTCAGACTGGTTCAACCGAATCATCAGTGTCGGCGGAGACAGTGCCGTTGCAGCTGGAGACATCTGGAATGAAGGTGAAGTGGAAGGACAATATGCAATAGACTATGTTGGAGATGATTTTGAGGCAATTAAACTTTGGACTTCACTAGGGACATTTACTGGACAGCAGGATGTAATTGACGGTATCAGTGAGGGCGCAGGACTGATGATCTTTGATGGACATGGCAACCCGTTTACTTGGAGTTCACATCCGCCCGGAGATACTGATACTTGGATCACTGCCCTTAATCTAAATGACATGTGGAAGCTCAAAAACAAAGACCAGCTTCCTGTAACCGTCATCGGTGGCTGTCACAACGGACAATTTGAGACAAACCTTGGAGTAATCTGGGAATCAATTAAGGAAAACGGAGTCGCAGGAACATTCTTCGAATCACCCTTCCAATTCTACCACTTTGAGTGGGTGCCTCGCTGTTGGGCATGGATGCTTGCAAGTATAGCAAATGGTGGAAGCATCGCCAGTATGGCATATACCGGATTTGATTGGTTCCAAATTGGAGATGGAGACGATGATGGCATTCCTGATTGTACCCAACGTCTAAGTGGTTTCTTTAATACTAACTTCTTCAAAAACTATGGAGAAAACGAAATAGAAGTCCTTGGAGAATGCTACAGTCAAACAATCACTGACTATGGTAACACCTGGCCACCAATGGATGAGACTCTTGATGCAAAAACAATGATGGAACTCACGCTTATGGGAGATCCAAGTCTGCGCATTGGTGGAATCGAAAGCTAAAAGCATAGAGCCAGGATTTGAACCAATATGAAATCTAAAAAAATAATGACGAGTGCGCTACTAGCACTCCTCCTTTTTTCTTCTATAAGCACTGCTATAACAACGTCTAATGATGATACTAAATCCCTTATCCGAATCGAAACAACAGATGGTAATATCAATCTTCCAATGGATGCAGAGATTGTTAGCAGGCAATCAAAAACTACAATTGATGTTCTTCTGAAAAGCTCGCTGCTTAGTCAAATAAGTGCCCCCTACACCATTCTTGAAAGCGACTTTGACCAAGCAGCAATTGCGACCGCACAAGATTATCACACTCTTGAAGAAACAGAGGATTTCTTGCAAGATACAGCAGAGACATATTCAGATATCACTACACTCACAAGTCTTGGAACAACCTATGAAGGAAGAGAGATACTCTGCTTAGAAATTTCCGACAACCCAGGTCTAGAAGAAGATGAACCAGGAATTCTTTTCATTGGCCTTCACCACGCCAGAGAATGGCCCGGCCTAGAGATCTGTTTAACAATAATTGAAGATCTCACCGCAAGCTATGAGGCCGATTCTGAGATAAAAGATCTTGTTGACAACAACAGGATATGGATAGTGCCCTGCGTAAATCCTGATGGATATTACTATTGTCACGACCAAGGAAGAGACTGGAGAAAAAACAGACATTATTTCCCTGAGACTGGCACATATGGAGTCGATCTTAATCGTAACTATGGTGGCTCTTCAAATGGTGATCCCGTTGGGATGTGGGGCAGTCTTGCAAGTGACTCTGTCACCCATTATCCAAGCTCAAGCATCTATTGTGGACCATCACCTGGCTCAGAGGTTGAAGTGGCAGCAATTAAAAATCTTATCATAAACAACCCCATCCATTGTGGTATTACCTATCACACCTACGGAGAACTTGTCATGTGGCCTTGGGGATATGCAGATCAAAGAGCGCCCCATGATAGTCTTCTTTCTCTAGTAGGTCAAAACATCGCTTCTCTTATCGGAAGACAAAGTGGAACGGGTACCTATACACCAACTCAGGCATCTGGCCTGTACCCAACGACAGGAGATACATGTGATTGGGCATATGGATATGGCAACTACGTTTTAGCAAGACCCCTGTTTTTTTATACAATTGAAGCATGCAGCAGTTTTCATCCCGATTCCTCATATCTTGAAGTGATAACAAGCGAAAATCTTGAAGGTGCTCTTTACCTCATAGACCAAGCCCACACCGTCAAAAGTCTGACACCAAGAGTCCTGCCTCCAAGACTCACTGAAACCCATAACACATCAAGCATCACTTTAGAGTGGAATGATGATGAACATGCAGACTATTACCAACTCGACCAGCTTACAAACCCAACGACCCATATCGATACTGCAGAAGAAGACAACACATTGTGGCATCTTCATGGGTTCAGTAGAAGTACCATCAATCCTTGTCAAGGTGACTATAGCTACAAAGCACAAAATGTAAACGAACTTGTTCATAGTATGACGACCAATCAACCAACATACATCGAACCTGGGGCCTCGTTGACCTTCAGCATCTGGTATGACATTGAAGAAGAGTGGGATTATGGCTTCTTAGAAGTATCCACAAATGCTAGGACCTATGATATCCTTGATACATATAACGGCAACAGCAACGGTTGGCAACAACTCTCCTATTCTCTTGACAGTTACGCTGGAGAGAGCATCACTATTCGTTTCCGTTATACAACAGATACAGCAACAACTGGCCAAGGAGTATTTATCGATGATATCGGGCCAATAGTTTCCTACGAGCGTGAGACGATTGACAGCTCTCTTACTGAAACAAACTATCAGTTAGACGGTCTTGCCCCGGATACCTACTATTATCAGCTGAGGGGATACAATAGCCAACATGGTTGGTGTGATTACAGTACGATTTTAAAGATTCAGACAGACTCAACCAATCAGGGCCCTCAAACTCCCACTGCACCAGATGGACCCACCCAAAATCTTGCTAATGTCGATCTGACATACACCACAAGTACCACTGATCCTGAAGACGATCAGATACTCTATCAATTTGATTGGGATGATGGTTCGATGAGTACTTGGATTGGACCATTTGAGAGTGGAAGTGTTGCAAGCAGCACCCATCAATGGCAAAATCCCGGCACCTATAATCTAAGATGTCGAGCACTGGACACAAATGGACAAATCAGTGGGTGGAGTGAACAGACAACCGTGATCATCCAGTATCAACAACCAACTCTAAAGATACAAAATATAAGTGGTGGACTGCTGCGCTTGCAAGCAGAACTCACAAACACAGCAGAGCAAAGCGTTGAAGATATCTTTGTTTCAATCGTTACTGAAGGATTATGCCTTACAACTAATTTTGAAGACATAATCAGTAGTCTTGACCCAGATGAATCAATAGTTCTTACTAGCTATCCGATCATCGGATTTGGGCCACTAACAATCACTGTGACGGCTGCAACAGAACTACAACATGTCGAGGAGACAATACAGGCAAACATCTTTTTGATGTTCCTAAAAATCCAAAGCTAACTGGGGGAAAACCTCTTTAGCTTTTTTTTATTTTTTTAAAATAGTTACACATCCTCAATCGTAGCCACGTTTAAATATCCAAACTGTCTTAACAAATACTGATAATCATGGAGAAACAAGAGGGAGACGCATACATCGAAAAACTTGAACTTGAAGCCGTAAAAAATCTTGCTGCACAGCTTTATACAAATCAACCAGAGAGAATTCAACTGCCCGATGACTTTGCAAAGCCCACACCCCCACAAGAAGCGCTCTTTGACGACCAACAAGACGATCTTAAAAGAGCAATCCTTCCAGACGATCTTATCACTAACATCTATGACTACATGAAAACAAACAACATCGATGACTTTTCATCTGCAATCAATCAGCTTATCCACAAAGGTCTTCAAAAATAAGCAAAAGGAGTAGTCTTACTCCTTATCTTCTCTTTTTCTATATTTGGCGTATTCATCGACATAGTCTGAGTCTTCATCGCCAAGAACCATCTCTGCAAACTGTTCACCAAGTCGTTCTCGTGCAAGAGAATCAATGCCTTGGAAGAATTCTTCATGGGATTTCACTTGCTCTTCAAGTTGTTTTAATCGGGCATCACGCAACTTGAGTTCTGCCTCTAGTTTTTTGACTTGTGAGCTATCGGAAAAGACTTCAAAGATGCTAAGTTCCTTGGATGCACTCAAATACATCTCTTGTATGCTTTTTTGTCCATATTTCTTATAGATGTGTTCGACCGCATCACTCCTTCCTAAAAAAGCATCAACAACTTCGTTTGGTAGGCTAAGAGAAGCTCTTGTCTCAAAAAAGCGCCTCAGGCAACCAACACCAAAAAGCAGTCTGCCTGTCGTATTATCTTTTTGGTCAAATCCAGATTTTTTCAAAATCCTTGTCCACATACATCGAGCAACATTATATGAAAATGGAAACAGCCTCTCATCATTTGAATTCTTTTTCTTTTGTCGGAAATTATCCTTTCCTATGGAGGAAAGAAGGTAAGAATCACGCTGTTTTAACCAAACAGTAATTGCTTTTGCAGCTTCAGATGAAAAAAAGACTGAGCGTTTAGAGCCAACATACTGTTTGTCTAAAAAAACAACAGCACGACAAGGAATTGAATGTAAATCAATATCTTCGACTCTTATTCGTAGCGCCTCTTCTAAGCGCAGACCTGAACTTAAAAGCAATAAAAAAAGTGCACGTGCCTTTGGCTCTCCAAAAACAAGAATCTGGCTTATTTCTTCATTTGAAGGAATTTTTGTTTGAGAAAGAGACCTATTTTTTGCTGACCATCCTGGAAGTGATTGCCAAAATGACTTGGGCAAAAATTGTTCACCAAAGTCTAGAAACATCCGTACTACAGAAAGTGTGGCATGAACAGTTTTTGGTGGTTTATGAGAAAGGGATTTGGCAAATGAAGTAACATCAGATTTATAATCCCTGTTTTTTTTAAAATAGTCTCCTTTGACTCCTAAAAATTCTAAATAGGATTTGAGAAGAGACCTATACGTATCTCGGGTTGAATCCTTTTCATATCTAGCTAAAAACTCCTCAACTGCATCCATCACAACTCCTCAAAGTAGAGAATACAAAGCTAGCTAAAAAACATATTGCCTACAGTACATTAATTAAAACTAAAAACAAACAAAACTCAAAACAGCTTTAAAAAAAGAAAAGAGCCGTTCACAAACCTTTATATATTTACTTAGTAATAAATTATTATTAAATCTCCGGGAGATTATACTCTATGAAGAAAATATTAAGCATTCTTCTCATCATATGCCTTTTAGGTAGCACTCTTCTTGCTGTAGGACTTCCTGCACAAGAAGAAAGCTTCAAACATCAAGAAAATATCCAAATAAGCCTTACACCAACACTTAGCGCTCAGTCGGTAGAACTTTATTGTGAACAGGCAACTGGCTTTACAACTGATACTGACTATTCACTACCATTTATCACAAAGACCTACACATTTCCAATAGGGACAACAATTGAGGATATTGATATAACTTTTAGCAATCCACAAACACAGACTTTAAGCCAACCTTTAAAGACTGCGGCAAAAACACAGCGAGATGATGGTGTAGCCATTTCAAGTCAACTACAAAGAACTCTGCCAACACAGGGATATAGCGCACAGCTCAATGGAATACGTCAAGCAGATGAACTGCTAACTCAACTTACAATAAAACTATACCCTGCTAGCTATGAAGAACAAACTCAGCTGCTTACAACCTATCAGACCGTTGATATTAGCTATAGTTATACTCCAACTGAATCAACTTTTTTAAACGATGAGTACGACTTAGTCATCATCACCCCCGATAAATATCAAAGAGCAGCGCAACCATTAGTAGACCATAAAAACAGTATTGGAATCAAAACTATTCTTGTCACTCTTGAAGAAATCTATGACAGCACCTATTTTTCCTCGCAGGGCAGAGATGATGCAGAAAAAGTCAAATATTTCCTTAGACACGCCCTTGACAATTGGGGAATTGAGTATGTACTTTTGATTGGAGGAAGAAATGGAGGAATCCAGACCGAAAAGTGGGATGTACCCGTAAGATACAGTCATCTTTTCGACCTTGCAGAATACACATATGCATGTGATCATTACTATGCCTGCATTTATGATGAAGAACACATCTTTGATGATTGGGATCCTGATGGAGATGGAGTTTTTGCTGAGTGGACAAGCACCACCAACAAAGAGATAATTGACATGTATCCTGAACTTGCTGTTGGAAGACTTGCCTGTAGGACAAAAACTGAAGTTAGAAACATGGTAAATAAAATCATCAAATATGAAAATGAGGCATACGGCTCAAGCTGGTTTAAAACATTTATGGCACTTGCTGGAGATACGTATCCCGACGATGATGACCCTTACTATGAAGGTGAATTAGCAACACAGCAAAGCTACAATTTCCTCAATCCACTTGGATTTTCAGACAACATGATGTGGACAAGCAACAACAACTTCCAAACTCCAAAAGATGCAATCCAAGCAATTAATCTTGGACCTGGCTTTCTTCATGTAAGTGGCCATGGTAATCCTGCAAGTTGGGGAACTCATCCGCCTCAAGACCATGAGACTTGGGTCGATGCTCCAAAATCTTTTGAGATGTACAAACTCAAAAACAACTATGAAAACCCTGTCATTATCGTCGGAGGTTGTCATAATGCACAATTCAATGTCTCTCCTGTAAATATCATCAGAGGCATTCTAAGTCAAGGAATCAAAGGCTATTTTATGACTAGTCCCGTTGGAGATTTCTGGCATATGGAATGGATTCCATATTCTTGGGCATGGGCTTTAGTCAATCAGAAGAAAGCTGGAGGAATTGCAGCTATCGCAAACACAGGATATGGCTATGGGATACCTGGTGAAGATTGGAATACTGGTCGTGGCCGGTGGATGGAGATGAAATTCTTTGAATCCTATGCAAACGGCAACACAACTCTTGGAGATACGTTTACTACTCATCTCACAAGCTATCTTGATGCTTTTCCACCATTTGAAGACCGCATTGACACAAAAATCGTTCAACAATGGGTTCTTCTTGGTGACCCAAGCCTGCAGATAGGTGGAGTTGAAAACTAAAAAAAGGTTGTATCAAGAAGAAAATGAAGAAAAAAAAGAAAATCAAAAGCCTGTTTCTGGTATTCTTCATTTTTTTACTATTTTTAATAAGCTCATCTGTTCAAAGTCTAGAGCAGAGCAGCTCTCAACAAATTGTTCTTCTAACAGGTTTTGGGCCGTTTTTAAATGTTACAAATAATCCAACCCAAACCATTGTAAAACAGCTCAATAACTCAAATCTTGGAAATGCTACAATCTACAGCATTGTTCTTCCAGTAAGCTTTGATGAAAGCATATCAAAGATGAGTGAGACAATAGACCAAATAGGCCCTGATCTTATCATCAGTCTTGGCCTTGAGCAAGAAAGCAGAAGCATTCATCTTGAACTATTTGGTGCAAACATTAAACGAGTTCAGCTTTCAAATGGAAGGTGGAGTCTTCCTCATTTCATCGTCTTTGGTAAAAAACTCTTCTATCCAAGCACTCTACCATTAATCAAAATAAAAAATAATCTTCTTAAAAACGACATTCCAACGGAGTTGAGTATGGGTGCGGGAACCTATGTATGTAACTCTGTTTTCTATCAGACGCAACTCTACTTAGACGGTGCTAATCAAGATATTCCAATGGGTTTTGTTCATCTTCCTCAAGAGCAGAGCGTTGATCCAAATGGACTTCCAATTGATCTTATGAAACAGGCAGTTGAAAGAATCATTGTGACAAGCCTTCTCAACTAAGTAAAGACCCTAGCC